>JADMIO011200166.1_pt1 | contig 22180 bp, 15 predicted proteins | sample 8958161 | NCBI WGS metagenome assembly JADMIO01 (sample SAMN16585339, study PRJNA669376) | soil metagenome | isolation source: Crop rotation soil | place: USA: Cullars Rotation, Alabama | collected 2011
CAGTTCTCTGCCGTCTCCCGTCTCAGCCTGCGCTACGCGATGCGTGGAAATGATGAAACTGGACTCTAACTCCGATTTGTCCTGACCTGCCGCTGACATAGTAAAGCAGCAGCCCGACCAACCGGTTGGCGGATCGAACGACGACGATGTAGAGTGCCTCATGTCCGACGCTCGTCTATTCCGCGGATTGAGATCCCGCGCGACATCGCTCGTCGCGATCCTCGTGCTCACCGTCGCGTTGACGGCGTTTCTCGCATTCGAGGCGTGGGACGCCGCCCACCGTCACCGCGTCACCGCAGAACGCGCCATTCGCGACTACGCGAAGTTCGCCGCGTGGGAGTTTTCCGTCAGCGCGAAGGAAGTCCTCTACTCCACATTGGCGTGGGCGTTCAGTCCAACTGGGACGCTCGACGCTCGCGACCTCGACGGACCCCTCCCCGGCCCATCGATCCTCGATCACCAGAAATCTTCACACCTTCTTTGCGCGCGCGACTCGTCGCGCTACTTCTTCCGCCTCGACATGCGTGACGGCTCGTTCGTCACGAGCGGCGAAGAGCCTGCGACGTCAATGCGAACGTGGATGCTCGACACGCTGCCGAAGAACGCGAAGAGCTACAAAGCGGACTGGATGTACGAGGTCGTGTCGGGCAGTGTCGATGGACAATCCCGCGCGATCGTCTACCAGCTCAAGCGAGATCGCGCCGGCCGCCCGGCTGTCGCGTACGGGTTCGAGCTCTGCTTCGCGCAATTTGCCGCGGACGGGCTCAAGAAGGTGATGGCGCACTCCGCGATTCTACCGCCATCACTCACCGGTGGCGTCCCGAACGATTCCGTCCCGAACGACTCGATCTTCTCCGCCAAAGTGTTCGATGGAAACGGACACATGGTGTTCAAGTCGGGCGTCCAGTACCCGGACACCTACACCGGATCCTACAAGCTCGATTACCTCGGTGGGCTCAAGAGCGTCATCGCGCTGCGGCCGTCGCTGGCGAAGAATCTGCTCATTGGCGAGCTCCCCAGTGAGCGGCTACCGCTGCTGCTTGGCGTCCTGGCCCTGAGTGCGGCGCTCGCCACGATCGGCGTTATGCAGCTTCGTCGCGAGAGTGAGCTCACGCGTCTCAGATCCGACTTCATCGCCAGTGTCTCGCACGAACTCCGCACGCCGCTCGCCCAGGTCCGCATGTTCGCGGAAACGCTCCTGCTCGGTCGCGTGCGAAGCGATGAAGAACGCCTCCGATCACTCCAGATCGTCGACCAGGAAGCTCGGCGCCTAACGCATCTCGTCGAGAACATCCTCCAGTTCTCGCGCGCTGAGCGCGAGGCGATCCGCCTGTCGCCGGTGCCATCGGATCTCGGGCTTCAGGTACGCGAGGCGGTCGAAGCATTTGGGCCGGTCGCGCGTGCGCGGCACGTTGCGGTGCAGACGTCGCTGGAGAACGACGTGATCTGTGTCGTCGACCCGGCAGCGTTACGACAGATTCTGCTCAATCTGCTCGACAACGCCGTCAAGTACGGCCCGTTAGGCCAGACAGTCACAATTACGCTACGACGCACCGGCGATCACGTGCGGATCATCGTTGACGATCAGGGCCCAGGCATTCCGATGGAATACCGCGAGCGCATCTGGGAACCGTATCAGCGGCTCGAGAGTGCCGTCGACGCGGCGGTGGCCGGAAGCGGAATCGGACTCGCTGTCGTGGCGCAGCTCGTCGCGCTGCACGGTGGGCGCGCCTGGGCAGAGGCAGCGCCGGGACGGGGAGCGCGATTCGTGATCGAGCTGCCGCTCCGTCCGCGCGAGCACGGCGTCGGGAACGGTAAGCGTGACCTTCACGGAAACGGCAATGGGCAACACGACGCGTCTACGTCCGTAGGGAATTCGGTCCCCAGCAATCAGCTCCCTGTTTCCGGTCGCAAATGACGCGCGTTCTTGTTGTCGAGGACAATCCAGATCTCGCGTTCGGTCTCCGCAACAACCTGGAGATCGAAGGCCACGAAGTCCTTGTGGCGGGCGATGGCCCGTCGGGCCTAACGCGAGCGCGCGACTGGCTGCCCGATCTGATCATTCTCGACCTCATGCTGCCAGGCATGGATGGCTATCGCGTCCTTCGCGCACTCCGTTCCGAAGGATTCGAGCGGCCGGTGCTGATCCTCACCGCCCGTGGAGAGGAAGCGGACAAGGTCATTGGCTTCCGCAACGGCGCTGACGACTATGTCACGAAGCCGTTTGGCGTCCTGGAGTTGCTGGCGCGGATTGAAGCGTTGTTGCGGAGAACGACGGGCAATCAGCGCGCGCCGGCCGCACCGCCCGCGGAGCGATTCGGCGATGTCGAAGTTGACCGTGCTGCCCGCACGGTGACGCGCGAAGGGATTCCGGTGTACCTCGCGCCGATGGAGTTCGAGCTGCTGCTCGCGTTGCTGCAGCGAAAGGGCGCGGTTGCGTCACGTCAGGAACTCATGCGGGAAGTGTGGGGACACAGCGCCGTGGTGGTGAGTCGCACAGTGGACACCCACATCGCAGAGCTCCGACGCAAACTCGAGCATGACCCTGCTGAGCCGAGGCACATCCTGACAGTGCGAAAGGCGGGGTATCGACTAGAGAGGTAGCTGGGGCTGCGGCAGAAGCGGCATGAGCAGCAAGCAGCTTACATGACGCTGAGACTTTCCAGACAGTGGGCGGACTGTCTGACCACCAACGCATGGCGGATCGGGTCTACCTTCGCGCGTCCACTCGTAGTTCGACGCCTGAGGGGAGCCGTGCAACGTGGTGTATCTCACACGCAGGTATTCCGCGCTCGCAATCTGCATCATGTGCGCGGCTGGGTGGCGCACCGTTGCCGCGCAAACTTCGCTGTCAGCCGCTAGCAGCGTCGCGCACGTCCGCGACGAAGCCGTCCGACTCGTTAGGGCACATCGCACCACGAGCGCGATCGTCGTCGACGGTCGGCTCGACGAGAGCGCGTGGGCGTCCGCCGAGCTGGCAACGAACTTCGTTCAGATCCGCCCGACGCCTGGCGCACACGCGACCCAGCGGACGGAAGCCCGCGTCGTGTTCGACGCGCAGGCACTGTACGTATCCATGCGACTGTACGACGACCACCCCGACTCGCTGCTCGCACCGCTCGCGCGCCGCGACTATGAGGGGTACGGCGATTGGGCGCATGTCCTCATCGATAGCTACCACGACCGCCGCACCGCCTTCCATTTCGCCGTGAACCCAGCTGGAACGCAGCGCGATGCCATGATCTCCAACGACGCCGAGTGGCAGGAAGACGCCAGTTGGGACGCGGTATGGGCCGCTGCGACGGCGCGCGACTCGTTAGGCTGGACGGCCGAGTTTCGCATCCCGCTCACACAGCTGCGATTCGATCGCTGTGGCGACGCAACTACCGCCACGCTCGTCCTCGACCGTTCGCACGACGCCAGCGCGCCGGCCGCGTGTGCGTGGGGGATTCAGTTCATGCGCGACTTCGCTCGTCGCAACGAGCGGTCTGCCTGGGCACCGATGCCGCCCGACGCCAGCGGCTACGTCTCGAAGTTCGGCAGCCTGAATGGCGTGGACGGCGTACGGTCGCCGCGCCGCGTAGAGCTCGTGCCGTACTCGCTTGCGCGGGCGACCCGCGCGCCGCTTGACCGCGCGAATCCGTTCTACGAACGAACCGCGTATGCGGGGACGTTAGGCGCCGACGTCGGGCTCGGGATCACGTCGAAGCTCACGCTCAACGCGACGATCAATCCCGACTTTGGGCAGGTCAAGGCCGATCCGTCCGAGGTGAATCTGACCGGCTCCGAGACGTTTCTTCGCGAGCGACGCCCGTTCTTCGTCGAGGGTGGCAACATCTTCAACTACCAACTCGGCGACGGCTTGATCGGTGAAGAGCAGTTGTTTTACTCCAGGCGCATTGGCCGATCGCCGCAGATCGATGATCCCGACGGTGCGTCTGCCGTCGATCGACCAGATGCGACGAACATTCTCAGTGCCGCCAAGCTGTCGGGAAAGATTGGATCGTGGACGGTCGGTGTGCTCGACGCGGTGACAGCGGAGGAGCGGGCGCGCTTTGCGGCTGATGGCGGAACGCGCGGAGTATTCGTCGCCGAGCCGCGGACGAACTATGCGTTTGCGCGGCTTGCGCGTGAGGGCATGGACGGTCGCAACAGCGTCGGCATCGTCGGCACCGCAGTCAATCGGGACTTCGACCCTAACGCCGCCGCCACGCTGCGGTCGAGTGCGTTCACCATGGGACTGGATGGTCGCCTGCGATCGCGAAGCCGGAACTACACGGTCATCGCGAACATCCTCGGGAGCCAGGTGCGTGGGTCTCCGGACGCGATCACCGAGACGCAACGGTCGTTCGTGCACTTGCTGCAGCGCCCGGAGCGGGGCGACCCGATCGACACCACGCGCACGAATCTGACCGGCCTCTCCACGGAGATTCGCGCGATGAAGCAGGGCGGTGGCCACTGGCGTTGGGGAATCAACGGCCGCCTCGTATCGAGCGGGTTCGAGGTCAACGACCTCGGCTTCCAACAACGGAGCGACGTCGCGTCCACAGCGAACTGGGTTGGCTACACGCACTTCAAGCCGGGCCGGTTCGTTCGTCAATGGGAGATCTGGAACAACTACTGGGGCCGGTGGACATTGGACGGCGCCCGTGAGCAGATGGCGACGAACCTGTGGACGAACGTGCAGTTTCAGAACAGCTGGATGCTCATGGGCGAGCTGCGACGTGAGTTTTCACGGACGTCGCCGACGTTCCTGCGGGGCGGTCCGAATGTGTACCTGCCGCCTAACGTCTTATGGTGGGGTCGCCTCGTGTCGGACCCGCGTCGGATCATCAGCGGTGAGTTGATGTCGCAGGGCTCCGTCGACGACGCCGGTGGTGGGTATCGCGTCGGCCTAACGCCGACAATCACCGTTCGGCCGTCGTCGCGCGCGGAGCTGTCGCTGCAGCCGGGCATTTCGCGCGTGCGAAATCCGTTTCAGTACGTGGACGCGCCGTCCGCTGGCGGAGACACGAGTTACGTAACCGGTTCGATGTCGCAGACGACGACGTCGCTTACGGCGCGTCTCAACTTGACGTTCACGACGAAGCTCTCACTGCAGCTCTATGCGCAGCCGTTCCTGAGCTCGGGCGACTACGAGACGTTAGGCGAGGTGCGCAATCCTCTCGCGCGTCGTGTATCAGGCCGAGTGTCGCGGTTTGGTGCGGATGCCATCTCGCCAATTGGCGACGACATGTTGCGGATCGACCGCGGCTCGAATCGTGCGCCGATCGAGCTGGATGACCCGAATTTTACGGTTCGCGAGCTCAAATCGAATGCGGTGCTACGCTGGGAGTATCGTCCGGGATCGGCGCTTTTTGTCGTCTGGGCGCAGGCGCGGGACAACGACGCGAATGCGTCGAACTTCTCGCTGACGCGTCAGGCAAAGGACCTGTGGCGCACACCTGGGACGAATGTGTTGTTAGTCAAGGCGAGCTACTGGTTGACGCCGTAGTTGTCATCCTGAGTGAAGCGAAGGACCGCAATCGTCCCGAGAGAGCGCGATCTCATTCCGAGCGCAGCGCGGAATCCTCATTGCACCCGGAGAGTGCTCTGTCGGGAGTATGAGGATCCTTCGCTAACGTAACTCTCTACCGGGGCGACTGCGGTCCCTCGCTTCGCTCGGGATGACGCCGCCCGCGCGCTCGCTCGAGCCCCTAACCATTCCTCAATGCAATCACGGGATCTACCGCCGTCGCCCGCCGCGCCGGGCCGAGGCTCGCCACCACGCCCACCGTGGCCAACGTTAGGCACACTCCTGCCAGTGTCAACGGATCCCGCGCGTCAATCCCGAACACCAGCCCCTGCATGAAGCGAGCAAGCCAGATCGCACCGATCGTCCCGAGACCGAGCCCGAGCCCAACCATCGCCGTGCCCTGACGCAGCACCAACCCCAACACCTCCCCGCGTTGCGCACCCAATGCGAGTCGCACACCGATCTCGCGCGTTCGCTGACTCACCGAGAACGCGAGCACGCCCCCAATGCCAGTTGCCGCGATCACGAGCGCCAGCACCGCAAACAGCGAGAGTAGCGACGCCGTAAGCCGCCGCGGCGCCAGCGAATTCAATCGAACCTCGAGCAACGTGCGAACCGCATCCACAGGCATATCTGGATCAATCGCATGAACCGCTGCCGTCGCGTTCTTCGCCAGCGCTGCCGGATCACGATTGCTTCGCAACAAGACATTCGCACCACCCGGGGTCTGCGCAAACGCGACGTAAAACACATCGATCGGATTCTCATCGAGCGCGTGATCGCGGACGTCGCCAGCGACGCCAACCACACGCAGGAATGTGTCACCGCCATCAGGTGAAATCCGTGCTCCAATCGGGTCCGAGTCGCGCCAATACCGCTCGGCGAGCGACTTACTGATGACTGCCACCTCTTCGGTGCCGAGCCGGTCGTGGCTGTCGAACGTTCGGCCCTTCATGAGCGGCACGCCGATCGTCGTGAAGTAATCGCCGGTCACGATCTGCATTTCAGCCTGCGGAACCGGATCGTTCGGGCCGACAGCGCGGCCCTCGATGATCATTCCATGCGACATGCGGCCGCCGTCGCCTAACGGGACCGCCGCCGCCAGTGCCACCGACGTCACTCCGGGCTGCTCGCGCATGGCCGACACGATGCGATCGGCGACCGCCACACGATCCTGGGCACGGCGATATCGTTCGCGACTCGGAGTCACACGGAAGCTCAGCACCTGGTCAGGCTTGTAGCCAGCGTCGATCCGTGTCAGCTCGATCATGCTCCGGACCGATAGCCCCGCCGCCGCGAGGAGCACCACAGAGACCGCAACCTGAGCCACGACAAGCACTCGCTCCGCTCGGCCGCGGCGGCCGCGCGCCTGACCGCCATCACCACGGGCACGAAGACCACTCGCGAGATCACGTGTCACCGCAAGCAAGGGCAACGTGCCAGACAGAAGCCCGACGATGACCGACACCGCGAGCGTGAACGCGAGCACCGGTGCGTCGAGACCAATCTCGAACGCGCGCGGCGTGAACCGCGCGGCGTACGGGACGAGCACGCGGAGCAGCGCCGCAGCAAGTCCAACACCGACGACTGCGCCAGCCGCTGCCACCGCGACGCTTTCAGTAAGCAACTGTCGCGCGAGACGACCCGTTCCAGCGCCTAACGCCGCCCGTACCACGAGCTCAGGCCGACGATGTATAAGACGTACGAGGGTCAGATTCGCGACGTTCGCACACGCGATGAGCAATACGAACGCCGACGTCGCAAGCAGTAGCACCAGCGTTTCCCTCGCTGGCCCGGACAACTCTTCCAGCAGCGACTCGGCGCCGATGCCGTACCCGCTCGCGGTTGGATAGCTCGCGGCATGCTCCTGGTGAATCTGCGCCCCGATCGCTTTGAGGTCAGAACGGACGGCGCTGAGCGGAACGCCTGGGCGGGCGACGGCAAAGACTGCCAATGCCCGAATGCCCCGCTGCGTCTTCCATGCCTCGGATGATCGAAATGGACACGACGACACAGGCATGAACACGTCGTTCTCGTTAGGGAACGCTGGGAGTGGTGGCAGAATGCCGATGACCGTGTGGAGTCGATCGGTCATGTCGACGGTCTTCCCGATGATCGCCGTGTCGCCGCCGAGGCGCTCGCGCCAGTACCGATAGCTGAGGACGATGACTGGCGTGGCACCCGGCTGGTCCTCGCCACGCCGAAACGTTCGCCCGAGCAGCGGCCGGATACCCAGCGCATCGAAGTAGTTCGCGGATACGACACCCGTCTGCACGCGCTGAGGATCGCCTCGCCGCAATAGGTTGAAAGACATCGAGTGGTATTCGACGACATTCTCCAGCGACCGAGTCTTCGCTGTCAGGTCCGCGACCTCCTGAACGGAGAATCCGACATCATCGATCTTGCCCAAGGCGACCGGTTGCTTGACGCGCACGACGCGCTCCCCATTCGCAAACGGCAGGTCCTTGAGCAGCACGCCATGGATGACGCTGAAGATCGCGGTGTTCGCGCCGATGCCGAGCGCGAGGGTCAAGACCGCAACAGTGGTGTACGCGGGCGCTCGGCCCAGCGTGCGGATGGCGTATCGGAGATCTTGCCAGACGGTCTGCATTCATGGCTCCGGTCGTGATGCGCAGATGCTAGGTCAGGAGGGCCCGTCACGGGCGGAAGAAGCGTCACGCGTCTGTCGTGGATTCGTGGTGCACGTGTGCCGGAATTGTCCATTCGCCCGCGCAGGTCCAAGCGGCACCAAAACTGGGACTCCTCCTCCACATATCTCATACAAATGGGCGTTGCTCAGTTTGTGGCGTCCGTCGCATCCTACAGCGTGACTAACAGTCGTCGTATCCGCCTACCAGGCCGCCGCCGGTTCTCGTGGCCGCTCTTACTGTTGCTCGCGAGCGTCGGTGTCACGGCGGTCGCCGCGTTCAAGGCGCAACAGGCAGTTGTCTCGCATCAGCGGACGGCGTCGCGGTTGCTGAGTGACTACGCCTCGTTCACGGCGTGGACGGCGCAGCGTCAGGTCATCAGCGGGGTGGATGGCGCCGTCATGGCGTCGCTGCAGTGGATCATGCACGGCAGGGAGCCGCACCGGTTTCAGCGCAATGGTCCGCGGCCTAACGCGGAGGACCTCTGGGGCTACTACAACAACAACGACCGGTCCAGGACGCGGTTCTGCACGCCGAAGCGCTGTCCCGAGTCGTTTCCTCCGTCCGTGTACTTCGGCTTTTCGCTCGGCGCTGATACCATACAGATCGCGCCTCGCGCGGCGGTTCCCGAGGCAGACGCGTGGCTCGAAGTCGCGCCGGCGTCGGACAAGCGATGGCTCGTCGACTCACTGACGACGCACATCCGCAAAGTCCACGACCCCGAGGAGAACTACGAGGTCCTCGTCTCACCGCGGTTCGGTACGGGACGGATGATCGCGTATGCGCTCATGCCGACCGAGGCCGGCGATACCATGGTGTATGGCGTCGAATTCGGTGCGAAGACGTCGGCGCACATCTTCAAGGACGCTGTCGTGCACGTGCACCTGCTGCCTAACGCACTCATGCTCGGGAAGGACAATGAGGATCTCCTCGGGATTCGCATTGTCGGACGCCAGTCGCTTCCGTTATTCGAATCGCCCAACTGGCCGAAGACGCCGTATGTGGGCTCGCTCGAGCTGACCCCGCAGTACGGTGGCCTGACCGTGCAAACGGCCGTTAGGCCGGAATACGCGAATCAGCTCGTCATTGGCGGCCTCCCACGGTCTCGGCTTCCCATGCTGCTGGGGATGCTGGCGCTGTCCGTCGGGCTCGCCGGGGTTGCGATCGCACTACTGCGTCGCGAGGAAGAGCTTGCGCGGCTTCGCTCGGACTTCGTGTCGAGCGTCTCGCACGAGTTGCGAACGCCGTTGGCGCAGATCCGACTGTTCATCGAAACGCTGCGTCTCGGGCGATTCAGTACCGAGGAACAGCGCCAGTGGTCGCTGGACAACATCGACCGTGAGACGAACCGGCTCGCGCATCTGGTCGAGAACGTTCTCTATTACGCCCGCGCCGGTCGGGCTCCGAAGGCGCGCGGCACGCCGGAGTCCACGGACCTTGGCAACGAAATGGCGCAGATCACGCGCGCGTTCGAGCCGCTGGCGGCATCGCGTCGCTCGACGCTCCAGCTCGACCTCGCGCCTAACGTCGTCGTGCCACTACACCGGGAGATGTTCCGTCAGGTGCTGCTCAATCTGCTCGACAACGCCGTGAAGTACGGCCCGGCCGGGCAGACTGTGCACGTCTCACTGACGCAAATGGGATCGTCCGCGCTCGTCACCGTGCGGGATGAGGGGCCTGGCATTCCGGCGCGCGAGCGAGAGGCAATCTGGACGCCCTTCTTCCGCGGAGCGGCGGCGTCCGCGCAGGCAGCGGGCGGGAGCGGCATCGGACTCGCGATCGTGAAGGACATCGTGACCCAGATGGGCGGACGAATCGAGATTGTTCCGTCGGAGAAGGGAGCCGCGTTCCAGCTCGAGCTGCCCGGCGCAGCACGTCAGCCTGCGGTGGCAGAGCGCATAGACGGCGCCCTAACGCTGCGGCCGTCATGACGCGCGTCCTCGTCATCGAGGACTCCAACGACCTCGCGCAGGGGTTGCGTTACAACCTCGAGCTCGAGGGTTATGCCGTGAAGGTAGCAGAGGACGGCAATGCCGGGTTGTCGCTGGCGCGCGAGTGGGATCCGGATCTCGTCATCCTCGACCTGATGCTGCCAGGGATCGACGGCTATCAGGTGCTCAGGTCGATGCGTGCGGATGGTCGTCAGACGCCAGTTCTGATTCTCTCGGCGCGTGGCGAAGAAGCGGACAAGGTGCGCGGCTTTCAGCTCGACGCCGATCAGTACGTGACGAAGCCATTCGGGCTGATCGAGCTGCTCGAGCGAGTGAAGTCACTGCTGCGACGAACGCGCGCTCGCACGGAGACGCCGGAGCAGCATGCTGGCGCTGGCGTGATCAAGTTTGGCGACGTCAGCATCGACCCGGCATCGCGTACCGTCACTCGCGACGGCGACGCCGTGAACCTGACACCCAAGGCGTACGAGCTCATGATGGCGCTCATCAAGCGGAAGGGTGCCGTCGCTACGCGCGTTGAGCTCCTTCGCGAGGTATGGGATCATCGCGCGATTGTGCTCACGCGGACTGTCGATTCTCACATGGCGGAGTTGCGAAAGAAGCTCGAGCACGACGCGGCAGACCCCAAACACTTCATCACCATCTGGAAAGTCGGATATCGCTTCACTCCTTGAGTGATCGGAGGATTCATGAGGTCCGTACGAATGTTCGGCGTTAGGCATGTCGTGGGAGCGATTGCCGCAACCACGTTCGCGTTGCCGGCTGCGGCGAGCGCGCAGGCTGCTCGCCTCGACGCCCCAATTGTGTCGCCCCAGTGGCTTTCAGAGCACCTCAACGATCCCGACATCGTGGTGCTTCACCTCGCCAACATTCGGCGTGATTACACGAGCGGGCATATTCCCGGTGCGCGGTTCCTGTGGTTCAATGACGTGGCGCCGAGCAATCCGGACCTCAACACCGAGTTGCCAAGCGTCGCGCAATTGAAGTCGTTGTTCGAATCGCTCGGCGTGTCGGACAACTCACGCGTGATCGTCTACGGACAGAGCCTGACGCCGGTCGTGGCGCGTGTGTACATGACGCTCGACTATTTGGGCGCGGGTGATCGGGCAGCGGTGCTCGACGGCGGGCTGACCGCGTGGAAGGCGGAAGGGAAGCCAGTCAGCACTGAAGTCCCGAGCGTGAAGCGCGGCAAGTTCACGCCCAAGGTGCACGCTGAGGATGTCGTCAACGCCGATTTCGTGAAGGCGAATATCGACAAGCCGGGAGTCAAAATCCTCGATGCGCGCACGCCTAACTTCTACACCGGCGAGGGGGGAGGCGGACCGCGACCCGGTCACGTCCAGAGCGCCCAGAATGTTCCGTTTACGACGCTCACGACGCAGACGGATTCAATCATCAAGTTCAAGGACCGCGCAGCTATCACGGCGCTCTTCACCGCAGCGGGTGTACAGCCGACCGATCGCGTGGTCACGTACTGTCACGTCGGCCAGCAGGCGAGCTTGCTCTACCTCGCCGCGAAATACGTCGGGATCAAGCCGAGCTTGTACGATGGATCGTTCGAGGACTGGAGCTCGCGCGCCGACACGCCAATCGTGGGTCCGGTCAAGAAGTAGCAGCGGTTGGAAAAACCCCAATGGTCTCGCTCGTCCGTTTGCTGCCATTGTTCGTCGTCGTTCTGGATGCCGCGCCCTCGAGCGTGCATCGAGGACAGCCGCCGGTGCGCGCCCTGTCGCAGCCGCGCCGTGGATTCAACGATTCGCTGCTCATCTCGGCGACGCAGTTGCGTGAGCGCCTAACGCGGAGCGGTGTCGTGCTGCTGCATGTCGGCGAGCGCGCAGACTATAACGCCGGCCATATTCCGGGCGCGCGCTTCCTTCCGTACGATGCCATTGCCCGACAGAGCGCCGATGGCCTCTCGCTCGAGCTTCCGCCCACCGCGGCGCTGGATTCGCTGCTGGAGTCGCTCGGCGTCACGGACGGCTCACGTATCGTGCTGTACTGGTCGCGCGACTGGTATTCCCCAACGACTCGCGTGTTCCTCACGCTCGACTACCTCGGCCTCGGCGATCGGACGTCGATTCTCGATGGTGGGTTCGACGCGTGGAGGGCTACTGGTGGGGCGGTGACCACGACGCAAACGTCACCGGCGAGTCGCGGCGTGCTGACGCTGCGTCCACGCGCGGACGTTATGGTCAATGCGAGCACGGTGCGCGAGTCGATTGGTGATGGTCGGGTCGCGATCATCGACGCGCGCGACGAGCGCTTCTTCACGGGCAAAGCGCAGGGGATGCACGTGCGGGAGGGGCATGTGCCAACCGCGAGGAACTTGCCGTTCTTCACGCTCATCGATGACAACGGCGCGTTCAAGTCACGCGCGTCGATTGAACGGATGCTGGAGGCGGCCGGCGCGACGCCTGACAAGCGGGTGATTGGCTACTGTCACATTGGGCAGCAGGCGACGATGATCTACTTCGCCGCCCGCCTAACGGGTCGCGACGCTCGGCTCTATGATGGATCCTGGGATGAATGGAGCCGCCGAACAGACTTACCGATCGAGGCAGGGAAGCCTAACAAATGACAGGTAACAGGTAACTGGAACAGATAACTGGTAATCGAAACCCTCGGGACACTCTTGTCGCTAAGAGACTCTCTGAGATGAGTGAGAGGCATCCCGAGGGTTCAAGTTACCTGTTGCCAGTTCCAGTTACCCGTTACCTGTGCTATTGCGCAGTTTCAGCTGGCTGTCTTAGGCGCGAGATACTTGGTGAGCCAGCCTTGGACTTCGTTCCACCACAGCCGCTGATTCTGCGGCTTCCCGATCCAGTGCCCCTCGTCCGGGAACACGACGAGCCGGCTCGGCACGCCCTGACGCTGCAGCGACGTGAACATCGACAGGCCCTCCGTATACGGCACGCGATAATCCAGCTCGCCGTTCAGCACCAGCGTTGGCGTCTTGAACTTTCCCGCGAAGAGATGCGGCGAGTACACGCGATACTGCGTGCGCATCGCGTTAGGGTCCCAGAACGGGCCGCCGTACTCCCACTCCGGGAACCACAACTCCTCGGTGGCCGCGTACATATTCTCCAGGTTGAACGGTCCGGCGTGCGAGACAAGCGCCTTGAACCGCGTCGTGTGACCGGCAATCCAGTTCACCATGTAGCCGCCGAACGAACCACCAGCGGCGCCCATGCGTGTGGAGTCCATCCACGTGTTGCTCTTGAGCGCTGCGTCGAGGCCGTTCATGAGATCCGTGTAGACCTTGCCGCCCCAGCCCTTCGACACGTCGTCGACGAACTTCTGGCCATAGCCGGTTGATCCGCGTGGGTTGATGATCACGAGCCCCGCGCCTGTCGCCGCGAACATCTGATAGTTCCAGCGCGAGTGCCAGTTATCGAGCCACGCGCCTTGTGGCCCGCCGTGGATCAGCAGAATCACGGGATACTTCTGACCGGCGACGTACTGCGGCGGCTTCACAACGAAGCCCTGCACGCTGTCACCGCCCGCCCCCTTGAACCAGAAGTCCTCGGCCGGATTGAGGGTGAGCTGCGAGACCAGCGCATCGTTCACGTGCGTGAGCTGTCGCGCGTCGCCAGCGCGCGCTCCGTCCAGCGTGGCGGAGAAGACTTCGGGTGGCCGGTTCGTTGCGTCGCGCATCCACACCACGGCGCGCGCATCACGCGAAAAGGAAAAGCCAACATTGTTCGACTCGCCGATGACGAGCGCTGGCGCGCCGGTCGCCACTCCGGTGGCGCCTAACGAGACGCGATACAGCTTGTCGCGGCCCTTGTCAGTCGTGGCAACAAATATCGACTTCGAGTCCGGCGCAAAGCTGTATCCGTCGGCATTGCGATCCCAGCTCGGTAACACCTCCACCGCGGAGTTCTTCGCGCGATCGTACAGCATGAGCCGGAATCGGTCGGACTCGAAGCCGCCACGCTTCTGCGACGCATACGCGATGTACTTCCCGTCGGGCGAAAAGACAGGGTTCTGATCGGCACCAACGTTCGCCTTCGTGATGACGGTCGGAGTTCCACCGCTCGCCGACACGAGGTACACGTTCACATCCGTCGTCCACGCGTCGGACTTGCCCTGATCCTTCGCAGTGTATGCGATCTCCTTGCCGTCGGGTGAGAAGGCGTAGCCTTCACTGCCACCGAACGGCCCGGGTGGCACGTCATACTTGGCGCCGGGCGTTAGGTCGCGCGGCGCGCCGCCATCGACACCAACGACGAAGAGATGCGAGCGCGTGCCTTCATCCCATGCGTTCCAGTGGCGGAACATCAGGTTGTCGGCAACGTGTGCCTTCACCTTGTTGTCTTCTTTGGCCTTGTCCTTTGCCGCATTGCACGCGTCCGTCGAGCACTCGGGCCAGACGGCTGACGAGAACGCAATCTGATCGCTCGTGGGGGACCACACCGGTCCGCTCGCGCCGCCATTCAACGCGGTGAGCTTCCGTGCGCCGCTGCCGTCGGCGTTCGCGACCCAGAGTTGGCCCCCCGCGGTGTAGGCAACGTGCCGGCCGTCAGGGGACCAACGTGCTTCGCCAGCCCGAGTCGAGTCGTCCGGAAATGGACGCGCCGCGCCGCCGCCTAACGGCACGGCAAACGTCATCGTCGCTCGACGATTCGCCTCGACGTCCGTCGATCGCACAGCATACAGCACAGTCTTGGCGTCGGGTGAGAGCTGCGGATCGGACACGGCCTTCATGGCCGCGAAATCCTCGAACGTGATCGGCCGCCGCGATTGCGCAGCGAGCGGGGAGCCAATCGCAAGCGGCGCGATGAGCGCCAGGGTAACTATTCCACGCACCATCATGATCCTGTCTCGTTAGGGGCTACGGATTCTGTGGCCCGGCAGTCCGTCGATACCAGTCGATCTTGCCGGAGTCCCGCTTCGGCGCTCCCGCAAGTGCCTCACGCATCATCGCCTCGACCTCGTTGATCTCGCGCGGTGCTTTCGAGATCCACTCGAGCCCCTGGTCGCTGATGACGTAGTCATCCTCGATGCGAACGCCGACGTTCTTGTACTTCTCCACGGCGGGCCGGATTTTGGCGATAATCGCGGCGTTGCGTTGCGTCTTCGGGAGAATGTCGAGCAGGTTCTCGCGCACGTAGATCCCGGGCTCGATCGTGAACGCGCTCCCTACGCCCAACATACCGGTGAAGTAGAACTGGTCCGGGTCGTGGACCTCGAGCCCGATTCCGTGACCGAGGCCGTGCATGTAGTAGAGACTGAGCTGTGGACACTGCTGCGGTTGTTGTGGATTCCCGCAGTCGTACATGGCAGTCGGTGACTCGATCAGTCCGACTCGCGTTAGGCCGGCAGCCAGGACTTGAGACGCCGAATCTGACATCACCGAACCCTTCACCCCCGCCTTCGCCTGACGCTCAGCGGCCGCCTGCGCGTCGCGCACGATCTGGTAGATCGCGCGCTGATCGGGTGTGAACGTTCCGCTCACCGGCACGGTCCGCGTTACGTCGGCCGCATAGCCTCGATACGATGCGCCGATGTCCATGACGACCACCTCACCCGCATTCATGAACCGATCGTCCGCATTGTAGTGCAACGTCGTCGAATTCGGGCCAGATCCAACGATGGTCGAGAACGATGGACGGTCCGCACCATTGCGACGGAACGTGTACTCGATGAGGCTCTGAATCTCGAACTCGTTCATGCCGGGCTCGATCGCCCGCATCGCGTCGCGCTGCGCATCGGCGGTGATCGCGACGGCTTTGCGAATCAGATCGAGCTCGGCCGGGCTCTTCGTTCCGCGTTGTACCATGACGTACATGTTCGCCGCCGACACTTTCACCGACGAGTGCGTCGATGCGATGCGTCGGACGAATTGGTCTTCCGGCGAGAGGATTCGCTGCTCGTTAGGTGGCGCGCCTGGCTGCACGTTCCCCACGACGTACAGCTGCGTCGCATCGTTGAGCAGCGAATCCAGCACCTGCCCCAGCTCTTCGACGCGTCGTGCCTCGATGCCGGTCGCTTTCTTCGCACCCTCCGGACCGAACCGCTTCCCAGTCCAGACTTCCGCGGCGGGATCTCGCTCTTCGACGAACAGCATCGAAGAGACCTGCCCGCCACGCTTCACCATCACGAGCGATGAATTCGGCTCGTTATACCCAGTCAGATAGGTGAATGGCTCGTTCTGGTAGAACGAGAGGTAGTCCTGCACCGGCTCCTTGGAACCGATTGCGAGCAGCACGCCATCCTGAATCTTTGCGGCGAGCGCAGCGCGACGCTGGGCATACTCTGATTGCGCTATCTGAGCGCCAACAGGCGCAGTCGCGGCGAGAAGTGCGACGCCGAGTACGAGACCACGGAATTCCACGAACCGCACGAGCCTATCCTCCACGACCCCGAAGTACGAAACGAGTCCTTCAATCGTGTTCGTAACCTACTGGTTGGGAGGCGGTTCCATCGAGGGCGGTCTGCACCGCGCAGTCGTGCCTGGTCTGCGCGCTTACTCTCGCTTCCAGGCCAACGTTCGACCGCCACGCATTGCGTGATACATGCCGAGGAACGCGGCCGCGTTGATCATGCAGAAGTAGTACGGAAGGCGAAGCACTTTCGGCTTGAGCTTGATCAGTGCGCCGAGCAAGACGAGCGCATAAAACGCCAACTGCACGGCGAACAGCAGGCGATAGAATGGCCTATCGAGTAGCAACAGATTCGCCGCGAGGAGAGCGAGCATCGCGATCGGTACGACGAGTCGTCCCGCTTTGTGGGACAGGAAGAAGAAAAGCGGTCCAGGCCGGAGTGGACGCATGAGCGCCTTCATCTCACGAAGCTGCTCGACGTTTCCAGTCATGATCCGCACGCGGCGACTGAATCCACCCATCTCGTGCGCTTCCTCGTACGCGACGGCTGCGGGCTCGTACGCCACGCGATAACCGCGCGAGAGGATGCGCATCGGGATCACGTAGTCGTCGTTGATCGTACCTGGCTTCGGGAACGGATAGAGCGCGCGCCGAATGGCGTACAGCGATCCATGGCAGCCGAGGATGGATCCGACGTCCGCTTCCGCGAGCTTGAGATACGTCTCGTACTTCCAATAGAAGTCTTCCTGCTTGCCGAGCGACGCTTCGTCTCCGCGAAGCACCTTGTAGACGCCACTCGCAGCGCCCACATGTTCGTCTGCGAAGTTGGCGACGAGGGTACGCATCGCGTCAGGCGCCAGCATGCTCGATGCGTCCGAGAACGCGACGATGTCGCCTGTGAGTTGCGGGATCGTGTCGTTGAGTGCGTGGAGTTTGCCGCGGTTCTTCGGGTACGCGAAGACGTGCACGCGTCCTTGGCCGATCTCGTTGGCTACACGCTGCGCGATCGCAGTGGTCCCATCCGTCGGACCATCGCAGGCGATGGCGATCTCGAGTCGATCCGCCGGATAGTCGAGTGCGAGCGCATTGCGAATCTTCGCCTCGATGACATCCGCCTCGTTATACGCTGCGACGAGCAACGACACAGTCGGCTCGACGGGGCGCTTGGCGACGGGCCGCTTCGCGATCTTGCGCAGAACCGCGAGCAGCACGGGATAGCCCGCGTACACGTATACCGCGAGCGCCGCCGAGAGCCAGAAGATGATTATCGCGGTCAAAGTAGACAGTCAGGCTTCCCGTCGTGGGCGTTTAACTCTTCGGGTTGTACGGCTCCTCGAGGTTTCTGCGTCGAAAAAAAATTGAGAAGCTATACCTAACGAGAAGCTCTCCGTAAGGGAAATGACGTCGAGATCAGCGCGAATCAGACAGGCACGGCGTCCACGCAATGCAGCTTCCCAACCGTCTCACATGAAATGACCTTGAAGCCTGACGCCTCGAGATAGCGATAGACCTCGGACTTGCTGAAGAAATACACCGGGCAGCCAAGCGCCGTTAGGCGGACCTTACGGATGGGCGCGCGCCACGTCCACAACCGCGGCCACGCCGAGAGGAAGCGCTCGCGCGTCATCTTGCGAATGATCTTGAGGCGCTCCGTCGGATCCGCGAAGTAGTCCCAGAAGCCGATCGCGATCGTCTCATCGAACACGTCGTTGCGCGTCCAATCGATGATGTCCATCTGCGCGAAGTCAGTCTTGTTCGCGACGCCTTCCTTGATCACAAGATCCTTCGCGAGCTTGAGCATCTCCGGCGCAACATCGACGCCGAGCACCTTCGAAGCACCGCGCTTCGCCAGGCTCGCCACGAATCGCCCCGATCCGCACCCGATGTCGCAGATCGACTTGCCCGTGACATCACCCGACTTGCGCATGACCCAGTCGAATCGGCCGTAGATGTCCTTGCGCAGCCACTGATCGAGGGCGCGCGCGAACGCGCTCTTGTTCTGTCCGGTGTAGATCGCGTCGAAATCCTGTGCGACGTGGTTCCAGTATTCAGCGACCTTGAGATCCTGAGTGGTCTTCATTGCGCGATTGAGACGGTCGAAGGGAAGGGAACAGCGTGAGCGGTTTCAGCGAGCCCACTGCCGCGGAAGCTCGAGAACTCCCCGAGCGAGAGAAGCTGGCGGAGACGGTCGTGCGTTTTCGAAAGGTTCGTGTAATGCCGAATGCGCGATTTTCTGCGCCCTTCGATCCGCGGTTGGTCCGGGTCGACCTCCCACGGGTGGATGTATGCAATGAGCGGAAGCTTCTCCGCCTGCGCCCGCCGAAATCCCAGCTTCGTGTACCAGAACGGTAAGATCCGCAGGTACCCGCCTCCGCCGACGGGAAGGTTCTGTTCGCCGACCATCCTGAACGTGGTGATCGGGAATTCGACGATTGGACCGCTGGGGGTAGTAACGAGAAACGGACGTCTGGGCGCGTCTGGAATGCCGTAGACGTCGTGGCGGATCGGAAAAATGCTGGAATCGTATGTAAACCCTGCTTCCGCCAGCACCTCGAGCGCCCAGAGTGACTGCATCGTGATCGAGTAACTCGGGGCTCGGTACCCGAAAACCGCCTCGCCGCAAGCCTGCTCGATGACGTCCTTGGCTCGCCGCGTATCCTCGGCGAACTCGGCTCGATCGAGCTTGTAGATGAGGCGGTGCCAGTACGAGTGACAGGCCGGCTCGTGGCCCCGGTTGACGATCTCGCGGACGAGCCCCGGGTATCGCTCAGCGACCCAACCCAGGACGAAAAACGTCCCTTTGACCTGGCATTCGTCGAGCAGGTCCAACAGCCGTTGCGTGTTCGCCTCAACTCGGCAGCTGTAGGTCTCCCAGTTCGAGCGGTCAACGACGTCCGAGAACGCTTCCACGTGGAAGTAGTCCTCGACGTCCACCGAAAAGACGTTTCGGTCAGACATGGCCGCCCATCGAGGTGTTACGGCCATCATCGATCGAACAACGTCGGCAGTCGGCAGTTGGGACCATGCAGGGAGACAAGATGAACCGACGCCAACGGCCGCTGTTCAGCCGGGCGAGCGTCGAGGGAGAGCAATGAGTTGGTGCGGCCGCGGAGCGGACGGGTTCACCAGCCGATTTTCCGGGTCGGATAATGACCGCCGCCCCGGGCACGCGGCGAGCGTAGGTGCAAGGCTTAAGCCGAACCGAACGGCGCCACTGAATTGGTAATTGGTTATTGGAATTGGTTATTGGTTATTGAAAACCCCCGGGATGCTCATCTCGCGAGAGACGCGTCCCGAGGGTTCGATAACCAATAACCAATTCCAATAACCAATAACCTGTTCAGTTGCGCTCTTCGCTTTCCTCGCGCCCCTTACCCTCAACGAGGCGTTCGTAGTTCTCTTCGCCAGTGGTCCAGAGGTACCTGCCGAAGAGGTAGCCGCAGAGGGGGAATACGAGCATCGCCACGCCAATTCCGGTCTTGAGGTGCTGCGTCATCACCAGACGCCACACGAACCCCTGCTCCTGCACGACCTGGTAGGCGATCGTCACGAGCGCGACCGGAATGCCCCAGCCGAACACACCGCGCCGCCAGATGAACGTCGACCGGCCCATCGCGCGGTTCCGTTCCCAGCGTGCTATCTCGGCGGGACGCCCGTCCGTTCCCGGCTCGGTCGAGTCTGGAGCGCCGCCCGATGTTGAATCGCGTCCGACCATCGTGATTCCGAAGAGAAGAAACGACGCAATCGGCCGCGTCGCATTGCGTCAACCGTAGGATGTCCGGTGGGGCAACCTAAGGCAATTGCTGCTGGCCCCGAAGTCGCGGCGATCCTGTCGTGAACGCGACGCGTGTCACATCCGCTATCGCAGCAGCAACTTCGCGATCGTCTGCAGCTGCATGTTCGACGTGCCTTCGTAGATCGTCCCGATCTTCGCATCGCGATAGAACTTCTCGACCGGGTAGTCCTTCGTGTATCCATACCCGCCAAGCAGTTCGACGCACAGCGACGTCACGCGTTCGCAGACCTGCGACGAATAGAGCTTCGCCATCGCCCCTTCTTTCGCGATGTCGTGCCCGCCGTCCTTGAGGCGCGCCGCATTGTACACCATGAGCCGAGCAGCTTCGAGCTCGGTTGCAGCCTGTGCAAGCTGAAACTGCACGCCCTGGAATTCCGATAGCGATTTGCCGAACTGCTTTCGCTCGCGGGTATAGTCGAGGGCAACGCCTAACGCGCCGCCGGCCACGCCGATCATCTGCGCGCCAATGCCAATGCGGCCCTCGTTCAGCGTCTCGATCGCGATCTTGTAGCCCTGACCGACCGGCCCGAGCACGTTTTCCTCCGGCACCTCGCACCCGTCGAGGATGAGCTCCGTCGTGCTCGAGGCTCGAATGCCGAGCTTGTCCTCCTTTTTTCCAACGGAGAAGCCCGGAAAGCCACGCTCGACGATGAACGCCGTGATGCCTTTGTAGCTGGCAGACGGGTTCGCATTGGCGAAGACGACGTAGACCTGAGCCTCAGCGCCGTTCGTGATCCACATCTTGCGACCGGTCAGCACATAACGATCGCCGCGCTTTTCGGCGCGCGTTGCGAGGCCGAACGCATCCGAACCCGATCCCGGCTCGGACAACGCGTACGCACCGATCGTGTCGCCAACGAGACGCGTCAAATACTTCGAGCGCTGCGCATCGTTGCCATATCGCGTGATCGGATAGTTGACGAGCGTATTCTGAACGTCGCACACGATGGCAGACGACGCATCGACCTTACTGATCTCCTCGACCGCGATGGCGACCATCGTGAGCGTTCCGCCCGCGCCCCCGAACTGCTCGGGAACCTCGATGCCCATGAGCCCGAGCTCGAAGTACTTCGGCAAGAGCTCAGGATCGATCTTCGAAGCGCGCTCCATCGCCTGCACGCGCGGCCGAACCTCATCGTTCGCAAACCCGCTGACTGCGTCACGGAACATCTGCTCATCGTCCGAGAACACGGTGAGCGGTGGATGCGAGATGGTTGTGGTCATCAGTGGAAGGAAGGTTCGGACGGTGCGGCAGCCGATCGGCCGACATCGTTGGAAACGTAATCACCGGGCGCTCCGAACCCGCGAAGCTCTCCGATCACGTACATCGGGCGCTGCTTCACTTCGTCGTAGATGCGACTGAGGTATTCGCCGACGATCCCAATCATGAGAAGCTGCACACCGCCGAGGAGCAGAATCACGACCAGCGTGGATGCCCATCCGCGAACAGTGTCGCCTCCAACCAGTCGCTGATACACGGCCCAGATCGTGAGCACCACACTCAGTCCTGATGCGATCATGCCCAGCCACGTAGCAAAACGGAGTGGCACTTTCGAGAAGGCCACGATGCCGTTGACGCCGAGCGCGAGCGACTTCCAGAACGTGTACTTCGGCTCTCCTGCATAACGAGGCGGACGCTCGAACTGAACGGCAGTCTGTCGAAATCCCAGCCACGCGCGAAGCCCACGCAGATACCGGTTGCGCTCCGGCATCTTGTTGAGCAGCTCGACGACCCGTCGGTCCATGAGGCAGAAGTCCCCGGTATCGGCGGGTATCGTCACATCCGTTAGGCGCTGGAGCAACCGATAATACATGAACGCAATACCGCGCTTGAGCGGCCCTTCCGCAATCCGCTTGACGCGCTGTGCATATACGACGTGATACCCGTCGCGCCAACGCGCGATGAGTGCTGCGAGCAGTTCTGGCGGGTCCTGCAGGTCGGC
>JADMIO011482848.1_pt1 | contig 22177 bp, 19 predicted proteins | sample 8958161 | NCBI WGS metagenome assembly JADMIO01 (sample SAMN16585339, study PRJNA669376) | soil metagenome | isolation source: Crop rotation soil | place: USA: Cullars Rotation, Alabama | collected 2011
GGCCGCCGCGCAGATCGTTGCCGCGCAGGATCGTCCAGGGATGCGTGGTCGAATCACCGACGCCCTGAAGTGATGCGCGAACGTCGGGCAGAGCGGATCCCTTTGGACCCGCCAACGCTTGAATGCGTGCATTCGCGAACCGGATGGTCAGCGCGGCGCTGACCGACGGCAGCGCGGCGATCGCCCGCGCCGCGCTCGCGGCGTCGGCAATCATCGGTCCGCCGTTGGGCAGGCTATCGGTGGCGGTGACACGGATGTCGAAGCCACTGCGCTCGAGCAGCTGCCGCATCGAGATGACCAGGCCATTCGAGAGCAGCAGCATGTCGAAGAGCAGCGCGCCGACTGCGGCGACGCCGAGGATGCCGAGCGTGGCGCGCGCCGGCTGGCGCACCAGGCTCCGCCAGGCGAATCCAAAAGCTATGCTCATCGACGCGCCAGCCTCAGCGCGCCGCGGCGGAGCAGCGCCCACGATGCGACCACCGTGGCGACGGCCCCGAGCGGCACCGCAATCGCCAGGCACAGCGCGGCGACGTCAGGCGTGACGCGCACGAAGACGAGCGCCGTGTCGTAGCGCCACTGGAAGAAGCGGTTGATCAGCCCTTCGGAGACGCGCGCGAGCACGAGGCCGAAGAGTCCGCCGGTGCTGGCGATCAGCACGCCCTCGAGAAAGATCTGCACGAGGATGCGGCGAGTCGGCAATCCAATCAGCCGCAGCACGCCGACCGTTTCGCGGCGCTCATCCACCAGCATGATCGTCAGAGCCAGTAGAAAGACAGTGGCGGCGATGATCGTGACGATGGCGATGGCGAGATGGAAGCGCTCGATGACCACGAAGGGCCCGGCTGATCCTGAGGCCGCAGCGGCAGGACGGGCGAGCACGCCGGGGAGCCGTCCGTTCAGATCGCGCGAGAAGCGATCGGCGTCCGCGGGATCGACCAGCTTGATGTTGACCGATTCGACCCACTCCGTCCCCGCCGGCGTCGCCGGGTCGCGCGTGAGCGACAACAGATCGGGCAGGTGCAGCCGAACCTCGCGCGGCACGCTGCCAAGCCGCAGCGGATCCGGCGTCGGCTCATAGATGCCGGCAATTCTGAACGGCTGTGCACCAGCGCCCTTCGCATCAGGCGACAGCTGCACGACGTCGCCCACCGCGAGATGCTGCTCGTTCGCAAGCTGGCGAGAAATCAGTATCGGCGAGGGTGCCTGCGCGTGAAGTGTCGAACCAAGAACGAGAACGAGAACGGAACGCAGAACGAGAGAACGCCCGAACGATCCGAACGTCACGAACGATCCGAACGACTAATCTTTTCGATCCGCGCCCATTCCTCGTCCGTAACCGGCATCACCGAAAGCCGAGACATGCGCACGAGAGGAAATGTTGCGAACGCTTTGTCCGCCTTGATCTCGGCAAGCGTCACCGGCCGCGCGAGCTTCTTGTCGGCGCCGATGTCGACGACGTGGAGTGTGCCGTCCTTGTCGCCGGGATCCGGATACGCGTCGGTGAGCGCCTTCGCGGTCGCCACCACCGACTTCTCCTTGCCCGTGTGATAGTAGAAGATGCGATCGCCCTTGCGGATCGATCGCAGGTGCTTCTGGGCGAGCGGGTTTCGCACGCCGGCCCACACGGTCTTGCGGTCGCGCTCGAGCTGGTCGTATCCGTAATGATCCGGTTCTTCCTTCACCAGCCACTGCGCCATGCCTCGAATTATATCGACTGTGCTTCCGCCGCTGCGCGACCGGATCGAGCCCGGCGTGCGCGTGTTGTTCGTCGGCATCAACCCCGGCGTGCGCTCGGCGCTGACCGGGCATCATTTCGCCGGCTTCTCCAACCGATTCTGGAAACTGCTGTACGAATCGAAGCTCGTCCCTGAGCCGATCACCTTCGAAGACGACGACCGATTGCCCGGATGGGGCTACGGGATCACCAACATCATCGCCAGGGCGACGCCCGGGATCGACACGCTGAACAAGGATGAGTACGTGGACGGACGCACCAAGCTGCGCGCGAAGGTGCGGCGCTACCGGCCCGCAGTCGTTGCGCTGGTTGGCGTCACCGTGTTTCGCGCGATGTTTCCCGAGAGGAAGGATGCGGTGACGCTGGGGCTGCAGCCGGAGCGGATCGGCGATTCGCTGGTGTTCGTCCTGCCGAATCCGAGCGGACGCAACGCCAACTTCACCTACGCCGAGATGCTCGCGGCGTTCAGGAGCCTGCGCCGCTATCTGCAGCGGCCGGCCGGACGAAGGCGTTCGCGATAAACGCCAGCAGCAGTACCGCGGCGAGGAAGTAGAGCGTGATGTCGTAGGCGATCGGCCACGGCACGCCGATGAGCCGCTGCTTGTCGCGGAGGTATCGCATCACGCTCGGCGCAGCCATCGCCGCCGCCGGCCAGGTCGTAAGCAGGCGCAGATATACCGCACCAGCGGAGCCCGAGCCGAAGATGTCGGCGAGATACGCCGGCATCGTCGCGAACACGCCGCCACCGATCGAAACGATCACGCCCAGCGCCAGGACGAACGCCGCATCGTTCCCTAGGCGCGCGGCGGCGGGCGTGAGGGCGCACGCCGCGACGCCGATCGTCAGGATGGCGATGAGGACCGTCTTGCGTCCGATCCGATCGGCGAGCGACGCCCACGCAAACTGTCCCCCGATGTTGCAGAGCGAGATCACGAGCGCGAACTGCGAGGCGCTCGTCGCCGCCGCGCCAAAGACGTCCTCGTGCATCGGCCAGGCGATACCGATCAGGCCGATCGCGGCGGCCATCATGAAGAAGAGGACGAGCCACAGCAGCCAGAACTTCCGAGTCGCGCAGGGCCGACGTATCCGCGACGTAGGGCGGGTCGTTCCGGACGCACCGTCCCGGAACGCGATCGCGATCGCGCCGATGACGACAATCGCGGCCAGCACCACGTAGGGCTGCCGGCCGATCCCCTGGTTGGCGAGCGGCCCGCCGGCGATCGCTCCGCCAACAAACGCCGCGATCGCCACAGTCGTGGCCATCCGGCGGCGCGGCAATACCTTGAGGCGCGCGATGACCGGCGAGACGAACCCGAGGCCGAGCGCGAGGCCGCCGATCGCGCCGGCGCCCGCAACCTGGAGCGTCGCCGCCAGCGGCAGCCACAAAATGCTGAAGCCGAACGCCATCCCGGTGAGGAACTGGATGGCGAGCGTCGCGGGCAGCACGAGACGATCGTACCGTGAGACATCCATTCGGCGGCGAGCGGTGTCTAATCAACCGTTGGCCGACGCCGCCGCCTCGCTGAGACGCGCCTGCCTGTTCGCGTCCCTGCTCATCGTGAGCTCGTGCGCCCCTCGTGTCGCCGTCGCGCCGCCTCGTCCGGAACCTCCCACCGCCGGCATCGACGCCCTCGTGCGGCAAGGGTGCTACCGCTGCCTCGAGTCGGCATTCGCCGCCGCGTCCGCTGCCGGGCTCGGCGATAAGAGCTACGAAGTCGCGGTGCTGCTCGCGGCACGATCGAAGGAGCTCGGACTCGATTGGGCGCCGTGGATGGTCAAAGCGCACCAAGCGCTACCGCCCGGTCCCGAATGGCCGGTTTACGTCGATGTCGTCGAAGGCCTGGCCGACGATCCGCTCAGCGGCGATCGTGACGTGCTGCTCTCTGAGGAATTCGCGCGGCGTCGTCCGCGCGATATTTACGACCGGTGGCGCGCGGCGTTGGCGACGGGACCCGGATCTCCCGTGGTCCGGGCCTACCTCGACCTGGCGATCGCCTGCAGGCGCCAGCAGGTCGAAGGACGTGAGGAGGCGATCGCCGCGGTGCTCGGGCGATTTGGCGACGTGCCGCTGCTGCAGTACCGCGTCGCGCTCTGCGGCGATGAACAGGCGCCGGCGCGGCTCGCTGCCGTGCGCGGGGCCGACGCCGCATTCGTGGATGCGGATCTCGAGCTCGGTCGCATGATGCTGCAGAACCAGCTGCAGCCGAACGTCGACCAGGGCCTTCGACACCTCGAATCCGCGCGCGCGGCGTTCCCCCAGTCGCCGGTGATGCCCTCGCTCATCGCCGACGTGTACCAGGCGCGTGAGCAGTGGCCAGAAGCGCTCGCGATGTACGACGGCGTGATCGCACTGGTGCCGACGCATCGCGACGCGCTGCTCGGGCGCACGATCAGCCTGTCGCATCTCTCGCGCTACGAAGAGGCCGCTACGTCGGCGACGCGCCTCATCGATCTCGGCAACTGGTTTCTTGGCCCGGCTCACTACTGGCGCGCGTGGAACGAGTTTCAACTCAAGCGGATCACCGAGGCGCGCGCCGATGCCGACCTCGCGAAGACGCTGATGGTCAACCCGTCGACGTTCGTGCTGTCAGGACTGATCGAGTGGGTCGAGAAGCGCCTCGATTCGGCAGAGGGGGAGTTTCAGCGCGCGCTCGACATGGACTTCGGCCAGTGCGATGCCGCGTTCTACCTCGGCGGCGTGCGCGCCGAGCAGCGGAACTACCCCGAGAGCCTTGCCGCCTACCAGCACGCGCACCAGTGCTTCGGGTTGTCGATCACGGTGCGTCGCGAGGCGATCGCCAGGCTTTCGGCCACCGAGGCCAGCGCCGCGGCGAACGCGCGCGAAATCGCCTCGCATCAGCGGGGCATCGCCGACGCCCAGAAGCGCCTCGACGAGGCGACCACCAGCATCTCGGCGATCGAGCGGTTTCTCCACATTTAACATCGGCTTTACATCGCCACGAATGATCTGCCTGCGCTGAGGCCAGCACCATATAATCAGCGCGGCTGTGTGGCGGCCCGACCCGCGCACTGTTCCCATGACATTTCTGATGCCGCACCGGATCATCCGCATGACCGTGCTGGCGTGGACCGCGCTGCTCCTGGCGCTCGGTCTCGCGTCTGCCGGGCAGCTCGCCACGCCCGCCGCGCAAACGCCGAACGTCGTCATTCGCTCGCAATATCGCCGGCTGCCGTTCACGCAAGACATCCAGCGCATCGCCGTCGCCGACACCGAGATCCTCACCGCCGAACTGATCACCAGCCGCGAAGTGCTCGTCCTCGGTCGCGAGACCGGCAGGACGACGCTGATCGTGTGGTTTGCGGATGGGACGTCGCGCGAATTCGCGTTTGCGGTGCAGCGGGATCTCTCGGTGCTCGAGCGCGCGCTCAAGAGTGTCAACCCGACGATCAACGTTGAGAGCGCGCCCGATCGTGACGCGCTGATCCTGACTGGCGTCGTCCCCGACATCAACGCGTCGATGACCGCGGAAGCGATCGCGCGCAACTACCTCGATGCGGGCAACAACACGCGCAGCCCGGCGCAGCCGCTGCTCGCCGCGCCGGCGCCGGATGCGGCCGCCGCGCCGGGAGCCAATGCGCCCGCGCCTGCTGCGCCCGCGCCGCCAGCGTCGCAACTCCAGGGTCCGCTGCAGCAGTCGGGCACGGTGATCAACCTCATTCAGCTCGATCGCCTGCCGCAGCAGACCGAAGAGAAGCTCCACGAGGCGATTCGCGCCGTCGGCGGACAGGACGTCACCATTCGCCGCATGCTGCGCGGCAACGTGCGCGATGACGCGGTCGACACGCTGGTGCTCGAGGGGCACGTGCCGAACCAGACCGCGCTGATGCGCGTGCTGGTGCTGTCGGCGCAGCTCTTCGCCGGGCAGACGATTACCGCCTCTGACATCAAGGTGCTGGCCGACGAATCAGGCGGACTCGCCGATCAGCAGGAGACGCAGTCGACGCAGACGCAGCTTGGCGGCGGCGCGACCTCGTCGCTCTTTGGGGGCGCCAGGGCGAGCAGGCTCAGCAACCAGGTGCGCAGCAACTTCGGCCGCGCCACGGCGATCGAGGCGGCCGGCGGACGGATCCTGTCGTTCATCCAGGTGGTCGATCTGCCGCAGGTGCGCGTTGACATCCGGTTGATCGAAGTCGATCGCACCAAGCTCCGCTCGCTCGATCCGAATTCGGTGCTGGCGCTCTCGGACTTCCGTCAGCCGTCACTCAACCCCGCCTCGTCGGCTGCGGCGGTGCAAGGCAACCAGGCGGCGCGCGTCGGCAGCTCCGGTGCGGCGATCCAGAACGTGCTGTCGTTTCTGAACGGCGGGCTGCTGAACGAGATGCAGTACTCCGGCGGGCACATGGCGATCGACACGGCGTTGTCATTTCTCGAGCGCGAGGGGATCGCGCAGAGCCTGTCGTCTCCGTCGCTGACCGTGCTCTCGGGAGAGATGGCGCAGGTGCAGATCGGCGGCGAGGTGCCCGTGCCCACCGCGTTCGCGCCGGCGTTCGGCGGCGGGCAGGCGCAGGGCAATGCCGGTGGCGGCGGCGCCGCGGCAGCCACGCCAGGCGTCTTCAGCTCGGTTGAATTCGTGCCGTTCGGCGTGCAGTTGCAGATCCGGCCGCTGGTGGGTGAGGACGACACCATCACCCTCGACGTGCAGCCGCTGGTCGTCACCCCAGACTCGGTGCTGACCAACACGATTCGGCAGTCGACCGGCGCGGCGGTGGCGACCACGGCGTTCCAGACGCGGGCGCTGCGTACCAGCTCGCGGCTGCAGGACGGGCAGGCGCTGCTGATCGGCGGCCTCTTGTCGAACAATACCTCCACGAATACGGCCTCGACCCCCGGGTTGCGGTCGGTGCCGTTCATCGGGCGGCTGTTCCAGGGGGTCAATCGAAATGACCAGGATACCGAGTTGATCGTGGTAGTTAACCCGGTTATTCTCAGGGCTCCCGTTCCAAATGTGGCGTTGTGGTCGTTCCCGAGCCGGGAGGAGTTGCTCCGTGTGAGCGCGCCCGGACCGGCCGTGGTCTCGAAATAAGCGTCGAATTACCAGTGGGTCTATAAGGAGAGTTCCGATGTTACGAATCGTCCGTCGGTTGCGAAAGAACGAGACAGGCGCGGCGCTGGTGGAATATGCGCTGATCATCGCGGGCGTGGCTCTCATCGGCGCGGCAGCGGTATCCATCTTCGGCAACAAGGTGACCGACATGCTGGCCACCGCGGCGGCCATCCTGCCGGGTGCCCATGCCGACTCCAACGCACCGATCGTCAGCGGCAAGATCATCGAGACCTCTCCCAACGCGCCGGGCTTCGACGAGGGCAACTCCGCGACCGGCATCGGCCTCGACGTCAACGCCATCACCCAGTCGAACGGGCAGAAGCGTCTCGGCGACAACGTCGGCGGGGACGGCTCGCTTTCGTCGCTCGTGCTGGAAACAAAAAACCGCTAAGCGGTTCCTGACGCCTTCATGGGTCACGCGAGAGAGCGGGGGGCGGCGCTCGTCGAATTCGCGCTCGTCTCGCTGGTGCTGTATCTGCTGCTGGCGGGCACGATCGAGTTCGGCCGCCTGATGTTCGACGCCAACGCCCTGCAGGACGTCGCGCGCGTCGCCGCCCGCGAGCTGGCGGTCGCGCCGATTCGCGCCGACGCCACCTTCGACTACGCGCTCTCGTGCGACGCCGCCAGCGACCCCGACTGCCTCGTCGATCTGAAGTCACGCATATTCGATCCGGCCTGCCTGGTCGTCGATCTCAGTGATCCGGCCGTGGCGGCCGATCCGGATGGATATTTTGCCGCCATGCCTGTGGTCAATCGCGCGCTGCGGACGCTGATGATTACCGAGCCGCAGCGTCCGAACCTGCTGCGCTACGCCGGCGCCCTGATGGGCGACGCCACCGGACTCGCCTGCAGTGCGATGGGCCCGAACGGCCAGGCGTCTCCGACCGGACTCACGGTCGGCATTCCGCTCGTCAACGAGCGCGATGCGGCTGGCGCCGAGTCGATCACCTGGGTGCCGGTGGTACAGGAGATTCGCTCCGCGGAAAACGCCGAGTGTCCCGAGCGCGGACCCTTCAGCCTGATTTATCTCGCCACCCAGGATGAATGCGGCGCGCTTTCCGCCGATCCGCTGCCCGATCGCGGCCTCGCGGCGGTGCGCATCAACTATCCCTACCAGGCGGCAACGCTCAGCGCGTTTCAACCCTCCATCCCCACCGATATCGATCCGCTGCCTCCGAACATCGGCAACGTGATTAACGCCGAGGACGGTGCGGTGCAGCAGAACAACAGCGCGCCCGGCAGCGCGATTGACGATGGCGCGATTGGTCCGTATGCGGGTGCGTATGGACTCGGACGCCAGTACGCGCTCGCCGGCCGCACGGTCAGGCCGTTTCGAAAGTTGATCTCGGTACAGGCGATTTATCGCCGAGAGGTAGTGCAGTGAGTTCCTATACCCCACGACGGCCGGGTGCGCCGTCGACGCTAACGCCGCCGATGATCGCGTTGATCGCGGTGGCCTCGGTCGTCGTGATCCTCGGAACCTTGATGGCGCTGGGCGTGATCGATATCTCGAAATTCCGATCGACCGAGCCGTCGACGGCGGGACTGATCGCCGTGCCGACGCCGGCGGCACCGATTCCCGCCTACGCGCGCGTCCGCCGCGACCATCTCTGGGATCGCCGCAACGCCCGGCTCGCGGTGCTCTACCTGCCACCGAGCGCGGTGACGAAGGAGATGATCACCAACATCGGCGACATCATCGGCCGCGTGCTCGATCACGAGAAGGAACCCGGCTACGTCTTCACCGAGTCTGACTTCCTTCCGATCGGCACCCGCGAAGGAATCGTAGCCGGCATCCCGGCAGGGAAGCGCGCGATCCGGATCTCCGCCGATCGGGTTGACGGGTTGTACGGCCTCCACGCGGGCGATCGCTTCGACATCCTCGCGACCATGCCGATCGACGCCGCCGGCGGCGGCCGCACCTTCAACTTTGCCGGACCCTACAGCCAGGAGATGGCGCTGCAGGCGCAGCTCTCCAACTGGGACAAGCAGGCGACGGTTCGCGTGATCGTGCAGAGCGCGCTGATCGTCGAGCCGATGAGCTCGCGCGGCGTCACCACGATTCAGTCATCGCTCACCGAGGGCAATGCGGCGCGCGTCCGCCAGGTGCAGGAAACGGTGATCGCGATCGAGCCCGAGGAAGTCGCGCCGCTGACCGAGGCGATGGCGGTCAACGCCCGGCTCACCACCATCCCCCGATCCGGACGCCCCGATGATCCGATCGACAGCAAGACTCCTGACCTGCGTCCCTTCAGTCCGTTCTCGACGGCTCGCGGCAACAGCCCGGGCGGTGTGGACTCGCGCCTCGCCAATGACGAGGGAGACGACTTCAAGGTGGTCGAGACGATCAGTGGACAGAAGCGAACGCTGACCGCCGTGCCCAGGCCCTAGCCGTGCTCGTGCAGCTCGCGTTGATCGTCTTCGCCCTCTGCGGAGTGGCATCCCTCGTAGTCGACATCGGCTACGCGCGGCTCACGCAGGGACAGATGCAGAACGCCGCCGATGCCGCGGCGCTCGAAGGGCTGCGACGCCGCGATGTTGGTCCCACCGCGTTCGCCAGCGATTGCCTGCGCCGCGCCGCCGCCAACCGCATGGTGCGCCGCACCTTCGACGACAATTTCGATCCCTCGGACCGCGATCCCGACTATCAGTTCGGCGCGGGGCCAGTGATCGATCTCACCGAAGGCGTCACCAGCGTCCACGCGCTGCAGACAATCAGCGTCCCCGATCCTCACGTCTACAAGCCCGACCCGCAGCTCAATCAACAGAACCAGGTCTACGGCGACATGGTCAGCGGACGCTTCTGCTACACGGCGGATCCGGTTCCCTCTGAAGGCGGCACCTACGAGCTCCAGGACATCGTCTGTACCGAGCCGCAGCATGCGTCGGGATCGTATTCACGCAACGACTTCAATCCGAACCTGACCTCGCCGACAGGACCGGCCGCGCTCACCGAATGTCCCGCGGCTGACGAAGCGCCGCCGACGCCGTTTCCGCCCGGCGGCACCGGCACGCTCACCACCGTCGACGACAACGCGTTTCTCGTGCGGCTGCGCCGCTCGAATGATTTTCAGGAGCTGCCGGGGCAGGCGGAAGAGAGCATCGGTTCGAGCGGGCCGTCGCTCCCGCTCACGTTCGGCAAGGGCACGACGATCCACGGCGACGATCCGAACTCGGAGTACTCGGTGCGCCGCGACGGCCTGGCCGTGCGCGCGACGGCGATCGCGACGATTCGGCCGGCACTGCACGTGGGACTGCCGCAGACCAGTCCGGTGCAGCCCGGCGTCACCAACTTCGCGCTGGTCGATACCTGCGTCCAGGCGGCGAACGGCGCCGCGGTGACCATCACCGTCAACGTCAACCCGGCAACCGGCATGATGACGCGCACCGGCGCAGGCACGCCGACGTGCGCCACCGGCGCGGTGGTCGGACGCTTCGTCGCGAATCGATCGGCGATCAGCACCGTCGGTAACGCGTTGCCGGTTGCTCCCGCGCCGATCACCTGCGCGGCCGCGACGTCGGTCACCGGACAGTACGGCCCGGTGTCTTCAGTGATGACGACCGGTGCGCCGCGGATCATCGGCTTCGCGCGCGTCACCTTCACGCGCGTAGCGACGTGCCCGATCGCGCCGGGCGCAACCTTCACTGCCACGATTACCCGCGCCGTGTCACAGGTCGCCTCGGCGAATGCCGGCGCCAGTCTCACCGGCGCGCTCGCGCTGCCCGTCGCCACCACACCCGCGGCGGTGCGCGAGCTGTTCAACAAGAATCTCGTCCAGAACGGCAGCGTCAACTACGCCCCCGTCCTCGTGGCGGTGCTGGCCCGGTAGGCCCTCAACATGTTTGCCCCACAGTCCGGCGACGGCGAAAAAAGCCTGCGAGTGCTCATCGTGGGAGGCGATCCCAGCCTCGAGGAGGAGTTCCGCAGCGCGCTCTCGCGTGTGCCGGATCGGCAGGGGACGCTCTATTACGTCGACAACTATCGCGATGCGGTCGACGTTGCCCGGCGCCGCCAGCCGCACCTGATCGTCGTCGAGATCGATCGTGGAGCCAGCGAGATTGCCGCGCTCGCCAAAGACCTGCAGGCGCAGGTGCCAGAGTCGGTGATCGCCGGTGCGTTCACGCCCGATCACCTCGAGCAGGGACAGACCGAAGGGGCGACGCTGATCGAGTTGCTCCGCGCGCAGGTGCGCGATTTCCTCCGCCGTCCGCTGTCGACGACCGAGCTTCGCGCCGTTCTCGATCGCCTGTTCTCACGCCAGCCCGGCACCGCGCCGTCACCGCAGGGACGGGTGGCCGCCTTCCTCAGCAACAAGGGGGGCGTCGGCAAGTCGACCCTGTCGGTCAACGTCGCCTGCGCGCTCGCGCTCCGACATCCTGACGAAGTGCTGCTGATCGACACGTCACTGCAGATCGGCACCTGCTCGATGCTGCTCGATCTGAAGCCGACGACCAGCATCATCGACGCGATTCGCGAACGCGATCGCCTCGACAAAACTCTCCTGCGTCACCTCACGCTGCGTCACGGCACCGGCTTGCGGCTGCTGGCCGCGCCCACCGACGCCCTCGAAGGCGCCGAGGTAGACGATGAGGCGATCTCGCGAATCATCAACATGGCGCGGCGGTCGTTCAAGTACGTGATCATCGACACCTTCCCGATGCTCGACAGCGTGCTGATGGCGATTCTCGACGTCACCGACGTCGCCTTCATCGTCACGCAGGGCCTCGCGCCGGCGGTGGCCGGCATCGCGCGGCTGCTGCCGGTGCTCGAAGGCCTCGGCGTGCCGGCGTCGCGGCAGCGCCTGGTGCTCAACTACAACTACAAGCCGTTTCTCGGCAACCTCAAGCCGGGTGACATCGCCAACCGGCTCGAGCGGACCGTCGACTACGTCATTCCCTACGAGGGCGGCGTGCTGACGTCGATGAACACCGGCAGCCCGCACATCCTGCACACGAGACGCTGGGAACGCTTCGGACGCAACGTCAATCAGATCGTCGAGGATCTCGACCGGTGGACGGTCGACGCCACCAAGGATGCGCCGCAAGCGCACGCGCAGGTGCAGCCGACGGCCGACGCTCGTCGCGCCAACCCGGCCGAGCAGAAGGAGTGGTCGTGAGCGATCGGCGAGACGACCTCACTTCGCAGTTCAACGCAATCGATCGGCGGCGGCTCGCACGTCCTTCGACCGACGCCGCGGCGCGGCTGAAGACCGTCGCCGCGCGTGGCGGCCGTCTCGCCGGCGAAGAGCCCGATCCCGTTGCGCCGAAAGCGGGCGCCGGCAAACCGGGACGAAGCGACTACCTCACCGTGAAGGCGATGCTGCAGGCGCGGCTGCTCGACGAGATAGGCGAGCGCGGCCTGCTCGAGAATGAAGGCGTCGATGTCGCGGCAGCGGTGCACGACTTCGCGGCGCGCGCGATCGCCTCCGAAGACGTCGGGCTCAACGAGGTCGAGCGTATCCGCCTGGCCGAAGAGCTCACCGACGAGACGATCGGCATGGGCCCTCTCGCGCCGCTCCTCGCCGATCCCGCGGTCAGCGACATCCTCGTCAACGCACCCGACCAGGTCTACGTCGAGCGCTTCGGCCGTCTCGAACGCACCGACGTCCGCTTCCGCGACACCGAGCACATCGTCCGCGTCATCGAGCGCATCGCCGCGCGTGTCGGCCGCCGCATCGACACCGCGTCGCCGATGGCCGACCTGCGCCTGCCGGATGGCAGCCGCGTCAACGCGACCCTGCCGCCTGTGACGATCGACAGTCCGACCATCTCGATCCGCCGCTTCGGCCGCCGCCGGTTGCGTCGCGACGACCTGCTCAACATCGGCACGCTCTCGCCAGAGATGCTGGAGTTTCTCGTCTTCGCAGTGCGCGCCCGCAAGAACATCCTCGTCTCGGGCGGCACCGGCGCCGGCAAATCGACGCTGCTCGGCGTCCTTGCCGAAGCCATCGCCGACACCGAGCGCATCGTCACGATCGAAGACACTGCCGAGCTCAGTCTCGACCAGGAGCACGTCGTCCGCATGGAAACGCGGCCGGTCAACATCGAAGGCCGCGGCCGCATCCTCGCGCGGGATCTCCTGATCAACGCCCTTCGCATGCGCCCCGATCGCATCATCGTCGGCGAGGTCCGCGGCGCCGAAGCGCTCGACATGCTGCAGGCGCTCAACACCGGTCATGACGGCGGCATCGGCACCATCCACGCCAACTCGACGCGCGACGCGCTCGCGCGTCTCGAAACGATGGTGCTGATGGCGGGCATCGAACTGCCGTCACGCGCAGTGCGCGAGCAGATCGTCTCGGCGATCCACCTGATTGTGCAGGTGCGCCGGTACGACGATGGCGTCAGGCGCGTAGAGTCGGTGGCGGAGATTACCGGCATCGAAGGCGCAACGCCGCAGATGCAGGAGCTGTTCGCGTTCCGCCGCCGCGGCAAGCAGGGACGCAAGGTGATCGGCCACTTCACCGCCACCGGCGTGATCCCACGCATGGTCGAAGACCTGCGCGAAGAAGGGATCGTCGTACCTGCGGCGCTCTTCCAGCGCACCGAGGATCCTGACCAGTGACGCTGGCGCTGTTGGCAGGCGTGCTCGCGACCGCGATGCTCTACGTGCTGTACGGACAGCACGTGCGGCGTGTCGCCGACGAGCGGCTGGCGGCGATGATCGGAACCGCCGATCTCATCGAGACCCGCGAGGAGCAGCCGAAACGAAGGATCCGCTCGTTTCCTCCCCGGTATCGCTACGCTCCGCCCGCCGTCGGCGGCGCCACGGCATTCGTCTTCTGGACGGTGATCGGGCTGCCGCTCGAAATCAGCATCGCCTTTGGCGTGCTGTTCGGCGTGCTCGCCTACCTGATCGAGGATTACCGCGGTGAACAGCAGGCGGCGTTGATCGAATCGCAGCTGGCCGCGGCGATTTACCTGATGGTCGGATCGCTGCGCGCGGGCGCGAGCCTGCTGGCGGCGTTCGACTCGGCGCTCGAGGAAGTGGGTCCGCCGCTGCGGCCGTACTTCCAGGAGGTCGCCGGACGCATCCGCCTCGGCGACGACCCGCGCTCGGCGGTCAGCGACCTGCAGGTGCACGTGCCGCTCGAGACCTTCAGGCTGTTTGCCACCTCGCTCTCGATTCACTGGGAAGTCGGGGGCAGTCTGGCGACCACCTTGTCGACAGTAGGGCAGACGGTGCGCGACCGCATCGAGCTGTCGCGGCGGGTGCGCGCGCAGGGCGTCGAATCGCACGCCTCGGTCGCGGTCGTCCTCGGTATCGCCTACGTGCTCGCGTTCCTGATGTGGCGCTCGAATCCGCAGCGGCTCGAGGCGTTTGTCAGCACCGGCATCGGCACGGCCATCGTCGCCATCGTCATCCTGCTGCAGGCGATCGGCCTGGTGTGGATGGCGCGGCTGAATCGGAGCACGTTTTGAGGGATACACAATCGTGGCGAATCTGATCGCATTCCTCATCGTCGTGGCGGTCGTGGTGACGGCTGGCGTGATGGGGCGGAGCTGGAGCGTGCGGCGCCGCGCCCTGATCCGCCTCTACGCGGTGGACGATCACCGCACCAATGCCGGCGCCGAGTCGTCCACTCGCGACACGCCGCTGGCGCGATGGCTGGCGCGCGCCGGGTATCGCCGTCCGAACGCGCAGACGATCTTCATCGGCGCGACGATCGGCGGAGTGGTCGCCGGCCTGGCGATCAGCCAGGTCTACCGGGTGATCTTCTTCAGGCCGCTGCTGATTGCGATCTCGAACGTGCCCGGCAGTGCGGGCGACATGCTCGCGCTGGCGCTGCAGGGCGGTCCCTGGATTCTGTTTTTCATGGCGGCCCTGGCGCCGGCGCTCTACGTGCGCACCATGCGCCGCGCGCGCGTGCTGGCGATTGAACAGGACCTGCCGCTGGCGCTGGAGCTCTTTGCGACGATGGCCGAGGCCGGGCTTGGGTTCGATGCGGCGCTCGCCAAGATCGTTCGCGCGCAGGGCACCGATCGCGCGCTGGTCGTCGAGTTCGTCAACTTTCAGCACGACATGCTGGCGGGCATGTCGCGCACCCAGGCGCTGCGCCAGCTCGCGCGCCGGATCGACGTGCCGTCGCTCACGAGCTTCACCTCGGCGCTGATCCAGGCCGAGCAGATCGGCGCGAGCATGGCCGAAACGCTCCAGCACCAGGCGGTGGACCTCAGGCAGCGGCGCAAGGAAAGCGCGCTGCTGCGCGCGCAGGCGCTGCCGGTGAAGCTGGTGTTCCCGCTGGTCGTCTGCTTTCTGCCGGGCATCTTCGTCTCGACGCTGGCCCCGGTGCTGTTTCAAATGGTCGAAGTCGCCAACGGTGTGCTGAGGTCGTCAGGACGATGATACGTAGCTACGCGATCGCCGCCGTGTGCGTCATGCTGACCGCCGCGTGCGCCAGCGATCCTGTTCTTCGCCAGCAGTGCTACAACCCCGACGCACAGCTCGCGCGGCTTCTGAATCCCTACGAAGAGCTGCGCGCGAAAGGCTGCACGATCGACGGCAACGCCGATCGCGGCGCCTCTGAATGCGAGCGCCTCGAAGGCGAGATCGTCAGGCTCGGCGTCGTCTGCTCGACGCACGCGCCGACCTTGATGGCCAACGCCGTCATCGCTTACGACGAGCATCGCGCCGCCGAGTCACAGCAGATGCTCGACGTCATCCTGTCGCAGCCGCGCGGCTATCCGGATGCGGCGGTGCTCAGGGCGCGGATTGCGATCGAGGACGGCAACGTCCAGTTTGCCGAGCGCCTGCTCGGCCAGCAGATCAATCTCGTCCCCGATCACGCGGGGCTGCACGAGACTTACGCCGCGGCGCTCTATCTCGAAGGAAAGATGGCGGAGGCGAGAGGCGAGCTGACGATGGCCGGCATGCTGGGCGCGCCGCGCTGGCGGATCGCCTACCACCTGGGATTGATCGAAGAGGCGCTCGGTCTTGGCGCCGAAGCCGGACGCTTTTACGCCGAAGCGCTGCAGGGAAATCCCGGATGGGCGCCCGCGGACTCGCGCCTCAAGGCGCTGCGCGCCAGAGGGGCCGTCGCTCCCTGAGGATGATTACGGAGTAGGCGGCAGCGAGACCGTCACGGTCTTCGACGTCGTCTGGCTCTGCCCACCCGCGTTCGACACCGTCAACGTCACCGTATACGTCCTCGCCGCGCTGTAGACGTGCGTCGGCGTCACGCCAGACCCGCGGTCGCCATCCCCGAAATCCCACGAGAACGATCCACCGCTCACCGTCGATGACGAGGCGTTGAAGAAGACCGTGTCGCCGGTGATCGGGTCGGTTGGCGAGAAGACGAAATTCGCGGACCCCGCCGGCAGCGTCGTCGAGATGGTGATCTGCTGCGACGTCGTCGCGGTCAGGCCCGTGTCGCTCGTGACCGTGAGGCGAACGGCGAATGTACCGCCGCGCGTGTAGCGGTGCGTGGTCGACTGCCCGGTGCCGGTCGTGCCGTCGCCAAAGTCCCAGTTGTAGGTAGCGCCCTGCGCGGGCGTGCCGGGTACCGGGAACGGATTGCCAGGACCGCCACCGATCGGCGTGGAGTTGGCCGTGAAGATCACATCCTGGTTGATCGCCGGCGTGCGCGGTGAGTAGGTGAAATTCGCAGTCGTCGCCGGCAGCGTTGTCGAGACGGTGATCGTCCGCGACAGCGACGCGGTGGCGCGGTTGTCGCTCGTCACTGTCAACGTGACGGTGAAGGTGCCGCCTCGCGCGTAGCGGTGCGTGGTGGTTACGCCCGAGCCGGCCGGCGTCAGGTCGCCGAAATCCCAGACGTAAGTCGGATTGCTGCCGGTCGACGTCGACGCGTTGAACGAGACGTCCTGGTTGATGGTCGGATTGGTCGGCGAGTTGGAGAAACGCGCCACGGTGGCGACGGTGCTTGGAAAGTCTTCGACATCGAATGAGACGGTCGTCGTCGAGCCCTGCGAGAGCGTGACGTTCTTCTCGGTCGAGAGCGATCCGGTCTTGGTGTCGCGCGCGCTGAAGGTGACGTCGGCCTGCGGCGTCGGCGCGACGCCGTTGTTGAAGATGTTGCCGTTCGATTCGGGCAAGGTCAGGTTGAACGTCTGCGTCTGGCCGGCGGTGACCTGGCCGACGGCGTTGCCATTGGCCAGCGCCTGGATCGTGTTGGCGGTCCGGTTGACGACGATCACCGGAAACGAGGATTCGTACTTGCCGGTGCACGCCGACAGCAGGAGCACGGCGAGCACACCGAAGGCACGAAGACGCACCGGCCTGACCATCATGGGATGAGCTGGATTTTATCCCGATCGCGCCCGGCGCGCTTGACAATCGCCGGGGGCCGGAGGAATCTCCCCCCGGGATTTCCTATGAAAACACGCATTGCCGTGCCGGCGTTCGTCCTGCTCGCCGCCTCAGTGGTCTTCGGCCAGTATCCGGCGAGTTTTCAAGTCACCAAGGATGGCACCACGGTGGTGATCGAGGACTACGCCACGGTGCCGCGCTCGAGCCTGATGCGAAATGGCCCGTATCCGGCGCCGTTCGATCCACGCGGTCAGATGAACCGCGTCAACGGGATTGCCTCCGAGCCGGCTGACGCGCCGCAGTCGGCGGCGCGCTTCTTCGTCAACGACCAGAACGGCGTGCTCTACACGCTCGACAAGAATACGAAGACGTTCACCACCTACATCGACATCGGCCGCGTATTTCCGCGGTTCACCAACACCGGCAGCCTCGGGATGGGGATCGGCACGATCGTCTTCGACCCAGCGTATGCGACCACCGGAAAGTTCTACACCAATCACAACGAGAAGCCGGGTGATGCATCGCTGCCAGCGGTCAATCTCACCGGCTACTCGGTGACGCCGGCGATCAATCCGCCGGTCGGTCCCGTGTCGTACGAGTCGGTGCTGGTCGAGTGGACCGACAGCAACATCGGCAACGCGACGTTCGAAGGCACGGCGCGCGAGGTGATGCGCGTCGGCATGAACTATCCGCTGCACCCGATGGGCGACATGATCTTCAATCCGCTGGCCCGCCGCGGTGATGCCGACTACGGCAACCTCTATATCTCCATGGGCGACGGCACCGCGGGCGAGCGTCCCGGTATCACGCATCCGCTGCCGCAGCGGCTCGATGCGCTGGGCGGAAAGATCCTGCGCATCACGCCGGACATTTCGCTGCGCCCCTCCGACACGCTCAGCGCCAACGGGCGCTACCGCATTCCCTCAACCGGCGTGAACGCCAACCCGTTTGCCTCGATGCCGAAAGCGCGCGGAGAGATCTACGCCTACGGTTTCCGCAACCCGCACCGGCTCTTCTGGGACACGGTGACCAACACGCTCCTCGCCAACGACATCGGCCACAAGTCGTGGGAGGAGATCAACATCGTCACCCGGGGCGGCAACTACGGATGGGCCGAGCGTGAAGGTCCGGAGGTGGTGTTCATCGGCGGGCCGAACGACATCAAGACCGCGAGCCAGGTCGGCGAGCCGGCGCGTCCGTCGCCGGACGTCGTGACCGTCGAGGGCATCGACAGGCCGATGACGCCGATCTATCCGGTGGCTGCGTACAGCCATCGCGACGGCCCGTCGATCGGCAGCGGCTTCGTCTATCGCGGCACGCTGATGCCGGCGCTGGTCGGGAAATACATCTTCTCCGACATCGTCACCGGCAGGATCTTCTACTCGGATCTCGCGGCGCTTCGCGCCGCGCAGAGCTCGGGCAAGATGGCGGCGATCCACGAGCTGCAGGTGATGTACAAAGCGCCCGGCGCGACGACACCGGTCAAGCGCCGCATGTTCGACATCGTCGCCGAGACCTTCGCGCGCCGAAACGGCACGCCCACGCCAACCGCCGTCGTCCCCGGCGGTGCAACCGGCACCGGCCGCGGACAACTCGATCCCTACGGCGAAGCGTACGGCGGCGGCCGAGCGGACGTGAGGTTCTCGCTCGGCGGCGATGGTGAGATCTATGTGCTTAGTAAGTCGGACGGGATGATCAGGAAGATGATCGGCTCCTGATCATGCGCCGCGCGTCGCTCTAGTTCTGCAACACGAATTTCTGGATGCGTCTGCCGGTGTCCACTTCGCCGGTGTAGATGTTGCCCTTCGAGTCGGTCGCGATCATGTGCAGCCAGTGAAATCCGCCGGCGTTGTGTCCTGAATACCCGAAGCTGCCGACCACCTTCATGTCCGCGCGGTTCAGTTCCCAGACGACGTTGTTCATGATGTCGCTGACGAAGAGGTACCGCTGTGCCCGATCGGCGGAGAAGGTCATGCCGCCAGCCGAACCGCGATCCAGCGTCTCCGGCGCGATGAAGTATTCCTTCAGAAACTTGCCCTGTTTCGTAAATGTCTGAATGCGATCGGCGCGGCGGTCGGCCGCGTAGACGGTGCCGTCTTTCGACACGGCAATGGTGATGTGGCTGACGAAGTCCTTGTTCGGAGCGGCGACGGTCTTGGTGGGATCGGTCAGCGGCGGTCGCGGCTCGGTGCTGATCTCTCCGAGCGGTTTTCCGTACGCGCCCCAGCCGCGTTTGAACTTCAGCGTGTCCATGTCGAACACGAGGATGCGGCCGCCCAGATAACTGTCCGTCAGGTAAACCTCGCGGGCAGACTCGTCGAAGTCGGCGCCTTCGATGGCCCCGACGATGAGCTCGGTATCGGCGGGAAAGGGCGTTTCCTGCCCGCGTAAGCGTCCACCGCGACCACCGCCGCGCCCTCCGCGACCGGGAGCGCCTTCCGGCGCGTCGCCTCCGGCTCGTGCCGCGGGCGTTGGCAGCACGGCGCGCGGCATCGTCGCGAGGAGCTTGCCGTCCTTGGTGTAGAGGCGGAACGTGTCCGACCCCACCCAGACCTGTCCCTTCCGATCGACCAGCAGCATGTGCTGCTCGCCGGTGACCTTGGGGTCGCTCCAGGCATGGAGCAGGTTTCCCGCCGTGTCGAACGCCATGACCGATTCCGATCGGACGCAGCAGCTGGCTCGCGGTGGATCGAACGTGGCGTAATTCTCCGTGTTGTCCACCTCGGGACGATTGGCGATCCAGATGACGTCGTCGGCATCGACGGTCATGCCGGTGACGCCACCGAACGTCCATTTGTTGGGCAGCGGCAGCTTTGGCCACGAAGCATCGACCTTGTAAGCCGGCGCCTTCTGCGCGAGCGCGGCGACGCTGAGCATCGCGACGAGCGCGAAGCAGAGCCCGGTACGTAAACGATTTCTTCGACCCACCATCATCGTTCCCCCTAACCCCCTGCCCCCTGCCCCCTACAAGGACCTAGTTAGTCCGTGCAGTGTTCTGAACAACTTTCATAAAGTCTTCATTGCTGCCGAGGCCGCCGTGGCCGCCGACGTGCTGCGCGACGTCGAGTTTCCACTTCAGCATGTTCTGATAGAGCGTCCGGATGCTGGCCGTCGCGGCCGGCGGCGGCGCGCCCTGCGCCGGCGGTGAATAGAGATCCGAGTTGAACAGGATCTTTTCCTTCGGCAGGAATGCGATCAGCATGTCCTGGCTGTGATTGCCCTTGGCGTAGGACTGGTCGCCGAGCTCGTACGACATGTCCTGCACGTGGAGCACCTGGACGATGCGGGTGCCGTCGGTGAGGACGTACTGCGCGGTGCCGCGCACCTCGCCGCCTACAGTCTCGATCGGCGCCGGCCGCCGGCTGATCATGTACATCGGGTTGAACATCGCCATCCGGTCCGGCTTCAACGTCCACGGCGCCGGGTAAAACGGGATCTTCATGTAGTAGTCGTAGTTCGACTGGTGCGTGACGATGGTCGAGCCCTGCGAGAGGAACGTGCGCAGGCCTCCGGCGTGATCCATGTGGTGATGCGTGTTGACCACGTAGCGGATCTGCTTGCCGGGCGCGAGCTTCTCGGCCTCGGCGATGATCGCCAGTGAGCGATCTTCGTTGTTCGGCGCGTCGATCAGCCCGAGGTAATCCTTGAATTCGACCAGCAGGCTGTTGTGCGTGCCGCCGCCGAGCATCCACACGCCGTCCGCCAGCTTCTGGCTCGCGACGCGCACCGGCGCGAGCGTCGCGTTGCGCACGACGTCGGGCACCGGGATCGCGGCCATCGGCGGGTTGACCTTGACGTCCTTCACGTCGAACTCGTAGAAGTTGTGCGCCGGGTTGAGCCGCGGATCGCCGTGGTGCACGTGCAGCTGCCCGGGAAACTTGATGCCGCCCCAGTCCTTGTAGCGGGTGTAACGCATCTCGTAGTCCATGTCGCCGTAGATCGGATTGGGGATCCAGGTGTCGACCAGCTCGACGAGATTCTGATCGTTGATCGTCAGGTTCATCTTGTACTTCCCGAGCAGCGGGAAGGAGACGATGGTGACCTTACGTCCGAACTGCGAGAGGCCGAAATCGGAGGCACCGACGATCGGCAGCGTGATCGCGGTGGCGGCGGATCCAGCGGCGATGGCCGCCTTCAGCGCGCCGTGCGGCGTGAGCGCGAGCTCGAGGGCGCGGACGTCAGCGTAGGGCGCGCCGTCGAGATAGAGGCGCGTGAAGGGCACCGGCTTGTCGGCCTGCATGCTCCAGGCGTAGCCGCCGCTCAGGATCTGCGTGACGTGCTCGTCGGGCCGCGGGTTGCGGCCGTTGAGCGGGTACATCCCCTGCTTGCGGTCGTAGTCTTCGCGCGAGGTCTTGGTGTCGTAGTCGATCTGCCGCACGTAGTTGGCGACTTCGAACTTCGGCCAGTCTTCCTCGAGGCCGTAGGTCTGGCCAATGTCCGACGACCAGCCGGCCGCGGAAATCTGGATGGTCTTCGGATCGCCCATCGCCTTGAGCGACGCCTGCAGCGCGGCGCGCGCATCGGTGCTCTGCGCGGTAACGGTGCCCGCCGACAGAGCCAGCAACGCAACGAGGAGGGAAATGCGCATGAACATGCGCGGTAGTCTACTCTAGGAATTGCCGCCGCGCCGGAGCTCGTCGCCGAGGATGATCGCTTCCGCGATCTCCTTCTTCGACTTGCGGCGCTGCCGGCTTTGCCGCTGGATCGTGAGGTAGGCCTCTTCTTCGGAGATCGCCAGATCGCGCTGCAGAATTCCCTTGGCGCGGTCGACCACCTTGCGCACTTCCAGTCGCGCCGACAGCTCCGTGTTCTCGCCTTCGAGCCGCGCCATCTCGATCTCGGCGCCGACCAGGAATCCGATCATCGAGATGAGCCGGATCTCGCGCTGGCTGTGGCTGTGCGGCTGGCGATGCTGCACGTTGATCACCCCGACCACCTTGTCGCGGCTGATCACCGGCACCGAGAGAAACGCTTCGTAGTGATCTTCGGGAAGCTCGTTGAACACCTGGAACCGTGGATCGCTCGACGCATGCTCGCCGACCGCGACCGGTTGCCTTTCCAGCACAGTGGGATCCGAAGCTTGGAATTCACGTGACTTGAAGTCGCGGC
>JADMIO011875171.1_pt1 | contig 22176 bp, 16 predicted proteins | sample 8958161 | NCBI WGS metagenome assembly JADMIO01 (sample SAMN16585339, study PRJNA669376) | soil metagenome | isolation source: Crop rotation soil | place: USA: Cullars Rotation, Alabama | collected 2011
CTTTCCCTAAGGACAGGTATGAACAGTCTGAGGAGGTGTAAAGCTGGACTTAAAATCCTCATTCCGGCTTCTTACCTAATGCTACCAACGATACTAGCAGTATTTATCGACGTTTCAGCGTCAAAGCAAAGCTAACGTCCTGCCTGGTATTACAAGGTGAGTCCCTCATGTAGTCTACTGGCGAAGACAATTGGATTGGACCAGCAGTCATTGTGGGCAAATTACGCTGGCGCCTGGCAACCAGACGCCACTTACCACTTCTTCATCCAGATGATTTGTGTAACGGCGGTTGATGGTTTCGCCGGCGTCGCGAGAATTTCCCTTGGGCACAATAGCTCCCGCCCCATAACGATGACCGTATTCCCATGAATCAGAACTGTTTCAGGCTCAGGAACCTCGTGCAGCTCTCGAATAACCTTGTCGCTACCAATGCATTTTGCACAGCATGTATAAAGAACTTGCCGCGGCGGTTCATCGGATAATAAAGGTCATCTCCAAGACGGTCCAATATGTTACCGCCTTACCATCTTTCATCGCCGGTTTGAACTTTGATCGACGCGCAGCATCGATTGCTTGTTCAGTGAGACCATCAGGAAGACCGCGAACGACCCGCACGGCGGTCACATCGCCATCCTCATTCACCAGCACGCGTAAGATTACCGAACCCTGGGTGCGATTGGCGCGAGCTGCTTCTGTGTATTGAGGAGTTGGCGCATGCAAGCGCACTGGCTTTGTATCCACGCTACTGGCTACCGTGCCGTCACTGTTGGTAACAGGCGGCCGAACGGGAAAGCGTGGACCATCTCCTATACCTGCGCCCACGCCCGCCTCGCCGAGATGCTTTAGCTTGGCCAGGAGAGAAGATGGCAACGCCAAACCGGCGCTTTGTCCATCCCGATTTTTAGCGGCTATACCAATCACTTCACCGTAGCGGTTGAAAACCGGCGCACCTTTGTTTTTTGAGTCGATCTGAATACTTATCGAGAACGCCTGAGTATTCTCTATTGTCGTGGTACCGGTGACCCTACCAGCAACTATCTGCCCGGAAGCGCTGAGCATGTATACACTGTCATTCACTGCGACTTGTTCGCTGTCTCCCAGACTTAACGGCGAAACTTCCGCTGGCGTCTCCAGCAAGACGTACGGAAGAAAATAGTTGCCGGAGGATAAGACTTGCGCCGTACCCACCTCTGTCGCAGCGGTAACATGAAGGCGCGAGTTTCTATCGCCAATTTCTAAGCCGGTGGCGATAAGATCTTTGCGAATGAAAAAGCCAAGCGTCTGGGAGATCGTTTTATTTGACTGGTCCGCTGCCTTGACCATTACGATCGAAGCGCGTGCCTGCCGGATGCGCTCTCTTACAGTCGAGTCAAGTTCGCTCGGATCTTGGCCGAACGTCGCGACGGTACACACAGCCAGGACCATTGAGACATTAATAAAACCTAGAGCCCAGCGTGACTGCTTCATCATTCACCTCTCGATATATTAGCTTCTCTAGAAGGGATTCAACCGAACAATCGCTCTTTTGAACTTGGGAGTTCTAACCCCAACGCCACTCTCTTCTCCTTGCAGTGGCAACAATTTAGCCGAATTCAGAATTACAGCAACTTTACAACAACACGATGATTGACACATCCCCGAAAACTGGACCATAGAAATGTTAGGATTTGCGGCTTTGCGAAGCGGTTACCTTCGGTGAACAATGGGGGCACAATTTGGATGAATTGCACGCTCGCTACATTTCTGCGGTGAACCCAGGTAAGGGAGCAGAAGTTGTGGACCAAATCCCGAGCGGCCCTGGCTGGTCATCAATGGCACAGACATCAAGCCGGTGCCGGTAACCAGATGGGCGGCAAACTTCTCGCCGCACCTCCACCCTTCGGCAGTGAACGATGGAAGGGCCGTCAAGCCAGGATCACGGGATTCAGTTCGTTTCGCTTCCGGCTCCTGCCTCTTGGCCGCTTCTCTTCGATTGTCCGGCATAGCTTGTTTGGACTGCTTTGCCTCTTGTTTGAATGAAAATGTATCGGCGCGGAAAGTGCTGCCGATCAAAAGGAAGGCTGCGAGTCCGGTGAATATTCGTTCATCTGATTACGTAAAATCAGATAAGATGGCTTGGTCAGGACTGAAAACCAGTTGGTTGGAAACATTCTTGTCGGAGCGGAGCAGATGGCTTGAGGTCTCATGGTTCGAAACTCCTCTTAATTGTTCTGTTTTTGACCTTAGCCGTCAGCAATTGCCGCACAACGAAATCACCGGTCACCCCCCTTCCTAATTCGTCAATCCGCCGCTTAACCGACATCAGGTTTGAACCAACCTCTGCGCGTCTCGAGCGTGGTCGGTATTTGACTGAAGGGGTTTTGCAGTGTTTCGTTTGTCACACGGATCGTGATTGGACCAAACCCGGCGCACCTCCCATCGAAGAGATGAAAGGCGCAGGCCACAACTGGAATGAAGACACTCCTGGATTGGTCGCGCCCAACATCACGCCCGACAAAGAAACCGGAGCGGGCAACTGGACCGACGACATGTTTGCGCGCGCCATACGTGAGGGCGTCAGTCACGATGGACGGCCGCTCGACCCCCAGATGTTCTCTGCAAATTACCGTTCTCTGTCTGACGAAGATTTGGCGTCGGTGATCGTTTACCTGCGTTCATTAAAACCGATTCGCAATCCACTGCCGCAAACAAAATTGGAGAAGTATCCTGATCCGCCAACACCTTTGACAGCCCCGGTAGCTACACCTGATCTATCGACACCAGTGGCCCGCGGGCGTTATCTGGTGAAAATCGGCACTTGTATCGGCTGTCACACAGCCTTCTTTAACGAAATTAGTCCGGGGTATTTCGGTGGCGGCGATCCGGTAAAGCGCGGCAAGGAATTGGCCTACAGCGCCAACCTCACTAGCGATCCATCCGGAATCCTCTCTTACTATGATGTAAACCTGTTTCTTCAGACGTTGCGAACTGGAAAGGTTAAAGCGAGAGAGTTGAGTGCGGTAATGCCGTGGATCGCCGTGGGCAAGATGACCGACGACGACTTGAAGTCTATCTTTGAATATCTCAAGACTCGTCGGCCGGTGCAGCATATTGTAGACAACACCGAAGCACCTACCTACTGTCCGAAGTGTGGACAGATGCATGGATACGGGGACCGAAATACGGAGAAGGATCTATCATTCACCCATCGCCTAACGGAAGTCGTTGGAGGGAGTTCACTCGGCACTCGCAATCCGGCAGATTTCGATTCCTACGTGGGCAGTTACCGCACCGCTGACGATTGGGTCTTCACGATTTCGCGAGACGGCGATCGTCTATTTGTTCAGAACGGCGTGAATGGACCAACGTATCAGTTGTTCGCAATATCAGAAAATGAATTCACCTGCAGAGAAATTCCGGAGGTCATTAGTTTTGTGAAGGACGGACGTGGGGAGGTAACGCATCTGCTTTATAACATCGACGATCTTGCCCCGCGCCTCTCATACGATAAATAAAGTCCTGACAATTTTCCTCCATCACTGCATGTAAATGTGTATTTGATTCTGCCTGGACCATTGGCTGTGATGTAGCCCCTGAAAAACCTCGCGCAAAGGACCATCCAGACAAAGTTCGCGGCCCGGGAGCAGGTGTATTGGATCGAGACCTCTTGGTCGAGAGGATTCCTGCCCACTGGCACAGCCAAACATTTGCCGCTGTCCTACGGTTTTCACGTCGACCATCTGTGGTGAATAAGGTTTTCTTGCGCCTTGCCGGTTATGAGGATTTCTTAATCCAAAACATGTCCCGCATCGTAAAGTCTGAGCGTGACCTGTCGGTTAGATCGACGTAGCGTGGGGAGATAAAGGCGGTGCGGGGTTCAGTGTCCAGACGGTTTCGCTCAAGCGTTTGCAGCCGCCCACCAACAACTCGCGTCTTGTAGGATTTGATTGGCTGGCCGTTCGCCTTCACGATCATAACAATCTCGCCGTCCTGTTTCGTCAAGTCGGATAGCGCCAGCCACCGCTGCTTTGGAGTCGCCTCCACTATCAACTCTTTCCGCTCGTAAAAATACCAATCAAGAGTATCCGGCACTACGGGCGCGCGACTCGCCGCTATTTCCTTTCCGTTCGCGAGCAGGTGAAGAGTGACTTTCGGTCGATTCAGACCGGGCGGCAACTCCCGCGTACTCAACCAGAAGTTGAAATGCAGCATGGCGCTCGCGTCGTCGGTTACGACGGAGAAAAAGGCAAGATCGCGCCATGACCCATCGCGCACAAATTTTTTTGAGGGATTGAACGGGTCGCTGCTGACTTCCTGCTTCAGGTTGAACGGTAGAGTCGTAATCGTCTCGTTGCCGAGCTTGACAGCCATCACAAAATCTCCGGACTGAGCAACTCGTACATTTCCAGGATTGCCCGGCGCCGGTCGTAAAACACCAAACGCCGGAAACTTTTCGAGCGGTTCGAGACGAAGCGGAAGACTCGAGATGACCTCTCCGTTCGGCTTCGTAATCACAAACATCGCCGTCGAAGCAGCGGCGGGCGGGAAGACTACCTCGAGACCTTCTACCAGAAAACTTCCGGTCTCTTCGTAAAACCGCAAGTTCATGAGCGAGTCGTACTCAATCGCCGGTTTGTTGGTACCAACTTGTGCTGCGGCGGCGAAGCTCGCCGCGATGACGATGCAAGCCGCGAAGATTATTTTTTTCATCCGTCGTGTTCCGTCTAGTGGAAGTCGCCCTCGGTATTCGCCATGATGATGTGGGAAGTGGTTTCGCCTGTCGAAGTATTAATGATCGACGCCGTCACCTGCACATCTCGGCGATTGCTCGTAACTATTCCTCTCCCGTACGTGGTGGCAACAAGCTCCAATGAAATCGCTTCGCCGGCTGCCACGTTATGTGGGCCGCTTGTCGTTGTGCCTATGATGATTAGCTTGCATACATTGCCGTTGCAGGCACCCTGGCCGTATTTGATCTCCTTAAAACCCACAGTCGTGGCGCCGTCACCGTTCCAATCGCCCGTGATGCGAAGCACCTGGTTCGGTCCGAGCGAAACCACCCCCGTGTCCCACTGAAATAACTTACGTTGTTGAGCCTGCGTAACGGAATCGGAACTTACGAGTGACAGTAGAATCACGCTCACGGCAAGCGCGACGGCCAATGCGATGGTTTTCATTTTTCCTCCCTTAACTTTGATCACATCTGGGTCAACAAAAATATTGCGTTCCGCGTTGGGAGGCATTTATCTTGGCGAGGGTCAAAAAAGTCCTTTGGAAAAGATTAGGAATCTGTGAGGCCTGCCGCGCACGCGTAAATGTCCAACAAAAACGGCCACCGTTATGAGTTTGGTGACTTCCGTCTCGACTTGGAGCCTCCCAGTCTGTGGCGCGACGAGAGACTCGTATCGCTGCCGCCAAAAGCCCTCGAAATGCTGCTCTTGCTTGTGCGCCGGCGCGACGTCATCGTCAGCCGGGAGGAGTTGCTGAATACAGTCTGGCGCGAGACCTTTGTCGAAGAGGGAAACATCAACTACACGGTTTCACTTCTCAGAAAGGTCCTCGACAAAGACAACAAGGGACGCTTCATTCAGACCGTGCCAAAACGCGGCTACCGCTTTGTTGCCGATGTGCTGGAGGTTTCGCCCAACGGCCATGCCGAAAACGCCGTTCGGAATGTCGAAGCTGCGATTTCAAACGAACAGCGAAAACCAAAGATTCGCTGGCACTTTATCGGAATTCTTTTGCTCGGCGTGATCTTTGTCACGGGCTTTGTGATCTGGCGGGCTTCGGACGAGAGAAGAAAAGGTTCGATAACCGCCGTTACGAACAGAAATATCCGAACAGTCGCAGTCCTGCCTCTGAAGACGTCTCCAGAAAACGAGGGCGGCGAATCATTGTCGCTCGGCTTGACCGATTCACTGATTTCACGTCTAGGCAGTTTAAACCGCTTTTCGGTGCGCCCGCTGAGTTCCGTCAGAAACTACGGCGATGCCGAGCAAGACCCGCTAAAATTTGGCGAAACATTAAAGGTTGACCTGATTCTGGAAGGGACTCTGCAACAGACGGAGAATCGGCTACTGGTTAACGTGCGGTGGTGGGATCTGCGGGACAGAGCACAGCTCTGGGAAGGTTCGTTTGATTCGACGGAAGCGGATTTCTTCAAACTCCAGGACGCGGTCGCCACCGGAGTGACAAGAGGGCTAGTATCAGAGTTGCAGGAAAAAGACCGCGCGCTTTTATCAAAGCGCTATACCGACAACCCTGAAGCGTTTCGCGCTTACGTCCGCGGGCGCGCCATACTCGATGCGAAGAATCCTGATAACTTTGAAAAAGCGATTGACGAATTTCAGAAAGCAGTTGCGCTAGACCCGACCTTCGCATTGGCTTACGCCGGACTCGCGGACGCTTCTACACGGCGCGGCTTTACTACTTCGGGCGCGAGCGCCGAGGAGTTCTACGCCACGTCGAAAGCGCTGGCTCAGAAGGCCCTGAGTTTAGACCCGGAGACGGCGGAAGCTTATGCTGCGCTCGGCACGGTCAAACGAATTTACGATTGGGATTGGGCCGGGGCCGAGGGCGACTTCAGACGTGCGATTGAGCTAAACCCGAACTACGCGCGGGCGCATCTCGGTTATGCATTGCTGCTTTCGTGCCTCGGTCGAGGCGATGAAGCCCTGGATGAGATCAAACGTGCGATGGAGATCGACCCACTCTCGCAAGACGTTAAATCGGGTTACCTAACCATCCTGGAAGGTCGTGGCGAATACGCGGAAGCCCTCTCGCAGGCACAGGAGAATGTGAAGTTTAATAAAGAATACCGTCGAGGGATGCGCGGCGTCGCTACCTTTCTATTTCATCTGGGCGAATACTCGCGAGTAATCGAAATCTCGGAGCAGGAGCTACTGGCAAAAAACAGTCAGGAGTTCGTCTGGCTTTCACTCCTTGTAACTTCTCACCATCGCTCCGGCCAGAATGCAAAGCGAGACGAGAGACTCAGACAACTGGAAGAATTAGCGCAAACCGACACCAAAGCCCTTTACGCGCTGGCGGAGAATTACGCCGAACTCGGACGCACCGACGAAGCGCTGGCGGCTCTGGAAAGATGTATCAAGGTGCGCGAAGAACGCATGATGTGGCTCAAAGTCGAGCCGCGTTTGGCCCACCTAAAAGGCAATGCCCGCTTTGATGAATTCCTGCAAAGAATGAATCTCGTCAGTAACTAGGCAAAGACCTCAAACGTTTCTGTCGGTGTTAAAGATGGGGGCGCGACGTGTTGATACTAAGCCAGCCGAAGCTATACCTTGACGACCGCCAGGCGCGTAAATACTGGCTGTAGCGTTTCGTAAGATTACTCGCGTTTTGGTAATCGAATTTTGTTGTAAGTTGCTGTAATCTTCCCTTGCGCTGAATGCCGTGAAATTCTTTATGTTCTGCTCAACAGCAAGTCGTCCTACATATTGTCCTCTTTATTAAGGACCAACTTCCGCACTCTAATCCAGGCTTTTCATCCACAGTTGCCACCGTTTTATGTCTCAGAAGCCGACTCGTTGACTTTGTAGAAGGCAGAAAAGCGCTAAGGCTCAAACTATCAAACCAAAGATCATCCTGCGGCCAATCTATCCAATTCAGGTAGGACATGCCCCTGCACAAAAAGTCTACAGAGCAAAAGCTGTAAGTTTTGGTGCTGGATCTCCGACTGATGTGTTGTGAGAAGAAAAGGGGTCGAACATTTTGCGCTTAGGATCGCGTTCCTGCGTATTGTTGAAATGCTCCGCAGCCGAACGGCGCTATCAAAGTCTTCTGCGAAGTTGCGGAACTATAGGAAGAAGCTAAGCAATGATTGAGATAGATCAGGAGGGTTGCTGCAATCTCGAAACGGCACTGTCACGCGAATGGCTCGAGACCAATGGCATCGGCGGGTTTTCATCTTCAACAATCGTAGGTCTGAAGGGAAAGCGCTATCACGGTTTGCTAACAGCGGCGACGAGGCCGCCGGTTGGCCGGCTGGTTTTGCTTTCGAAGCTGGAAGAGACCCTCATCATCGATGGCCAACGATACGAACTATCGGCGAATCAATACCCGGGAGTTGTTCATCCACAAGGCTTCCTGTATCAAACTGGCTTCCGTCTTGATCCGTTTCCGAGGTTCACTTATGAAACTCAAGGCGTACGCCTGGAGAAGTCTGTGTTCATGGTTCAAGGGGAAAACACGACCGTTGTTCAGTACGATATTTTCAAAACGCAAGCACAAGCTGACAGCTCGTCCCTCAGCCTTGAGATTCGCCCGTTGATTGCATTTCGCGATTATCACAGCACGACGCATGAAAACAGCGCACTGAATCCACATGTCCAAACTGAGAATGGATTGGCTACGATCAAGCCTTACGGGGATCTCCAGGCACTTCATTTCGCGCATGATGCTGCCGCGATCGACATTAACGCTTTTTGGTATCGCAACTTTCAGTATGTAGTCGAGCAGGAACGTGGTCTCGACTTTGCTGAAGATCTTTTCAGCCCATGCGCCTTTACTTTTGATCTGAACGCAAGTGCGAGCATCAGTATTATCGCATCAACTGACCGCCGCGATGTCAGTAAAGCGAACGCTTACCGCAAAGCCGAGTTAGAGCGACGCGAAGTTCTGAGCGGAAACTCGGCGGAAGCCAGAGTACTCGTCAACGCTCTCACTTCGGCCGCCAATCAATTCCTCGTCGCGCGCGAGCGCTGCAAGACTGTGATCGCCGGCTATCACTGGTTCAGTGATTGGGGTCGCGACACGATGATTGCGCTTCCAGGTCTGACGCTGGCCACCGGCCACGCTGAAATCGCGAAGAGCATCCTGGCTGAGTTTGCCGCGCACGTCGATCAGGGCATGTTACCGAACCGCTTTCCGGATGCTGGAGAAACACCCGAATACAACACCGTCGATGCGACGCTCTGGTTCTTTGAAGCGGTCCGCTCGCTTTTGCAATACACGAATGACTACGAGTTTGTCCGAGTAAATCTCTACGCCGTTCTGTCCGACATCATCGACTGGCATATAAGAGGCACTCGCTACAACATTCACGTTGATGAAGACGGCTTGCTTTACTCGGGCGAACCCGGCGTGCAACTGACCTGGATGGATGCGAAGGTCGGCGACTGGGTGATCACACCGCGTCACGGAAAGCCGGTAGAGATACAGGCGCTCTGGTACAACGCCTTGCGCGTAATGGAAGACCTGGCCCAGAATTTCCAAGACCAGAAAGCAAAGACGAACTATGCGAATATGGCTGAGCGTGCGCGCGAGAGTTTCAACCGATTGTTCTGGAACCAGGAAGTGGGTTGCCTCTACGACGTTGTGGACGGTGACGCGCGCGACGGCTCAGTGAGACCTAATCAGGTCTTCGCGATTAGTCTTACTCATTCGATGGTCTCGGCAGAGAGAGCCGAGCAGATTCTGCTTGTTATCGAGCGCGAGCTGCTGACACCTCGTGGATTGCGTAGCCTCTCTCCTGGTGATCCACGTTATGCCGGCCGCTACGAAGGAGATTCGCGCAGTCGTGACAGCGTGTACCACCAGGGAACAGTTTGGCCCTGGTTGATGGGCTCCTATATAACCGCCTATGTGAAGACTTTTGGGGAGCAGCTTGGTCACAAAGTCGCTGAAGACTGGCTCGATAACTTCAGCAAACACCTTGATGAAGCCTGCCTGGGACAAGTCTCGGAGATTTTCGACGCAGACGCGCCTCATACGCCGCGCGGTTGCGTCGCCCAAGCCTGGAGCGTCGCTGAGATTCTGCGTGCAGCGGTTGAAGATGTTTACCGGATCAAGCCCACGACGCGTGCGGTTGGAACTGTCTGAGAGAAAAAATGTCATAGGTGAGGCTTGTGCACTTGGACGACTCGAAATCAATTGCCGCAAAATAACGCCCTGTAGAACGGCTTCAATTAGACCATGTCCCATGTTGCAGGACCACCCGATAGCCGTCCGGATCCTCGAACGTACGCCCATCCCTGTCCCAGTACGGGTTGAATGAGGGGACGGGAAGGTATCCGGCTTTGACCATGCGGTCCACGGCGGCCTGCCAGTCTTGCTCGTCTGGAAGATAGAACACCAGGAGGTTGTCCTTAGTCGGTGCGCGTCCCGCATCGTGGCCGCGCTTGCGTGTGAACTCAAGGTGGTAGGGAGCCCCAGACATACCCACCATCATACCGTCAAAGCCGTCGTGATCCTTGAATGAGCCCAACTCCTCAAGGCCGAGCCCGGTGATATAGAACCGCATAATCTCTTCGAAGTTGTTTGTGGGACGGGCGACTCGCAGATTCGTTTTTTGGTCCATAGGTGTTTCGCGTGTCCGGTTCACTGCCGAGGCTTGCCAACACTCTGGCGATTCAGCAATGCGCCAATTCGATGTCAGGCAGTGCTTCTAAGTGCTCAGGTCTGGCCTTAGTAATTGTGTAGCGGGGTTCCATATCTAATTCGAAGTGAACTTAAGCGCCACTCCGTTCATGCAGTAGCGCAAGCCCGTCGGCATTGGCCCATCATCGAATACATGACCGAGATGAGCATCGCATCTCGCACACAGAACCTCAGTCCGAGTTTCGGAGAGTGTATGGTCAGTTCTTTCCAGAACATTTCGCTTGTCAATCGGAGCCCAAAAGCTGGGCCACCCTGTTCCGGATTCAAACTTTGTCTTTGAACTAAAAAGCGGCAAGTCGCAACAGACACACTCAAACGTTCCGCTGTCATGGATGTTGAGCAAAGGACTTGAATATGGCGCCTCAGTACCAGCTTGTCGAGTTATGAAGTACTGATCCGGGGTTAGTATTCGTTTCCATTCTTCGTCAGATTTGCGGAGCTTATTGAGAGGCACTTTTGCTTTCGTCTTTTCCTTTGTTTGAGCGAAAGAGGTAAAGAACGTTGGACGGTGAAGAGTGGCGGCAGCCACTCCAAACATCGCGAATGATTCTATGAAGGACCTTCTATTCATTAAAAACCTCGATGATTGCGAGGTGGAAAGTGACTGCCGAAAGGCCGCACAGGGCGCCTGCCAAAAGCGCTACGGCGAATACGCAATGACTCTCGGAAGGCACGGAACACGCTTAGCAGAACCATGTTCACTTGGCGCCAACGCGTAAGGTTCACTTTGGGGGACATGTGAAATATAACAAAAGCGGGTGAGAAAACGTAAAACCATTGATTCCGCGATGGTCGAGCGATATTAGATCTTGATTTCGTCAGGTCATGAGTCCAGCGCTAGCTTAATCAGGTAGATCCTATGTTGAGCGCAGATCAACCACTGAATATCGTCAGCGCAGAATTCAAAGCGGATCCCTTTCCCCTGTTCGCGCGCCTGCGTGCTTCTGATCCGGTTTACCGCACGACATTGCCTGACAAAACACCCGTCTGGCTCCTGACGCGTTATGACGATGTGACAACACTGCTCCGCGATGAGCGTTTCGCAAAAAATCGTCGCATCGCTCTGACAGAAGAGCAACGTCGCAAACTGCCCTGGACGCCTCCGATGTTTCGACCATTGGAGCGAAACATGCTGGATCTCGATCCACCCGATCACACAAGGCTGCGCTCACTGGTCCACAAGGCATTTACACCAAGTCTGGTTGAACAAATACGCTCACGCACTCAGTCCGTCGCGGACGAGTTGCTCGATCGGGCCCTGTCAGTTGGTGAGATGGATCTGATCCGGGACTTTGCACTTCCCTTACCCATGACAATCATCACCGAAATTCTGGGCGTGCCGGCAAAGGACCACGATAAGTTTCATCGCTGGTCTCAAGCAGTAGTATCGCTGAGTTCTCCAAACCCCACGTTGCGCGTTATGTTGGGCGTTATTCCGGGTGTCTGGAAGTTTATTCATTATCTTCGACAATTCTTTAAACTGCGGCGTCGTGATCCTCAAGACGATCTCGTTAGCGCTTTGATAAAGGCCGAGGAAGCAGGAGATAAGTTAAATGAAGACGAGTTGCTGGCGATGGTATTCCTGTTATTGATTGCCGGCCATGAGACGACCGTAAACTTAGTCGGCAACGGAACCCTTGCCCTCATAGAAAACCCGAGTGAGATGAGAAGACTGCTGAGCGAGCCTTCACTGATAAAGCCGGCTGTTGAGGAGTTACTTCGCTACACTTCACCCGTCTTCACGACGACCGAACGGTACGCCCGCGAGGACGCAAAGATTCATGGTGTTACGATCCCGCGCGGGGAGATGACTTTGGGCGTGATCGGATCTGCAAACCGCGACGAAACAGTATTCGACAACCCGGACGTATTGCAGATCACTCGCGATCCAAACAGACACCTTTCATTCGGACAAGGTATTCATTTTTGTTTGGGTGCACCATTGGCGCGCATGGAAGGACAAATTGCTTTCGCCACTCTCTTGAGGCGCTTGCCAAACCTGCGGTTAAAAACTGCGTCCCACTCCCTGCGGTGGAGGCCAAGCATCTTCTTGAGAGGATTGGCCGCGTTACCGGTGAAGTTTTGAAAGGGTGCTAATTGATTATCTGCAAAGCCGCTTCCATCAGTCAGCCAACCATCCATTGGAATGCGTCACGTTCTGCTCAAACGACCGCTTTTCCGCGGAAAATGGACACAGTTGACCACCTGGGCATTCCCGAACACATAATCGACTCTATTGCAGCCGACGAATTGAAGGAGCTGGAACGACGCGAACTCGCCTATCGCGGCAATCGTCCGGAACCCGACGTCAAAGGAAAAACTGATGGCTTGATGTGCGAACGTGGATGGGCCAACGCTGTTGGAAAAATGCGAGGCGGCAGGTACCCCTGGATCTTCGGGCATAGCTATCCTTTGTAAAAGTGGACAGCTACTACAAACTCCTGATGCGAATTTCAGAGGAGAGACTTTATATCACACTACAAGACAAGCAGCAGGTGTGATGCCGGGATTTTTCGCTGAAGTCGAACTTCAACGGTTCAAGATGACTTTGCCTGAAAGCTAGTTTTCGCCACAAAAAAGCATAAGCAGCACAAACCATTTCTCTGAGTTTTTGTGCCTTCCCGCCGGAAACGCTGGTCATTTGACGTTTACATGAAATAGTTCTCCACCGGTTCACCAACGCGTGCTTCGCGATCGATCGGCTGGACCACCGCCGGCGCGCCGTGCAACCCGGCGAGGTATTTCGTTGCGGCGTCATCGGAAAGCGGCTTGGCAAAGAAGTAGCCCTGGCTGTACTCGCAATTTAGCGCACTGAGTTGGGACCACTGCGCTGCTGTTTCAACACCTTCCGCCACCACGTCCAATTTGAGCGTGTGGGCCAGTGATACGATCGTGCGCACGATCTCGCGATACTCCGCGGCCTCGTCCATCCGTCCAACAAAGGAACGATCCACCTTCAACGTGTTCACAGGCAGGCGATGCAAATAGGACAACGATGAATAGCCGGTGCCGAAATCGTCGATGCCGAGCTGCACGCCGAGCGTGCGCAGCCGCTTCAGCATCGAAATGGCCACTTCGGCGTTTTCCATCAGGATTGTCTCAGTGATCTCGAGCTTCAGACAGAAAGGCGGAAGACCGCTCTCCCGGAGCGCGCGCTCCACCACCTCAACCAGATCTCGCTGCGTGAATTGTTTGCCTGACAGGTTGACGCTGATGAATAGTTGCTCGTCACGGGGAAACTCGCGTTGCCACTGCTGCGCCTGACGGCAAGCATTGCTAAGAACCCACTCACCCATCGCAATGATCAAATCCGTTTCTTCAGCGGCGGCGATAAATTCCGCCGGCGACGTCAGGCCACGCTCGGGATGTTCCCACCTGATCAGCGCTTCAAAACCGGCCACTGCTCCTGATTCGGTATTGACAATCGGCTGATAGAGAATGCAAAACTCTTCGTTTTCGACCGCGCGCCTTAGATCGTTCTCGAGTTTCAAAGCCGTGACCGCGCGAGCGTGCATTACCTTATCAAATACTTCATAGCGGCCCGTTCCGATCGCTTTCGCGCGATACATTGCTATATCGGCGTCGCGCAATAACTCATCGGCTGCGGCGTAACCCAATGAGGAAAGCGTAATGCCGACACTCGCCGTCGTAAAAATCTCGTGATGGCCCAGAGTAAACGGCTGAGAGATCATCTGTTGAATGCGTTCGGCGGTGCGAATCACGTCAATGGAGTTTCCAATGCTGTTCAGCAGGATGGCAAACTCGTCGCCCCCGAAGCGGGCCACTGTATCTTCCGGGCGAACACACTTTTGCAAGCGCTCGGAAACGGCGAGCAACAGTTCATCGCCGTGCGCGTGGCCCAGGCTGTCGTTGACGTTCTTGAAGCGATCGAGGTCCATGAAAAGAACGCCGAAAAGATGATCGTCATGGCGACGCGCGCGTTCCATCGCCATGCGCAGGTGGTCGGTGAAGAGCGTTCGATTAGCAAGCCCGGTAAGAGAGTCGTGATAAGCGGCGTGCAGCAGTTGCTCTTCCGCTCGTTTCCGTTCGGTGACGTCCTGGACCTGATAGACGAGACGCAAGGGTTGTCCCTGTTCGTCGCGCACCAGCGAAGCACTCATTTGCGCCCAGAGCGTGTGACCTTCTTTATGAAGCAGCCGTACCTCGAGAGTCGAAGGACCAAGTCCTTCGTGACTGAGGTGATAGATCTGCGCCAGGTGTTCTCCCAATTGCTCCGGATGCATCACTGATTGCATGTCCAGCGTGAGCAATTCCTGTTCACTGTAACCGAGCATAGCGCATAACGAAGGATTGACTCCGAGCCATCGTCCGCTCGGCAACACGAGCGCCATCCCGATAGCCGCATTATCAAACGAGCTGCGAAACTGTTCTTCGCTCTGCCGGAGCTCCTGGGTGATCGCGCGTTGTTCTTCCGCATGCCGCCGAGCCTGTTCGGCCTGCGCCAGTGTTGCCTGTAATTGTTTACGATACGACTTGTAAGTGAAATAGATGATAGCCAGAATGGGCGCGAGCGCGAGGAAAGCATAGTAACCGTTGCTGTGCACCAGTTTGCTGGTGACTCCGGCGGCGGAGGCGCCGGCGAAGTAAGTGATCGAGGTCCAGAGGAAATGACTCTTCCAGGTCTCAAGCAACGGGAGATTTAGCTTGAACGATTCACGTCGAGCCGCAAGGAAGGAGTTGACGGCGTATTGCGAGCCACCGATAAAACAGATCGCGGTGATGAAATCGCCCGAGAGCGGTCCCTGGCTGAGCGCCTGGATTGGTCCAAAAACGGCGGCAGTGATCGTGCCGGTCACAAACGTGGAAACAGCTAGCAGACCCGCATTGAAGAAACGCGTGCGCCAGAGTTTTGAAAAGCGCAAAGACGAGTAGAACGCTTCCGCGCCGGCCAGAAGCACCGCTAATTCTGTCCCATAAAGCAACAGCGTCAGAAAAATGAAAGTGTCGGAAACAGTGATCTGAATTTTGTGACTCGAGAAATCGATGCCGAGCCGCGAACCGAAGACAATCGTTACCGTCGCAATAACGAGGAAACGCATGTCGATCAATGCAGTTGACAAGGTCAAGACGCAGTAAATAGAAACCACCAAACCGAGCGCACAAACAAGACGCATGTATGGTTGGTGATATTTTTCTCTGCTTTGGGCCTGTAATTGCATTTCGCTGTTGGTGAGATTTTTAAAGGTCGGTGCGGTTCAGCTTACAAATAGATTTTAGCGAATAGGCCGTGGCAATGCGCGCCACTACGACTATAGAACCGCTTGGCTCGCTCGTCGGAATTATCGACGAACGCGCAAAGAGATTTTTTCTTCGCCAAAAGGTTGGCGCTCAGTTCTCCGAAACACAGGGTTCCATAACCCTTACTCCGTTCCGCGGGATGCACCCAAATGCCTTCGAGATAGAACGCGGCGGCTGTTTCCGCCACGATATCGGCTTTGAAAATAAGTTCCCCACTCCTGATTAATATCCATACCTGGTTCCGATCGATCCGCCGCCCGCAGCGCTCGCGGAACCCATGAGCGTCTTCCTCGAGCGGGTTAACGCCTGTCTCCTCCAAAACCATTTGGGCGTGGGCCGCAACTACTTGTTCCAGGTTTTCGCGTGTCGCCGCGTGCAAGCCCTCGATGCCCTGGGCCAGGCTGGTAATTCCGTTGAACTCGTACAGCAGATCATGATAAAGCAAACGCGGTTTCCGATTACTGCGAACGAAGTGACGCAGCACCACTTCCATCTTGTCATCTTCACCCATCACCATCCTGACCGTCTCACAGGTCTTCGCCAGCTCCGCAAACCTTTGCAGCGCCTGCTCATTTTGTGTTTCAAACATCGTGGCCCGGCCGATCAATGCCACTCCATCAAGCCGACCGTCGGCGTCGAAGTAACCATAGAACGTACCGCGGTTGACCTCGCTCACTATGCCGCGCTCGTGGATCCAGCCGGCCATGATGACCGTGCTGATCGGTCGGGCGGAAAGATAATTAAGCGCTGCCTGCTTATCGCTTTCTTCCAGGACGCGGATCGGGCAACGGCCTGAGAGCGCCGTTTCCGGTAATGGTTGTTTTTGTAACGCCGGCATGGGGGTCAAAGGCCTTCTCCAGGTGGATAGTTTGAACACACGGCTTCCGTGTTCAGCGCTCTTGCGTCACTTCAACATGCAGGTTGTGTCGTCGCCGTAAAGCAGTGCTGCCGTCGCCTGCATGGTTGCGTCAGAGACCATAATTCCATCCGACACCATGATGCCGTCAGAGACCATGATTCCATCCGACACCATGATGCCATCAGAGACCATGATGCCGTCTGCAAGCAGCAGCGAGTTGGGGAAGAAGTAGTAACCATTGCCGAGCATCGCACCGTCGGAAACCATGATGCCGTCAGAGACCATGATTCCATCCGACACCATGATTCCGTTGGTCTTGACGGTCAGGAAGTTGTCGAGAAAACCGTCATTGAGCAGCGCGCCCAGACCGTAAGGCTTCTGATATTTACTAATCAGCACCACGCCACGGGCAGTAGCGTGATCGACGACGATGCCTTGTGACCACGTAAAGGTGTAGCCGGCGATCGTCGATTGCGGCACCGGTAAGGTGGAGCTGGTCAAAAGCGGAGCACCGACAGCTGTGTTTATCGTCAGGTCCTGTCGCACCAATTTAGCTAGTCTAACTGCGCCCTCAATGTTCAGCGATCCTGCACCCTGTTCGAAAGCGTTGAATCCGCTGAGTGGTTGAGCGGTATACATCAGGATCATTTTTACGAGGCTTGGGGTGAGCTTCGGATTTGTCTGTAACAATAGGGCCGCTGCGCCCGCTACTACGGGAGCGGCTACAGATGATCCGTTGAGATACATCTGTTTCATATTGCTCGTGGGATACAAGCTGGCATCTAACTGCGGATAAAGACCCAGGAGCCGGTTGGTTGCGGGCAAGGCAGATGAGTTGGTCGACTCTGCGAAGATGAGTTTGTTGCCGACGGCCACGAGGTCCGGTTTGATCAGGTTGTCGTAGTGCTTCAAACCGTAAGCGTCGGTCCAATAGCTTCGGGTTGGACCACGAGAGCTGTAGGTTGCGACTTTGTCATCGGCGCGCGAGTCAGTGCCGAAGCCATTGACGGCGCCGACGGTGATGGCCGAAGGTTCGTTTCCAGGCGAATGGATGTGTCCGTAGACCTTAGCGCCTGATTGATCTTTGCCGTCGTTACCGGAAGCCGCAACTACCACGATTCCCGCATCAACCAGTTTGCGTACCGCCTGGCAGAGCTGATCGTTGCGGTACGAAGTCAGAGCCGGAGTTCCGAGGCTCATGTTCACGACTTTTATGTTATAGGCAGTGTTATTGCGATTGGCGTAAATCCAGTCGAGCGCGGCGAGCACGTAGGAGACTTTGCCCGTTCCGGACGAATTGAGAACCCTGAGATTTATGATTTTGGCGTTGGGGGCGATGCCGGTGTATTTATTGCTCCAAGCGTCACCATTACCGGCGGCAGCAGCGGCTACGAAGGTGCCGTGACCGTAAACGTCGTCAACGCGTTTTTCTCCCGTGAAATCCTGGCTATAAACGATACGTGATTTTTTACTGTAGTCGTTGAATGCCTTGTGACCGATATAAAGGCCTGAGTCGAGGACCGCGATGCCGATGCCGGTACCATCAAGTTTTGCCGAGGTCGCACTCTGCGTGCGCACTTGTTCGGCGCCCGTGGTCGTGGTCACGTGACCCAGCACTTGCGTATCGTTGTCGTTGTCAATAATTGAGACCTCGTCAAGCGCCGCCAGTTCAGCCACGACACTCGCCGGAAGATCCAGCGCCATCGAACCGAGGCTTTCGAAGTCGCCCTTAAGGTGAACTCCATTGCGGTTCAAGAGGGCGCGGAGTTTGCCGCTCGGTTTATCGTTGAGCTGGATCAAAACGGACACTGTTTCGTCAGGCTTTGCGTTTGCGCTTTTTTGCAACTCGGGCGAAATCTTCTCGTCGTTGCCGCCTGAATGCGGGTTACCGCGTTGGGCCAGAGAGGGCTGCGGGGGCTTGAATAGAAATATGGTCAACGCGAAGCCCGCGAGCAGCATCAGCAGGAGAAACCTGTTTACGTTTGTGGCTTTACAGTTTGTTGTCACGGTCTACCGTCCGTCGGACTTTTCGAGTCTGGGTGTTTGAGGCTTCGCTCGTAAGTAGCCGGCTTCATGTGCTCGCTAACCCAGAGCCTAAATATCAGAGCTTAAAGATCGTGCTCATAAAACGAGCAGGGTCGAACTAGCGACTCGCATGCCATAGAGACGGCAGCTCAGGATTCGAAGAATATGGAAGTTTGACGGCGAGACGGGATGAAGAGACGTCAAAGCAGTCTGAAAGAAATATGGCAGGATGATTTAACTGCGGCTTCAAAATGACCGGACGGCGTGAGTGATACGAGCAAGCCGCGGTGATCGTTCGCGAGATGCTGGGCGATCGCGAACCACTGCTGAATACTTGGCGTCTCGGCCAACAATCCCAGCCGTGGCGCTCACGGGATACGCGAGTGCAGAAGGTGCAGCACGCGCCATTGGCAGGCTACGAGACTCACATGGCGAAGCCGGTGGCGCCAAGCGATCTCGTCGTAGCAGTAGCAAGCCTTGTTGCGAGGGTTCCGTGAACTTAAAATCAACGTAGATCAATTGAACGTTTGCATCACGATCGAAACTGCGGTCGACCGTGAAAAACCATTCGACACAATACCATCCCAAATCTTTATCAGTAGGCACGAGTAACATAGCCTGTGTACTTCTCGAGACGTTTACACATGAGAGACCTTATAGTGCCGGAAGATTTGTTGTAAAGTTGCTGTAATCTACCTTGCGCTATCTGCACTCAAGTGATTTATGTTCTGCTCAAACGACTGTTTTCCCGCTGAAATGCTGATTTTCACTTTGGAAGGCATTGTATGCAGTGGCGAATGCCCGCAATCCGGGAGGCGGTTTGAAACGCGCGCTCTCCAGTAACCGTACTTCCGTGCAGCGTTTTCCTTCGTTACCTGATCAGGATCGCTTGGTCTCTTTGGATCGCGGCGGTCTCCTAATTCGCGGCTAAGCATCAGCGCTTGTTCGGAGTGGTCCACCGCCCTTGAGTTTTCACTCAGCGCTGTGAACGCCCTGCCCAGCGTTCCCAATACTTTGGCTTCGGCGCTGCGATCGTTTAAATACCTCATGCGGCCAGCGACGACTCGAGCCAGGGGATATACTCTTTTGGATGGAGTAGTACGCCAAGCAGATTTATTCCAGCTTCAAAGTAGAGATTGCAGAGTGACGCCATGTTATCGTCTTCAATACGGCGCGCTGCACTGGCTTGTCCCTTTTGAATGCTTGGCCACTCCTGGTCAAAAGTCGACAAGTCTCGCGTAGGAGATTCAGAGCTTTGACTGTAACGCTCGTCGGCGGCCTTCAGAGCCATCAAGTAATGCCTGGCATGACGAATTTCTGCTTCAATAAGCGTTGGCATAAACGTTAGTCTGCACCATGAACAGGCTGCTCGAGGTTAGCATTCGATACGCTCTCCATTATGAAAAGGTGTTGTCTGAGGCCCAGGCAATGTACCTGCGTGGTGGAGACGATAGCAACTCGGCTTTGAGCCTCTTTGACGACGAGTGGCCACACATCCTGGCCAGTCATGGATATGGACAAAAATACCTGAACGAAGATAGCAGAGCCGCATCAATTTGCAGTAACTATGCTGATATCGCTGCACACCTGCTCGACGTGCGTCTTTCACCCAAGGAGCGCATTCATTGGATTGCGTATGGAATCACCGCCTCCATTCAGTTGAATGACGTTACTGCTCGTTGCCGGCATCTCAGCAATTTCGGTTTGGCTTACACCAACCTCGGCGACCCACGACGCGCCATCACAATTCATGAAGAGCAACTTGATCTATGCCGCAGGATTAATAATCGACTCCTAACAGCCACCGCCCTGGCTAATCTGGGCACTGCCTACGCTGCCCTCAACAACATGAGCAAAGCAATTGAGTTTCATTCGCAGGCTCTTCCTCTCTTCAAGGAGGCTGGTTACCTTCGCGGCGTCAGCAATGTGCTTAATAGTCTCGGCGCCGCGTACACCGACCTCGGAGATATTCCACAGGCGCTTTCGTTCCTGGAAGAAGCCCTGAGCCTGAGCCGGCAAATCGGCGTTCCTCGTGAAGAAGCCTCGCTGCTCTCAAATATGGGGAGTGCTTACCACATGGCCGGACAAGTACAGTACGCAATCACTTTTCACGAGCGCGCGCTGGCTCTGTGCCGGCGAATCGGTTATCGGCGAGGTGAAGGAATAGCGTTGGGAAACCTTGGTCTATCCTATATCACCCTGGGCCAGACCACTAAGGCGATTGAACATTATGAATCAAGTCTTAGCATCGCTCTAGCAATTGCTGACCCATACGGCGAGCTTCACCTGCTCGGCGCACTTGGAACTGCATATGTACTTGCCAACGACACTGCGCGCGCCATCGAATCAACGGAACAATTGCTGAAACTTGCCCGCGAACTTAACGATCAACAAAGTGAAGCGACGGCACTTGATAATTTGGGGCGGGTTGCCGCGAAACTCGAAGATTTCGAAAAAGCAATTTCAATGTTCACTCAAGCAATCGATGTTTTCCGGCAGTCTGGGTATTCTCGTGGCGAGAGCGTAGCGTTCGGCAACCTCGGTAATGTCTACCTCACCATTGGCGATTTTTCGCGTGCTATTGACTGTTACGAAAAAGATCTAACCATCACGCGTAAACTTGGCGAACCGCTGCGCGAAGGCAGCACGCTGTATAACCTTAGTATCGCCCTCTGGGAGAGTGGAGAGCGAAGTGCCGCACTGACTTGCGCCGAGGCGGGCTTGCAAATCCTCGAGAAGATTGACGACATCGCAGTACCGACAGTCCGCGCACAATTAACTGCCTGGCGCGAAGTGTTATCTCGAGAAAAGGTCAATATCAAGCGCGAGACCGCGAGGCAACGCCATGCGACCCATTACAACTCTGTGCTGCACTCAGCTAATCAGCTCTACTTGAAGGGCCATGACGGAATCAATCAAGGATTGGCTCTGCTTGATTTGGAGAGCAGCAATCTTGAAGCCGGCCAGGCGTGGGCCGCATCCGGGGCTGAGGCCGATAAGCTGCGTGCAGAATTATGCATCAACTACGCGGTCGTAGGCGCACAGGTGTTGTTGTTACGTCAACATCCGCGCGACTGTATTCGCTGGGTAGAGGTCGCATTGTCCGCTGCGCGGCGTTTTCAGGTACGGTCACGTGAAGGAATACTGCTGAACACCTTAGGCGTGGTGTACTCCGACCTCGGTGAAGTGGCGCGGGCAATTGAATGTCACGAGCAAGCCCTGACAATTGCTCGCGAGATTGGAGACCAAAGCAGTCAAAGTAACGCATTAGGTAATCTGGGCGTGGCGTTCTCAGATCTGGGAGATATGCGACGCGCAATTATTTACTACGAACAGCAATTGGCCATAGTGCGCGACATCGGCGAGCGTCGTGCGGAAGCCCGTACGCTTGGCAATCTCGGCTTAGCCTATGCTGCCCTGGGCCAGGTAGCGCGCGCCATTGAATATCATGAACAACAACGCCAGATCGCGATTGACCTGGGAGACCGGCGCAGCGAAGGAGCAGCGCTGAGCGGCCTGGGGAATGCCTACATGGCCCAAGGCGAAACGCAGCAGTCGATTAGTTTCTTCGAACAGCGCATTGCGATCGCACGCGAGATGGAGGATCGACGCGCAGAAGGGATCGTGCTTGGTAATCTCGGCTTGGCCTATGCCCA
>JADMIO010647509.1_pt1 | contig 22170 bp, 10 predicted proteins | sample 8958161 | NCBI WGS metagenome assembly JADMIO01 (sample SAMN16585339, study PRJNA669376) | soil metagenome | isolation source: Crop rotation soil | place: USA: Cullars Rotation, Alabama | collected 2011
AGGTGACCACGATGGCGAACTGCCGCTGACTAGCTGGGTCTGTTGGCTGCCATTCGCATTCATCACCCAAATGTTTGCATCCCTGTCATAGGCAATCTTGCTTCCATCTCCCGACCAGGCCGGCGAAAATTCATCTACCGAGGGAGTGTTGGTTAGGTTCGTCAAACCGCTACCGTTCGCGTTCATCACATAGAGGTCGTAACTGTTCTGAAATGCCGAAAACAAGATTTTTGTTCCATCCGGCGACCAGACAGGAACGAGCGGGTCGACACCTCCGGAGACATTGAAAGTAAGGCGCGTCTGATTCGAGCCGTCGGGATTCATTGAATAGATTTCGGACTTGAAGCCCTGGGCGTCATCGCGATAGCTGGCAAACGCGATCAGTCCATTCGAGGCAGGGAGCCCGGGTCCGCCGGTGGCCTGAAAATCCGCCCAGACTCCGCTGGCGGGCTCTTGCAAGTTGGCGCCGGCGAGCCAACCCTCGTGCATCGAGACATCTTCACGCCCGCTCTTGATGAGAACGGGAGAGGCGCGGCCCGACCGCAGAATGACCAAATCTTCAAGGGCGTCAGGGTCGAGTCTCATTGGCAAAACCGCCCGCGGGGTTCCATCAACCGGGTTCAGCAGCGCCACCTCACTGACGCGCTGCTCAGAAAAACTTCGGCCGCTAACATCCCGAGGTTCTCGGCCTAAAATACTTAGGTAGTCAAAGTTTGAATCAGTCACCACCATCACGTCGCCCGCTCCGCCTGTTAGCCGGGCTCGAATGAGAGACGGATTGGACGCAGACTTCATCGCAAACCCAGGCTGCTGCGCGGGAACACTTCGGAGTCCTGTCTGGTCCGCCCAAACAAAGTTAAGTCGTCCGCTTCTCGTGAGGGCCGCAACCTGTGACGAGCCTGCGCTCAGAAAATCGCCAAAAGAGACGGCGGTGACAGGCTCGTCGAATGTGCGACGAATGATAGCTGCTGGGCGAACCTGCTTTTGCACCGTCTGGTCCTGCGACAACATTCGGTCGCGGCCTGGAATAAACGTCACGCCGTTGTCGGAAGCGATTGCCAGATCAAATGCGGGATATTCATCCGCATTGCCGAGTGCCAGAGAATGCACCTCCGACGGGATATCAAATGTTTCGGGGGTCGCTCGGAATGCGCCCTGCGGTCCTTCAAAGACCAGTACCCTGGCGCGGTTGGTTAGCGTAACGCCGACAACGATGTCCACCAGACCATCAGCCCGATTAATTTCACCTGTGATGAGGGCGGAGATCTTGCCCGGCAACTTAATCTCGTTCGTTAACGCCAGGGTGCCACGTCCGTCGCCGGAGAAAAGGTAAAGCGAATTGGCTGAACGCGAGCCCACCACCACATCCCAGTGGCCGTCGCCATCGAAGTCTCCCGCACCCATGAAGTCTGCTTCGACCGGAGCTGCAAATACCCGCGCCGGTGACAGAAATGGGGCATCAGTGAAGGTACCGTTGTTCCGGCGTTGCATCGCCTCAGGAGCATTCGGATAGATCGAATCAACATTGCCGCGTAGCACGGTCACGATTCCCTTGCGGTTGTACTCGTAACCACTGACCAGGTCCGGGACGCCGTCTTCGTCAAAGTCCGCCGACGCCAGAGTCAATGGCTGGGCTTGATTTTGTTCCAGCGCGTTCCGCAATTCTGCCGGACCTTCAAACGCAGTAAGCAGATCGTGACCATCGCCCAGACTAATTCGCGGATTCCCGCGGCCTTCAGCGCGGACGCTAACGCGCTCGCTCAACCGCGCCGGCTCTGTTGTTTTATGGTTGCTGGTTCGTGTGCGGCGGCCTCTTGCTTTGACCAGAGTGCGAACCAGAAAAGGAACGGAAACTGAAGTCAGAATCGTAATGAAGATAATCGCGCCGCGTCTCGGGAACCGTCGCCTGACAGATTTCTGCCCGAGATAGACGCGGCCGTTGGGGGGACAAGCCATTGTCGAACTGACTCCTGCCAATAGTGTGTCGGGTTTAGATTAAGGACGCGGCGAGTATGCCAAATCTTTTGAAGGTTGACTAGAGCTTTTGGTGACAGTCCCATTCTTACGGACCGAAGTCGATATTCCTGAGAATTCATAAACCATTGACCATCGTGCGAAAGTCGGATGGATTATTGCGCAGATAATTAACCCAGTTGCTGAACCCACCGCTATCCGGCGTCCACGGCAGGTAGCTGTTAACGCGTGGCCGGTCTGAAACTGAAGTAATTGTCGCCGCTTACCGATAACCACGTGTAGCTATGGTTTCGTAATATATGCCTGAACCCGCATAAGCCAGGCAGAACACGGCGATGCGGAACCATGTTTTGGAGCAGGCTTAGAAACTGAATTTTATTTCCAGTTGAATCCGGCGAGCGGGCGTTATGGTGTCGGTGGCCTGGCCAAAATCAATTGCCCCCAACCAGCGCACCGGCACACCAAAATTTGCGCGATTGATGAAATTGAAAATGTCCGCGCGCAAGAGAAACGTCTGGCCGCCCGGAAAATTGAAGTGCTTACTGATCGAGAGATTGACGTCAATAACGTTGCCCGCGCGAAAAGTATTTCGGGGCACGCGACCGTCCTGACCGATCGGCGCGAGCATCGTGGTCGGATCGGCGGTAGTAAGGCGCAATGGTTGGCGCCGATCGCCGGTAATTTCCAACCCGTTTGTGTTGTCCAACCGATCGGTAAGATTACCATCGAGATTCACATCAAAGATGCTGTTGACGGTAAAGGGCTGTCCGCTATACAGCGTGCCGGTTCCCTCCAATTGCCAGCCGCCGAAGAAAAGACGAAATGGGCGCGACCGCTGCTTAAAGTCCAGCAGCGCTGTGAAGAAGTTGTATGTCAATCGATGACGGACATCGAAGTTCGCCGGCCCGCGCTCTCCCGCGAGCGTGAGACTGTTCTGAGGGAGGGCCGGGGCTCCGGCCAGATCGAATATGTCGGAAACGTCATCCACTGCTTTCGCGAGCGTGTATGAAATTTGATACTGCGTCGCGCGGCGGAATCTGCCGCGGACTTGCACCTGTAACGAGTCGTAGCGCGAGCGGGCTGACGATTCGTAGATCATGACTGAACCCGCTCCCGCTACGGGTCGCCCACCGGCCCCTGATAGTTGCTGGCCCGGACCCAGCGCCAGCCCTGAAACATTCGGCGTAAAATTGACCACGTTGATTCTGGTCGGCAACAGGAACGCATTCGGTCCCAGATTTGGAGTGGTCAATTGCAAAAGGTTGCTGCCACGCGTGCCGACATAGGCCAGCGACAGAACTGTCTGATGGTTGATTTCCTGTTCCCAGCCGGCGGAATAATGTGCGGCCGACGGCATCTGTAATTTTCGTTGCGGCAAGGTAAAGCCGAACCCGCCCGGGAACGAAGCGTTGATAGCTACCAGGCACGGCAACGGGACCGCGGCGTTGAGTGTGTTGAGCGTGCCGTCCTGCACCAATGACAGCAGACGCGTGCCGTTTGCGTCTGTGCACGGAAAGAACGGCAAGGTGGGATCAGTGATGTTAAAGCCGACGCTACCCAATCCCTGCAAGCCACCGGCGAGATTCATGGTTAGAAAATTCGGGAATACGTTGCGCGATTGGCTGACGACCGCGCCGATAGCCTGATCGTAAAAGACTCCAAAACCGGCGCGAAAGACCGACACGCGATTGCGTCCGAACAAATGGGTGAGATAGGCCAATCCAACACGCGGCGCCAGGTTGTTGCGATCAGGATCATATATAGATGTGCGCCCCGCCAGGAACGCCGCCAATCCGGGCACCAGGTTTAGCGACGCATCGGCAAACGTGTTCTCAATTCGGCGCTGTGTTTCTCTGACCGGCGTGTTGTACTCGTACCGCAGTCCCAGCGAGATCGAGAGATTCGAGCGAGGCCGCCATTCGTCCTGTGCAAAAAAATTGTATTGATAGAAACGGAGATCAATATCCGATTCGACGCTTCTGCGCAGGACCTGCAGGATGCCGCTCGGCGCGGAGGCCGCGGCCAAATCGATGGGCCTCACAAAACCACTTAGCTGAATATTGGGGCCGCCGCCCGGCGCCACGGCCGGAGCGCCGTTAAAGGTGAGCAGCGGCCGCGCGTTCCGGGGCAGATCACTATGCAACTCGGTGCGTCTGAAATCGAAACCGAATGTCAGGCTGTGATTTCCCGTACGTCCGGACAAGTTATCGGCAAGTTGGTAAGTATTATTAATTCGCGCTTGCGGAAAGTTGAAGACATCGACGCCCACAGGACTGTAACCAGCCAGCTGTATTTGCCCCACCGGTCCGAGAATGTCCTCGACGCCGAACTGAAAAAAATTGTCATATAAGACCACTGGCGAGCCGGGCGTAGTATCGTTGGCCAGCACCGGAGCATTAAGAAGGAAGCGCCGCTCGTTTGGCCGCAGTGAGTTTGCCAGGCGACTCGCCCGCAAAAACTGGCGATCACGGTTCTCGTCAAAGACCAAACGGGTGCGGCCGAATGACGCCCGCACCTGATTGAAGAGAGTGCCTCCGCGCGGCCCGCCAATTTCACTGTTTAGAAAGTTCGACAGGTTTTGAGTTCGCACGCGCGAGCGGATGGTCGAGAAAATTGCCCCTCCGACCACCGAAATGTCGCGCCAATCGTCAGTGAAGTTATAGCGCGCGGTTACTGATTGGGCGCGTTTCTTAATCTGAAAGTTGTTATCGATTTTGATCGAGAAGTTTTTGCTTTCGCTGTCCGCCGGCAGGCTCTGCGTTAACGTATTCGCGCCGTAGATTCCGTTGGGGCTGTTGGGAAACGGAAACAGACTGAACACTGCATCGCCACTGACCGTGGTTGGAAAAGCGGTGATGGGCGCGCCGCTGAACGGATCTCGCGAAAGGCCGGTGGCGCCGCTGCCAAAAATCCCGCGCTCCTCGATGGTGGGCACCGCAAAGCTTGCTTCTTTACTTGCGTTCGCCTGCTGACCTTCCGCAGCTATGAAATAGTAAGCACTGTGCGACTTTCCCGGTGCTGACATTGCTAACGGGCCACCCACCACAAATCCGCCCTGTAAAAATGTGAACGAATCTTCCTGCGCGCTTTGATTCACCACCGTGAGCGGCCGGCCGTTGATGAGGACCGCCTTGCCCCCGGCTCGCACCGCCGTACTTGAGTTTCCAAATGTCGTATCGAAGAAATTCCGAGCGTTGAGCTGACTGGAATTGAACGCCGCGAAGACGGTGCCATGCGTCTCGTTACCGCCCGACTTCGAAACCGCATTCACCTGGCCGCCAATGTTGCGGCCGAACTGCGCTGGCGCCAGCAAAGTGATCACCTGATATTCCTGTACGGATTCAATCGGCTGGGGAATCAAGGCCACGAATCCCTGCCGGCGCACACCAATGTCTTCATCGTTATTGTCAGAGCCATCAACCGTAAAATTGTTGGCCCGCGAGCGGAGGCCGTTGACGGCAAACTGACCGGCCGAACCAACGCCCGGTCCTACTCCGGGGCCTGCAACTGAGCCCATGGTCTGCGGCGGCGGCGCCACGCCCGGCAGCAGCAGGGCCAATTCATCAAAAGTTCGCGCGAACGTAGCTCCGCCAAGCGGCAGAGCCGAGATTTCTTCCGCGCTGAATGAACCGCTGCGCCGCGCATCAATCGTAATGATGCTGGCGCGCACGTCCGTGTCGGAAACAGCCGGCGCCGGTGTCGGCGTGCCGGGAGGCGCAGGCGTGGCCGGCGCGGGATCCAACGCGACCGGCACCGGCACCACTTCGCCCGTGTAGGTGATCTTTAAGCGTTGCAGGACTTCGCGTGTTTGATAACCGGGAGTGGACACACGAATCCGGTAAATGCCGGGGATGAGCAAGCCCTGAAAGAACCGGCCGCGAAAATCCGCGCGCACATTGATGACCACGCCGGTTTCCTGGTTGATGATTTCGACGGTGGCGCCTTTGAGCGGCACGCCGGTTTGACTGTCGCTGATCGTGCCTTCGAACGCCCCCGTCACTGTGTCCTGCGCTAGCGTGACGGACGGGAAGACAAGTAGTAAAGCGAAGGCAGCCACGACTGGAAGCGTTCGTTTTAGTGCTTCAGCCAGGTTCACCAAAAATTTTATCCAGGCAGGAAAGATGTGTCGGGCTAGCGGCGTGAAGTTATATTTGCCGTAGCCATAAGTCAACTGTGACTTTGCCTTCGGCGAAAGTTTACTGTCACGGATATCTTGATTAGATCGTCTGTAGCTAACCTTGCGAAGCCGGTTCGAACAACTCGATCGGATTGCCATCGGGATCTTCGAGCTGGATTTGGCTTCCTGCGGGGCTCGTCTCGATCTCGTTCCGAAAACTCAATCCCGCTTGTTTCATTTTCTCAACCGACGACGTCAGATCGTCTACTCTGAGCACCAGTCGATTCCATCCGCCAGGTTCTTGTTGGCGTCCATCTGGTAAAGGGCGCGCACCCGAACTGCCCGGGCCGCTCAGGAACACGTTAAGTCCACTATTTGAAACCGAAGCAAACATCGACCCTGCCTGGTGCTCCAGCTTGAACCCGAGGTGCTGTGTGTAGAATTCGATGGAACGTTCGACCTTCCTGACTTGATACCTGACACCCTATATTTCGAACATGTAATTCCCTCCTAAAGCTCTATCCCAGCTCGCTACTCTACATCAGACTCAACGAATGAGTACCCCGAGCGCTAGCGAGGGGATCCTATACTCAAGCTGCGAACGATCTCTCATTCGAATCGAACTCTCCTCCGCCACCTAAAACAGTTGCGTTGGATCCCCTCACTAGCGCTCGGGGTACTTAGTCGATTCATACCAGCTATTCATCTCTCAGAAATTAAGTTTCGCTCCCAACTGGATCACGCGCGGATCTCCAGCTGAGGTGATTGAACCAAACCCAGCCGATCCCACGACTGTGTTCGGAGCGCCCAAAGGCGGAGTGTTGGTGAGATTAAAAACTTCGGCGCGCAATTCAAAACTGCGCGATTCGCTAAACCAGAACCGCTTTATCAAAGCTATGTCGGCATTTCGGTAAGCCGGACCACGAACCGGATTCCTCGAGGCATTACCAATCGTGAATTGCGGCGCAATCAGGAATGCCGCCGTATTAAAAAACTGCGTCGTCGTTTGCCGAGACGCTGGTAAGTTTGGATTAGCAACGATGTTTGGACGCTGAGCGCCAAAGCCGGCGAAGGCGTTAAAATTGGTCACTTGCGTAACCGCCAACGGAAGGCCGGATTGCAGGGTGATGACTCCGGCAAATTCGAGCCCGCCTAATATCTTGCTGCTGAGGCCGCGGGAAAGAAACCGTTTCCCTTCGCCGAAAGGAAGTTCGTAAGTAAAGCTCGCCACAAACGCGTTCGGCATGTCGCCATTCGAAACGTCCCGCTCGAGCTTCCGATTAAAGCTGTCGGCAACCGGAAAGTTTGCAATCGGCGCGGTGAGGATCGATGCGTCGAACACCGACGATGCCTCGTCAATCAACTTCGATCGCGTATAGCTAACCAGGAATGAAAGCCCACGCGAGAATCGCTTTTCCAGCTTTGCCTGCAGAGCCTGGTAATTCGTATTGCCAACGTTGTTTCGGTAAAAGTCGACGTTCGTAAATCGGGGGAACGGCTTGAGTAACTGCGCCAGAGGGATCGTCGGATCACCCAAATTCGAAGAACGCGGTATCTGTCCAAAAAAAGGATTCGGCACTCTTTGCAGCAGCGCGCTGCCCATTGCCAACTGGTTCACGGTTAATTGATTGAGGTTGACGTCGGGAATTCCCACGTGGGTGATCTTCGATCCGGCGTACGCGATCTCAACGACAATGTTCCTGGTCAGTTCACGCTGAATTGCAAAGTTCCATTGTTGCGCGTAACCGCTGCCGAGATCCCGGTCAACGGTGAAAACTCCCTGCCCCAGGCCTGCATCCGGCGTCAGCGGAACCGGCGTTACACTCGGACCGTTGGCCAGCACAAATGCCGGGTTAATGTTATCCAGAGTTCTCTGTGAAACAGTTTGAATGAAAGGAAATTGCGGCGTCGTAAATGGCGTGGTGATGCCGGCCATCTCGATCCAGATAACACCATAGCCGGCGCGCAGCACAGTCTTGTCTTGCAAACGATAGGCAATACCCAGACGTGGTCCAAAATCAGCCTTGTGCAACTGCCGGGCGGAGCGGCTCACGCCGTTCTGACCGAGATACTCCAGTTGTTGAGTTTGCAGGTTGAATACCGCGCTTTGGTTGTCGGCGTCCGTCGAGGGAAAATTCAACGTATAGCGCAACCCGGCGTTAATAGTCAGTCGCGAGGACGCTTTGAAATCATCCTGAATGAAGTACTCCTGATCGTGCGCACGCGGCCGCAGCACCTTTTCCTGAACATCGATCGAAAAAGTCTGCACCTGACCCAGCAGAAAACTCGCCAGCGCGTTGCCGGTAAACCCCGATAAGGCTGAGCCGATTGTGGGATTCGCCTGCGAGTTCGTGAACAAACTGCTGAAAGAAAAGTTTCCCGTCGGTGAGGGCGGTTGAATTACATCCAGCCGCTCCCAGCGAAAGTCGATCCCGCCTTTAACGAATGACGGCCACGTTGATGCGAAACCGCGTCAAAAACCTGTGTGACGTCGGTACGAAAAATGGAAGCCGTGTTGGCCGATGGCCCAAGCTGCTGCAATCCAGCAACCGAAAATGTCGGCAGAGTGTTCTCGAACGCGCCATTGGTCGGTATGCCCGGCAATTGCAGGCTTTGCGACGGCGGTGATTCGAGCTGCGTTGCCTGACGATCGATCGATCTGCGCGTGTAGCCGACTCTCAGCTCATTCAAGGTGCGCGCATTAAAAACATGTACATGGTTGCCGGCGAACGATTGCGCCCGGGTGTCAGTCAAACCGGTAACGCCGGTGGTGATGTTGCCGCTGCCCTCAGGCAAGGGCGTCACCGGAGCGGTAATGTCCTGGTTATACGAGAAGCGGCCATAGATCTGATCTTTTTCTGAGATGCGATGATCCACACGGATGTCGAACTGATCCTGTTTGTCGCTCTCTTTTCCAATGCGGGTGAAATTGTTGGCGGCGCCGGTGCTGGTTGGCGATGGATAGCGTTGGAGCAGATTGGCCGCAACCGGATCGAAAGTGTTTATTGGAATTTGATTTCCGGCATAAGCACGATGATCTGAGGGACGAAAGATTTGTCCCACGCGCGCCTGAATACTATTTCCGTTTGTATTTGTGACGTTTACTGGATTGGCCGTCACGGTCGTGCTGATCGTGCCATTCGCTTGCAGGTAGAGTAATGCGCCGAGGCTGGACGAGAAATTCCCTGCCCTCTGGGCCAGCGTCGGGACAGTTGATATTCGGACTCTGGCGATCAGTTGGCGCGTGCCCTGGTAATCGCCAAAGAGAAAAGTCCGGTCTTTGATTATTGGCCCACCTGCGACAAAACCGAATTGGTTGCGACGAAATACGGGCTTCTTTGGATTCGCGGCCGTAGCCGGCGCAAACAGGTTGCGCGCATTCAATACCTCGTTGCGCAGGAACTCGAAGGCCGATCCATGGAAATCATTCGTTCCTGATTTCGTCGTGAGGTTTACGACCCCACCGTTGAATCGTCCGAATTCAGCCGGAGGACTGTTCACCTCCACCTTGAATTCCTGAATCGCTTCCACGACCGGAAAGAAGGCCACTTGTCCCGGTTCAGGTTGCAGCACGGAAATTCCGTCAAACAAATATTCATTAGTTCGTGGACGTCCTCCGTTAATGCGCGGGAAAGAAGGACCCGCAGTTGTGGGTGGAGGTTGGGCCACACCAGCTGACAATGAAACCAGCGAAAGAAAATTACGACCGTTCAACGAGATGTCGACAATCTTCCGGTTCCTGATGACTTGTCCAAGACTGCCACTCTCAGTTCTCAACAGCGAAGCGTCCTGGGTCACGATAACCGTCTCGGTAAAGGAGCCCGGCTCAAGCACAAAATCCAGACGGACTCTTTCGCCGGTCGTCAGTCGCACGCCTTCACGCACAGATTGCTTAAAACCATGAGCGCTGGCGGTGAGCTTATAGACGCCGGGCTTTAGATTAGCGACCGTGTACGCCCCATTCATCGCGGAGGCGACAGCAACCTGTCCAGTCGCGAGTTCGGTGACCGAAATTTTGGCTTGCGCCACCAGCGAGCCGTTTTGGTCACGCACTTCGCCTACCAGTTCCGACTTTGCTGCCTGCGCTCTGATTGAAATTGGCGCTAACAAAAACAGTAACGCCGTAAAAAGATGCAGTCGCTGCATGAAGGACTTCTCCCAGCTTTGGAGACTCGCAGCCGGCGCGGGCAGTTCTAGCCGCGAATCACCATTACTTCTGTAGCTTTGATCAGCGCGTAAACCGGCACACCGGTCCTTAGCCCAAGGGCGCGCGCCGCATCGCTGGTGATTATCGAAGTGATGAACTGTCCACCGACATCCATCGTCACCTGCACCAGCAAGCCTTCAAATCGAATCTCGGAAATTACGCCGCGCAGTTTGTTCCGTCCGCTGATGGCCTCCAGGCCGACCGGCCGCTCCGCCCGCAATTTTTTCCGGCGCGCGCCGGTCACCCGCTCGATCTCGCTGCGGGCAATTCGATGGTGCCCGCCGGCGGTTTTTGTCGATCGAATCTTGCCCTGGTAAATCCATTGTTTCAGCGTCGGGTAGCTGACACCCGCCAGCTGTGCCGCCTCAAAAGGTTTTAGCAGTTCGCTCATTTCAATACCTTTCCAGATAGATTCAGTCAACGATAATACGGCACAACTATACGATTCGCTACGATTTTGTGAAGGCTTTTAATAGTTTCGACCGGGTCCTGGAGTTGGGTTGTTGACGGTTAATAGCGAACGGCCTTAGTAATGCACCGTGAATGGCGAGAGACCCTCGGCGGGAAATACCCGCCGAAGGTCGGTCATCCAGCTTTTAGTTTTACGACAACGTACCGTGGATGGCGTTGTGCGCCGATGGCACGTTCAAGAGGAAGGATATCGCCGAGAAGAGGAAGCAGGAATCACCTTTGACTGGCCGGCTTCCGCGCTGCCCGGCAATCCAGATGGTACTCGAGAAATCCTAACGAGAAGTTACGGGCATGCTAAGTTCACATTAACTCTCGGGACAAACCTGGATTCAACCAAAAGGATTCAAAGAGCGTCCCCGCACGGGATTGTTCCTTTGACTAAGGTCTCGCAAAAGATTTATCCGCAACAAAAACTTGAACCAATTCTGTGACGGTGATATAAGACGCAACTCACATCTACGATGCCAACGACGACGTAAATTCCGTGAACCTGATCAACTGGTTGAGAGGAACGGAAAACACATCAATTACCGCTATGAATGAGGAAGAACCTTCCAATTCCGCTCCCCCGATAATCGGCGAGTGTGTGAAATGCCAGACAGCGATTCGAGCAAGCCACGCTTATGCCTGGTGCACCAAGTGCCACGAGCCGCTTTCTTACCGCGTGAACATGGAACGCCGGCCGATTATCTATGAAACGCCAAAAAACTGGGTGTATACCTTTGGCGGCTCAGAAAGCGGCATTCCCCGTTAAGCTGAATTTTTTGATCGTTCGGCATAGCTGCTCACAATCAATGGGTTTTGGCAGGAAGACGGTCGATCCGCGAAGTGACGTCCGGGGAATTCTCTTGCTTGTCGAGATGGCCACCATGCGTAAGTCCGGAAGAAGTAATTCTTGACGGATTCTCGCTACGGCGGCCGCACCTTTTGATTTCGTCAGCGTGAGATCGATCATCAGCACGTCCGGCAATTTCTCACGCACCAACCTGATTGCCTGTTTACCGTCCCTGGCTACCATTACCTGAAACCCAAGCAATTTCAGAATAGCCTTCAACAGCGAACTCTCGTCTTCATCGGGTTCCGCGATCACAATTAACGGTTGTGCTCGGTTGGGCGGTGCTTTCATGGAATCTCCTCGTGGCTTCGGGCGGTGCTCAGCTTCAAAGAAGCTTCAGCGAACGGCTGCCCTCCACCTCGGCCAGGAGCGTGTTGATACGCTCTATCACCTGACGAACCGAGAACGGCTTGGTGACAAAGTCATCGACGCCGGCGGCTTTGGCGTTGGTGAAATCCGCTACCGAGGCTTTCGCCGTTACCATGATTATGGGAACACGCGCGGTCGCTGGATCCCAACGGAGGCGGCGGCAAATTTCCAGGCCATTCATCTCAGGTAACAACAAATCGAGGAGAATGAGCCGCGGCGGCTGATCCTGGTCCAACGACGCAGAAAGCCCCTCTCTGCCAGACACGGCGACGCGTGTTTCAAATTTTCGCGCTTCGAGACTGTAGCGAAGAACCTCCGCGATGTCCGGATCGTCCTCAATGATCAATATTGGCCTGCGCATTTTCGTCCCCGCCTGCTGTCCGCGATCCCCTGGGGACATTAGTTTTGGATTTCAGCTTAGCCCAATCGAGTTAGAAGATTGTGAAATGGGAGTTAATTCGGCGTGAAAAACCGGCGGAGGGAGTGGAGCCAGCGAGAACAAAAGCTCTGGCCAAGTCACGTGGGTTTCAGCCTACATTAACCGGAAGCCACGCGAACTAACCGAGTAGCGAAGCTCATCAAATCGCAGAATCGCGCCCTTGCGAATATTAATTCAACTCGGGCTTCATAACGATCTTGGCCCAGTTGCCATTATCTTTTTTGAAAGTACTGTACCCGGAGGCGGCTTCGTTCAAGCTCAGTCGATGCGAGATGACGAATGACTGCTCGATCGTCTAGCTATCGCCGAATCCTCGGCTGTCACCTTGATTGCCTTAGCCGCGGCGTAAGCCAGACCGGCGCCCACCAGCAAAGCACTCCCAGCCAGCACTGGATGGTTGGCAGCTTTCGCCAGCAATCCACTCTTTTCGCTATTGGCCGAAGCTATGCCGGTATCGATCGCTTCCTGCGTCAAAGCTGTTTCTTCCATTTTGTCCTCGGCTTATTTATTTGCTGATCCAGGTTCCGCCTGCTTTCGGTGCTTCCGCCAGCACGTCGGCAGGAGTAAAGAGCGCGGCAGTCGACATCACCTTATTCTTGCCTGTCACCACATCGCCTTCGCCTTTCATCATCGCCTTTTGGCTGAGTCCACGCGGTTGAGCACACAGGTCTCACCGCGTGGACCCATGCTTTGATTAACGGCGTTCCTGCTCGCCACCTTGTTGGCTGCCCTGACCGCCTTGTTTTCCGCCTTGCTGGCCGCCTTGCTGACCGCCTTGTTGTCCGCCCTGACCCTGGCGGCCTTCCTGATTTTCACCGCGACCCGGAGCTTGTTGACCGCCCTGCTGGCCGCCACCCTGATTTTGTTGTCTATCGTCTGCCATTTCTGTCTCCTCCCCTTAGGTGTTCATTGAACGTGATGGTTTTCGAGGTGAAAGCCTCGACTTGGCAACCTGTGCATAAAACTCAAACAGATTGGTTTTGACGAAGAGCTTAAGTGCAAGCGCGATGCCAAGAGCTGGCGTCCTGAACTTATTTCTCTGCGACTCGGGTGCACGTTCGGTGACTCTGTGGTGGAGCTTTTCCCGAGACATTTTCAACACAAAGATACTGAGCAAACCTCAGCTTTGGACTCACCTGCCAACCCTGCCCGGCGTTTTTTGAAACGAAGGCGAAACAATCGGAAAAAGTTTGTTAGAGCTTCTCCACACTTGTGGACCAGATCAGGACTTCTTTCTGTTTGAACACGTGCTGGAGGTGGACTCGATACTCTCGCCACCATTCTTTATCAAGACGGTCAGCAATAATTTCGAACATGACGACGTCGTCGCGATTAATACCTTCGTCCTCTGCCCACAAACCGGTGGCCGGGGCGCGCAGAAAGGCCGTCACGCCGCCAAAGCGGCGCGTGAGTTCAGTACGCACTGTATGAAAGTGTTCGCTCGGAAAGGACCGTTTCTCGTTGTCGTGCAGCGGCAGAAGTAGCTGGATCAGATACATCGGAAGAAGTATTGAGCGGACTCCCATACCCGGAGGCTACTCAATTTTCACGTCTTAGGCTGGCCTGGTTCGGCTTTCAGAACGGGATCGCATTAATCGATTCGTCGGGGTCGTTGTCAGTAAACCGTCATTGGCCAGAAGGAAGCGATTAGACTTCAGCAAGAAAAGTGCCGTGGGATTTCGAACTTTGTTAGAACGCTATTAGCAGACAAATCAAGTCGGACGGATCGATCCGGACTGAACCATATGTCACATATTGAGCCCTTCCTGAATGATCACCTGGCACGGTCGACAGTAATCAGGCAATGCATGCGCGCATATTTGGGGGCCTACTTTGGACGATCGTATGTCGGATCTTCGAGGTCCACGAGGTCATCATATTTGTGCGGCCTGCAGGGTATATTCGATTATCAGAAAGCATTCCTCGATATCGGCTTCAACGACGTCATCGGTCCCGCCGGTTCCTTTGTGAATTTGTATGGACCATGGCATCGACTCGTCAAAGACCATACCGTCGTAGTTCCTGTTTCCAATATGCAAACCTCCGAGGCTCGGTGGTTCAGAGAGAGCAAGTGCAAGGTCATTAGTGCCTGGCAACGGCGGATCGAGTGTGACGGTCAAGTTGTTCAACTGCGATTTCACGAGTAAGTTGACCACCCCAATCTGGATAACTCTTTCCTGGGCGAGGAACCGGAAATGGTCTTGCTTGAGCGGCAGCGACAATTGATGATTGGCGCCCACTGCCGGGTGAAGGAAGGCGTACCATTCAGTCGGAAATTCATGTTTCAGGTTAAAGAGCTGTCGCAGGGGCAGTTGCGAAGCAGCCACGGAAATAACATCCTTCAGGTGAGTAACGGCCGCTTGTTTGAACGCTCCCATGTCTTCACGGGCCGTGTACTTCACGTGAACGATAACATCAGAGATCGACTCGTAATCGAACTGGCGCAGCTCTTTCGTATCCGTTAGCTCGAGCTTCCAGGTGCTGATTGCGCCGGCACCTTCAAAGGGAAGATAGCGTTCATCGCGGAAGTTGAGGTCAAACATGCCGCTGTCGTTCTGCGCGCTGCTGGCGGCGATGGCTTTGACATTGACCAGGCTATCGCGGAATCGCGGGTCATCAGTAAAGACCCCGTCCGCGCTGTCATGCTCGTATTGATTCCCGGACTGCGTGTTGATGCGTACGGAATTTTTGATCAGACGCAGCGTAGCGTTGACTGTTGTGTAGGGCCCAACAACACACGGGATTGAAAGCGCCATCGACTTGATGCGGCGGAAGTAATGCCCCTGATAATCCAGATCGAACAGCTCTTCGGGCAAATCGAAAAAACACCCGCCGTTCGCTTTGAGCTGCAGCAACGCGGCTGGGTCAACGAGCGCGAGTGAAACGTTCTTAGTTAACTCCAGCTCGCGGCGGTTCTGATCTATGTAGGCAGTGTCCAGTCGTCGCAGGCCGTATTGCAACGCTTCTCCGCTCAGCAGGCCTTTCCTGAGACTGTCCCAGTAACCGAACTGGATGTACGAAGTGTTCTCAACGCCGAGTTCGTACTGAAAACATTTTTCCGCGCGCTTGGCCAGGTCATACGCCAACTTGTAGCTCTGGAAATACACCTGCGAGATCTGTCCAATCATCCAGTCATAGAGTTCCTGATTGGTGTATTTGCTGTGCATGAACTGGTCAGTGGCCTTCGAGTTCTCGATTTGCAGCAAGTGGTTCTTGAGTTCCAGGTCGGCAACGGCAATGCGCAACTCGGCAGCAGCAATTTGCCGGTCCATTTGATCGAGTTCCTTTTCGGCGATGTGCAGTTGGAGACCCCAATCGGCGGAGCGCCGTTCAAAAGTGGCTTTGGAGGACGCCATCGCCGACTCGTTGCTTGCCTTTAGCGACAGAAAAGAAAGCACCTCGCTGGCCAGGCCTGCCGCCTGACCCAGATTCAAACCGCCCCATTTAAGTTTGACCACCGGAGAGCCGCCGACACCTGAAGCGCCCGCGTCAACCGAAGGCAGCAGCGAAATGATGGAAGCGCCGAGTTTTATTTTTTGCGCGATCTCCTGGAACTTTTGCGATTCGACTAATTTGTCGAGATGCAACTTCTCAGACGCGCTTAGGGGGTCGATATCACGGTAGTAATCTCGTCTCGTTTGGATGACCAGCTTTGATTTCTTTATGCCTTCAAGGTTCTCCTTCGCCTCCTCGATCTGCTTCTCTCTCACGGCTGTCGCAGCATCGAGAACCTTCAACTCCTGGCTCTGCCGCAGGAGCGCCAACGCCTCGGCATCTTTCTTTTCCAGAGCGGACAGCAAGGCGCCACCCAATGCTTTCACATCGTTAACGACTTCATTCGCCTTTTGCAGCATGACGTTGAAACGGTAATGCGGCAGGGGCGCATTGAGATCATTCAAAGCGCTCGAGATGTCTACGCCGGCAGCGACCGCTTTGACGAGCAGGGCGGGGTCAATCGGCGGCGCAAACAAGGAAAGCTGCCGGAAAACGCCTTCGATGTTCAGGCAGTGGCGAATTTTGTAGAGACGATCCGCGACCCTGTCCCAATAGCCCAGCAGCTGATCGTTCTGGGGTATGCAGAAATAGAGCAGACCCGGCAAAGGTGGTTGACCGTTGGTCGGCGGCGAATTGCCCGGCACGACCGGCACCAGGTTTTCAAACTCAACGATCGCATTTGAGAAGGCGTCCAGCCGGCCTTCAAGTTCGTTGAAAGATTCGACCGCCGGCTTTTGCGGCGGCGGCACTTTTCGTGGGCGTGGTCCCAGGATTTCTGCCGCCAAAACGTAAAGCTGGGCGGCCTCGTTAACCGACTCCATCGTGTCTTGCTGAAATAGCTGATCGCCCCAGGCAATCAGGTTGTCGATGTACTTCATTACCGTCGTCTTTTGATAAGCAACGGTTCGGAACTGCGCGATCAGGTGCGGGTCGAACGGATTCCTGCGCCAATCTGCGACCTGGTGGACCAACTCCTGCTTGACTGCCGGATCAGTCGGATTCGACGGATCGTCGGCGAGCATGTTCAGGATGCTGTCTATGCGTTCGTTCGCATAGTCCTGACTAGTCGTTTGGAAAAAAACCTTGGTGTTCCAATACCTTTGCGGAACGGGAGCCGGCGCACCGGTGATCGGATCGCGATCGTGCGCCCCGGTTGGATCAAAGATGTAATGGAACCATTGCATCGCTTCGTCGAACCGCTGGTTCTGCGAGAGTCGCATCGCAATCATCAACGGCGCATGGAAAAAGAGTTCCCAATTGTATTGCGAGTAGCTGCCGTCAGGCCTGAGGTCAACTACTTCCTGCGGGTAGTCTGTATTCACCACGCTGGTCGGTCCGTAGACGCTGGTGAAGTTTAATTTGTTATCGGCAAACTGGGTCGCACGGCTCATCAGCCCATCCACGCCATGATTGTAGAGTTCCCGAGTGAACAAGCATGTATGAGGATGATAGAAATTCTGAAAGAGTAGTCGAAACTGATAGCTCGACTGAAAGAAAGCCTGCATCTTTTGGCTCAACTCCCCGAATTTGCCTGCTTGGATCAGTTCGAGCATATCTTTGACGAACTCTTCCAGGTCTTTATAGAAAAGCGCGCCGCGATCTTTCGAGAGAAGTTCGGGCCTGACGAAGAACGTCCGCGTCTTATCGGCGTAGAACCAGTTATAGAAAGTGCCGAGCGTGAAGGTGGGCTTCTGGGTAATGGTGGTTGGCTGGCTGTCGATTGTGGGGCCGAAATACAACTTGTCGAAGTAAGAAAGGTAATGCGGATAGCTGATCTTGAATTGGCCGGGAGTCTTCTCGAGGATCATTGATTGCAAATTGCGGCTCTGCGACGGAAACAACACGTCACCCGTGGTGATCTCCTTGTTTTTGAGGTATCTGAGTTGGTCCCTGGAGAAATCGGTCAGCTGCGGAGTGAAATTGAATCGATCGGTAAATCTCTCGGGATATCCCTTGCATCCCAGCAGCTCGAATATCTGCGGCACCAGCGGAGTAATATCCACCTTGCCCCAATCATAAAAGAGGATCAAAAACTTTCCGCCGGGAAGGTGAGTGAAATCCAGCGGCAAAAATACAAAGCGACTCCAATCCGGTTTTTGGACCTGCGACTGACCGGCATCAATGAAATCCTTCGAAACTTTTTTCGCGCCCCACTTCTTATTGCGATACTCAGTGACCGCCAGACGGATTTGAGTAGTCTTCTGAGGCTTTTCGATTCGAAAGCTCGGATCTCCTGCGTTAGGCACCTGGGCGGTCGTAGTGTCCACGGGCTCTTCGCGAAATTCAGGCCACACCAAATAAAGGCGCTGTTCCATAACGATCGGAATGAGGTAGTCACCCTGAATATCGCATTCGACTTTGGACCAGGGCGACCAACGGCGATCGTCGATCCACTGCCGGTAGTAATAGGTGTGCGGTTCACTGCCGGGCGTGCGCGCAAAAACGTGCAGCGTGTGATTGTCTTCCTGATAAAACGTGCCCGAAATCTCCAACTGCGCAACGTTGTCCAGCTTCTCGACGAATTCGAGAAAGGCCGTCTCGACGTTGTCGCGGTTGACGTCGTTTTGCAACAGGGCGTTTTCCAGGTCCTGGAAGAGTTGTGATTTATCGCGGCGCAGTTCAGGCACAATCCAGTTTTCGGGATAGAGAAATATTTTGCGGTTCGCTTCCCAGACGCGATAATTCTTCATCCACTTCCACTGCTTCCACGCGTCATCCTCCTCGGCGCTGACTCGCACCTGCGGCTCCAGGCCCATGAAACACCGCTGCGTAAACAACTGCATGGCGCCCAATAACTGCACGATGCGTGAGGTCAGCTGGCACGAGCACATCTCGACATCGATCAGGTAATAGGCATAGAGATCGTTTGGGTTTTCCCACTTGTTGGTCGGCGCGTCCGCGGGCATCGGCCGGGTGAGGAGGTAAGCGACCAGGCTGTCGCGTTTGCGGTGACGCAACTCATCCTGAATGCCCCGGCTGATATCAAGCCATTGATCGAGTTCGTACTTCGAGCGCAGCATCTGCTTAAGGCTGAGCGTCTCAGCCTGGCCCACCGTGGCGGCGGCAAACCCCGTGACCAGTTGCGCCGCGCCGTTGAGCTGGGTGGTAATTGCGATGGCCTGCGCGAGCCGTTTCCAATTCTTGATCTGCGTGTAGGCGGTCGGATAGACCCCATCCAGCACGCCGGCGTTTGTTAGCTGCGTTATGTCCGTAGCATTCCATCCAGTCAGCAGCTCAACGTCGTTGCCGAATTTTTCGTTGTCATAAACAGGGTCTGTGATGAGTTTCTCGACGACGTCAAGCAGCGATGCCGCATCATCTGAGTAACGCTGATGCATCTGCAAATAGTCAGAGAGATTGAGGAATGTGCTCAGCGATGCCACGGCCGGAATCGTCTCGTCATAGGACAAGGGCAACGACTCAAAATTGAGTACATCGGTTTGGGCATGATTGCGAAGGATCCATTCAAGATCGGTGAAGGTGACCTTCAGCTTCCTGAGGACGAGCGCGACGCGATGCAGCCAATAATAGCCAACGTGCCTTTTAGCGTGCACCTTGGCGGTGAGCGGTTTGGTTGAGGCAACAAAATCATCGCCGGCGAAGTCTTCGAACAGCGGATGAGCCGTCGGCACGCCAAACAGCTTGAACGTCTTTAGCAAATTACTGGTGATGGCAGGCGACAAGCGCAGGCTCTCGCTGAACTGTTGAACGACAGCTGCTTCAGAGAGAAGCGGCCTGAAGTAGTCATAGATCTTTGCCGTCACAGTCTTCAGATTTTCAGCTACATGGTCGTCCGGCCCGCCCACGGGAATCGTTGGATTGTCAAAGAGTCCATCGAGGTCGGAAGTCTTAAGCCACAAATCCGAATCCTGGGCGGGCAGGTTGAACAGACTATTGATAGCAGTGAGGTAGGCGATACTGACGGGAGTTGACGGGCTGAGCGACAGACTCTCGAGCGCCGACTTTTCTACAACGGTCATCCTGCCGCGAAACTGAAGGAGCTCCTGTTCGTCATTGAATAATATTTTGCCTCCCAATTCCTTCGGTAGCTGTGCCGCAAAGTCAATCTCGTCCGGCAGCGCCGCGAGCGGCACGGAGAAGAGCGGCACACCGAAATACTTCATTTCGCCGGCGATGAAGGTACGAGGCTGGTCATAGAAGAAGTTGATCGCAGCCTGGTAATCGGAATTTTTTCTGACGGTCTTGGGAATACTGGAATCGGTGAGCAGAGTTTGCTTAATCGAGTTGGTCATAACACCGGTGAACGATAAGTTCGCTTTTGCTTCATCGTAGGCGATCTTGATATCACCGAGCGCGGTGGGAAAGGTGAAGTTTTGCGGCAGCGGGTTCGTTAAATGGAACCAGGTGACATTCTCATCATTCATCAACGCCGCGATCGCTGTAATGATTTCCGGCGGCCGGTTGAGCTTTTGAAGTTGTGCCGAAAGAATTACCGTCAACTCTTCAGCATCATCAGGCAGTGAGCTCGTCTCATACTCGGCTGCTATCTTCTTCAGCTCCCCGCGCAACCTGGTCAGGAAAAGCGTGATGTTCTTTCTGGGTGGCGCGGGTTTGACTGTGAAGTCTGCCGCAAGAACATAACCGAGCTCTTCGAGGCTGAACCTGCTCGCCCGAATGCGATCCACGGTTTCAACGAAATCAAGCGTGGCCTGCGGATTTTGAAACGGATCAACTTGCGAGAGAAAAAGTACGACCTGCCATTCTGTCGGCTTGAGCTTGAGCAACCGGGCGAGCTGCGCATGGCGATAAAGACCGGATAGGTTGGTCAGGCTCAGCAAGCTGTCCAGGAAATAGTCGGGACCGTTGCCGGGTCGCTTCATTTCATATAAGACATCCAGGTCCGCCTGGCGAAGCTTCAGGGCCGCGAGGACGGGCGGGAGATGCGCGCCGAGGAGAGCGACCGGCGCTGTGGTGACCGCGTTGACTTCAAAGCTCGGATCAATCGGATTACCGAGTGGTTTGTTGAGGAACAATCGCTCGTAAAGCGACGGCTCCGGTTTCTTAAAACTCTCCGTGAATTTCGCTGTGGTGTTGAGCTTGTCGAAGAAGGCGCAGAGCTGCTCGACCGTCAAACTGCGGAATTTTGACTTCAACTCGGCAAACGGCTTCAGATTTTCGATGAAGGTATTATCGATTGTGCCATTACCGATCAGCGGATTCCGGATGACCAGATCTACCTCCCACATCAGCCAGCCCAACTTACGCCACAGCCGCAGAAAACGATGGATTCGATCGAGGCCGTCCGCGTCCAACACCTGAATTCGCTTTTGATTGGTATCACACGACGAATCAAGATGAATTACATTGATGCTGCCGTTCGGATTGACAAACTCGAGCGATAGCAGTTTGAGCAGATCGTTGTATTCCAAACCGCTTTTTTGCAGAAAGACGTCGACGTGCCCGACGTTTGTGATCACGTCCGCATTACTTGCTTCGCCCCAAAAGACAAATTGGTTAACGGGATCAGCCGACAGGATAATCAACTGTTCATCCTTGGCGATACCAAAGTATTCCGCCGCGATGTCGAGCGTCGCAGGATCATTCGGCGCGTTGTTGCCGCGAAAGATTTCCATGAGCTCGGCGCGTTTGATTTTTACTTTTTCGAGGTACGCGCGCAGCTCTTCGGTGAAGAGATCGAACGGCAGCGCTGACGGATACTTCTGCGCTCGCAAAACGGTGTAGGCCGCTTCGTTGACGTATTCGGGATTCGCCGCTAACTCTTCGGCGCTGTTGTGAGTCTGGCGCAGGATTGAGACTTCCAGCGCCGCCGAGGTTTCCAGGACCTTATATGTTTCATGAAGATCGCGGATTACCCAGTAACTGTTTGCGATCTTCTCCGAGATGGTGGCCTGATTAGAAAGAACAATCGCAGGTGAAGCGGTGCTGAACGCCAACTGCACCGAGACCCCCACCAGACCTTTCACGAGCGAAGGCCCGAGCGAAAGTGACAGATTGAAAAGACGCCAGGGCGCGACTCGGTCCTCCAGGACTTCGCAAGCCAGATCGACATAGGGCAGCGGTGTGTTGGAGTTTTCGCAACTCAACTCGAGGTCGCCGATGTCCGGGCGCCGTTCGAACAATACTTGTTTGACAGACACGCCCGGTGCAACGGAATCGCGGTCGTTCAAAAACATCAACACATCGGCGAAATAGGCAGCCGGACTGTAGACAGAACGGCAATGCTCGCACTCACAGATGTCGGCCTTGCCGAACAGGTTTTGCAGGTTCGGAAAATTATTCAA
>JADMIO010809372.1_pt1 | contig 22169 bp, 21 predicted proteins | sample 8958161 | NCBI WGS metagenome assembly JADMIO01 (sample SAMN16585339, study PRJNA669376) | soil metagenome | isolation source: Crop rotation soil | place: USA: Cullars Rotation, Alabama | collected 2011
CTTTCCCCCCCGCCGTGACCGCCGAGCGGCCCAAGGTGCGGGCCTTTCGCGACTGGGTGCTCGCCGAGGTCGCGTCGGCTCAGGCCTGAGGCACGAACGCCACGTCGAGGATCCAGGTCTGGCGCCGACGATCCAGCCGCGCCGATACGGCTTCGCCCTCGTAGTCGCGCGGCTCGACCACGGTCGGAATCGCGAGTCCGTCGAGCGTGCGCGCGTTCAGCACGGCGTGCGGGCGCCCGTCCATCGTGCAGGTCGCCGCGATGAAGGTGCCACAGCGGGCGCAGCGGTGGAAATCCGCCGTGCCGGTGCCGAACCGGTAGCGGGCGAGGCCGCCCCGATGCTCGATCGTCAGCGCGGCGGCGGAGTGCCCGATGTACACCGCGCCCTGCTTGACGCAGAACGCGCAGGTGCAGCGGCGCAGCGGCGGATCACCCGTCTGATGCCAGGCGAGGCTCACGCGCACGTCGCCGCAATGACAGCCGCCGGTGAACCGGCGCGCGTTCGGGTGTTCTGAGGGATCAGGGATTTGGGGCATGGCGGTCCGGACTTTTGAGGCACCGGGCGGCTGCGGCAAGCGCAAAGGCCTGCCGGCGACGCGAACGCTTCTCATCCGGGCCGGTCGTCCGCAGCCCCCGCCTTGGCCCTCCGGGCCCCGATCTGGTAGCCTCGCTCAACGCCGACCGAACCTCGGGAAGGAATCCTCATGGCGACCGCTATGTCTCTGTCGGAGCGCGCCGATGCGCTCGAGCACAAGATGATGGACGAGCTCAACGTCCACATCGTCAAGTCGCAGCTCTTCAAGCTGGCCGACGCCGACATGACCTTCACGTCGGGCGCGCAGCTCCAGAAGGACCATCCCGACTGGCTGATGCTGATGGGCGACGACCCGCGGCTGCCCAAGATGCCGGCCAAGCCGACCCTGCAGGACTACTTCAAGTACCGCTTCGGGCCGGCGGCGCACCTGCTGCAGAGCGCCAAGCACGCGCTCAACAAGGGCATGAACGAGAAGGTCATCCTCGCCTGCCTGCTGCACGACATCGGCGTGATCGGCTTCATCCGCGCCGACCACGGCTACTGGGGCGCCCAGATGGTCGAGCCGTACGTCGACGAGGAGGTCAGCTGGGCGATCCGCACCCATCAGGCGCTGCGCTTCTATCCCGACGAGTCGATGGGCTACGCCTATCCCGACCTTTACAAGAAGTATTTCGGCGCCGACTACAAGCCGGACGCCTACATCGAGCGCGAGTACCAGGAGGCGCGGAAGCACAAGTGGTACGGCACCGCGCGCATGGTGTGCGTGCACGACCTCTACTCGTTCGATCCCAACGCCAAGGTCGAGCTCGAGGAGTTCACCGACATCATCGGCCGCAACTTCCGCACGCCGCCCGAGGGCCTGGGCAACGACAGCAGCCCGTCGGCGCACATGTGGCGCACGCTGTGGCGGCCGACGAAGTATCTGTGAGGTGATGCGGCGCAGTCTGCTGGCGGTGCTGGTCGGCGCCGCCACGATGCTCGGCGGCTTCGCGCAGGCCGCCGAGATCAAGGTGCTGACCGCCGGCGCCTTCAAGGAGATCCTGCTCGCCACCGTGCCGGACTTCGAGAAGGCGACCGGCCACAAGGTCACGCTCGACAACGCGACGGTCGGCGTGCTGACCAAGCGCATCGAGGACGGCGAGGCGTTCGACCTCGCGGTCATGGGCCCCGCTGCGATCGACCAGCTGACCGCGAAGGGCAAATTCGCCGCCGGCAGCCAGGTCGCGCTGGCGCGCGTCGGCGTCGGCGTGGTGGTCAAGGATGGCGCACCCAGGCCCGACGTCGGCACGGTCGACGCCTTCAAGCGCGCGCTGCTCGCCGCACCGTCGGTCGCCTACATCGATCCCAAGGCCGGGGGCTCGAGCGGCATCTACATCGCCAAGCTGCTCCAGCAGCTCGGCATCGCGGACCAGGTCAACGCCAAGGGCAAGCTGATCCAGGGCGGCGCGGTCGCCACCCACATCGCCAACGGCGAGGCCGCGCTGGGCCTGCACCAGATCAGCGAGATCCTGCCGGTGAAGGGGGCGGTGCTGGTCGGGCCGCTGCCGGCGGAGATCCAGAACTACACCGTCTACGCCGCCGCGGTCGGCGCAAGCGCGCGCGACGCAGCCGCGGCGAAGGCCCTGGTCGCGCGGCTTGCTGGCCCCGAGACCGCCGCCGTCCTCAAGGCCAAGGGCATGGAGCCGGCGTCCTAGCGCGGCACGCGCTCGGCCGTCGGCCAGCAGGACCAAAATGGCTTCTTCGAAGACGATCCTCACGCACGCCAATGTGATCGACTGCGTCGACCCGACGGTGCAGCCCGATCGGGCCGTCGTGATCGAGGACGGCCGCATCCGCGCCATCGTGCCGAGCGCGCAGATGGGCGAACCGGGCGACGCTCTGGTGATCGACCTCGAGGGCGCGTACCTGATGCCCGGGCTGTGGGACGTCCACATCCATCCCGATTATCTGTCGCTCGCCGAGATGCCGTTGGCCGACCAGGTGACCTTGTTCGGCCATCGGCTCGCGGCCGGCCTGACCGAGTCGGGCATCGTCGGATTCCGCTGCGCCGGCGCACACCACTACATGGACGTCGCCTGGAAGCGCGCCTTCGACAGCGGCCAGCACCTCGGGCCGCGGCTGTTCGCGAGCGGCCATTTCCTCACCACCACCGGCGGTCATTTTCTGACCTCCGGCCACGCGCTCGAGGTCGACGGGCCCTATGGCTGGGTCAAGGCGATCCGCGAGCAGATCAAGAACGGTGTCGACCACATCAAGCTCAACCTCTCGGGCGGCATCATGGGGCCGGCCTGGGACCTGCACACCCACTCGTTCCTGCTCGACGAGGAGCTGCGCGCCGCGTTCGAGATCTGCCGCAAGCGCGGCTTCAAGGTGATGGCGCACGCGACCAATCCCGAGGCGGTGAAGAACGCGGTGCGGCTCGGCGCGCACTCGGTCGAGCACGGCTACATCATGGACGACGAGTGTATCGCGCTGCTGCGCACGCACGACACCTGGTACGTGCCGACGTTGGCGATCAGCCATCTGACGCCGAGCCAGGCCACCAACCCGCACGAGGAGGCCTGGACCCAGCAGCGCAACCTGTCGCCGTCCTTGTGCTGCCGCGCCGATGCGGCGTCCGACGTGCACGCGACCTGGTTCCGCAAGGCGCTCGACGCCGGCGTCAAGATGGCGCTCGGCTCCGACATCCGTCCGCTCAAGGAGGCGGCGCTGCTCGAGATGGGCCTGTGGGTGCGCGACGGCGCCACGCCGTGGCAGACCCTGGTCGCCGCGACCCGCCACGGCGCCGAGATCTGCGGCGTCGGCAACGACCTCGGCACCGTCGAGGTCGGCAAGATCGCCGACCTGATCGCGGTCGGCGCCAATCCGCTCGAGAACATTTTGGCGGTGCGCCGGCTGCAGCTGGTGCTCAAGGAAGGCCGCGTGGTGTCCGACAAGCGGGGCACCCTGCGTCTGTAGGATTCCGCAGCGCGCTCCCAGCATCGCCGCGACGCATCCTACCGATCCCGCGGGCACGCTGCCCCAACTCAGGCGTTTCAACCCCAGGGCCTGCTGCCGGATCTGGCGTCGGGCGACGCGGGATTCAGCCACGAGCGCAAGGGGGGACGATGGACGTGTTCTCGGCCGAGCATCTGGCCGCGCTGACGGATCGACTCTGGACGCTGGTCGTCACGTTCGTGCCGCGCGTGGTCGTGGCGATCCTGATCCTTGCGCTCGCCGGTGTCGTCGCACGCCGCGTCGCCCGCGGCGCCTCCGCGCTGCTTGGCCGCGCGAACCATCTCGATCCGACGATCCGCTACGTCGTCGCCGACTTCGTCCGCTATGGCGTCATCATCGTCGCGCTGCTGCTCGCGCTCGAGCAGATCGGCGTGCAGACGACCTCGCTGTTCGCGATCCTGGGCGCCGCGGGCTTGGCGATCGGGCTGGCGCTGCAGGGCACGCTCAGCAACATCGCCGCGGGGATCATGCTCCTGTGGCTGCGGCCGTTCCACATCGGCGACTACATCGAGGTCAACAACGTGCCCGGCCTGGCGGGTTCGGTTCGACAGATCGGCCTGTTCACCTGCCAGCTCGAGGCGTTCGACGGGCTGTTCCTGTTCGTGCCGAACTCGGCGCTGTGGAACGTCGCGTTGCGCAACTACTCGCGCAATGCCGGACGGCTCATCAGCCTGTCGGTCAGCCTGCCGGGCCATGACGCCACGGACGATGCGCGCCAAAAGCTGCTCGACATGGCGGCGGCGGATGCCCGCATCGCCAAGGCGCCGGCGCCGCGCGCGTTCGTCGACCGCATCTCGGCCGACGGCACGCTGCTGACCTTCCGCCTGTGGGCGCCGCCGCACCACATCGGGGCGCTGCAGCGCGATCTCGTCGGCGCGATCGAGGTGGCACTGGCGGCCGTGAACACGGCTGCCGGCCGGATCCAGATCGTCAGAACCGTGCCGCCCGACAGCGATCCGACCCGCCTGATGGAGCGCGAGGCCACCTGACGGGCGAGCTCAGGTTTCGGCCTTGGCTCAGGCGGCCGGCACGGGATAGCGGTAGTCGCGCGCCGGCGGCTCGATCCGGTTGAGCGCATTCAGGACGCGGCGCCACGTCGTCGCCACCCGGAGGTGGCCTTGCTCCAGCTCGGCCAGGGCCCGCTCAGTCGCCCGCATGGTGGCGGCCGCCACGCCGTAGGTGCGCGCAAGATCCTCGGCCATCGATCGGATCTCATGGTCTTCGATCATCGGGAATGCCTCGCTGCGCGAATGGGGAGGTATGTTCCCTTTATGTTCTCTCGCCGTCAAGGTGTTCGTCAGCTCGGTCGGTCGCGTCCGCCCCACGCCAAAGCCCGGGCGCGACCCTTTCCCGGACCGGCGCGCCGTATCGTCGTGACCGAGCCATAGGCCCGAGCAGTTCGCCCGTTGCTGGAGGTCGGTTTGCGACGACCTCGACCTCCCGGGCTCCCGCCCCGACTGCCGTAGCCGGTCGTGCATCACGATCTCGCTCAGACAACGATCTCGGCGGGGCAAACCAGCCCGCTTGCGCATGGCCCCGATGGGCTCGCGACGTCCACTGCGTGGACGCGATCCGCGCGCTAGGCTCGGCTGCCGCGGTCGGCTAGGCTGGTGCGCAAGCAGCGGCCGAAACGCCGCGCGTTGTGGGGGGAACCGGGCGTGGTGCGCGCGGCATGTTGATCTATCTCGCGCGCCGGTTGGCGCTGGCGCTGGTCACCTGCGCGGCGATCTCGGTCCTCACCTTCATCATCATTCGCCTGCCGCCGGGCGATTTCGTCGACGCCTACATCGCCAATCTCGCGGTCGGCGGCTCGAGCGTGACCGCCGAGCAGGCCGCCGCGATGCGCGCGGAGTACGGCCTCGACAAGCCGCTGGTCGTGCAATACGGGCTGTGGATGGGCCGCGTGCTCGTCGGCGACTTCGGCGTCTCGATGATGTGGAAGCGCCCGGTCAACGAGGTGATCGGCGACCGGTTGTGGCTCACCATGGCGGTGTCGTTCGCCGCCCTGTTCCTCACCTGGATGATCGCGCTGCCGATCGGCGTCTATTCGGCGGCGCGCCAATACTCGATCGGCGACTACGTCGCGACCACGCTCGGCTTCATCGGGCTCGCGGTCCCGAATTTTTTGCTCGCCCTGATCCTGATGTATCTCGGCTTCCGCTATCTCGGCCTCAGCGTCGGCGGGCTGTTTTCGCCCGAGCAGGCGCAGCTGCCGTGGAGCTGGCAAAAATTCTGGGACCTGATGGCCCATATTCCGCTGCCGGCTGCCGTTCTCGCGCTCGCCGGCACCGCGCAGCTGATCCGCATCATGCGCGCCAACCTGCTCGATGAGCTGCGCAAGCCCTACGTCGTGACCGCGCGCGCGAAAGGTCTCGGTGAGGCCCGCACGGTGGTGAAGTATCCCGTGCGCGCCGCCTTGAACCCGTTCGCCAGCTCGAGCGCATATCTGTTTCCCTACCTGGTGTCGGGCAGCATCGTGGTGTCGCTGGTGCTCGGCTTGCCGACCGTCGGTCCCTTGCTGCTGCAGTCGCTGGTCGCGCAGGACATGTTCCTGGCCGGGACGATCGTGCTGCTGCTCGGCATCCTGACCGTGCTCGGAACCCTGGTGTCCGATCTACTGCTGATGTGGATCGAGCCGCGCATTCGCCTGCAGGGCCGCGCATGACCGCGACCACCGACGGCACGCTGCTCACCACGCCGAACGCCGCGGACGATCGGTTCGCCCAGGCGACCCAGCTGCAGCTGACCTGGTGGCGTTTCCGCCGCCACAAGCTCGCGCTCGTGAGCTTGGGCGTGGTCGCGCTGTTCTACCTGGTCGCGATCTTCGCCGACTTTTTGGCGATCGCCGAGCCGCACGCGAGCGACGCCCGGCGCAGCTTCATCCCGCCGCAGTCGATCGTATGGTTCGACGACGGAAAATTCTCGCCGCACGTCGCCGGGCTCAAGGGCGTGCGCGACATGAAGACCTTCAAGCTGGTCTACACGCCCGATCCGTCGCGCAAGCTGCCGATCGCGCTGTTCGTGCGTGGCTATGCCTACGACCTGTTCGGCCTGTTCCCGACCGATATCCATCTGCTCGGCATCGAGGGCGGGGACGGGGTGGACGGGCTGTTCCTGCTCGGCACCGACCAGCTCGGCCGCGACTTGTTTTCGCGCCTCGTGGTCGCGACGCGGGTGTCGCTGTCGATCGGGCTGGTCGGTGTCTCGCTGAGCCTGCTGCTCGGAATCCTGCTCGGCGGCATCTCGGGGCTGTACGGCGGCTGGGTCGACACCGTCATCCAGCGCGTGATCGAGATCGTGCGCTCGATCCCGACCATCCCGCTGTGGATGGGGTTGGCGGCGGCGCTGCCCAACACCTGGAGCGTCACCCAGGTCTATTTCGCGATCACGATCATCATCTCGCTGGTCAGCTGGACCGAGCTCGCGCGCGTCGTGCGCGGCCGCTTCCTGGCGCTGCGCGAGGAGGATTTCGTGATCGCCGCCGAGCTCGCGGGCGCCGGCCAGCTACGCATCATCTTTCGCCACATGCTGCCGTCGTTCGCCAGCCACGTGATCGCCGCGGTCAGCCTGGCCCTTCCGGTCATGATCGTCAGCGAGACCTCGTTGTCCTTCCTCGGCCTCGGCCTGCGCCCTCCGGCGATCAGCTGGGGAATTTTGTTGCAGGACGCCCAGAACGTGCAGGTGCTGGCCGGCGCGCCGTGGCTGTTGGCGGCCGCCCTGCCGGTGATCGTCGTCATCCTGGCGTTCAACTTCTTGGGCGACGGGCTGCGCGACGCGGCGGATCCCTATGGCTGAGCCGCGCAAAGTTCTGTCCGTGCGCGACTTGGCGGTCGAGTTCGCGCAAGAGACCGGGGCGGTGCGGGCGCTCGACGGCGTGAGTCTCGATCTGCATGCCGGCCGCGTGCTCGGCGTGGTCGGCGAGAGCGGCTGCGGCAAGAGCGTGACCGCGCGTGCGATCCTGCGCTTGCTCGACCGGCCGGGTCGGCTGGCCGGCGGGCGCGTGCTGCTCGATCCCGGGACATCCGATCAGCAGGAGCTCACGGCGCTCGATCCCGATGGCGCGGCGATGCGCCACGTGCGCGGCGGCCGCATCGGGCTGATCTTCCAGGAGCCCATGACCGCGCTCTCCAACCACTACACGGTCGGCAACCAGATCGCCGAGGCGGTCCGCGCGCACCATGCGGTCTCGAAGGCCGAGGCGCGCCAGCGCGTCATCGCGCTGTTCCACGAGGTCGGCATCCCGCGCCCCGAGGCCCGAGTGGACGCGTACCCCTTCCAGCTCAGCGGCGGCTTGCGGCAGCGCGTCGGCATCGCGATGGCGCTGGCGGCCGATCCAGGCATCCTGATCGCCGACGAGCCAACCACCGCGCTCGACGTCACGACCCAGGCGCAGATCCTGGCCCTGCTGCGCCGCCTGCAGCGCACCAAGGGCGTTGCGCTGATGTTGATCACCCACGACATGGGCGTGATCGCCCAGATGGCCGACGACGTCGCGGTGATGTATCTGGGCCGCATCGTCGAGTTCGCCCCGGTCGAGCGCCTGTTCGGGGCACCGCGCCATCCGTACACGCGGGCGCTGCTGCGCTCGGTGCCCAATCTTCGCGCGAGGCCGCGCGATCGCCTGGCGACCATTGGCGGCACGGTGCCGCATCCGGGTGCGCGGCCCAGCGGCTGCTCCTTCCATCCGCGCTGCCCCGAGGTGATCGCCGGCCGCTGCGCCCGCGAGGCGCCGCCGCCGGTCGCGCCCGAGCGCGAAGGCGCGAGCTGCTTCCATGCGCTCGAGACGGTGGACGCATGACGACGGTGCTCGAGGTCGACAGGCTGAAGAAGGAGTTCCCGATCCGCAGCGGACTGCTGCAGCGCGAGACCGGACGGGTGCGCGCGGTGCAGGACGTCAGCTTTTCGATCGCGGCCGGCGAGACCTTGGCGCTGGTCGGCGAGAGCGGCTGCGGCAAGACCACGGTGGCGCGCTGCATCCTGCGCGCGCTGCCGCCGACCTCGGGCGCGATCCGGTTCTCGCCGGAGCCGGGCACGACCATCGATCTCGCGCCGCTGTCGCGCCGGGCGCTGCGGCCGCTGCGCCATCACCTGCAGATGATCTTTCAGGATCCGTACGCCTCGCTGAACCCGCGCATGATGGTCGGCGACATCATCGCCGAGCCCCTGGTGGTCAATGGCATGGCGGCTCCGCAGCGCCAGGCGCGGGTGCGCGAGCTGCTCGAGCTGGTCGGGCTCCCGCAGGCGGCGCGCACGCGGTTTCCGCACGCCTTCTCGGGCGGTCAGCGCCAGCGCATCGGCATTGCGCGCGCGTTGGCGCTGGCACCCAAGCTGGTGGTCGCCGACGAGCCGGTCTCGGCGCTCGACGTCTCGGTCCAGGCCCAGATCATAAACCTGCTGCTCGACCTGCAGGACCGGCTCGGCCTCTCGGTGCTGTTCGTCGCGCACGATCTCGGCGTGGTGCGCCATGTCGGCGACCGCGTCGCGGTGATGTATGTCGGCCGCATCGTCGAGGTCGCGCCGACGACGGCGCTGTATGCGCGGCCCCGCCATCCCTACACCGCGGCGCTGCTCGCCGCCGTGCCGAAGCCGGATCCCGGGCTGCGCGACGCCGCCGCGGCGCCGACCGGCGAGGTCGCCGATCCCGCCAATCCGCCGCCCGGCTGCGCCTTCCACCCCCGCTGCCCGCACGCGATCGACCGCTGCCGCGCCGAGCTGCCCGCGTTCCAAGAGATCGCCCCCAGCCACTGGAGCGCCTGCCACCGCGCCGCCGAGCTGACGCTCGCGGGGGTGCCGTGATGGGGCACGCTGCGTCGAATTTTCTCGCCGTCATACCCGCGAGCGGGCAGGACGGCTCAAAGAATGCCTTTGGGAGGACGCGTGATGCGTAAGCTGGTTCTCACACTCGCGGCGCTGCTCGCCGGCACGAGCGCTATGGCGCAGACCGATCTCTCGCAATCGGGCCTGGTCGGAAAGCTCGAGAACCCGCAGCTGATCACCGATCCGGCGCAGTGGCCGAAAAAATTCCAGGAGGCACCGGCGTTGGCCGAGCTCGTCAAGGCCGGCAAGCTGCCCCCGGTCGAGCAGCGCGTGCCGGCCGAGCCGATGGTCATCAAACCGCTGCGCGCGGTCGGCAAGTACGGCGGCACCTGGCGGCGCGGCTTCTTGGGCCCGGGCGACAGCGAGAACGGCAACCGCGTGCGCTCGGGCGACAAGCTGCTGTTCTGGGACGAGACCGGCACCAAGGTCGTGCCCAGCGTCGCCAAGGGGTTCGAGGTCAGCGAGGACGGCAAGCGCACCACCATCTTCCTGCGCAAGGGCATGAAGTGGTCCGACGGCGCGCCGTTCACCGCCGACGACTTCGTGTTCTGGTTCGAAGACGTCTACCAGAACAAGGATCTCATCAAGTCGCTGGCGCCGGAATTCCAGGCCGGCGGCAAGCCGGGCCGCCTGGTCAAGGTCGACGAGACCACGGTCGCCTTCGAGTTCGAGGTGCCGCACTTCCTGTTCCTGAGTCAGCTCGCCGGCGACACCCAGGTCGGCGGCGGCCAGTCGCGCCTGCAGTCCGAGGACCGCGAGCTCGGCCTCTATGCGCCGGCGCACTACCTCAAGCAGTTCCTGCCCAAGTACAGCTCGGTCGACGCGGTGACCCAGAAGGCCAAGGCGGCCGGCTACGACAACTGGGTCCAGGCGTATCGGATCAAGTCGGACTGGCGCCTCAATCCCGACGTGCCGACCCTTTCGGCGTGGAAGATGGTCCAGCCGATCAACGGCCAGATCTGGCTGCTCGAGCGCAACCCGTTCTTCTATCGCGTCGACACCGCGGGCAACCAGCTGCCCTACATCGACAAGGTGCAGTTCACCCTGGCCGAGAATCCCGAGGTCGTGAATTTGCGCGCGATCGCCGGCGAATACGATTACATGGAGCGCTTCATCGATCTCGCCAAGCTGCCGACGTTCTTGGAGAACGCCGAGCGCGGCAAGTACAAGGTCCACCTCGATCCCGGTTTCAACGGCGCCGACTCGGAGCTCAAGTTCAATTTTGCCTACCGCGAGGATCCGGAGATCGCGAAATGGTTCGCCAACGTCGACTTCCGGCGCGCGCTCGCGCTCGGCATCGACCGCGAGCAGATCAACCAGGCGTTCTATCTCGGGCTCGCGACCTCCGGGACGCCGATCCCCTCGGACATCATCCCGCAAAGCCCGGGCAAGGAATGGCGCACCAAGTGGGCGACCCTCGACGTCAAGAAGGCCAACGAGATGCTCGACGCCATCGGGCTCTCGAAGAAGGATGCCGAAGGGTTTCGGCTGCGCACCGACAACGGTCAGCGCCTGCGCCTGACCGTCGACGTCGGCCAGACCTTGACGCCGACCTGGCCGCAGCAGACCGAGATGGTGATCCAGCACTGGCGCAAGATCGGCATCTGGGCCGACATGCGCGTGCTCGAGCGCGGCCTGTTCTACACCCGCGTGCGCAACGACCAGAACCAGATGGTGATCTGGTCGAACAACGGCTCCGAGAGCCTGTTCCTCTACACCCTGCCGGTGCTGCCGGTCGATCCGCAGTCGAGCTTCGGCGGGGCTGCGATCGCGCAGTGGTACGCCTCGAACGGCACCGCCGGTCTCAAGCCGACCGACCCGATGCTGATCAAGGGGTTCGAGCTGCTGCGCAGCGCGGTCGACAAGCGCGAGGCCGAGCGCACGGAGATCGCCAAGGAGCTGTGGCGCATGTTGGTCGATCAGGTGTGGTCGATCGGCCTGGTCGGCCAGTCACCGGCCTACATGGGCACGCGCGTGGTCAACGAGCGGCTCGAGAACGTGCCCGAGCGCACCTGCACCTCGCAGCACTGCCGCACGCCGTGGAGCGGCCATCCGGAGCAGTGGTTCTATCGCTGATGCGCGTGCTGGCGCACCCCGGGCGCTGAGCCGCGCGTCAGCGCGTCGCGACCGCGTTCGCGACCTTGGCCTGGAGGACGCCGATCAGGGCGACGAGGCCGCCGGCGTTGCGGCGCAGGAAGCCGCCGAAGTCGGCGGTCAATAGCCGGCCGAGGCTGATGCCTTCGGCGCTGACGTCGATGATGCGATAGCGACCGTCGGCATCGGGCGCGACCGCGAACAGGATCGGCCGTGCGGTCGCGTCGTCCCCGCGCAAGTCGGTCACGACCAGCGTCGGGACGATGACCGGCGCGCGCGCGGGCGCGTCGACGGCGCGCGGCGTCGCCTTGGGCTCGATCACCCGCGCCGGGCTGAAGCGGAGGTCGTCCGGCTTGCCGAGCGAGCCGGCCACGCGCATCGCCAGGAAGCTCTCGAACGTCGCGAGGAAATCGGCCTGCTGGTCGGCCGGCACCAGGGTCCAGGTGGCGCCGACGGCGTTGCGGCCGAGCGCGGCGATGTCGACGTAGCGCGTCATCGCAGCGCGCAGCCGCGCGGTGCGCGTCGGGTACGCGTCGGGCGGCAGCGCCAGCGCCTCGATCATGTCGTGCAGCGCGGCATCGACGCAGCCGGTCGGGCTGGCGGACGGGTCGTCGTCGCGCGGGGGCTCGGCGTGCGCCGCGGCGGCGGCCGCGAACAAGAACACTGCGAGCGCGCCGGCCCAACGTCGCGGCACGAGGCGTGTCATGGCCCGACCTCACTGAAATGTCACGAACGGAACACGGGGGCGCGTTCCGCCGTTCCCGGCCCCTGATGCCTTAGGCGCGCACGGATAGGCGGGCGTGCGCACTAGACCGTTTCGCTTGGATCGATCGGACGCCGCCGGTGCGGCGCTCGCGTCCAGCCGGCTGAACACGCGCGTCGAAGTGACAGCCGCTGGGCGGCCGAGCGCGTCATCCATCTGCGCCAGGTCATCGACCGCACGGCCGCCGCGCCCTGGGGTGCGGCGGCATTGAATTTGCGTACCGCCCGGGTTCCGGCTATGACGCCGCATCAGATTTCGAGGATCCATGCGACCGCAAAAATTCCGCGGCAACGTTTTTGTCGCCAATCTGCCCAAGGGCTTCACCGACGCCCAGCTCGCCCAGGCGTTCGATCGATTCGGCATGGTGATGGGCGCCTGCCTGGCGCGCGACCATGCGACCGGCGCGGTCAAGGGCCACGGGCTGGTCGACCTCGCGCCGGCGGCGGCGGCGGCCCGCGCGGTCGAGGAGATGAACGGCATCGAGATCGGCGGCCGGCGCATCGAGGCGCGCCTGGCCGATCCCGGCATGGCGCTCAGCATCTTGGTGCGTCCCGAGCCCGGCGTGCAGGGCGGGGGATACGAACCCGCGCCGCGGCCGCCGCGCCGAGGTCCGGTCCAGGTCGAGGTGCGGCGGCCGCGCCGGCCGTCCGGCGGCGTCTAGCCTAGCGCCGCGCGCCGGCGCCCCTGTCGCGGAACCAGCGGATGGTTCGCGCGATGCCGTCGGCCAGGGTCACCCGCGGGGCGAAGCCGAGGATGGTCCGGGCCCGCGTGGTGTCGGCGATCTTGCGCGCCTCGCCGCTCGGCTTCGAGGGATCCCAGCGGATCTCCGGCGTGCGCCCGCTGGCCGCGACCACGGTCTCGACCAGCTCGCGGATCGAGACGCCGTGGCCGCTGCCGATGTTGATCGGCCCCTGGCCGAGTCCGAGCCGGTAAGCCAGCAGCAGGCCGTGCACCGCGTCGTCGACGTAGAGGAAGTCGCGCAGCGCGCTGCCGTCGCCCCACACGACCAGCGGGTCCTCGCCGGCGAGGACCCGGCCGATCAGCGCCGGCACGACCAGCGCGGTCCGCGGGTCGAAGTCGTCGTAGGGCCCGAAGGTGTTGACCGGGCGCACGATCGCCGTGTTGGCGAGGCCGTGCTGGACCTCCTGGGCCTCGACGAGCTTTTCGGCCATGCGCTTCGCCCAGGCGACGTACTGGGCGTGCGGATGCGGGTTGGCGCTCCACGCCAGGTCTTCGCGAAACACCTCCATCGGCGGATGCACGGTGACGGTGCTGACGTAGACGACGCGCGCGACGCCGGCGCGTCGCGCCGCCTCCAGGGTGTTGAAGTCGATCGCGATATTGCCGGCCAGCAGGTCGCATGCCTGCTTGGTCTGGATGCCGATGGAGCCGCGCAGGCCGGCACAGTGCAGCAGCCCGTCCATGCCGCGGCAGACCGTGTCCGCGAAGCCCGGATCGGCCAGCGTGCCGGTCATCAGCTCGACGGCGGCGGGCAACGGCAGGGTCGGCGTCCGAGTCGCGACCGCGCGCACCCGCGCGCCCAGTCTCAACAGACGGTCGATCAGCGCGCGACCGTACAGCCCGGTGGCGCCGGTCACCAGGATACGCGCGCCGCTGACCAGCGGCGCCAGCGCCGCGTCGTCCTGATCGCTCGTCACGATGCCCTTTCGTGTTCGCTCGGGCAGCATACGGCCCCGCCCCGCGGCCGTGCTACAGTCCTGTAATGTGCGCCGCCGAGCCGTATCCCTTGTATCCCGCCCACTCGGTCGGCGCGATCATCGTCACGCCGGACCATCGATTCCTGCTGCAGCGGCGCGATCACGTGCCGCACATCTGGTACCCCGGCGCCTGGGGCCTGTTCGGTGGCGGCATCGATCCCGGCGAGAGCGAGCGCGACGCGCTGCGGCGCGAGCTCAAGGAGGAGATCGGCCTCGAGCTCGGGGCGGCGCGGATGTTCACGCGCTTCCAATTCGACTGCGCGTTCGTCGGCGACGGCATGATCGACCGCACCTTCTTCGAGGTGCCGATCGCGCTCGATGCCATCACCGGGCTGCGCCTCACCGAGGGCCGGGAGATGGCGCTGATCGCCGCCGACCAGGTGCTCGGCTTGCCGGACCTGATCGGCCACGACGGCTTCGCGCTCTATCAGTACCTGAACCGCCACCGCATCAGCCCGCCGCGCCCTTGAGGGTGCCGAGCGCGCTGACCAGCGCGCTGCTGGTGGTCGGAACCTCGATCGGCACTGGCTTGTAGCGCGGCGGCGTCGACGGCGGCCCGTCGGCCGCCGCCAGGCGCGCATACAGCCGCGCCCAGAAGTGCAGGCCGCTGAAATGCCGGCGCACGAAGGCGCTGCCGCGCTCGGTGATGCGCTCGCGTAGGGCGGCGTCGCCGAGCAGCTGCGGCAGTCGCGTGCCCAGCTGCACGAGATTGGCGAACGGTACGTAATGCTCGAACGGCCTCAGGAAGTACGCCGTGTCCTCGGAGAACTCCTCGAGCAGGAGCGAGCCGAACAGCGGCGCCTCGAGGGCGCGCTGGGTCAGCACGCGGCGCTGATTGGCGCGTCGGGTCAGATTGAGGACGACCTTGTAGCGCGCGACCAGGGTGGCGTAGTCGGCGGCGCTGCGCTCGGCCCAGCTCAAGGTCGGATAGACGTCGACCGACAGGCCGCTGCGCCCGATCTCGGTCCACCACACCAGGCGCGGCATGGTCGCCCAGTTGATCGAGCCGACGAAGCAGGCGCGATCGAGCTCGGCCGGCGGCCGCGCGTCGGCCGGCCGGGGGTCGGTGCACGGATAGGGAAAGCACAGGACCTTGGCGCGGGTTTCGGGCGCAAGCCGCGTGAGCAGCGGCGGGTGGCAGATGTGGAACAGGTCGGCGACCTCGCGCCCGGCCTCGAGCAGCGCATCCATGCCGTCATACCAGGCATCCGGATAGGTGACCGCGATGCGCGTGCCGTGGTCGCGGCGGGCGCGGTACAGGATGTCGAGGATCGACGGCAGGAGATTCGGATCGCTGCCCATGCCCGACACCAGGAGGTCGTCGTAGTAGATGATCTCGGGCCGCTGCGCGGCGATCTGTGCGCGCAGCTGATCGGGAAACAGGTGGCGGCGGTCCTGCGTGGTCATGAAGTGGGCGTCCAGCACCGCGGGCTCGATGCCGAGCGCGCGCAGGCTGGTGATGTGCTGGCGGAACAGGTCGGCCTCCACCGCGCCGCCGGCATAGTTGAGCAGGTGGCGCATCACCAGCAGGACGCGCTTGGTGCGCAGCGTGCCGACCAGTCGCCGGGCCTCGTCGTCGCCGAGCGGCGCCTCGCGCTCGAACGGCAGCGGCTGGCCGAGCTCGGCGGGCTCGGCGAGCGGCGCCCCGAGGTCGCCCGAGGCGATGCAGTCGCGATAGACCTCGGCCAGCTGCGGCTCGACGGCGGCGAGCAGCCGGGTGAGCTGGGAGGCACGCGGCGCATCGCCGGCGGCCAGGCACTGGAACGCTCGCGTGCGCACCTGGTGGGCGTAGGCCGCCGTGTGGCCATGGTCGGGCCCTGGCGCGGCACCCAGTCCGATCGTCGACAGGTTGGCCGGATCGGCCAGCTCGATCCGGCAATGGGTGATCGCGACCCGCGACTCGAGGGAGGGGCCGTCGGCGGCCTCGCAGGCGGACCACAGGGCGAGGGCGGCGCGCCAGTCCCGGCGCTCGTAATAGAGCTGGTGGGCCAGCGCGCGGCGCGGATCGGCGAGGGGGGGCGTGGCGGTCAAGTCCATGCCTGACTTGGTTTTTTCGACGTGGAGCCGCGTCGGGAGCCGGGCACGGCTGCGGCCCGGCGGCCAGTCGATCGCACGAATAAGGTTAATTATCTCTTCGTCTTTTTGACGTAAGCATCCCGGTGTTAACCGGTTGACGGACCTCAGTATGACCGAAAGCGAGCTGTCACCCCGCGACCACGCGCGCCTTTACGGCGCGCTCTATCTGGTGCGCCGGGTCGAAGAGGAGGTCGCCCGGATCTATCCGAGCGACAAGATCAAATCCCCCGTGCACCTGTCGATCGGCCAGGAGTCGGTCGCGGTCGGGGTGTGCGACGTGCTGGGTCCCGACGACGTCGTCTCGGGCACCTACCGTGGCCATGCGACCTACCTGGCCAAGGGCGGCGACCTCAACGGCATGCTGGCCGAGCTCTACGGCAAGGGCACGGGCTGCGCCGCCGGCAAGGGCGGCTCGATGCACCTGATCGACATGACCAAGAACATCCTCGGCAGCTCGGCGGTGGTCGGCACGACCATTCCGCTCGCCGCCGGCTACGGCCTGGCGCTCAAGCGCGAGGGCAAGGGCCGGGTGGTCGCGGCGTTCTTCGGCGACGGCGCGGTCGAGGAGGGCGTGTTCTACGAGACGCTCAACTTCGCCGCGCTCAAGGGCCTGCCGGTGCTGTTCGTGTGCGAGAACAACGGCCTGGCGATCCACACGCCGCGCCACAAGCGCTCGGCCACCACCGAGAGCCTGTGCGAGCGCGTCGCGACCTACGGCATCGAGACCGCGCGGATCGCCGACGGCGACGTGTTCGCGATCCGGCGCACGGTCGCGAAGGCGGTCGCCGCGATGCGCAAAGATCCAAAACCATTCTTCATCGAGTGCCTGACCTATCGCTGGAAGGAGCATGTCGGGCCCGGCGACGACTACGAGTCCGGCTATCGCACGCGCGCCGACCTCGAGCCATGGCTCGCCCGCGATGCCGTGAAGCTGGTCGGCGCGATGCTGCCGACCCAGGAGCGTGCCGGCATCGAGCGCGAGATCGAGGCGCGCATCGCCGCCGCGATCGATTTCGCCGAGACCAGCCCGCCGCCCGCCCTCGATCAGACTCTGGTGGACGTCTATGCTCGATAACGGACCTTCGGACACCGGGGCGCCGACCGGCGTCGCCGGCCGCACCCTGCGCTACGTCGACGCGATCCGCGACGGCCTCGCCGCCGCGCTCGAGGAGGACCCGCGCGTCTTCGTGTTCGGCCTCGACGTCGACGACCACAAGGGCATCCAGGGCTCGACGGTCGGCCTGCCGCAGCGCTTCGGCGCCGACCGCGTGTTCGGCACGCCGCTGTCCGAGGACGCCATGACGGGCGTGGCGATCGGCGCGGCGATGGCCGGCTTGCGCCCGGTCCATGTGCACATCCGCATGGACTTTCTGATGCTGTGCATGAACCAGCTGGTCAACATGGCGGCCAAGAGCCGCTACATGTACGGCGGCACGGTGTCGTGCCCGATGGTCGTGCGTGCCATCATCGGCAAGTCGTGGGGACAGGGCGCCCAGCACTCGCAGGGCCTGCATTCGATGTTCATGCACGTGCCCGGCCTCAAGGTGTTCGCGCCCAGCAATCCGCACGACGCCAAGGGCTGCCTCATCGAGGCGATCCGCGATCCCGACCCGGTGATCTTCGTCGAGCATCGGCTGCTCTACGACAGCGAGGCGCCGGTGCCCGACGGCGCCTTCACGGTGCCGTTCGGCAAGGCGCGCGTGTGCCGTCGCGGTGGCGACGTCACCCTGGTCGGCATCTCGGCGATGCTGCCGGAGTGCATCGGCGCCGCCGAGATGCTCGCCGGCGCCGGCATCGCCGCCGAGGTCATCGACCCGATCTCGCTGTCGCCGCTCGACATCGACACGATCGCGCAGTCGGTCCAGCGCACGCGCCGCCTGCTGGTGGTCGACACCGCCTGGACGATGTGCGGCGCCAGCGCCGAGATCGTCGCCCAGGTCGCCGAGCGCCTCGCCGGCACCAGCGGCTTGCGCCTGCAGCGCATGGGCCACGCGCCGGCGACCTGCCCGACCTCGCCGTGGCTCGAGGCCGAGTACTATCCCGACATGCGCAAGATCGCCGCAGCCGCCTATGCGATGGCGCGACCCGGCGGCGATCCTTGGACGCCGCCCCCGATCGAGTCGATCGGCAAGGCGCGCAAGCAGTTCCGCGGCCCGTTCTAGCCAACGGACCCACGTCAGGATGAAACGCCTATCCCCACTCGTCATCCCCGCGCAAGCGGGGATCCAGGATCGCTGCTGCGGCGCTGCGGCGCGTGGCCCCTGGATGCCCGCTTTCGCGGGCATGACGGGATGGGATGGACGCTAGGTTCGGAGTTACAAACTCGATGTTCTACGAGCTGGCCGCGAACACCTGGGGCCCGGAGGAGCATGCCGCGATCAAGCGCGTGCTCGACTCGGGCCAGTTCACCATGGGCCCCGAGGTCAAGAAATTCGAGGCGCAGTTCGCCGCCTATTTCGACATGCCGTATGCCGTCATGGTCAACTCCGGCTCGTCGGCCAACCTGATCGGTGTTGCCGCGCTGTGCTACAAGCGCGACAACCCCTTGAAGCGCGGCGACGAGGTGATCGTGCCGCCGATCTCGTGGGTCACCACCTACACGCCGCTGCAACAGTATGGGCTCGAGCTGCGCTTCGTCGATGTCGACCTCAACACCCTCAATCTCGACGTCGATCAGCTCGAGCGCGCGCTCACTCCGAAGACCAAGGCGGTGTGCGCGGTCTCGATCCTCGGCAACCCGGCCCGGCTCGACGAGATCCGCGCCTTCTGCGATCGCAAGGGCCTGTATTTCTACGAGGACAATTGCGAGTCGATGGATTCCGAGCTCGCCGGCCGGAAGACCGGCACGTTCGGCGACTTCGCGACCTTCAGCTCGTTCTTCTCGCACCACATCTCGACCATCGAGGGCGGCATGCTGGTGACGCGCGACCGCGAGCTCGCCGAGCTCGCGCGCTGCATCCGCGCGCACGGCTGGACCCGCGATCTGCCGCAGGACACGCTGCTGTGCGAGCGCGGCGAGGACGCCTTCTTCGAGGCCTATCGCTTCATCCTGCCGGCCTACAACGTGCGCCCGATGGAGCTGTCGGCGGCGATCGGCCAGGAGCAGCTCAAGAAGCTGCCCGCGATGACCGAGGCGCGGCGCGCCAACTGGGATTATTTCCGCTCGAGGTTCGCCGACGACGACCGCTTCATCACCCAGCGCGAGCACGGCAAGGCGTCGAACTTCAGCTTCACGATGATCCTGAACCCGAAATACCACCTCAATCGGGATCGCGTGTTCGCCGCCTTGCGCGAGGCCGACATCGGCTTCCGCATGATCACGGGCGGCAATTTCTTGCGCCATGACGCGATCAAGCATTTCCCGCACACCTGCCATGGCGAGATGAAGAACGCCGACCTCGCGCACTACGCCGGCTTCTTCGTCGGCAACCATCCGTTCGACCTGAAGCCGCAGATCGACCGGTTGCGCGACGTCCTCACCCGCGTTTGCAATTAGCCTGCAACTAGGAGACCACGAGTGGCCAACCCGCTTTCGATCCTGGTCACCGGCGGTGCCGGCTATATCGGCTCGACCCTGGTGCCCGAGCTGCTGGAGGCCGGCCACAAGGTGACCGTGCTGGACAGTTTCCTGTTCCGGCAGACCTCGCTCAATCACGTCTGCCATCTGGAGAACTTCGAGCTCGTGCGCGGTGATTCGCGCAACGAGGAGACGATGAGGAAGCTGGTCGCGAAGGCCGACGTCATCATCCCGCTGGCCGCGCTGGTCGGCGCGCCGCTGTGCGACCGCGACCCGATCGGTGCGACCTCGACCAATCGCGACGCCATCGGGATGCTGGTCAAGCTCGCGAGCAGGAACCAGCGGATCATCCTGCCCAACACCAACAGCGGCTACGGCGTCGGTGAGGCGGGCAAGTTCTGCACCGAGGATACTCCCCTCAGGCCGATCTCGCTGTACGGCCGCGACAAGTGCGCGGCGGAGGATTTCGTGCGCGGCTTCGGCGGCGTGACGTTCCGGCTCGCCACCGTGTTCGGCATGTCGCCACGCATGCGCCTCGACCTGCTGGTCAACGACTTCGTCTATCGCGCGGTCACCGATCGCACGGTCGTGGTGTTCGAAGGCCACTTCAAGCGCAACTACATCCACGTCCGCGACGTCGCGCGCGCCTTCATGATGGCGATCCACCGCTACGAGCAGATGCAGGGCGAGGTCTACAACGTCGGCCTGTCGGACGCCAACCTGTCGAAGCTCGAGCTGTGCGCGCGCATCCAGAAGGTGGTGCCGGGTTTCACGGTGTTCGAGGGCAAGCAGGGCGAGGATCCGGACAAGCGCGACTACATCGTCTCGAACGAGAAGATCGAGCGCCTGGGCTTCAATCCGGCGCACGGCCTCGATGCCGGCATCGTCGAGCTCGTCAAGGGCTACACGATGCTGCGCAACAACAGTTACGCCAACGTCTGACGCCATGACGCCGGCGGACTGCCCCGGGGACTGCGACGTCGCGGTGCTGGCCGGCGGTCTCGGGACCCGCTTGCGCGGCTCGATCGGCGCGCTGCCCAAGGTGCTGGCGCCGGTCGCCGGCCGGCCGTTCCTCGACATCCTGCTCGACCAGATCGCGCGCCAGGGTTTTCGGCGCGTCGTGCTGCTGCTCGGCTACCGGGCGGATGCGGTCGAGGCGCATCTCGCCGCGGCGCGCCGCACCGATCTGACCATCGAGTGCGTGGTCGAGACCCAGCCGCTCGGCACCGCGGGCGCGCTGCGCCTGGCCCGGCCGCGACTCGCCAGCGATCCCGTGGTGGTGATGAACGGCGACACCTTCGTCGAGTTCGACGCCGGCGCGCTGCTGTCGGCGCTGCGGGGCAGCGATGCCGCCGCGGCACTGGTCGCGGTCCCGGTCCCGGATGCCGGGCGCTATGGCGGGCTCGAGGTCGACCGTGGCGGCCGCATCACGCGCTTCCTGGAGAAGCGGCCGGATGCCGGACCCGGGCTGATCAACGGCGGCGTCTACGCGTTCGGCCGGCGGTTCCTGGACGCGCTGATGGCCGGCGACGGGGCATCGCTCGAGCGCGACGTGCTCGAGCGTCAACCCGCGGGCGCGCTGCTGGCGGTCGAAACCGCCGGTCGCTTCATCGACATCGGGACGCCCGAGAGCCTGGCCCTGGCACCGTCGGTCGTCGGCTGACATGGCCGACATCATCGACGTCGCCGACGAGCTGTACCGCGCGCACGACTGGGCGGCGGCGCTCGAGGCCTATCGCCTGCTGACCGACCACGATCCCGAGACCGCGATGCGGGGTGCGCTGCCGATGGCGATCGGTCATTGCCTGATCGAGCTGACGGACGGCGATCCCGACGGCCTCGCGGCGTACTATGGCAAACCGGTGTCGCCCGACGCGCAGGCGCGCCGGATCGTCGAGCTGCGCGTGCGAGCGGTCGGGCTGGCGCGCGCCCGCGACTTCGCGCGCGCCTCGCGGCTGCTGCGCTTCGCCTGCGGCTATGACGGGCTGCTGGCGCAGATCTATGCCGACGGCATGATCAACGGTCGGACCGAGTGCTGCGGCATACCCGATTTGCCGCCGAGCGACGCGCCGCCGCCGTTCCTGGCGCATCTGCGGACCGACGCTGCGGCGATCGCCGGCCACAAGGCACGCGCGTCGGGGCTGCGGCTGCTGGTCGCGACGCGCCGGGGCTATGCCCACGAGCCCGCGCGGCAGTACGAGTTCTACGACAACGTCGCGCGGACGGCCCGCGACTTCGGCTTCACGGTGTCGATATTCGACACCCACGCGGTGTCCGCCGGGCAGCCGCCCGAGCTGTTCGCCGGGGCGCTGCAGGACGCGATCATCGCCGTCCGCCCCGACCTGATCTTCTACGACGAGCTGTTCTATTCCGGCCTGTCGTCGCTGGCCGGCATGACGGAGCAAGTCGCGCTGGTGCTCCAATCGGCGCGCGAGGTGCTCGGGACGCGGGTGATCAAAGGCTTTCCAGATGCCTGGACGGTACCGGCGGCCGAGGTCTATCGCGGGCTCGGCGCCGCGGTCGATCTCGTGCACCACATGCATCCGGCGATCCTGGGGCGCGCGAGCGACGCCGAGCGCGCCGCGACCGTCTGCCTGCCGTGGCCACACCGCCTGCCGGCGCCGGCGGTGCCGGCCGGGACGGTGCGGGAAAG
>JADMIO011435033.1_pt1 | contig 22160 bp, 19 predicted proteins | sample 8958161 | NCBI WGS metagenome assembly JADMIO01 (sample SAMN16585339, study PRJNA669376) | soil metagenome | isolation source: Crop rotation soil | place: USA: Cullars Rotation, Alabama | collected 2011
GCCGCGACTTCAAGTCACGTGAATTCCAAGCTTCGGATCCCACTGTGCTGGAAAGCATCGCGCGATGCCGGGCGCCCACGTCGCGAGAAAGCTGCATATCCTGACGCAGATGCGTTCGAAGCCGACCTGCTGCTCGTTCGCGGCGCATTGCTCCGTGCCGGGGCGGAGCAGGCGTGCCGGACCACGTTTGATCCACTGGTGGCGACGGTGCGCGCGCACCGGTTTCACGGACTGATGATGGATGTCCGCGATCACGCTGACGTGCACACTGCTGCCGTCGCTGAATTACTTCCTTCTCACCAATCGAAGAGCGAAACCGCGGTGCTCAGGCGACTGCTGTCGGAGAAACACCGATCGCTGGCGCGAAACCGGAGACTGTCCGAAAACACAAAGCGTGTAATCGACACCTTCCGCGCTGTACAGACGGTTCAGGATGAGGCGGGGGAAGCAGCCGCCTCGACGTACATCGTTTCGATGACGCGCTCGGTCGATGACCTGTTGAAGGTGCTGCTGCTTGCCCGCGAGGCGGGACTGGTCGATCTCGCCGGCAAGAAGCCGATGTCGCGCCTCAGCGTAGTGCCGTTATTCGAGACTCTCGACGACCTGGAGCACGCGCCCGACATCATGCGTACGCTGCTCGAGGACCCGGTGTATGCGAAGCAGCTGGAGGCGCGCGGCGGCCGACAGGAAGTGATGATCGGCTATTCGGATTCGAGCAAAGACGCCGGGATGATCGCGTCGTCGTGGGCGCTTTATCGGGCGCAGGAATCGCTCGCCGAGGTGTTTGACGAGGCAGGAGTCGAGCTGACGCTGTTTCACGGGCGCGGTGGCAGCGTCGGGCGCGGTGGCGGATCGCCAGTGTACCGCGCTCTCGCTGCACTCCCGCCCGGAACGACGCGCGGGCGCATCAAGATCACCGAGCAGGGCGAGATCATCTCGCAGCAATTCGGACTGCTCCCCGTCGCCGAGCGCACCCTCGAAGTCACTGCAGCAGGTGTGTTGCTCCATGAATTCACCGACTGGCGCAAGACGGCCGGCGTCAAGGAGGTCGAAGATTTTCGGAAGGTGATGGATCGTGTGGCTGCGCGTTCCCGCGCGGTTTATCACGAGTTCGTATATGAAAACGACGAGCTATTCCAGCTGTTCAGAATGGCGACGCCGATCGACGAGCTGGCGAACGCTCGCTTCGGCTCCCGTCCCGCGTACCGACCCGGAGTGAAAGCGGGAATTGACGGTATTCGCGCCATACCCTGGGGATTCGGCTGGACCCAGATTCGATTGATGCTCACTGGCTGGCTCGGCGTCGGCACCGCGCTCGGTGAAGAAGTGGCGACGCGGGCGGGACTGCGTCGTTTGCAGCGAATGGCATCGGCGTGGCCATTCGTCGACGATATGCTTGGCAAGGCGGAGATGGTGTGCGCCAAGACTGACGTCGATGTCGCGCGCGCGTACGTCCGACATCTTGGCGCCGATATCAAGCTGGCGGAGCGGTTGATCGGGGAATACCAGCGCGCCGTCGAATCATTGTTGCTGATTCGTGGTCACCGTCAGCTGCTCGATGACATTCCGGTGCTGCAGTCGGCGATCACCCTGCGCAATCCGTACGTCGATCCGTTGTCGCTACTCCAGATATCGCTGTTAAGGCGCAAGCGTACCGGTGCCGGCACCGGCAAGCGAGAGAAGGAAGCAATCGAAAACGCCTTGTCGACAACGCTGAGCGGCATCGCTCAGGGCTTGCGGAACACGGGTTAAAGGCAAGTGTTATACGGGCAGTCACGCGCTGACCCAGACTGGGAGTTTGAAGCTGCAACAATCGCCTGAAGTCACGAGCGCCATTGTGGACCGGCCTGCGAAGCTGAGCCCAGATTCGTCGGCGGAGGTTGCGCGACTACGCGAAGAGCTCGATCGCGTCAGAACTCGCGCCACCAAGCTCCTCGATCTAAACACCGCGCTGTCCGAGGCGCGCTCCGTCGACGATGTCGCCGGTGTTTTTCTCAGCAAAGGACTCGCGGTCGTCGAAGCGGCGCGCGGGATCCTCATCTCGCTCGAGAACAACAACCTCGACATTCTCGGGTCGAGCGGGTTCAGTCCGGCGCTGATCTCCTACCTGAGTACCATTACGCTCGACACCGACGTCCCGATCGTCGACGCACTGCGCAGGGGCACCATGGTTTCTCTGGAATCGGGCGCTGAGTTTCAGGAACGGTATGGTGGTACTTACGCCGGCTTCAGTGAGATCGCCGATATGCAGACCTATCTGGCGATGCCGCTGATTCACACGGGTCAGATCATCGGTGCCATCACCCTCCACTTCAAGGAAGCTGCCGCTCTCGGCGCTGCTGATCGCCCATTCACTTCGCTTTTGGCGCAAGTCACCGCTACCGCCCTCGCGCGTGCACGGAGCTATGACACGGAGCAGGAGAAGAGAAAAACGGCGGAGTTCATCGCGCAGGCTCGAGAAGAAGTGCTTGGCGTCGTCGCGCACGATCTACGAAATCCGCTCAGTCTTATCGTTACTTCGACTGAGCTGCTCGAGGAGAACCTTGAGCCCGAGCGACGTCAGCAGATTCTGGAGATCGCCAAGCGCGCCGGACGCCAGATGAACCGGTTGATCGGGGATCTTCTGGACACAGTACAAATGCAATCTGGCAAGCTTTCGCTCGATGTCGAAGAGCTCGCGGTTGCCGCCATTCTGCGGCAGACGGACGAGACCTTCCATCCGCGCGCGGAGAAGCGTCACATCCTGCTGACCGTAATCCTTCCCGACGACGATCTATTCGTACGCGCTGATCCGCTCCGGGTGCAGCAGGTGCTGGGAAACCTTGTCGGCAATGCGCTGAAGTTCACTCCTGTCGATGGAAACGTCACCGTGCGTTCCGTAGCGGGAGAGAACGAGGTGACTTTTCACGTCACCGATTCAGGGCCGGGTATTCCACAGGAGCAGGTCCCGCATTTGTTCGAGCAGTTCTGGCAGGCACGCCACGATAACCGCGGAGTCGGCCTCGGCCTCACGATAGCGCAGGGGATTGTATCCGCTCACGGTGGCCGTATATGGTGCGACAGCGCCGTTGGCACCGGCAGCACCTTTTCCTTCACGCTGCCACGCGTGAAGCCGCTGACAGCGGGCTGATTACTCGAACTTCAGCTTCTTGAGCTTGGGATCGATGCGCGGGTAACGCAGCTTCAGTCGATCCAAAGTATCCGCGATTGTCCGCGCGATGAGCAGATTCCGCGCATCCTCATCGTCTGCAGGGACGATGAACCACCGCGCCCAGCGGGTGCTGCAGTTGGCGATCATGTCGTGATACGCCGCGGTGTATTCGTCCCACAGCGCGCGGTCGTCGAGATCTCCCGCCCGAAACTTCCAGTTCTTTTTCGGATTCTTTAGCCGCTCCATCAAGCGCTTCTTCTGCTCGTCGCGCGAGATGTGGAGGAAGAACTTGAGGATGATCGTCGAGTTCTCGACCAGATTCTTCTCGAAATCGTTGATCTCCTCGTAGCGTTTCCGCAGCTTGTTCTCCTCGATCTCGTGATGGACGCGCGGGACGATCACATCCTCGTAGTGCGAGCGATTGAAGATCCCGATCATGCGCTTTCCCGGAACGCGTCTCTCGATCCTCCACAGAAAATCGTGATCGCGCTCCTCTTCGGTCGGCTGCTTGAAACTGGTGACTTCGCAGCCCATCGGATTGACGCTGCGGAAGACGTGCTTGACCGTCCCGTCCTTCCCCGACGCATCGCGCCCCTGGAGTACCACAAGCAAGGCAAAGCGTGCGTCGGCGTAAAAAACGTCCTGCAGCTTTTCGATGCGCTTCCGCTGCTCCTTCGCTGCTTTCTTGATGCCTTTGCCCTTGGTCAGGGCGCGTGGCTCAGCAGCACGATCGCGGAGATCGATCTGACTCTCCTGGATTACGGGGCGAAGCCTGGTTCTTTGGTCGGCCATTATAAGGAAGTTGAACGCATGTTTGATTTTACACCGTTGGTTAATAGCTTATGGCGCTGTTCTGTTCGCGCGCTACAATGGAGTGGTCAACATAGGAGGCTTCATGACCACCACTGCCAGTCCCACCACCACCGCCGTTGCCGAAGAGCTCGTGTCTCTTTGTCGTGCCGGCCGCAACATCGATGCGATCAGGAACTTCTACTCGCCCGAGATCGTCAGCGTCGAATCCATGGGCAACGAAACGATGCCAAGCGAGATGAAGGGCATCGACGCCATCCTGGAGAAAAATAAATGGTGGAGCGATAACAACATTGTGAATTCTGCGAGCGTTGAGGGCCCATTCGTCGCGGATAACGACAAGTTCGCCGTTTACTACAACTTCGATGTCACCTCGAAGCAGACTGGCAAGCGCAACAACATGGAGGAGATGGCGCTGTACACGGTGAGGGACGGGAAGGTCGTCCACGAACACTTCTTCTACAAGACCGGACCCTGATCGAAACGACGGGCGCTGAGGCTGCGCTGACGGACATGGCGTCATTTGCCGAAGCGGCGTCAATTGCGACTGACGCCGCTTCGTGCAAACGCGCAGCAACGCCGTCTCAACTATCGGCGATCGAGGCAGCAGCGGGCCCGACTCTGGTGCTGGCAGGGCCTGGCGCGGGGAAGACATTCTGCTTGATCGAGCGCGTTCGCCACTTGATCGGCGTTCTGAACGTCGATCCGGGGCGAATCTGCGTCTTCACGTTCACCAACAAAGCCGCCGGCGAAATCGCGGATCGGCTCACCGGGCTCGGTGATGCGAGTGATCGCGTCAAGCGCGGCACCATTCACTCGTTCTGTGCGGAGCTGCTGCGCGAGTTTGGCGAAGAGGTGGGATTGCAGCCGGGATTCGGGATTGCCGATGAAGACTACCAGCGATCGGTCCTGAGGCGGCTTCGGGTTCCAGCCAAGAGGCACAAGTATCTCCTGAACGCGTTTGCGCGCTACCGTTTCTGTGGTGTGACTCTCGAGTGGCCCGAGCGGAGAGTCTTCGAGGCTTATCAGAAACTGACAGTTGGCCGCAATATCGCAGACTTCGATACTCTGGTGCTCAAGGCTGCGCAGCTTCTTCGCATCGACGCGATTGCATCGCAGGTGCGCGGGCGATGGGACGAAGTGCTGATCGACGAATTTCAGGATCTGAACGAGATCCAGTACGCGATCGTGCGCAGGCTGGCAATGGATCATCGTCACATCTTCGCCGTTGGAGACGACGAGCAGTCGGTGTACTCCTGGGCGGGCGCGAGTCCGCGTGTCTTCCAGACATTCCGGGACGACTTCGGTCCGGTTGCGCTGATTCAGCTGGAGGACAATCACCGCTGTCCCCGCGCCGTTCTCGAAACCGCACGGAAGTTCATCGCGCAGAACGAGACTCTGTTCGACAACCGAACTCCGCAGCGCACCACTCACGAGTCACCATTTCCGGTGAGCGCGCTCGCGTTCGTGGACGAGGAAGCGGAGACCAATTGGCTGCTCCAGGATCTGCGTCGCGATCGGATGGAGCACGCCGGCAGGCTTGATTGGGGCGACGTCGGAATCATCTACCGAAAGCACAAGATCGGAAGCGTGCTGGAATCGGCGTTTCTGAACGCCGGGGTTCCGTGCTGCCTGGCGCAAGGTCACGCTCTTTGCGACGACGATGTCGTCCGCTACCTGATCGCTGCTCTTCGGGTAATCGCGAATCCGCGCGACGAGATCCAGCACGAGCTATTCTACGAAGCGGTGCTTCCTTCAGCGCTGTTCGATACAGCGCGCGCCGAAGCTGAGCGCGATGGACGCAGCCTCCTCCGGCAGCTCGAGCACATCGCGCGGAATGCTCCGGCCGCGCATCCGGATGCGAAAAAGATCTGGCGCGGACACTATGCGCTGCGGAATCTGGAGGTGCTCGCCCAGACCCACAGCTCTCTGCAGTCGCTGGTCGAGGCCATCCTCTCGGAGAAAGTCGGAACGTATCGGACGGTGCTGGAAGATCATCACGACGAGCTCTCCGATCCCGAAGCGCATGACGAAGTCGTCACCCTCGCAGCGCGAATTCAGGAAGCAATCGCTGCAGGCGGCTCCGTCTGGATTCCGCGGATGGGCGGCGCCGAGATTCCTGCTCGGCGGATGCTGCTCGAGACGGGCCTACGCGCTGTTCACGTCGGGGGTGCGCCGCCTGCGGGTTCGTTGAGAATCACTGCGGCCGATCTGCCATCGCTCGGCTTTGGGTTGGGGTTGTTCAAGACTGCGCAGCTGATGCGCAGTGGCGGCTTCGCGATGAGTTTCAGCGAGGATTTCACCGCCATCGATCTCGAAACGACTGGCAATGAAGTGGACGTGGCAGAGATCGTCGAGGTGGCGGCGGTCCGGGTGCGACATGGAAGAGTGGTCGACGAATTCCATTCGCTCGTCAGACCGCGAGTTCCGATAACCTCCGGCGCCCTCAAGACACACCACATCTCGGAGACCGTCGTCGCGGGGGCACCGTACTTCGAGGAAGTATGGGAGAAGTTCAGAACGTTCTGCGGCTCGGACGTGCTGGTGGCGCACAATGGCTACACCTTCGACTTCCCGATTCTGCGTCGGATGGCCGCCAAGCTGCCGCGTGGCAGGGATCTCAGTGTGTACGACACGCTACCACTAGCGCGCACGCTGCACCGCACCAGTGCCAGCCTTTCGTCGCTGTCGCGGATGTACGGGGTCAGGCTGGCGCAGTGGCACCGCGCACTGGACGACTCCCGCGCGCTCGCCAAGCTCTTTCCCGCGCTGTGCGAAGATCGTCTCGAGTTCGCGCGCAAAACGGCGCTCGTAAATCTTCTCGATCACCTCGGCGTTGCAATCGCACTGAGCGATCGCGAGCAACTATGCGAGGAAGCACGGAAATTCCTCGATTTCGTGCAGCCCTACTCATTGGGAAGATTCAGCGAGTGCCTTGACATCTATGCTCGTGAGCGCGCCGAGTGTGGCGATACCGATCTTCCGACCGTGGACGAGCTCATCACCCTCCTCGGCGGGCATCAGCGGATGGAGCACTTACGCGCCGAGCGAACGGCGCAGACGCGGTATCCTGAGACAATGGGCCGCTTGCGGAGACTAATCGAGGCGTGTGAGCGCGAAGAGTTGCCGGCGAGCATCTGCGCGTTTCTCGAGCGTGCAATGCTGTCACAGAGCGATGGCGCTGAGCCGAGGCCGAATCGGGTGAACCTGCTGACGATGCATTCGACGAAAGGGCTGGAATTCTCTCGCGTGTACATAGTGGGCGTCGAGGACGAGCAGCTCATCCCCCTACCGCGCGACGGGCTCCTCAACAAACTCGAGCTCGAGGAAGCGCGCCGACTTCTTTACGTTGGGATGACACGCACCAAAGACCGCCTGGTGATGACGCGCGCGAAGACGCGAGACGGGAAGGGAACCGGTGGGCACCGGTTTCTGGATGAGATTGGAATTCCCCTTCAGATGATTTGAGGCTGCGGCACCCTTCGCCCCTCAAAACTAAAGTCGGCAGTTCGCAGAATTGCAGTCCGCAGTTCGGAGTTGTTATACACGCGCCTCGGGGCCGTCCTTCCCCATAGACTCGCGTACAACAACTCCTAACTGCAAACCGTTTACTGCAGACTGCCGACTTTAGTTAACGGAGCCGGCCGAAGCGAATAAACGCCTTTTCAAAAAGCCTTTCGCGAAACTCTCCAAACAGCATTTCCAACATCATCCGCCACCAGCAGTGCCCCATCGCGTGAAATTGCCACGCCGACGGGACGACCCATCGCTTCGCCCTTTGGTGTGATGAAGCCGGTCAGTACGTCGATTGGAGCTCCCGATGGGCGCCCGTCTTCAAACTGTACGAATACCACCCTGTAACCGCTGAAAGGTTTTCTGTTCCACGATCCGTGTTGTCCGACAAACATCCCATTCCGAAAACGCTCCGGCATGGCAGAGGCACCAGACCAGGTGAGACCCAGCGACGCCGTGTGCGATCCGAGGGCATAGTCCGGTAGCAGGGCGCGGTCGACCAGGTCGAGACGCTGTGGCTCAACCCGAAAATCGACGTGTCTGCCGTAGTAGCTATAAGGCCAGCCGTAAAAACCACCGTCATGCACCGACGTGATGTAGTCGGGGACAAGGTCAGCGCCCAGCTCATCACGCTCGTTCACTGCTACCCATAACGTCTGCGTGTCAGGTTGCCAGGCGAGGCCGACAGGATTGCGTAAGCCAGTGGCGAAAACCCGATGCCGCCCCGTCGCCCGGTCGATTTCCCAGATCGCCGCGCGTTCGTTCTCGTGGGCGATGCCATTTTCGGCGGCGTTACTGTTGGAGCCAACGGCGGCGTACAGTTTTGTACCATCTGCGCTGGCAATGACGTTCTTCGTCCAGTGGTGATTGATTCGGCCGCCCGGGAGGTCGACGAGCTTAACGCCGGATGACGAAATCCTGGTCGCCCCGCGGGAGTATGGATAGCGGACGATTCCGTCAGTGTTGGCGACGTAGAGATCGTTGCCGACCAGCGTCACCCCAAAAGGGGAATGCAAACCGGTGAGAAAGACAGTTCGGACATCGGCAACGCCGTCGCCATCGCTGTCGCGAAGCAGGAGCAAGCGATTCTCACTCGGCACCGCGCCGCCGGCACGAGCCTGAAACAGTCGGAAGAAGAGGCCTTTGATCCCTTTCGCGTCATCGGGGCGTTTGGGAGCGTTGGTCTCCGAGACGAGAACATCGCCGTTGGGAAGGACGTAAAGCCAGCGCGGATGGTGCAGATCGCGCGCGAACGCACCCACCCTTAGATCGTTTGCAGCAACAGGCGCTTCTCCCGTGCTCCAGCCTTTTGCAGTCACCACTTTCATGACTGGGATGAGCGACGGCTTTGGCTTGGTGATCAGCGGCGTCGGTCCCGTCTCTGCCAGCATGGGCACTCGCGCCGGCGTGCCGCAGCCGGTCGTTCCTCCCAGAAGGCATGCGACAGCGAGTATTCCCCGCGCATCCCGCCAAATTCTTATCGTCATAGAGTCAATCCGCGAAAACATTCCCGATCTCAGGCGCGCAAGATTCACGCGCCCCAGTTGGCGTGATAAGTTGAGGTACGATGGCGACGCGTGAACGACAGCGTACGGGCGGCGAGTGGCGCGTCCGAGTGGGCACGGAAGAGACTTCCGCCATTTATGATGCAGCCGCGGGCGGTGAGGGTCCGGTGTTTGTGTTCGCGCACGGCGCCGGCGGCAACATGAATGACCGCGCAGTGGTCTCGACCTCGAGGGCGCTCAATCAGCGCGGCGTCGCGACCGTTCGCTTCAATTTCCTCTATAAGGAAAAGAAATCAGGACGGCCCGATCCGATGCCCAAGCTCAAGGACGCGTTCTCCGCGGTCGTCGATCGAGCGAGAGCCGAAATCGCGCCCCCTACACTCGTGATCGGCGGCCGGTCGATGGGTGGCAGAGCGGCGTCGATGCTCGCCGCGGATGGCTTCGATGCTGCCGGGCTATTGCTGCTCGCGTACCCCCTCCATCCACCCGGGAAACCCGATCAGCTTCGCGACGCCCATCTGCCGTCGATTCGCATGCCCGTCATCTGCTTCAACGGCACGCGTGATCCTTTCTGCACGCCTTCGCTAATGGAGGATGTGCTGAAACGAGTTACCACGAACTGGGAGATGCACTGGGTGGACGGCGCCGACCACAGCTTCCACGTTCCGAAATCATCCGGAACAACTGATGCGCAGGTGCTGGATCAGATGAGTGACACGATACAAAACTGGTTTGAACGACGTGAAAAGGAGACCAATAATGACCGCTAAACTCAATATTAGACGCAGCTACAACGCGCCGATTGATGTCGTCTGGCGAGCGTGGGCAGACCCGGTTCGCGCCAAGGAGTGGTGGGGACCCCGCGGCTTTACCGCACCGGTGGTCGAGCTCGATGAACGGCCTGGCGGTAAGTGGCGCGCCAAGATGGTGTCATCTGATGGCACCGAATTGTGGCAGCACGGTGTCTATCGCGAGATCGTCCCCGGGAAACGCATCGTCTACACCTTCATCTGGGATCAGGAACCCAAGCACGAAATGCTCGTGACCGTCGATTTCTCGGAGAAAGGCGATAAGACCGAGATCGCTTTCGAGCAGACAGGCTTTAAGTCGGATGGCGAGCGCGAAGGCCACAAGCGTGGCTGGAGCGAAAGCTTCGATCGACTGGGCGAATATCTCCAGCAGAACAGCGGCAAGAAGGCGACGAAGAAATCGACAGGAGAAGCGCATGCTCGCTGACAGCACCGCAATCGCGACCATCGCGGTCAAAGACGTTGCCCGCGCGCGAAAATTCTACGAAGACGTTCTTGGACTGAAGCGATTGGAATCGCCGCAGACCGAGGTTCTCAACTATAAAGTTGGGAAGTCGAAGATCCTGGTCTACAAATCGATGTTCGCGGGCACCAACAAAGCGACGGCCGCGACGTGGGAGCTCGACGACGTGGAGGGGACTGCCCGGAAGCTCAAGGAAAAGGGAGTCAACTTCGAGCACTACAACCTTCCCGGAATGACTCTCAAAGGCGATGTCCACGTTGCTGGTGGGATGAAGGCCGCGTGGTTCAAGGATCCGGATGGGAATATTCTGGCGCTCGTCGGGGGCTGAACTGCAAACTGCTTGCTGGCAGCTGGCCGCCGTCGGCCGGCAGCCAGCGGCCCAGTCGTAGTCCTCAACGGCCGCCAGCGGCGAGCTGAAAGCCGCCAGCCGCAGGCAAGCAGTTCGTTTTGGGACGGAGGTGTCGATTCCCGCCTCCCCCGTTCGTCGCTCTATTGAACCCCAATCGAACAGGATACTCAAATGCGATTTCTGGTAATGGTTAAGGCGACGCCGGAGAGCGAAAAGGGCGTGTTGCCCGACAGGAAGCTTCTCGAGGCGATGGGCAAGTACAACGAAGAGCTCGTCAAGGCGGGCGTGATGCTGGCTGGCGAGGGTCTGCACCCGAGCTCAAAGGGCGCGCGCGTCAGATTCAGCGGCAGCAAACGCACCGTCGTCGATGGGCCATTTGCCGAGACCAAAGAGCTCGTTGCCGGCTTCTGGATGTTTCAATGCAAATCGCTCGCTGAATGCATCGAGTGGGTGAAACGCTGCCCCAATCCGATGCCCAACGAGGATTCGGATATCGAAATCCGCCCGATCTTCGAAGCCGAGGATTTTGGCGCCGAGTTCACGCCGGAGATGCGCGAATACGAAAAGCGCCTCGGCGAGCAAATGGCCAAGAACGCCGGGAGATAACGACAATGCGATACATGACGATCTACAAGAGTGTCGAACGCAACGCTCCACCGACTCAGGAGCACATGGAAGCGATGGGGAAGTTCATCGAGGAAATCGCGGCTGCAGGCGTGCTTATCCGTACCGACGGTTTGCTCCCCAGCTCGCGTGGTGCGCGAGTGCGCCTCACCGACGATGGCAAAATCACCGTCACCGATGGGCCATTCGCCGAAGCCAAGGAAGTCGTCGGCGGCTACGCCATCATCGATGTCGCGACCAGAGAAGAAGCGATCGAATGGACGAAGCGTTTTCTCAAAGTCGCGGGCAGCGGCGAGAGCGAAGTGCGCGAGATGTATGAGCAGCCGGCGTTCGACGTAGACGCAACACACCCGTCATTGCACAACGCCGCGAGTCAGAGGTAGCCTGCACGCGTGTCCGACGTCAACAGCGCGATCGATGCCGTCTGGCGAATTGAGTCGGCGAAAGTCATCGCCAGCCTGGCTCGCATTACTGGGGACGTCGGACTTGCTGAGGACCTCGCGCAGGATGCATTGCTCGCAGCACTCGAACGGTGGCCAGAAACCGGAATTCCAGACAATCCCGGCGCGTGGCTCATGGCTACGGCAAAGCATCGCGCCATCGACATGCATCGCCGCAGCAAGCTGCTCGATCGAAAACACGAGCAGATGGTGCCCGAGCTCCAAGAGCGTCAGGAGCTGAGCGTGTCAGATCTCGATACCGCGCTGGATGACGACATTGGCGACGATCTGCTGCGATTGATGTTCACCGCCTGCCACCCGGTGCTTTCAACCGACGCCCGTGTTGCGCTCACATTGCGACTACTCGGCGGACTGACCACCGATGAAATCGCTCGTGCGTTCCTGGTGCCGGAACCGACGGTTGCGCAGCGAATCGTGAGAGCAAAGCGCACGCTTTCCGAGGCACACGTTCCCTTTGAAGTTCCGCGCGGCGACGATAGAGATGAAAGACTTTCGTCGGTGCTGGGGGTCATCTATCTCATTTTCAACGAAGGCTACTCTGCGACTGCTGGTGAAGACTGGACCCGACCCGGGCTGTGCGAAGATGCGCTGCGACTTGGTCGCATACTCGCCGAGCTCGCGTCTGGCGAGCCGGAAGTGCACGGTCTGGTGGCGCTGATGGAGATCCAGGCGTCCCGCCTTCGCGCTCGCACCGGACCAAAAGGCGAGCCGATTCTTCTCCTCGATCAGGATCGCGGCCGCTGGGATCACCTGCTCATTCGCCGCGGGCTCGCCGCGCTCGATCGCGCCGAGCGATTGGGTGGCGAGCGTGGGCCATATGTACTACAGGCGGCGATCGCGGCTTGTCATGCTCGCGCGCGCACAGCCGATGAAACCGACTGGGAGCGAATCGTTGCACTCTACGATGCGCTCGCCGAGTTGACGCCCTCGCCAATCGTCGAGCTCAATCGAGCAGTGGCGGTGTCGATGGCGTACGGTCCGGCGACGGCGCTGGAGCTGGTCGAGCCGTTACAATCAGAACCTGCTCTAAGGAACTATCATTTGCTGCCGAGCGTGCGCGCGGACCTGCTGATGAAGCTCAAGCGGTTTCCTGAAGCGCGCGCGGAGTTCGAGCGCGCGGCATCGATGACAAGAAACACACGGGAGCGCGCGCTGTTATTGGACCGCGCGCGCGAGTGTGGACTGGACGATAAACCGGAGAAAAACAATGTCAGTAACAATTGATGTTGCTGCGCCGACGAGGGGACGGATCTGGACCGGCAGAATTCTCAGCGGAATCGCCGGGTTGTTCATGCTGTTCGATGCGACGATCCATTTCCTGAGGCCCGAGCCGGTGGTGAAGGGTTTCGCGCAGCTTGGCTATCCGCTGAGTGTCGCGGTACCAATCGCGATCATCGAATTTGTCTGTATCGCGCTGTATCTGATTCCGCGCACCTCGATTTTTGGGGCGATCCTGTTGACGGGTTACCTCGGAGGTGCGATCGCGTCGCAGCTGCGCGTTGGAGCGCCGCTGTTCAGCACGCTGCTGTTCCCGATTTATGTTGCGCTGTTCCTCTGGGGCGGGTTGTATCTGCGTGATCCGCTCGTGCGCAGCATCATCCCTACGCGACGTTAGGAATCTCTCATGTCTATCTACGGAGCTTCGCGATCAGAGTGGACCGGAAGGATGCTCAGCATCCTGCGGATTATGGCCGGCCTCGCCTTTTTTACCGGCGGCACCACCAAGGTGTTTGGTTTCCCGCCGTTTCCGACTTATGTGCCGCCGTTCCCGATGCCGCCGATGTGGGAGTTCCACGTTGCGGGCTGGCTGGAGACTTACCTCGGCCTCGCCTTTACACTCGGCTTACTCACGCGACCGATCTCGTTCATTCTCGCGGGTGAGATGGCGGTTGCATATTTCCAGTTCAGCTATCCGCTGTCTTTCTGGCCGACGCGCAATTGGGGCATCACTGCGATGCTTTATTGTTTCCTGTTTTTGTATTTCATGCTTGCTGGCGCCGGACCATGGAGCATCGACGCGCTCATAGCTCGTCGGCGAGCGCGTATTGACTGAGGTTACTGCACCTGCAGCTGCTTCAACCGCGCCGCTAACCGCGAGTGGTGGTCGACCCAAGCCGGGTCGACGGCAGTACGACCGTTCGATAGTCGAAGGGCCGCTGATGCCGGCGGTGTGGAAGCTGGCGTGGCCGACCATGCTGACCAACATCGTCGGTGGATTGCAGGCGATGGTCGATCAGGTGCTGGTCGGCAATTTGATCGGGCCCAAAGCGAACGCGGCAATCGGGGACAGCAATCAGATCTTCCTGATCGTCGTGATCTTCATCGCGTCATTGTTCACGGGGATGAGCGTGCTCGTCGCGCGATTCGTGGGGCAGGGAGATCACGATAAGGCCGATCGTACCGTATATCAGGCTTTCATCACGTCGATCGTCCTCGCGGTTTGCATTCTCGGACCCATCGGTTATTTCGCGTCGCCGGCGCTGCTCGATTTTGTGAACGCAGCGCCGGACGTCAAAGCAGAAGCGCTGCCATTTCTTCGCATCAGCTTTCTCTTCAGCAGCGGCATGCTCGTCTTCTTCATGCTTGGCGGCGCACTGCGCTCCGCGGGCGATGCGCGCACTCCGATGGTGCTGGGAATCTCGCTGACAGTGCTGAACGTGATTTTGAACGTGATTCTGATCCGCGGCCTCGGTCCCATTCCAGCCTTTGGCACCAAGGGCTCGGCGATGGGGACTTCGATCGCGTCGGGCCTCGTTGCGATCTACTCGGTGTACAAGCTTTGGCACGGTGGCTGGGTCGTGTCGTTCCCGCGCGGAAAGGGATGGGGCCCCGACTGGGAGATCATTCGCGCGCTGTTCCGGTTTGGTCTGCCAACCGGATTTCAGGGCATCGCGATGAACGTCGGCGGCGTTTTCATGTTGTCCTTCATCGGCTCGGTGGTGAACGGGGAAGCCGCGCAGGCTGCGTTCGCGGTCTGCTATAGCCAGTTATTCTCGCTCGTGACGTGGACCTCCGTTGGATTGATGGGGGCGGCTGCCGCAGTAGCCGGGCAGAATCTCGGCGCCGGCAAGCCGGATCGAGCCGCCGAATCGGTTCACGTCGCTGCACGTATCGGAGCAGCGAGCGCGGCGGTGGTCGGAATCATGTTCATGTTCATCCCTCACCAGCTGCTGGCGATTTTTGGGATGCGCGATCCGGTTGTGGTTCACATTGGGGTGCAGCTGCTGCGCGTGTTGAGCGTGTCGGGCTTCTTCATCGCGGTGGCGCTGACTTATACCGGCGGGCTTCAGGGAACCGGCGATACCAAGAGCCCGCTCTACATCTCGATCGTCTCGCAAATTCTCGTCCCGCTCGGCATCTGCTTCGTCGTGCAGAGGGTGAGCAGGCTGGATCCGATCGATATCTGGGTCGCGATCCTCGTCGGCCACTTGACGAGGTGCGCGTTGAGCGTAGTGCGATTCAATCAGGGGAAATGGCGCAATATCGCGGTGGATATCAGAAGGTGAGGATTGCGTGCTACGGACCAGCGTCGATGCACTTAGTCCGTAGCACGCAATCCTAATTACGGCTTGGTAACTGTGAGGCCGGTTACTGTGCCCTCTGTGTTGTGCGCAAACCGAATCCCGTAAACGCCATCCGTCGACTTCAGCTTCCCCGCCGCGACGAGATCGGATTTCTTGTAGGTCCCGACGACCTGCCCGTTGATCGAGCAGCTCACATTGTCGCCCTTCACGGACATTGCAATGTCCTGGGTCACCGGCGCACCCTGTCCGCTGGCTTTGTGCACCGCCGCGTTTGATTCGCCGCCGCGTCCGTTCAACTGGAACGGCGCCGGGCCGAAGCCGCGCACGATGAAGTTGCCGTTGCCGTAGGCCGCGCAGTACAGATAGGTCTCGTTCGGCGTGCCCATATCATTGCCGCCGATGAATAACCCATACGGATGCGGGTGGTCGTTCAGGTTCATGTAGTGCGGCTCGGTGAATGTTGCCTTCACCGTGTAATCACCACTCGCCGTGTTTGCCGGATTCCAGTAGGCGACCGCGGGTCCGGTGGTCACGTGAAAACCGTTCCCCTCCGAAGCGAATTTCGCATTGCTGAGAAGTTGGCCACGACGGGCTTCACCCGGATCGATCTGCCCGCTCCAGCCATTTACCGAGATTCCGCCCCCCGCGACCTGACGGGTCGATTCGTTCATCTGCATCTGACCCTGCGATGTCGAGCTCGATGTCGAGCTGGCGGTTGCTTCGTTCTGCGCTTTGCCATTGCAGGCGACAATTGCGATCGCCGCGATCGGCAGCATTGAGTAGTACATGCGATGCATAACAGTCCTCGTGACTCGAGTTAGGGTCGAAAAAGTTACGCGCTGCACAGCAGCCCGCTACTGTTTGTCACGCGTAGCCGATACATGGCAGGGCGGCATCAGAAAAACGGACGCTCACCAAGCTGTGCCGTGGCCCCGATAAGGCCGGTCAGGAGGCCGTACCGACGATGTCGATTTCCGCGATCTCCGTTCGTCGCCCTGGTAGAAGAACACGAACCGACGACGAAAAAGGAGATCTGACAATGAAGCCCAATACCCGCCTCTGGGCCGCTCAATCAGTGCTTGCCGCGCTGTTTCTGTTCGCTGGCGTTTTCAAACTGATCACTCCCACCGATGTGCTCACGGCGCAGGCCCACATGCCTGGCGATTTCATCAAATTCATCGGCATCTGTGAGACGTTGGGCGCGCTCGGGCTCATTCTGCCCGGACTGACTAAGATTCGCACCGAATTGACGCCGCTTGCCGCGACGGGCCTCGTCGTCATCATGATAGGAGCGGTTGTAACGTCGCTCATCCAGGGTGCGGGAGTCGCCTCAGCGTTCCCTGCCGTCGTCGGATTGGTCGCTTTCTACGTTGCTCGCGGTCGTTGGCAGACGCTCGCGAAGCCGAGAGGCGTCTATCTCACCGAGACCGTCCTCCGGCGGGCAGCTTAAGGGCAAAAAAAACCGTCCGGTGCAATGTGCACCGGACGGTTCGGTTGATCTGGAATCAAAGTCCTCTAAGAACTGCAGAGAGTAGCCTCACGCGCGCGGCGTCAGACGACGTCGCCGCATCAGTATCGAGCTGGGCCGCCAATGCGCCGAGCGCTGCCCGTGTCGAGACAGTCGAAGAAGCACCGACTGCCGCTCTCACTTGCGCGAGTCTTTCCGCGCTGATGCCCTTCGAACGTTCCAACTGATCGAGATAGGCACGTGCGAGTGCGGGTGTATTCGGCCACTCGAACTTCCGCTGACCCTGCGTATTGAAGTAGTCGAATCTCACGGTATTGGCCGCGTCGATTTCGTTCTGAGTCAGGTAAGCACTCGGCTGGAGCTGCAGAATGTCGAGTCCGCGCGCGATCTCGGAGCTGATGATGTTGCCGTTGTACCAGTACGCCGACCAGGTGCCCGCGCCGACCATTCTCGTCGAATCCATCGGGCCGCGATCAAAGTACGCGATCTCGCGCGGATTTTTCGGATCGGTCCAGTCGAAGACCGAGATCCCACCCTGATACCAGGACTGCACCATCACGTCACGGCCAGGAATCGGAATCAGCGAGCCGTTGTGGGCGACGCAATTCTCAAAGCGTGTCTGCGGCGCGGGCAGTTTGTAGTAGTTCTGGAACTGGAGCTGATTGCCGTTGATGGTGAAGATTGCATCGGCACCCCACTCACGACGATCGGTTGAGCGGCACTTCGGCTGTCCGCCGCCCCCCCACTCATCGGAGAAGAGGATTTTCGTTCCGTCATTGTTGAAGGTCGCCGAGTGCCAGTACGAGAAATTCGAATCGGCGACCGCGGCGATGCGCACCGGGTGCGCCGGGTCCGAGATGTCGAGCAGGAAGCCGTAGCCTTCGCACGCACCGCCGGCGCGACCAATCGCCGGATAGAGCGTGATGTCATGACACTGCGTGGGTCCGGTGCGGGGGCCGCCGCCGGGGCCGATCATTCGGTCGATCATCGCCTGCAACCCTGCGCGCAACGTTGCGCTGTCGGCGGCAGTCGGAGCACCAGTTCCGCCGCGAGCCTTGACGATGCTGTCCAGGGCCGGCTGCAGGAACCGACCCGGAATCACAGTCTCCTCGCCGCGAACGTTGGCGACGAATCCACCGTGAGCTTTCGCTTCGGCGACCTGTCGGCGATTTTCGGCAATGTCTTCCGGAGCTTCGCCGTGACGTGCGGGCGCCGCGAGCTCGTTGAAAATGCGCGGTGAGCTGACGATTGCTGCCTGCTCTGGATGGGCGAGCGGAACCTTGATCACTTCGATGCGGAACAACGCAGAATTCGGATCCTTGTCCGGCGTTACGCGCGAGCATCCAGCTAGCTCATTCGGCGAGCGAACGCCGGCTGAACCCGAGATGTAGACGTACACGTTGTCCGGATCTTTCGGATCGACGAGCAGCGAGTGAGTGTGCGATCCGCGGCACGTCTGCACATTGCCGACGTTCTTCGGATTCGAGAGATCGCTGATGTCGAAAATGCGGAGACCGCGGAGGCGATCTTTGCTGACGGTATCCTTGACGCCGCTGGTGCCGCAATCAATACGACCGCTCAGTCCCTCACCCGAGACGAACAGCAGATTGCGATACACCGAGACATCGCTCTGCGACGCCGGGCAGACGTAACCCTCTTTCAGGACGGGCGCCGCCGGATTCGAGATGTCCCAGAACTGGAAGCCGTGATAGTTGCCCTGAATCGCGTAATTGCCGAGGAACGCGAGGTCGGAGTTCGTCTGACCCTTGAACTCGGCGGGCTGCGGCGTCGACGAGACGACGCGCATGTTCCACAGCGCTTCGCCGGCGTTGTCGGTCCCGGCGCGGAGTCCGACCCGCGGATCTGGATACGGCTCACCGGGCGACATGTCGCTGATGGGCGGGAGGCTGCTGCTTGTGCGTGACGAGCTGGTGGCAGTCGCGCACGCGGCTGCACTCAGCACCGCGGCGAGCGACAGCGCGATCCTTGACTTGGCTCTTAACACTGAGTTCATGGCGATTCCTCGAGTGAATCGAATTCCCAGGCGTGCCTGGATGGGTGGGTGGTGGTCGGTGAACGGGTGCTACTGGGTATCTATGCCGAGCGTTACGGAGACCAGAAGCTTCTCCATACGCGCGATCTCGGTGGTTTGATCGACGTTGACGTCAGAAGCGAACTTGAACACCAGCTCGTCCTGGCCAGCGCCGTAGGTGTCAAAGAGATCTTTCACCATACTCACAGCGCCCTTGTGGTGCTGAATCATGTAGGTGAGGAACAATCGATCGAACTCGGGGCCACGGGCTGCATCGAGCTGCTTCATTTGAGCTTCGTTGAGCATGCCCGGCATTAGCATCTCGTGCTCCATGCCGCCCATGTTCATCATCACACCGCCAGGCGTGGCCTCGGGAACCGGCTGACGTCGATCGCGCAGCCACGCCTGCATCGTTCCGATCTCATCTTGTTGAGCATTGATGATTCGATCAGCCAGCCGTTGGACCGCGGGACTCGCGCCATGGGTCGGTGCCCAGCGCGCCATTACGATGGCCTGCGCGTGGTGGTGAATCATGTGCGACATGAATTCAACATCGGCGGCGGTATATGGGTGCCGGACGCTGTCTGCTCTGGCCTGTGCGATTGCAGCGGCCTCAGCTTCCGGGCTAAGCGTCGGCGTAACCGTGACCGGACTGCTTGATGTAGCTGTCGAGCGGGTGGCGGTGGTGCAGGCCGCGAGGGCGAGCGCGGCGCAGACTGCAATGACGGGCGTTCTTTTCATATCAGCTACTATATGATACGCGGCGAGCGCAGCGCACAGAAGGGTCGGTAATTCACCCGACCTCAACCCTTTTTGGGCAGCCGTTGTCAGAATCTCGTCACCTGCTGGAGCCACCCGTGCGTTTGTTATCGATCTTTGGATATCCCGTCGCGGCGCTGTGTGTAGCCGTTTCGACGTCTCTCTCGCAAACCGATCTCGCTTCACGTGTTCAGAGCGCTCCCGACGGCGCAGTTCGCGTGACCTTCGCGAGTCGCCCCGGCACGTGCGGCAACGGTCGCGACATGATCGGATATCGCAAAGCATTGTTCGCCGAAAACTTCCAATCGATCGGCGATTGGAACGCTCCCGATTGCGTTCCTGGCCCTGTACGAGTTGCAATTACAAAAGCAAATGGACGCGTAACACGAGTGCGTACGTCTGTCGGCAACACCTTCCCGTCGACTAGCGACCGTGTCACCGACCTCGGGATGGTCTCACCGATCGACGCCTCATCCTACTTCTTCTCTCTCGTTCCACAGCTCGATGGCAGCTACTCGGGTGACAAGTCCCGTTTCCTGCTTCCGGCAGTGCTCGCCAATGCCGGCGACGTAACTCCACAACTCACATCACTGGCGCGCGACGATTCTCGGACGACTGATACGCGTCGTCAGGCCATTCACTGGCTCGGCTTGCTGGGTGACGCCCGCGTGGTCCCGACGCTGGTCGCGTTCGCGCGCGCCGGCGAAGCCAACGATGGCGATGGCGACGGTCGAAAGCGCGGCAAGAAGGGACTCGCCGAGACAGCGATGATGGCGCTCGGCTCGATGGAGGATGGAGTCGGAGTACCGGCATTGATCGACCTCGCGCGCGACCGCTCGGTTGATACGCGGCGATCTGCGGTGTTCTGGCTGGGCCAAAGCGGCGATCCGCGTGCGCTATCGACTCTGCATACCGTAATCGAGAATCAACAGGAGGACGATGCGGTCAGATCGCATGCAGTGTTCTCGCTCGGCCAGGCAGCGGATAAAGATCCATCGCAGATTCGCTATCTGCAGTCGATCTATCCGCGCGCGACGACCGGAATGAAGGAGCAGATTTTTCTGACGATGAGTCAGAGGGACGGCGGATCTGACTGGTTGCTACAGAAAGCGCGTGACAACAACGAACCCATGGACACACGTCGTAAAGCGTTGTTCTGGGCTGGTCAGAATCACGACACCCCGACCCGCGATCTCGCGGCGTTCTATCGTTCCGCTACCGACGAGTCATTGAAGGAGCACGCGATCTTCGTACTGTCTCAACGCGACGACGACGCGGCGCTCAATGAGCTGATGCGAATCGCGCAGAGCGATTCCGATCGCCGGATGCGGGCGAAAGCCTTCTTCTGGCTCGGTCAGAAAGACGATCCGCGGGTGGCCAAACTCATCGCGGACAAGATCAATCGGTAAGTGCGATCGACACACTGACCCGACATCCGCTGCCAGGCGCGCTTGCGATCGTGACGTCGCCTCCCATCGCTCGTGCATAGTCACGGGCGATCGCGAGGCCGAGGCCGGTTCCAGTGTACTCGCGGGTGCTGCCGTTCTGCACCTGAAAGAACGGCTCGAAGACGCGGTCAAGCATTTCGGGAGCGATTCCAATTCCGGTGTCCGCAATGCAGACGATTGCCTTGTCGTCCGAGCGCTCGGCGGTGATTTCGATTTTTCCACCAGCCGATGTGAATTTGATGGAGTTGCCGAGGATGTTGACGAGTATCTGCCGCAGTTTCACAGGATCGGCTCGTACCATCAGCGATGGGCTACACGGCCTGGACAAAAACGTGAGCGATTTGCGCGTCAGCTGTGGCCGCAGGATGCTCTCGACTGACGCTATGACATCGCAGAGATGAAGCGTCTGCAGATCGATGCGTGTTTGACCCGCTTCGATCCTGGCGAAGCTCAAGACCTCGTCGATCAGCGCCAGCAAATGCTCCTGGTTCATACGGATTCGCGTGACTGCTTCCTGTTGCTGCGCATTCAACCGCCCCGCAACACCCATCGAGAGTATTTCACTGTAGCCCGCAATGGCATTGAGCGGCGTTCGCAGCTCGTGACTCATAACGGCGAGAAACCGCGACTTGGCGACATTCGCACCTGACGCAACGTCTCGAGCATGTCGCAGCTGTTCGCGCGAGCGATCACGTTCGGCGGTCGACGCGCCAAGAATGAGGAACGTGGCGGCGCTTACGCCAATAAAGGTCTGGAGCGCGAACAGACTGTCGTGAGTGGTCTGGTGCACGAACGGACCGCGGCCAGTCACCGTTGCTGCCACAGCAACTGCTGAGACGAGCAAGCTCGCCGTGATCGCGCCGCGCTGACCGAACCTGATTGCCGCCCACATCAGCAGCGGAAAAACGATGTACGTACCTGCGAAGGGTTCTGCTCCAGTCGCCGCTCGAGACCAGAAAACAAACAGACTGGCCGCCACGACAGCGAGAGTCAGCGCCGCGGCCTCGACGGCGCGGCGCACGGTCGGACCGCGATGAGCCGGAGCGCTCCACGTCAGGATCGCCGGCGCGACGAGCAGTGCTCCGATAGCGTCGCCAATCCACCAGGTCGTCCAGGTGTCGCCGAACCTGGCGCGGCTCGCGACTTCCGACAGCACGAGCGTGGTGCTGCCAATCGTAGCACTGATGGCGGTGCTGCCGACCACCGCGAGCAGCAGGAAGGCAATTACATCGCGCAAGCCATCG
>JADMIO011624639.1_pt1 | contig 22155 bp, 25 predicted proteins | sample 8958161 | NCBI WGS metagenome assembly JADMIO01 (sample SAMN16585339, study PRJNA669376) | soil metagenome | isolation source: Crop rotation soil | place: USA: Cullars Rotation, Alabama | collected 2011
ACCACCTAGCCCCCAACCCGCAACCACGGGCGGCCCGGCACCAGCCGGGCCGCCCGTCGCCATCTCACACGTCGACAAGAGTGCAGGCGCCCCGGCCGCCAGCGAACCACGTCCGACGCAGAGCGGTTCGCGGGTTACGAACTCGCGGTGGTCACGGTTTTGGTTCGATCAATGGCTTTGGTGAGCGCTTCCGGCTCAGGAGGCGAACTATGCAGTTCGACGACAGTGGGAGTGGCGTCACCAGCGAAAGTCTCGCGTTCTTCCGACAACATCGCGGTCAGCTCCAGCACGTCACAGAGATCGTGGTGCGGTTCCCCGCTGTCGGCGACCCCACGGATCCGTACTTGCTCGTCTTGCGCGACGTCCAGGGAAACACCATGCGTCTCTCTGGTTGTACGGCTGGCTACGACGGGGAGGGACCTCGGGCCACATTCGCCATCTTGCAGGAGCTCGGCTTTCCCGCAGTAGACGCGCGAAGAGTGCTGTCTGAGGGACACGTTGAACCGCCCCGGGATGCGTGCAGGCTCTGAAGCCACGAGAGAGGCTTGGGGCCATGCCAGCACCGAGGAAGTATCCGGACGAGTTGCGTGAGCGCGCGGTCCGGCTCGTGTTCGACATCAAGGATGAGGCCGGCTCGATCAGCGCGGCCTGCACGCGGATCGGCGAGCAGCTCGGGATCAACCCGGACACGCTGCGCGGCTGGGTGAAGCAGGTGGAGATCGACACCGGGCAACGCCCCGGGGTGAGCTCTGCTGATGCCGCGAAGATTCGCCAGCTGGAGAAGGAGAACGCCGAGCTTCGCCGGGCGAACGCGATCTTGCGGACGGCGTCGGCTTTCTTCGCGGCGGAGCTCGACCGCCACTGACGACAGTGATCGACTACATCGATACGCATCGCGAGGTCTTCGGGGTCGAGCCGATCTGCGAGGTGCTGACCAGCGCCGACGTGAAGATCGCCCCACGGACCTACTACGCGGCGAAGACCAGGCCGCCGTCGAAACGGGCGCTGTCCGATGCTGCGCTGAGAGTGGAGATCGCTCGGGTGCATCGGGAGAACTTCGGCGTCTACGGTGCGCACAAGATCTGGAGGCAGCTCAACCGCGAAGGGATCGCCGTCGCGCGCTGCACCGTCGAACGGCTCATGCGGGATCTGCAGCTGCGAGGAGTGGTGCGGGGCAAGGTCAAGCGCACCACCATTCCCGCCGCGCAGGTCGGTGAGCGGCCGCGGGACCTGCTCGACCGTGACTTCACCGCGCCGGCGCCGAACCGGCGTTGGGTCGCCGACATCACCTACGTCGCTACCTGGACCGGGTTCGTCTATGTCGCGTTCGTCTCCGACCTGTTCAGCCGGCGGATCGTCGGCTGGCGGGCGTCGACGTCGCTGCGCTCCGACCTGGCGCTCGACGCGCTCGAGCAGGCGCTCTGGCAGCGCCAGCGCGACGACCATGACGTCACCGGGGTCGTGCACCACTCCGACCGCGGAGTTCAGTACCTGTCCATCGCCTACACCGAACGGCTCGCCGAGGCCGGCGCCGTGACCTCCGTCGGCTCGCGCGGCGACTCCTACGACAACGCCGCCGCGGAATCACTGATCGGATTGTTCAAGACCGAGCTCATCCGTTCCCGCGGACCCTGGAAAGGCCTCGACGACGTCGAGCTCGCGACCCTCGAGTGGGTCGACTGGTTCAACCACCGCCGGCTGCACAGCCACTGCAAGGACGCGCCGCCGGCCGAGTTCGAAGCCAGCTACTACCGCCAGCAAGCCCCGGCTGAGACCATCAGTCCGGGAGAACCGAGCCTGCATTGAACCCGGGGCGGTTCACGTTGTCCTACGGCGGGCCGGCCGATCGACACGGCGCTCGCCTGGCCGGTCTAACGCTCGGCAGGATGATCAGCCGTTCCGTCGTCCGAGTCGTCGCGAGGATCGCGACTTCCCGTGAGCAGCCGGAAGGGGCGGCCCGCGAGCGGGCCGCCCCTTCACGCGCAAGCGCTACCACCTGCCGCCGGTGATCCAGCCGTATCGGTAAACGGCGAGCCAGATGCCGTGGTTATTGCCGCTGCCCCACCCCGAGATCCAGGACGCGACGATCCCGCCAACGGGTACGCAGATCCACCAAGGCAGATACACGCTGCAAGCAGCGGTCGCGGCAGCAGTGCCCCCATAGGCAAAGTCCGCGTACGACGCAATCAGCCACCAGTGATCACGACTCCAACCCTGGGAGAAGACCGGCTCAACAGAGACTGCGCCCTGATACGCCGTGGTCACGATGTGCGCAGCCGGGCTGGCGGCACGCTCGGGAGCCAGATGCAGCCCAAAAGCGCCGAGGCCGCGCTGCAGATTCTGATCGAATGCACGACGCTTGGCCGGCGTGTTCGTCATCTGCCGCAGCTGAGCCGCCTGGGCCGGAGTGAGCTTCAGCACCTGCCCGGGCGCGATAGGAGACGCAGCCGCGACAGCGCCGCCGCTGCGAGCGACACCGGTCCGCCCGCTGCCGCCGACGAGCAGCGCCGCAGCGGCCACTGCCACGGAAGCGAGCAGTGCGACGAGCGCGAGCACGCGCCGCCGCCCCCCGAGGCCCCGGATCGAGGTTGAGATGGACATGACTTCCTCCAATCTTTGGGGCCTGTGGCCCCTTGCCGTCCGTCGGCAGGAGGAAGATTGAGCCACCACACGGGCACCCGCGGCGCAACGTTGCGCTCGACCAACGGCGCTGGTAGCCACCCGGGTTACGTGGCTAGTTGAGGACTTCGACCTCGCCGCTCTCCGCGACTAGCCACACTTGGATGCCGGCCGCCCGAAGTGACGTGGCTGTGTCGCGGTGGAGCGCTCGATAGACCGGAAAATCTGGGAAGCACATAACCGACAACGAGCCTGGCTCCATCGTCCGAAGGCGCATTGCCGGCACGAGAGCATGCGCGAACCACTTCTTCGCCTGCTCCTTCGGCGGGGTCGGCTTCACCAGTCCCTTCTTGGCCCCGTTCACGAAGAACCTGGATGGAAAGCCCTTTACCTCGATGCCTAACCGCGCGCCGTCGCGTTGCGCCACCACGTCCACGCCATGTTCACGAGCTGCCGTGTTCGCTGCTCGGAGGATCGTCCAGCCCTGACTCTCCAACCACCTGACCAACAAACCTTGCGTGTGCTCCTCCGTGTGCCATTCAAACTCTGGTCCAACGCCACTTGCCGTTCGACTCGCGACCGCCTTTGAGACCGAGTTTGGAGTGTTCGACGACCGCCAACGCTCCACCTCTTCTACTGTGGCTCGGCGAAAGAGACCACGGTCGAGCTTCGTCAAAAAGGGCTCTTTGGCTGAGAACTGAGACCTGTTACCAACGTTCCAGCACGCGCCACGAACGTGAGTGCGGATGGTCCGATCATTCGCATGGCCGGGAGCATGATGCCGGAACCACGACACGACGTCTTGGGACGTGAAGGACCCGGACCGCGTTTCAGCGAACTGCCGCAAGCGGTCCCAAACGCTGAGTTGCACATCAGTCATAGCCGCCACCTTGGATGTGACACGCGATCGAGTGGGCTTGGGCCGCCCGCCCGTAAGAGCAGTCTTTGCGGAGATGTTGCTGTCTGCAGGCACGAGGTCATCGCACCGGTCCGCCGGTGTCAGTCCCCTCGCCCTTGCGATCCATTGCGTACACCGCGAGCGCACGATCCTCGTTGAAGGGCGCGAACCAGTCCTCGAAACGCATCGGTGCCATGCCTGGTGGACCGGCGAAGTTGTCGTCTGTCTCGAATCCGTCCATGGCAGGGTTGAAGAGGTACTCGTGATCGACATCCTCGAACAGGTACTCCTCGACCTGGCCCCTCCAACCGTCTTCAAGCGCCACATCGGCCGCGTCGGCAGCGAAGTCAACGTGGTCCAGCCACACGCGGACGGCGAGCTCCTGCGCGACGCAGGAAAGGTCGGTCCAGCCAGCGGTGATCCGCGTCGTCATGTCGGTCAGGGCGACGAGGAACTTCTGCGCGAACAGCGCGTCGTAGCAGGCTGCGAAGCGGCGTGGCAGCAGGCTGATGACCTGCAAGTCGTCAACGTCGACGGGCTCGCCACGCTCGTGAGCTGTCCTGAGCGTCGCGATGTCGGCGAACAGCCCGTCGGTGACGTGCTCTGCGGCGACCACCATGCATCCCGCGAGCAGGGTGGCGTGGCGAATTGCTTCACCGCGCGCGTCCGGGTCCGTCTGGTCGAGTCCGGCGACGCTCAGCTGGTCTAGTGGCAGCGCGCGGAATATTTCTGCTGCGGTGAACAGCGACTGTTCGTAGTCGATCTGGCTGAGCAGGTCGTCGGTGAGCACGTCGGCGTCGATGTCCACGGGCCGCGTGGATGGTTGGTCGCTGTCCTCGTCCTGCTCGTCGGGGTCACCGGCCTCTTCGCTGACCGTGACGTCAACGCGCCAGTTGTGCAGGTCGGGGGTACCGGCGACGAGGCGGCGCAAGGCGACCGTCCAGCGGTCCCGCAACGCTGCGGTCGAATCGGGCGCACAGACGACGTCGTGGACCTCGATGCCGGCCCGGTCGGGCTCGGAGATTCTCGCGAGCCAGATGCCACCTCCATCGACCAGATCGATCGCCGCGTCGTCGACCAGGCTGGCCGCGCCATGCGCAAGCAGCACCCCGACCGGAGTCGGCGGCAGGACGAGAGCGGTCACGGTCCACCGGTAGTTCATGTCCTTCATGTTCCCTGCCGCCGACGACGTTTCGGCGCCGACGACGGTTATCCACATGTACAACGTGGTCGGACAGTTTGGACCATCGGCGGCCGTACGGTCGGGCCGTGCGTGCCGCGATCTACGCCCGTATTTCTCAAGACCGGTTCGGCGCCGGGCTGGGTGTGGCGCGACAACGAGAGGACTGCGAGCGGCTGATCGCCGATCGTGGCTGGGAACTCGTCGCGGTCTACGAGGACAACGACATCTCCGCGTACAGCGGGAAACTGCGTCCCGGTTACCGGCGGCTGCTGGAGGACATCGAGGCCGGACAGGTCAATGCGGTCGTCGCCTGGCACACCGACCGCCTCCACCGTTCGCCGCGGGAGCTGGAGGAGTGGATCGACGCATGTGAACGCAGGGACGTCATCACGGTCACGGTGCGCGCAGGCGAACTCGACCTGGCGACCGCGGCCGGCCGGATGGTTGCGCGAATGCTGGGTGCGGCCGCGCGGCACGAGTCCGAGCAGAAGGCCGAGCGGGTCCGCCGGGCCCGTGAACAGGCCGCGCACGCAGGGCAGGCGCACGGCCCACTCGGTTTCGGCTACTCCCGCGACCCGGTGACCGGTGCATGGCTGATCGAGCCTGCCGAGGCGGCGATCGTTCGCGAGATCGCTGAACGGATCCTTGCCGGCGAGTCACTGCGCGGGATCGCGATGGATCTCAACGCGCGCGGCATCCCGACACCGAAGAAGGCGCCGCATGGTTGGCGGGCGCCGAACATCCGCCAGCTGATCGCGGCCGGGCGCTACTGCGGGTGGCGGGAGTGGACTCCGGCGGTGACTCGTGGTGGGCGCGGCCGCGGCTACGGCATGGGTGAGCTGGTCGCGCAGGGTGACTGGCCGGCGATCCTCACCAGGGAAGAGACCGAACGCATCCGCCTGCTGCTCAGCGACCCGTCGCGACGCACCGGCCGCGCCGCGCAGTACCTGCTGTCCGGCATATTGCGGTGCGGCATCTGCGGCGGTCCCCTCAACGCTCACCTCAACAGCAAGCAGGGTTTCCGCCGCTACCACTGCTTCTCCCAGCCCGGCATGAACCGTTGCGGCGGTATCTCGGTGGCCGGACCGGCGGTGGAAAAGCACGTCGTCACTCAGCTGCTGGCGGCGCTGACCGACACGCCGTTGCGCCCCGCGGCCGTCGACGGGAGGGCGCGAGAAACAGAGGAGGCGGCCCTCGCGGCGATCGCCGCCGACCGCCAGCGCCTCGACGAGCTGGCGGCCGACTTCGCGGAAGGGCGGATCAGCCGACAGGAATGGCTCCGGGTCCGCGACATCGTCGCCGCCCGGGTCGAAGCCGCCGAGAACTCACTCCGCGATACCCGCCACGCCGCCGTGCTGCGTCACCTTCCCAGCTCCGCCAACGACCTGGTGCGCGCATGGGACAAGGACATGTCGCTGGACCAGCAACGCGCGGTTGTGCGCGCCGTGATCGAACGGATCGTCGTGCATCCGGCGAACCGGCGGGCACCGCGGTTCGATCCGAGTCGAGTCGAGATCATCTGGCGCGTCTGACCCCGCAGAGATCAGGCGGACCTCGCGGCTGGCCGCGACACCTCCGCACTCCCCCGACGTCGCCGCGCCTGGCTCACCAGGTCGGCCACCTGCCGCAGCACACGCGCGTCTCGCACGGTCGGCGGTAACCCTTGTCCCGTTCGCGCCTGCGCCACGGTGGCGATCGCCGCCTGCACCTCCTGCGGGTCCATCGGCGTCGCGCTGTCCGGCGCGGTCACCGGTCACGCTCGCCGTGACGTGCCCGCATCATTCGCGTCCGCGTCGGAACCCGCGGCTGCGCGGGTTCCGCTGGTGCTCGGTAGATGGTTGGGCACAGGTCGGTGTCCTTGTTCAGCATCAGCTCGGGGCAGGTGAACACCTGCCGCGCCTGCTCCGGATCGAACCCGAGCTCGACGAGGACCTGCATCGCGCCGCGCGGACCCTCCCCGACGTACCCGCAGGTGCATCCGGACAGCCACATCTGGTTGAAGTCGTCGTCGTGGATCACCATGTTGTACGGGTCGTACGGGTCGGAGTAGCCCGGGAACCAGATGGCCGCGCTGATCACCTCGGTGAGCTCGTGGCGGTGGTCGCGAAAGAACGCGAAGCTGTCGCGGGTCACGCCGCTGCCGTTGTCCTTCAGCTCCAGATGCATGGGTGCCTCCCGGCGTCGTAGGTGCGGGAAGCGAAGCGGGAAGGCGAACCACAACCGTGACCGCGCGGTGGCGAACCATCGACGGCCGGACGCGGTCACGGGATGGTTCACCGCGGTCGCGTCAGAGCAGCCGCAGTGTCGGCTGGTCGTCATCACCGTCCGGGTCCGTGGCGGTGTCGGATCCGGCCGCGTCGTCGTCGGGTGCTTCAGGTCGTGCTGTGACGTCGGCGTCGATGAACCCGGAGCGGTCGGCGAGCCGACCGGCTGCGGCGGGTAGCGGGACGTGGTCGCGGTGGGTGCCGCCGGCGCAGCCGGTGCGGTCCCATTCGCGCAGCCGCTGCAGGACACGTTCAAGGCTGTCGTGCCACGCGACACCGGAATCCGCCGGCGCATGCGGGTCGAGGTAGGCGCCGAGCCATGCGGCGTGCAGCGCGGACAACTCCTCGAGGATCGCCGGGTGCCGGTACCAGCACGCCGGGACCGTTTCGGCGACGCCGTACCGGTCGAGGAGCCAGTCGACGAACCCGACCAGGCGATCCCATTCGTCGCGGGCCTGTGCCCCGTCGAGGGAGTCCCATTCGACCGGCCGGAAGTGCATGGCGTCCCGGTCGGCGAGTGTGGCGAACAGTTCGTCGAGCTGGGTGCGCAGCAGCAGCAGCTCTTCCTCGACGTTGCGGGTCAACTGCGTGTCCTCGTTGCGGCGCGAATGCTGTCGGCGTCGTCGCGTTGCCACCATGGCTGCAGGCGCGCCTCGGTCGGTGCGGCATGGCGGGCCAGCACGATCGCGCGCCCTGGCGGCAGGCACCGCAACCGTTCCACCGGCAATGCGGGAAGCCGGCGCATGCTCACCGACACGCTGCCACCGCCGGGGCCGGTGGTGCGGCTGCGGGTCGGTTCGTCGATCTCGCCGGCGAGCCGGGAGATGCGGGTGAGATCGTCGGCCTGGGCGAGCCCTCCGAGCAGCACCTTGGTAGTCGCGGCATCCCACAGCGCATCGGCGGCGTGCGGGCCCCAACGCGCTCGAGCCTGCGCCAGCGACTGCAGCACCGCGACGGTGGTGATGCCGGACCCGCCGCCATCGGCGAGCAGGTTCGGCAGGCTCGGCAGCGGCGCGATGTTCGCGGCCTCGTCCAGCAGCAGTAGCAGCGGCGGGTCGAGTCGCCCGCTGGCTGCGGTAGCAGCGGCGCGGCGGGCCGAGTCGAGCAGGTCCTCGACCAGCGCGGTCACCAACGGTGCCACCGACAGCTGCGTCCCGGAGGAACCGAGTAGATACAAGGTGCCGTTCGCGGTGAGGAACGCGAGCGGATCGAAAGCCTCCGCGTCCGTGGGCGAGCAGGCGTCGAGGACGCGAGGGTCGGCGAGGCTGTCGACGGCGCGGCGCACGCCAGCCCACACCGAGTCGCGTTGCCGCGGGTCAGCACCCGCCTGCGCGGACAGTTCCTCCGCCCAGCCGGGCACCGCGGCAGACTCGGCGCGCAGGATCCGCACCGGCGTCGGGTCGGCTGGGCGCGACGCCCACAACAGCACGTCGCGCATCGACCGGCCGGACAGCGCCGCCGCGTGCAGGTAGCAGCGCAGCACAGCTTCGGTCATCGACTGCCAGAACTCGCCGTTGGTCGTCGTTCCTGCCGTGAGCTGCGCGCCGGCCGCCAACGCGCGAGCACGGTTGATCGCGACCAGCGCGTCGTCGCAGCCGCGTTGCGGCGCCCAGCGCAGCCTCGGCACGTCCCCGGCGAGGTTCTGCGGGTCGAACGCCGTCACCGGGCCGACCGCGGCGCGGAGTGCGAGGGTGTGGCGCAACGTGTCGGGCCGGGTCGCGGTCACCAGCACTGCGCCGGGAGCGTCAATCGTCTGCGGAATGATCAGATGCACGCCTTTGCCGGACCGCGGTGGCCCCAAGTAGAGGTAGGAGTCCTCGACGCTGCCCCACAGGCGTTGACCGGTGCGGGCGTCGCGCCCGAGCGCCAGCCCCACCTGGTGCGGGTCGACGCGGCCGGTCAGGCTGGGCCGAGCGTGCCGACCGCGGGTGCGCACCGCCGTGACGGACAGGTGTCGCCGCACCTCGTCCCGTCGCGCGTACCCGCGGCGAGCACCGACGCCGGTGGCGCGCAGCAGCCGGAACCCGACCGCGGCGGCGACCGCGAATGCCGCGAGGACTGCGACGACACAGAGATAGAAGGTGAACGGTCCAGGCAGGTCGTGGCGTATCCATGTTGGGAAAGCAGCGCGCGGGTCGGTGAGGTGGGCTGGCCACCGCATCAACGCCGACCCGGTCGACGACACCGTCAGTGGCGGCCAGCTTCCGGTGTGCACGAACCCGGCGGTACCGGCGGCGAGCCAGACCGGCAGACCGACGACGGCAGCGGCCGCGACGACGAGCAGTCCCGCCCACTCGGCGGGACCGAGTTCTGAGCTCTCCGTGCGGTAGCGGTCCATCACGTGCCTCCGGCTGGTCGGGTGGCACCGACGAACGCCGGTGTGAACCCGGTGACGACGTCGACGCGGACGTCGGCTCCGGTGTGCGGGGCGTCGAGCATCCGGCCGTCGCCGAGGTAGATGCCGACATGGGTCACGGCGTGCGGCCCGATGCCGAAGAACACAAGGTCGCCGGCGACAAGCGGGAGGCCGGCGGGGACGGCGGGTCCCACGTCGTACTGGTCTTGTGCGACGCGGGGCAACGCCACCCCGGCGTGTGCGTACGCCCACTGCACCAGTCCGGAACAGTCGAACCCGCCCGGGTCTTCACCGCCCCACACGTAGGGCACGCCACGTTGGGTCAGCGCTGCTTCGACGGCGGCCTGCGCCGCACCCGCGGGCGCCACTCCGGCCTGCCAGGTGGCGTACCTGTTGGACCAGGACAGCACCAGAGACGCGTAGCCGGCGGATACGGCCTGGCAGGCGGCGTTGGAGTTGCCGCAGTTGTACGCGATCAGGGCTGACCGCACGTCGCGGTCAGCGCCGAGCGCGCACAAGTAGCCGGCGGCGGAGGCGATCGCGTCCACGGGATCGAACGGGTCCGCTACCCCATCGCCGTCGGCGTCGACGCCGTAGCGCGCCCACGTGCCCGGTTCGAACTGCATCGGTCCCTGCGCTCCCGCCGACGAGGTGAGCGATGGGCTACGGCCGTGATCGGTCTCGACCTTGCCGACACCGGCCAACACCGGCCAACCGACGCCCGGGCACAGCCCGGCGTCCTGCTGGTAGAGCCGCAGAAACGGCGAAGGGATGTCGGCGCTCGCCGCCGTGGCGGTGTAGGTGATCGGTAGCGCGCCGACGAATCCGGCGACGAGCGCGGCGCCGCAGGACGCAACGGCGGCAGCGGCGACAGTTGCGGTCTTGGCGAGCATGGTCGGGCCGGTCACGACACCGCCTCGATTCGCCAGCGGCTGTCGTTGCCGAGGATCAGTCGCAGAGTCCAGGCGACGCCGACGTGAGTGGAGCCAGTCGCGAGCTGGCCGGCGACGCGGACGTTGGCGTCTGTGCCGGTGACGTCCGTGGCGGTCGAGGTGACCGTCAGAGGCATCCGTGACAGTGCTGACGTGTCGGCGTGATGTCGGGCCGCTAGCAGTGCGCGAGCGAACTCCGGAGTGGTCGTGGCTGTGATCGCGGCAGCGGCGTTTACCGGGTCGTCGGTCAGCGCATGCAGCAGACGGATGGCGACTTGCGCAGCAATCGCTCTGCTCGGCGCCGCAGCCGAGGCATCCGCGCGGCTCGCTGTGGTTCCGTGGTGACTGGCCGTCGACGCGAGCAAGGCTGTGGTGGCGGTTGCGACGGCGAGGAGTGTCAGCACGATGCGTCTGGCTGTCATGTACGCATCCGCGCGTCGGTGTCGACGAGGCTGGCCTCGCCCGCGGACAACACGTGGTCGACGACGGCGGTGCACCCACCCACCCGCCACAACGCCCGGTGCGGCGGAAGGCGCGTGACGAGCTCGGTCTCCACGTCGGACAGGTCGAGCAGCCGCCCGGCAAGGTTTCGCTCGCCGGGAGCTTGCCCGTAGACGACGCGGGTTTCCGCGTCGGCGAGCAACCCGCCGGCTTGCTCCCGGGTCGCGGTGCCGCTGTCCGCCTGCCCGTGCAAGTCGGACAGCCGGTGCACGACGACGATCAGCTGGACACCGTGGCTTCGCGCCAGCTTGCTCACCGACTGCAGCCACCGGGTGGTCGCGGCCGAGCCGAGCAGCGCCCATGCCTCGTCGACGAGCAGCAGTTGTCGCCGGTCGCGCGGCGCGCTGATCGCGCGTTGCAGCCAAGTGCCGGCGCAGACCATCACCGGCGCCAGCGCGTCCGTGCCGAACGTCGCCGACAGGTCAAGGACCAGTCCGTGCGTGTCTCGGTCGAGGTGCACGGTGGTCGGTCCGTCGACCATGCCGGCGAGGTCGCCGGTGAGGAGTCGTTGCAGCTCCAGGGCGACTGGCCGGACCGCGAGTGCGAGGCTGCGCGGGCGGGCGCTCACCGCCGCCGCCATCGCCTCGCTGGGCTCCAGCAGCCGGTCGACCACATCGCACAGCACCGGCGCCGGCGGAAGGTTCGCGCAGGCGCCCGCGACCGCGGCGCGCTCCTCCGGGCTGAGCCGGCGGCCCAGACCGGCGCCGGCGAGGGCGGCGACCAGTCCGGCACGTCGACGCAGCACCGCATCCGCGCCGCCCGCGTCATCGGGGTCGGCGTCGAGCGGGTTGAGCCGGTCCGGGCCGCCGGGCGCGAGGGTCAGCCGCGGCAGGTCGTTGCGGTCGGCGAGCGGCCCGTACTCCCCTTTCGGGTCGAGGACGTAAGCGGCGCGGCCGGCGAGCAGCTGGCGGGACAGGTAGGTCTTGACCAGCGCGCTCTTGCCCTTTCCGAGCTGCCCGGCGACGACCATGTTCGGGCTGGTGACGGTGCCGGTCGCGTAGCACTCCCACGGGTCGTAGCAGAACGCCGCGCCGCCGGCGAGGTGGTTCACCCCGATCAGCACGCCGGCGGCTGGCATGCGGGACTGCGCCTGCCACGGGTAGACGGAGACCGCGTGGCGAGTGGTCACCGACACCGGCGGTGAGAGCGGGCTCACCGTTCCACCACCAGCGACGGTGAACGTCGGGCCGACGAAGGCGCCGCGCTGCGGTGCCGGTCCGCGGCGCGGTCGGCGGCCAGCGGCCGCGTCGCCGTGTTCACAGCAGCATCGGCCGGACGGGTGGGCGGCGCCGCGGTGAGGATGCGGTCGGCGGCGCCCATCACCCGCTCGGCGGTCGCCAGTAGCACGCCGGTGGCGCCGCCGGCCCAGCCGGCGACGTACGGGACGGTGTAGTCGTTGCTGTCCAGGCCGTGCGCGTGCGCCACGAGGTAGGCGACCGACTCGGCCTCCACCTCGGCACAACCGCGGTCGAGATCCGCTGGTCGTACCGCCGGGTCGTGCAGCAGCACGTGCGCGAGCTCGTGCGCGAGCGTCTTCACGCGCTGCGCCGACGGGAGATCGTCGCGGACGGTGTCGGTGCGCGCGAGGTAGTCCGTCACGCCGTTCGCCGGCGAGCAGTCGCCGTCATGCAACGCGAACCCAGCCGCGGTCACTTCACCGGCGAGGGTGTCCCACAACCCGTCCGGCGCGCCGCCGGTCAGCAGCTGCGGCACGACCTCGGGCAGTGGATCACCGTCGGTTTGGCTGACGTCGAAGACGTGCACGACCCGGTAGCCGCGCAGCACCCGCTTGCCGTCGTCGTCGAGCAATTCCGGCGCCGGTTCGGCGCGCGCTCCGTCCGCTGCGCGGGCGTCGGCGCGCGAGGTGTAGGGCGCGATGATGGCGATGCCGCGTTCGCCGTGGCGGACCTGCCGGCCGAGGGACTGCCAGGTGCGGTACCCGGCGACGTGTGTCGCGTCGGGGCGTTGCACGCCGATCAGCAGCACGTTGTGCGGGCTGTAGTTGTGGAACCGGGCTGCGACGGTGAGCATCCGCCGCCACCCCTCGGAGGTGGTCAATGCGGTGACCGCGTCGGTCAGCCGGGCATGCGCGCGGCGCAGCCGTTCGGTCTGCGCCGGGTTCACTTTGGCCGCCCGGACGCCCGGCACAGCGGCATCGAGGCGAGCAACGCGAGGTCGTGCTCGCCGTGGCAGGCGCGCAGGTCCAGCCGGGCGGCTGCGGCTGCGGTGCGCACGGCCCGGCAGGCGCCGTCGAGCTCGGCGAGTGTCGATGCGCTGCAGGTGACGACAGCGGACAGTCGGGTCAGCCGGTATCCGGCGACGAGTTCCTCCTCGGCGGCGGTCGCCTCGTCGGCGGCGGCCTGCACCGCGGCGGTGTCGGTCAACCCGAACCTGTTCCGGTCGGCGGCGTCGAGCCGGGCGCGTGAGCGGGCCGCCCGCGCCTGCCGGACGGCGGCCGCCTGCGGCACCGGGACGAGGTGGACGGAGACGGTGCGGGTGACGGCCGGCGGTGTGGCGAGCAGCAGCGGTTCCAGCCAGCCGGGCGCGACCGGAACCCGCGGCCAGCCGGTGACGGCGAAGCTGCGGTGCACGGTGTCGTCGGTGCGCAGGTGGTCCCAGCGGCGCAGCTGCGACGCGGGTCCGACCTGTTCGCCGGCGTGCAGCAGGACGGCGTCGGGGAACTCGACGTCGCTGTACCGGCGCAGCAGCCCGGCGCATTCGGTGACCGACAGCGGGCGGGCGGCCAAGTCCGCGATCAGCAAGGCGCGCAGCGCGTCCCGAACCGCAGCCACGATCTCGCCGCCGCTGCTGGCGCGGGGCCGGGCGTAGGCGAGGGCGAGGAACACCTCGTGCCGGACCGCGGTCGCGGTCACCGCCGCGACCATCGCCTGGTAGTCAGCGACCCCGTCGCCGTCGGTCGGCGCGCGGTCGGTCAGCCACCGGTCGAGCCCGTCTCGGTCCGGGCCGGCGCGTTCCACCCACTGGATGCGCCGCAGCCGAGGGTCGGCCGCGAGCGCGGCGATCGCGTCGCCCCAGCCGGCGAGCAGCCGCGCCTGCTCCGGCGGATCGAGCAGCGGGAACCGGTCGGTCCCGGCGACCGACAGCACCACCGTCGAGGCCCGTCCGGCCGGGTCGTCGACGAGCGCGACACCGTCGTGGTCGAGCAGGGTCAGCCGTCCGGACCGGCCGGGGAGGTTCACCGTCCACCGCGCCGAGCCAGTTGTTCCCCGCAGCGGCGCGGTCCAGCGGGTAGCAGCGGCGGTGTGCCGCCGCGCCGGTGGCAGCCATTCGACCAGCGGCCGGCCGGACACCGGCACCAGTGCGGCCGCTGCTCCCGCGACAAGCAGGACGACCCCGACCGGAAGCGGCGCGCCGGCGTACAAGGCGGTGACCGTCGCGGCGACGGTGACGGCGATGGTGGCGACCGGGAGCAGCGGCAGCCCGAGCCACACCACGCCGGCGGTGCCGGCGAACCGGTAGCGGGGGTCTACGGCGGTCATGCCGTACCACCCGGCGCCGCAGTCGGTGCGGACGGTGGCGTCGGGCGAGCCACCGACGGCGCCGGCCGGCCGGCTGGTGCGGCGGAGGCCAGCCGCGCCGCTGGGTGCGGTGCCGCGGCAAGCAGCCGGGCGCTGCCGGAACGCACCTTCGATGCGACCGCGGCGCCGCCGCCCGCGACCGCGGCGGCCTCGACCACGTGCGGCACGATCCGGAAGGTCAGCGGCAATCCGAGCGTGCCGAGGAACAGCAGCGCCAGCCCGACGGCGATGCCGTCGACGCCGCCGGCGAGGCCCTCACCGGGATGGGCAAGCGCCGCTGCCGCCAGCACCATCAGCACGGTGATGACGAGTTGGGCGAGCACCACCGCGACGAGTACCTCGAGCAGCCGGCGGGTCCAGCGTGCGGTGGCCTGCCAGAACAGGCCGGCGAGCGCGAGCGGGACGAACGCCGCGAGCAGCAGCACCAACGCGGCGCGGCATGCGAGTTCGATCCAGATGACGAACGACAGCACCGCCGCGGCGAGCACCACGACCAGGAGCGCTACGCCGCCGGTCGGTTCCAACGGGCTCGCGGTGATCCCGAGCACCTCGCGCATGTGGTCCAGGGCGTGCGCGAACCCGCCCGGTCCGCCGACCCCGACCGCAACGATGGTCGCGCAGGCGCCGTTGACGACTGCGAGCAGCAGCGACAACGCCGCGCGCGCGGCGAGCAGCAGCGGTCCGACCAGCAGCGGCAGCAGCACGCCGCGGCGGACCGCGCCGCCGGGCCGGCCGGCGAGCACTTCCGCGGCGACGCCGCAGAACACCACTGGCAGCGCGAGCATCCCGGCGACCGTGAGCATCGCGCGCCACGGCCCGGTGAACCAGCCGTCCAGATGCACGTCGGTCGTCGCGACCAACGCGTTCGTCATGTGCTCGAAGCTCCACGAGCCCAGCGACTGGATACCGCTGGTGAAGGCACGGGCGATCGCGCCCAGCAGCGACCCGACGAGGTCGAAATGGAACGGGTTGGGGATGTGCACCTGCGGGTCGGCGGCACGCATCAGTGCACCGACCCGCCGACGCCGAACCCGAAGTTCACCAGCGCGGTCGCCGCGCCAGCGACGAGCGCGCCGACCGCGCCGCCGAGCACCATCATTCGGCCCTGCTGTGTCGCGCCGTAGTGACCGGTGCGGGCGCCGAAACCCCACGCGGCGGCGCCGGCGAGTACCGCGACCACGCACGCCAGCAGCACCCAGGTGACGAGGCCGCCGACCAGCGAGGTCAGCTGCGCCGTGCCGGGCAGGTTCGAGTTCGGATTGACGCTGACACCCTGCGGAACCATCGCGGCCTCCCAGCCGTCGTCGTGTTACGGACGGCGGAAGGTTGCGCGGTCACCGTGACCACAACCGTGACCACGGCGAACCACTGACATGGATCGCGGTCGTGGTCACGCTGGTGGTTCGCGGCGAACCACGCGATTGCGTGCGCGGTTGCGGTTACCCGGCGCGTTGGCTGCGGATCGCGCGGTCGAACTCGGCGAGCGTCTCCGGTTCGATCCGTGCGTCCGGCTCGACCTGCTCGTCGAGCACGCCGCGCAACGCGTTGAGCAGGTTGCGGGCCTCGCCCGACGCGCCGCGCGCGGCGGCTGCGCGCATCCCGAGCCGGTACAGCCGTTCGTCATACGGGCAGGCGCTGATCCCGACGTTCGCCGCCCATGTCGCGGTCGTGGGGTCGCCGCGGTCCATCGCCCGCTGACCGACGTCGAGCGCGAGGTCGACGATCACTGCTTCGATGTGCCGGTCGAAGCCTTCCAGCTGCACCCATTCGTTGTCGTAACCCTCGAACGGGCGGCCGCGCACCAACTGCAGCGCGCGGCGTCGGTCGTCCTCGTCGCCGGCGGCCAAGGCTTGGAACCGCTGCCAGTCGCAGCCCACGGTGTCGGTCATCCGCCAGCTGCGGCCTTCGTGCACGATGCCGCAGTCCAGCAGCCGTCGCGTCTCGCTCATCCGGGTGCGCATCAGGTCGGGGTTGAACTCCCGGTCCGGCCATACCGTCGTTGCGAGCACGTCCACCGGGATCGCCCGGCGGTGCAACGCGAGATAGACGGCGAGGTCGCGGACCCCCGCGCGTTTCGCCGGACCGTTGCCGTTGATCTCGACCGGGCCGAGCACGTTCACCGACACCGGCTTGTCGCTGGCGTCCGGCGGGCAGTCGTCGCTCATCGGCTGCAGCGCGTCGTCGTCGGCAGCGACCGGCTCGGCTGCTGCAGCGTGGGTGAGCAGCTCGGCGGTGCGTGCGGTGAGCTCGACGTCGAGCAGGTGCGGAGTGATGTCGATGTCGAGGCCAGGGATGCGCAGCAGGCGTTCGTCGAGATGCCACGGCTGGGCATCCGCGTCCTGCCCGTGCAGAACGGCCACAAGGGGACTGCCGGCGCAGAGCAGCTGAGCCCGTAACGCCGGCGGCAGATCGCTGCCGGTCAGCCCCGCGAGCAGAATGACGGCCACGTCACCGTCGGTGCCGCTGCGTCGAGCGGCGTCCAGCGACTGCGCGGTGAGTGACGACGCAACCCGACCGGCGTAGACCGCGAGATGCTCGAGCAACGGCGACCCTGGCCGCCACACGTCGACGCGTTCACGGCCGACGCCCGCGTCGGCGAGATGCGCCGGGACGACGACCTGCGCGAGCTCGCCCCAGGGCGCTCCGGCGACGGACTGCGTGACACCCGCGATGAACCGGTCGACCAGAGCCACGTCGCCGATCACGCCGACGGTGCGGGCGACCTCCAGGTTGACGTAGCAGGTGGCGTCGCCGACGGCACCTACCGGGACGAGCAGCGGGGCCGGGTCCGCGGCGTCGGTGTCGATGGACAGCAGGAAGCCATGGTCGCTGGGCGCAAGCTGCCAGCCTCGGTCGGTGGCGGTGAACGGTGCCGGGGCGGCGGCGGTCGGTGTGACGATCACGTCGATGGTGCCGTCGCATTGGTGCAGCACCGCGCGTGCGGCGACATCTGGGTTGCGGGCCGCGGCGAACCGTGCGACCGCGCGAACCAACTCGATCGACTCGGCGGCGCTGCGGGCACTGCTTCGCAGTTTCGCTTCGACGTCGACCAGCGGTGCCGGCGGCGGTGCCGGTCGGGTGCCGAGGGGGCGGCGGCGGGCCGCCACGCGGCGGCGGCGGGTGAGCGCGACGAGTGCACCGGCCGCGCTGAGCGCGAGGGCGGCGCCGATCGGCGCCGCCGGCAATTCATGGTTGTCGCGCGGGGACGTGTTCCGGGTTGGTGCCGCGCCGTCCCCCGCAGTCGGCGCGTCGGTCGCGGTGGCGCGCGGAGCGGGCACCGGCGCGGCCGGGGCAGGCACCGGCTGCATGTCTGGCGGCGTAGCCGTGGCGATGCCGGGTCGTTCGGGTTCCGGACGCTTCGGTGCGGCGGTGACCGCGAGGTGCACGCCGGTGGCATCTGCTGGCATCCGCAGCACCCAGCCGGGGCGGATCAGGTTCGCGCGGGTGAGGCGTTGCCCGTCGGGCATCAACCGGCCTTCGTTCAGGGCGAAGATCTCCCGCCAGCGCAGCGGGTCGCCGAGATGCCGATCCGCGATGTCCCACAGGTTGTCGTGGTAGCGCCCGTGCGGCGGCTCCACCACGTACTCCCTATATAGAAGGTGCGGTTTCTCCGGCCGCACCGCCAGCGCCGATGTCGCGCCAGCCACCGCGAGCGCTTGGTCGGTAGCGACCGTGGTGACGGCCGGGTCCGGCGGTTGCGTGATGAACGACGCCGACACCATCGCGGTCGCGGGCGCGTGCGGGTAGGCGACCGGGGCCGCGCGGGTCAGCACGCCGCCGGTGGCGCCGCCGCCGTGCGCCGCCAGAACGGTGACCGCGATCAGATGATGCGCGACTCGACCGTTGACCCCGCCGAACGGTACGCGCAGCTGCCACCCGCGCAGCTGCGCGCCGGCCTCCGCGATGACGCAGGCGCACAGGTGCAGCCAGGCCAGCCAGGCCACTGCGGTGACGACGCGCAGCACGGCGGTGTCCGACAGGGGTGCGCGCAGCACGTGGGTCAGGTCGTGACTGGTTGGCCAGTGCCCCGGCAGGGGTTGTACGCCGAACGCGGTGAGCAGCAGCGGCGGCGCCACCAGCAGCGCGAGCAGGGTGGCGGCGGCGGCGAATGCGCGCAGGCGCAGCCGGGAGGAGGTCGCGCGTCCGATCATGTTCCCTCCTGCACGAGGACCCCGCGGACCGGTTCGGCGGCGGCCGTCCCGGCGACGTGGAAGGTGTTGATGCCGACCAGACCGAGCAGCACCGTCGAGGTCCGGCCGGTGACCGTGACGGTGACCCGCTGCGGCGTCGCGGCGGCGACGCACGTGGCGCCCGGGTCGGCGACGGCGACGTATCGGCATGCTGCGGTGCGGGCGGCGGCCGGATCGATGGCGTCGCTGCCGGTCGCGCGAAGCGCTGTGACGTCGAGTGCGTTGACGCCGGCGCGGGCTGCTTGCTCGGCGATGTCGGCGCTGCGTTGCCGGGCCGCGATCGCGCGGCCACCGTCGAGGACTAGCCCGGCGAGCGCGAACAGCACCGGGGTCAGCAGCACCAGGATGACGGCGGCGGCGCCGGTGTCGTCATGTCGTGTCGGTCGTGTCATCGCGCACCCGCATCGGTGTATCGGTCGATCGGCGCGGCCGCCGTCGACGTCAGCGTCTTCGCGCCGGGCAGGCCGGCGATGACGACGTCGGCGAGTGACGTGGTGCAGCGGACCGTCACCCGCACCACTCCGCCGGCGGCGAACGCGGTCGTGTCCGCGGTCACGGCGAACCCGGCGCAGCGGACACCCGCGGCGGACAGGTCGGCGTGCGCGGCGTCCGCGGCCGCTGCCTGCGCGGCCGCCGCGGAGTTTTGCAGCGACGCGGCGCGGGCGGCATCCCGCGCCGCGCCGGTGACCTGGCCGTCGGCGTCGGCGATGCGCCCCAGCCCAACGACGAGGCACAGCAGGGCGACGATGACGGGTGTCAGCACCGTCAGCTCGACGCTCGCTGACCCGCGCTCGTCGGTCACGGCTCACCGCCTGCGGTGAACTGCTCCACCGGCCCGCGGGACACCGCGTGCACGTGCAAGGCGGCGCCCGGGACGATCGACACCGCGCGGCCTGTCACGGTGACCGTCACGAATCCGCCGCTTCGGGTGACGGTGACGGTCGGCGAGCCGACCAGATCGGCGCCGAGCGAGTGCAGATAGGCGACGGTCTGTGCGCGCACCGTCGCGTCGTCGACGGTGTCCGCCGACCGCGCGATGCGGTCACCTTGCTGGGCAGCGGCGAGCGCGACGTGGCGGGCATGCCAGACCAGCGCGGCCTGCACCACCGTGAACACCAGCGCGATCAGGACCGGAGTGAGCAGCACGAGCTCGATCGCCGAGCTGCCTGCGTCCGGTCGAGCGCGCCGGGAACGGGACGTCACGGTGTCGAGTTCGCGCCCGGCGTCGACACGTCGATGCTGTTCGCCTTGCTCGTCAGCTTGTTGTAGATGATGGTGCCGACCGTGATCGCGATCACCGCTCCGAGCGCGGTCAGGATCACCCACTGGATAGCGTCGCCGCGTTCCGGGTCGTCGCCGCGGGTTCGGGCGCGCACCGCGTTGAACAACGCGACGCCGACCGTTACCTCGGGGAACACCGCCGCGACCGCCATCAGCAACTGCCGGGTACGGGCCATTGGACTGCCTCCGTTGATCGGGGTGCGGCGGTTCAGGTCGCCAGGACCTTCGCGACCGCGGGATAACCGAGAAAGACGACGAAACCGACGCCCAACACCACCTGCGCGACGAGCATCGACTGGGACCGTTCGTTGGCCCGGCCCTGCACGTCGGTCAGCTCGCGGTCGCGCAATGTCGCTGCCTGCGCCTGCAAGCTCATCTGCGCCTGCGCGCCGCTGGAGTCGACCAGCGTAAGCCGCAGCGCGGTGTCCACCAGATCCGGCAGCACCAACTGCTCGCCGAGCCGGCGCAGCGCGGCAGCCGGCGTGATGCCGTCGATCCGTGCGTCCGCCAGGGCCGTTCGGATCGCGGTGAACGCGAAGCCGTCGCCGATCGTCGCGGCGTCCCCGAGCGCCTCGGCGAGCCCCGCGCCACTGGCCATCCGCATCGCGACGAGATCCAGGTAGGCGCTGACCGCGGTGCGGAAACTGCGCCGCCGGGCGGCCGCGGCTTGACGCAGCCGGACGTCCGGCAGCAGAAAGCCGACCGCCGCCGCGGACACCGCAGCCCACGCCGGAACCAGAACCGGCACCGGCTGGCCGGCCGCGATCAGCAGCACGGACAGCAACGAAGGGACCGCGAACCCGACCAGCGCCCACAGCAGTTTGCGGGCGACGAACGTCTCGAGGTCCTCACCGGTCACCGCCAGGTCCGACCGCACCGCCGGGGTCGACCACGACCGGTCGGCGCCGTAACGCGACAGCCACCCACCAACCGTGGACTGCCACGGCCGGGTCGACGACGGGTTCGCCGACGGTGAGGACCAGCGGGCCGTGTCGATGTCGGCCAGGGTCGCGGCGATCGTCGGCGCAGCCGGACGCAGCCCGGCGACCAGCAGCACCAGGCCGAGACCGACACCGGCACCCGCGAGCAGCGCGACGGTCATCGATGCACCTGCCGGGCGGCGAGGAACCGGTCCGGTGTCGGCAGCGCGGACAGCCGAGACAGCCATGCGAAGCCGAGGGTGAAGATGCCGACGACCACCGCCAGCACCATCTGCCCGGTCGCCGACCGGTACGGGGCGACGTAGGTCGGGTTCAACACCGCCAGCCCGAGCGCGGTGACGACGGTGACCGCGACGACGAACTGGACCGCACGCCGGGTCGAGCGCCGCTCCGCCTCCACCGAACGACGCACCGCCAGCTCGCTGCGCGCCGACCGGGCCAACGACGACAAGACGGTGTGCAGGGCGCGGCCCTGCGCGCGACTGTTCAACAGCAAGGCCGCAACCACAAGGTCCGCACCGGTGTCGCCGACATCGTCGGCGAACGCATGCAGCGCGGCTTCCAGAGGTTCCCGCGCCGACAGCCGCTCGGCGAGCGCCGCGAGCTGCGGGCGGATCAACGGGTTCGCCGCGCCCACCGTCGCGGGCAGCGCCTCCGGCAGCGCGAGACCGGTGGCGATCAGATCACGTAGCGACTCGGTCCAGGCCGCGAGAGCCTCCAGCCGGGCGATCGCCAGCCGGTTGCGGCGGGTGCCGCCGAACACCCGGTCGTAGACGAACACCAGTGCGCAGGCGGCCAACGCCACCGCAACCCACCTGGTCACGACCGCCACCACCAGGGCCGCGAGCGCACCCACCAACATCCGCCGCACGGTCGCCGAGGAGATCCGACGTCGCGGCGACGTCCCCGTGCCGGTCGCGCCGACCAGGACACAGAGCAGCCCGGCGCCGATCCCGGCGCCAGCGAGCAGCGCGATCAGCACGTCGCCGTTCACCGCGCCGCCGTCCAGTCGCGGGCGTCGTAACCGTAGGCGCCGAGCCGCTCCGCGCGCTGATCGGTCAGCGGCGCCGCCGCTCGCGCGGCGAGCTCACCCGGCGGGGTCGCGAACACTTCGCTCGACACCACCTGGGTGCCGTCCCAGCCGACCACTTCCCGCACGCTGGATACGAACCGGTGCACCCGCCCGTCGCCGGTACGGACCTTCGTCATGTGCACGACCAGGTCAAGCGCGGCGGAGGTCAGCATGCCGCTCGCTTCCACCGGCAGCCGATGCCGGCCGGTGATCGCATAGGTGGCGATGCGATGGAACACTGTGCGCGAGTCGCGTGAATGGATCGTCGACAGCGAGCCGTCCTCGCCCTGCGTCATCGCGTCGAGCATCGCGACGATCTCACCGCCCTTTCCAGCACAGTGGGATCCGAAGCTTGGAATTCACGTGACTTGAAGTCGCG
>JADMIO011435034.1_pt1 | contig 22154 bp, 20 predicted proteins | sample 8958161 | NCBI WGS metagenome assembly JADMIO01 (sample SAMN16585339, study PRJNA669376) | soil metagenome | isolation source: Crop rotation soil | place: USA: Cullars Rotation, Alabama | collected 2011
CCGCCGCCGCGAGCCGCAGCACGTTGAACGTGCCGACGAGGTTGATCCCCAGCACCTTGTTGAACAGCTCGAGATCGTGCGGGACGCCTTCCTTGTTAACGGTGCGCTGCGCCCAGCCAACGCCCGCGCAGCTCACCGACGCGCGCAGCGGACCGAGCGCGATCGCAGCGTCGATCGCCGCCTGGACCTCGGCCGCCGACGTCACGTCCGTCTGCTGGAACGCGCAGCCGAGCTCGCTGCTGAGCGCGGCGCCGCGCGCAGCGTCGCGGTCGACGATCATGACCTTCGCGCCCGTGGCCACCAGCTTGCGGACCGTGGCTTCGCCGAGTCCGGAGGCTCCTCCCGTCACCAGCGCCGACTGACCTCGCATGTCCATCTCTGACTCCTTTGGCTCGCTCGCGCCGCGGTGATAGCACGCGCGGGCCTCGCGGCGAACGTGCCAGCGCGCAACGCTTGCGCGCTCGCGCCGCTTCGGCGAGCCGCTCCGACGCGGCGATCGCCGAGCACCGCTCTCTCGCTGGAGCGCGCAACGCTTGCGCGCTCGCGCGCCGCTGCCCGACACACGTGGCGCGCTCGTCGCCGCTCGACGGCGTGCTCGTCGCTGCTCGACGATGCTCGCAGCACGCTCGCAGCACGTCGAAGAGGCTCACGCGATCGCGAAGCGATCGTCTCGCGATCGGCTCGAGCGCCTCGCGAGGACCGCGTGAAGTACTTTCTGTGGCACTCGCGAGTCGTTCTCGGCCCAATCTCTTGTTGCTTTCTGGATCGCGTGTGATATTGACCGCGCGCCGCTAACAGGGGCGGCCGATAGGAGGTCGGTGAGTTGAACACACGCGGACGTCATTTGCTGGTCGAGTACACCGGTTGTGACTTCACCATCCTGGACGATCTAAAACGCATAGAAGCGTTGATGAACGAAGCGGCCAGGGCAGCCCAGACCAACATAGTGGCTTCAGTGTTCCAGCCCTTCGAACCGCAGGGCGTCACCGGCGTCGTCGTCGTAGAAGAATCGCATCTGTCGATTCACACCTGGCCCGAGCACGGCTACGCAGCCGTCGACTTCTTCACGTGCGGAGACTCCACGCCGGAGCGCGCGCATGAAGTCTTGGCCGCCGGCCTACGAGCGCAGTGCTCGGAAGTGATGCTGCTCGACCGCGGTACCGGTGTCCCGGGCGGCGGCATGCAGCTTCGCAGCCACCGCACCGAGCTGAGCACCTTGACGATGGACGGCTCTGAGGAAGCGCCGGCGTCATTCGCCCGGCTCGTCTCCTGAGTCTGACTTTACGGGCGGGAGGGCCCTCGGGTCCTCCCGCCCTTTCTCTTTAAGGACGCGGAGGGCTAGGCCATGAGCTTGTGGTTCGACGAGACGTTTCAGGGCCGGGTGCGGCTCGGCTTTCACGTCACGAAGACGCTCTTCCACGGTCAGAGCGAGTTCCAGAGCGTGGACGTGGTCGAGACCGAGGCGTGGGGCACGACCCTGCTGCTCGACGGCGTGTACATGACCAGCGTCGGCGACGAGTACCACTACCACGAGATGCTGGTGCACCCGGCCTTGACCAGCGCGCCGTCGATCAAGCGCGTGCTCGTCATCGGCGGCGGCGACGGCGGGACCGTGCGCGAGGTGCTGCGCTACCGCGAGGTCGAGCACGTGACCTTGTGCGAGATCGACCGCCTGGTGATCGACGCGAGCCAGCAGTACCTGACGGAGTTCAAGGTGCCGTGGAACGATCCGCGGCTGACCATCCTGTGCCAGGACGGCGTCGCGTACCTGCGCGACTATAAAGGCGAGCCGTTCGACGTGGTCCTGGTGGACGGCGCCGACCCGGTCGGCCCGGCCGCGGGCCTGTTCGAGAGCCCGTTCTACGCCGCGTGCAAGGCGCGGATGCGCCCCGACGGCGTGCTCGCGAGCCAGACCGAGGCGCCCACGCTCATGCGCGACGACTTCGTGCGGATCGTCAAGACGTTGCGCAGCGCGTTCCCGAGCGCGCAGCCGTACTTCGGTCCGGTCCCGATCTACGTCTGCGGCCTGTGGAGCTGGACGCTCGCCAGCAACTCACCCTCGGGCACGTTGCCGGCCCCGCGGGAAGATCGCCTGGCCCAGATCGAAGCCGGCTGTCGTTATTACAACCGCGACATCCACCGGGCCGCGTTCGTCCTGCCTAACGATCTCCGGAAGCTTCTGTAGCCGCAGACGGCGGCCGGTCGTGTCTCGTGCTCGTAGTCGTGGTCGTGGTCGAATTCCGGAGAAGATCGACCACGACTACGAGCACGAGACACGAGACACGAGGCAGATCAGCCGGGACGCGTCCCGGCCGATCCGCTTGAAAATACCCGCGTTTGTCGCCGGCTGGTCTTTTCCTGGGGCCTGTTGTAGGTGTATGTGCCCTTCCAATTTCAAGACAGGTCGCCGATGACACGCAACCGCAGCGATAACGTGGTCCCGCTGGCTTCAGGTCGGCGCCTCGACTCCAGTACCGAGGCCAACGTCGAGGTCACTCCGACTCGCGAGGCCGCGCTCGCCTATCACGCGGACGGTCGGCCCGGGAAGCTGACGGTCAATCCGAGCAAGTCGGTCCAGACGCAGCGCGACCTCGCGCTCGCGTACACGCCAGGCGTGGCCGAGCCGTGCCGCGAGATCGCCAAGGACCGGAGCGCCGTCAACAAGTACACCGCGCGCCGCAACCTCGTGGCCGTCGTCAGCAACGGGACGGCAGTGCTCGGCCTCGGCGACCTCGGCCCGTACGCGGCCAAGCCCGTGATGGAAGGCAAGGCCGTGCTGTTCAAGCGCTTCGCGGACATCGACGTGTTCGACATCGAGATCGACGCGCGCGACCCGGAGCGGATCATCGAGACCGTCGCGGCGCTCGAGCCGACGTTCGGCGGCATCAACCTCGAGGACATCAAGGCGCCCGAGTGCTTCATCGTCGAGAAGGCGCTGCGCCTGCGCATGTCGATCCCCGTGTTCCACGACGACCAGCACGGCACCGCGATCATCACGGCGGCCGCCCTGCTCAACTCCTGCCAGCTCCAGAACCGCAAGCTCGAGGACTTGCAGATCGTGTGTCTGGGCGCGGGCGCGTCGGCGATCGCGTGCATGGACCTGTGGATCCAGCTCGGCGTTCGGCGCGACAACATCACCATGCTCGACTCGCGCGGCATCGTGCGCGACGGGCGCGGCGGAGTCGGCCCGTACAAGGCGCCGTTCGCGCGCCCGGTCGACGATCCGCGGCGCACCTTGGCCGACGCGCTGCGCGGCGCCGACGTGCTGGTCGGGCTGAGCTCGGGCGGGACGATCGCACCCGAGCTAATCGAGCCGATGGCCGAGAACCCGATCATCTTCGTGCTCGCAAACCCGGACCCCGAGATCCCCTACGACCTCGCCGTCTCGACCCGGCCTGACGCGATCGTGGCCACCGGCCGCAGCGACTTCCCGAACCAGGTCAACAACGTGCTCGGCTTCCCGTTCATCTTCCGCGGCGCGCTCGACACGGCGTCGACGTCGATCAACGACGAGATGAAGCTCGCCGCCGCGCACGCGCTCGCGGATCTCGCTCGCGAGCCGGTGCTGCAGCAGGTGTGCGACGCCTACGGCGGCGAGCGGCTCGAGTTCGGACCGCGCTACATCATCCCGAAGCCGTTCGACCCGCGCGTACTGGCGTGGGTGTCGTCGGCGGTGGCGCAGGCCGCGATGCAGACGGGAGTCGCGCAGGAGCTGCTCGACCTCGACGTCTACCGCCGCCAGCTCGACGTCAAAGCTGGGTTGTAACCCGCGAGGGTCGTGACGGCGTTCGACGCAGTGGTGGTCGGTGGCGGCGTCGCGGGGCTGTCGGCGGCGCTGGCGCTGAGCGCCGAGCAGCGGGTGCTCTTGCTCGAGCGCGAGCCGCTGCTCGCCGCGCACGCCTCGGGGCGCAACGCGGCGATCTTTCGGCCGCTCGAGCGCGACGCCACGACCGCGGTCCTCGCCGGTCGGAGCGCGGAGCGGTTCGGCGAGCTGGACGTGGGACCGCTGCTGCGGCGCACGGGCCTCTTGCTGGCGGCGCGCTCCTCTGCCGAGCTCGCCGAGCTGCGCGACCATGCAGCGGCGCAGGCGGTCGAGTGCGAGCTCGTGGAGGGCGCGGCGTTGTACGAGCGCTCGCCGCTCTTGGTCGGCGGTGAGGTCGGCGCCGCGTTGTGGGTGCCGGCGGGAGGCGTGATCGACATCCACGCGCTGACGAGCGCCCTCGCGGCGCGCGCGCGCGACGCCGGTGCGCGGTTGCACATCGGCAGCGCCGTGGCGCGGGTGAACGTCGAGCGGGGACGCGCGACGGGCGTCGCGCTCGAGGACGGCACGGTGCTGCATGCGAGCACGGTGGTGCTCGCCGCTGGCGCCTGGGGCGCGATGCTCGGCGCGAGCGCAGGGGCGGCTCTGCCGCTCGTGCCGTGGCGGCGGCACCTGGTACAGCTGGGCGCGGTCGCCGGTTGCGAGCCGCAGGAGCCGGTCGTGTGGCGAGTCGACGACGAGCTGTACTTTCGGCCCGAGTCTGGCGGTGTGCTGTGCAGCCCGTGTGACGCCGAGCCGAGCGCGCCCGGCGTGCCGCTCGCGGACGCGACCGCGCTCGAGCTGCTCGCGCGGAAGCTCGCGCGCAGCGCGCCGAAGCTCGCGTCCGCGGGCGTGCGCAGCTCGTGGGCGTGCCTCAGGACGTTCGCGCCGGACGGGGAGCTCGTGCTCGGCGGCGATCCGCGGGTCGATGGGCTGCATTGGTTCGCCGGGCTCGGCGGCCGCGGTCTCGGCGTCGCGGTCGCTGCCGGCGAGCTGCTCGCGGAGCTCGTGCGCGGTCGACCGAGCGCGAGCGACCTCGAGCTCGCCGCGGCGGTCGCGCCTGCGCGGCTGCTATGAGCGCCAGCGCGCCCTCGAACGCTCGCGGTCGCCTGCGCGCGCTCGCCGCGACCGCGCTGCTCTCGCTCGCGCTCCACGGGCTCGTGTACGTGCTGCTCGGCGGCTGGCTCAGCGACCGGTCCGAGCTCGCGCTTCAGCTGCCGAAGGAGATCGAGCTGGGGCTGAGCGAGCAGAAGCCGGGCGCGCCCGGCCCGCCTGGGGCACCTCCGTCGGCGGCTCCACCCCCGCCGGAGCCCACGCGCCCGAAGCCGCCGCCGAAGCCGAAGCCGCGCGTGTTCCCCGACGACCGCGCGTTCGCGCTCGACGCGGGCGTCGCACAGCCCGAGCCCGATCCCGACGGCCGCGACGCTGCCGTGGCGCTCGGGGCCGAGAACGGCCGCGACGGCGGTGCCCCCGCGCTCGCGAGCGGCGACGGCAACTCGCTGCTCGGCGGAGGGCTCGGGCTCGGCTTCGGGGCTGGAGGGTTCGGCAACGGCAGCGGTGGCGGCGGCCCGGCCGGCGCGGTGATCGGGCTGCACGCCGACCTGCAGAAGATCGCGGACACGTCGCTCGTGCTCGAGACGGCAGCGCTGCTCGCGCTGATCCCGGGCTGGCAGGAGGTGCTCGCCGGCTCCGGGCTCGAGCCGACGAGCGACTTCACGCGCTTGTTCGTGGCCACGCCGAGCCTCGAACGCTCGTCCTTGCTGGTCACCGCGCGCGTGCGCGGTGGCGTGCGAACGGTCGGTACCGCTGTACAGCGGCTCGCCCGCGAGCGCGGTCAGCCGGCGGCGTTCGCGGAGCGCGGCGGCATGCGGATCGCACCGTGGCGCAACCGCGGTCCGACCGAGCGCGTCGCGGCGTTGCTCGCGGGCGAGCAACTCTTGATCGCCCGTCCCTCCGACGTCGACCGAGCGACCGCCGTCGCCGCCGCGCTCGCTCGCCGTCACGCGCGCCAGCCGGGCATGGAGCGCGCGAGCGGTACGGCTGCGCTGCTCGCGATGTACGAAGGCGAAGCGGTCGCGCTCTCGGTCGAAGGCCCGCGTCAGTTCGCGCCCGCCGCGGCCGCGCAGGTCCTACCGCTCGGATTGCGCATCTCGATCCGCCACGTCGACGAGTACTACGCGGAGCTCCGCCTGTTCGGCTACTACGAGTCCGCTGCCCGCGCGGCGCTCGCAGTCGAGCGGATCGAAGCCGCGCGCCCCGTGCTCGTCGAGCACCCGCGCTCACAGTACCTCGGTCTGCAGAGCGCCATCCGCGAAGCCGTGCTCACTCGAACCGGCTCGACCTTGACCCTCGACGCGAAGGTCACGCTGCACCAGCTCCGCTACATGATGCACGCGGTGAGCCGGTTGCTCGCCCCGCGCTGATCCGCGAGCGAAGCGAGCCCGTCGCTTCAGGGCAAGAACGAAAGACCGCCGCCGATGTGGAACGTGGTCTGCGTCTTCAGATCCTTGTCCGTGCAGATGCGGTCGTTCTCGTCGTGCAGGCACGACTGCTGCGGCAGCCAGAACGTGAACCCGAGGTTCAGGTCGATGCCGAGCCCCTTGGTGATGTAGAACGTGCCGCCGATCTCGAGCGGGATGTTGATGCTCTGGATCGTGCGCACCCGGTCCGCGCCGGCTTCCTGCTTGGCCAGCAGCTCTCCCAGGTAGTCCATGCCCGCGTCGGTCGCGGCCGCGTTCGGGTCGATCATGCTGATGTCCACCGGCTCGGGCTCGAGCACGGCCGCCTGCGCGCTGACCGGTTGGATGCCGGTACCGCCCCAGAAGTCGAAGCCGATCGCCTTGCGGTACTGCTGGATGTGGCCGCGCACGTAGAGCCCGGGGTTCACGGCGACGACGAACTTCGCGTCGTCCGGGCTGCCGTCGTAGTTGCCCTGGATGACCAGGCCGTACGACAGGAACCACGGGAACCGCCCGCCGAGCGAGATCTGCGGCATGATCCCGCCGCTCGAGCCCTGGAACTTCGGCCCGCCGATGTTCAGCGAGTAGCCGAAGTTCAGCGCCATCTCGAAGCCCTGCGCGGGGTCCCTCTCCCCCGGCTCGCCTGCCAGGTCGCGGCTCAACGACTCGTAGTCGGCCTGGTTCGGCTTCTCGGGCGGCGGCTCTTCTTTCTTCGGCGGCGGCGCGGCGACGACCGGCGCAGGCTCCGGCGGCGGCAGCGCGGCGACAGGCTCGACCATCGGCAGCGGCACGACCACCGGCTTGGGCGCCTCGCTCATGCTGATCACGATCTGGCGCTTGCTGCGCGCGGGCATGTCGAGGTTCTCCTCGTAGTCGGTGTAGCCCTCCTTCTTCGCGCGCACGGTCAGGTTTCCCGGGGCGATGCGGAGAACCGGCAGCGGGAGCGTGCCGAACGAGTACTTGTTGATCGAGACCTCGGCGCCGATCGGCTGGCCCTGCACGTCGAGCTGGGCGGCGTCGCGCTTCATGTGGCGCAGCGAGGCCTGCAGCTTCTTGCGGTTCTCCTTGATCCAGGGGTCCTTGCGCGACTTGAGCGCGGCGTTGATGTGTTGCTCGGCGCCGCCGAAGTCGCCGAGCGTCTCCTCCGCGAGGCCCATCTGCGCCGTGCCGCGCGGCGTGGGGTAGATCGCGTTCGCAGCCTTGTACTTGTCTAGGGCGCCCTGAGCGTTGCCGCCCGCCTGCAGCGCCATGCCCTCGTCGACCAGCAGCGCGGCGCGCTGCTCGGGGGGCCCGCTCGGCTCGCGCAGGTGCACCTCGAGGTCGAAGCGCCCGGGCGCGACGTCGAGCGTCTGCTCGTAAGTCTCGAAGTTCGGGGCGCTGACGCTGATCTTGTGCTGCCCGATCGGCACCCACAGCTCGTTGTTGCTCGGCTGCGCGCGTGCGCCGTCGATGTCGATCGCGGCTTCGGGCGGGGTCAGCTTGAGCGTGAAGCGGCCGTAGGCGTTCTTGATCCGCTCCACCTCGGCCTTGACCGCGTCGATGGTCGCCCTGTCCGTCTTCGGATTGGCGAACTTGACGTAGCCCTCGAACGCCTCGACCGCCTTGTCGGGCTTGCCCCAGGTCTTGTAGGCCAGAGCGAGGTTGTACAGCGCCGTCGGGGTGGGCTGCTTACGATACGAAGCGTCGAACGCCTGGACCGCGTCGGCGGGGCGCCCCGCGTTCAGCGCTTGAACGCCCTGATCGAACAGCTCGCGTGCGCTCTGCGCGGCGGCTCCGCTCGCTGCACCGCCGAGCATGACCGCAACCAACACGAGGCGTGTGAAAGCCCAAAGCAAGCGGTGCATGCGCTCTCCCATTCAAGCGCCGCCGCGAAGCGCCGGCGCGATGCCGCAAAACGTGCAGTAAGCCCTGCGCGCTCGGCCGGGGGCCGGACGCGTGTCAGCCGGGGAATTTACGGCAGCGGCACCCATATGCACAACTCTCTTGGGCACCCCCGGCGCCGGCGCGCTAAGTAAGGTGCAATGGGCCTCGAGGTCGAGCTGGTTCGGGACGTCGAGGGGGTGGCGGCCGCGGATTGGGACGCGCTGTGCGGTCAGGACGATCCGTTCATCGAGCACGCGTTCCTGCACGCCCTCGAGCAGAGCGGCAGCGTCGGCGGGGACAGCGGTTGGTCGCCCTGCCACGTGCTGGTGCGCGACGGCGGCCGGTTGGTCGGCGCGCTGCCGCTCTACGTGAAGCAGCACAGCTACGGCGAATACATCTTCGACTGGGCCTGGGCGGCCGCGGCCGAGCGCGCCGGCCTGCGATACTACCCCAAGCTCGTGTCGATGGTGCCGTTCACGCCGGCGACGGGGCGCCACCTGCTGTGCGCCGCCGACGCCGACGCCGCCCAACGAAGCCAAGTCACGAGCGCGCTGCTGCAGGGCATCGATGCGGCGGCGACGCGGGTATCCGCGTCATCGGTGCACCTGCTGTTCCTCGACCAGAGCGAGCGTGACCAGCTGCTCCAATGCGCCGATTTGATGCCGCGCGAGACCTTGCAGTACCACTGGCACAACGACGGCTACGCCGACTTCGAGGACTATCTGGGCCGCTTTCGCTCCGCGTTGCGCAAGCAGGTGCGCCGCGAGCGGCGCGAGGCACACGCGACCGGCCTCGAGCTGCGCGTGGTGACGGGTCCCGAGCTCGGCGATCGCGAGTGGGCGGCCCTGTACGCGTTCTACCGGGACACCTGTCAGAAGCGCGGCTCCGGTCCGTACCTTACCCGACGGTTCTTCGAGCTGATCCGGAAGAGCCATGCACACCGCGTGCTCGCGGTGCTCGCGCTGCGCGCAGGCGAGCCGATCGCGGGCACGCTCAGCTTCCAGAAGGGCGCGCATCTGTACGGCCGATACTGGGGCTGTCTCGAAGACTACCCCGCGTTGCACTTCGAGTGCTGCTACTACGTGCTCATCGAGCACGCGATCTCGCACGGCCTTTCCCGCTTCGAAGCTGGCGCCCAGGGTTCCCACAAGCTGCGGCGCGGGCTGCTGCCGGCGACGGTGCACAGTCTGCACGAAGTTGCGCATCCCGGGCTGCGCGCTGCGCTCGCCGATCATTTACCGCGCGAAATCGCCGCCCATCGCCGCGAGCTGAGCGCGCTCGCAGAGCACGGCCCGTTCAGACGCGGTTGATACGCGGTGCCACCAGTAGTCCGCGGGGCCACAAACGTTGGGACGCGCTTGGCGATGCTGGCGGGCCAGCATAGTATCGCGCGCGCAGTATCTAGGCCTCGAGCGTGGAGGAGTCATGGGGCAATCGGTGCGTGTGTCATGGGTGTGTGCGCTGACGGCGCTTGCGTTGAGCGCCGCGTTCGCGTGTGGCGGCGATGACGACGACGACAGCGCAGGGCGGTCGGGCGCCGGCGCGAGCGGTGCGGGCAAAGGCAGCGCAGGCAGCACTCCCGCTGGCAGCGGTGGCGGCGGCGGCATGAAGGTCTTCGACGCGGGCAGCGCGGACGATCGCAACGACGTGATGGCCGGCGAGCTCTGCCAGCGCGTTGCGGACATTCTGTGCGCGGGCGAAGAGTTCTGCTGCGACGACCCGGGCCGCGACGTCGCAGCGTGCGAGACCGCGATGCTCAAGACCTGCAACAACAACTACATGCTCGACACGATCGCGAAGGACATGCGGGTGGGCTTCGACCCGGCTGGCGCGAGCGCGTCGTTCGAGATGCTCGAGAATCGCGCGAAGGCGTGCGACCCCTCGGTCTCCGCGTGGGCGGTCTCGTCCGAAGGGTTCGTGATGAGCCTCAACGGCACGCTCACCGCCGATCAGGACTGCGAGCCGATGGGCGGAGCGATGAACGCGAGCGTGGCCGAGCTGCTCACCGCGCTGGCCTCGTGCTCGACGTCGGCGAACCTGGCATGCCTGCCCTCGCCCGACGGCTGGAAGTGCGCGGCGCGCTCGAGCAAGGGCGGCAAGTGCGCGACCGACGGCAACTGCGCCGATGGGCTGTACTGCGTGAACACGAGCGAAGAGCTCGACGGCTCCGGCACCTGCACCGAGCGCAAGACGGCGGGGACAGCCTGCACCGACGCCACCGAGTGCACGTCGTTCATCTGCACCAGCGGCAAGTGCGCTGCGGACGACGACAAGCAAGCTGCGTACTGTCTTGATTAGGGGGGCAAGGCCCCTTCGGCGCTGCGCGCCGGGCTCGCTTTGCTCGCGGGCGCCGTAGACAGCGATGTATACTGTGCCCTGTCGTATGGGGCGCACGAGCTCAGTTCCTGCAGGACCGGACGAGGACGGATCCGTCCGGCTTCGGATCCTGCGGGGTGCGGCCGCGGTGTTCGGCAAACGTGGCTACGGGTCCACGGCGGTCGAGGCCATCCTCGAGGCCGCGGGCGTGTCCCGGCGCACGTTCTACAAGCACTTTCGCAGCAAGGACGACGTGCTGCGGGTGCTGTTCGAGAACTCGGTCGCGATGCTGCTCAGCGCCGTCCGCGAGGCGCAGCGCTCCGGCAACTCACCGGCCGAGCGCATCGCCTCCGGGGTCGAGGCGTACATTCGGGTCCACGCGCGCGCAGGCCCGCTCGCCAAGGTGCTGCTGCTCGAGCAGTTCTCGCCGAACTCCCCGCTGGCCCAGCAGCGCGACTCGGCGATGGAAGCGTTCAGCGCGCTGATCTCGGAGGCGTTCGCGCGCGAAGGGCGCACGCCGCCGGACTCCGTGCTGATCCACGGCGTCGTCGCCGCGATCAACCAGATCGCGGTGCAGATGGCCACCGAGTACCCCGAAGGCGAGTGGGACGTGGAGCGCGCGAAGAGCGCGATGCTCCGCATCCTCGCCGCGTTCGACGACCGCATCGACCCGCGAACCTGGGGCCGCGGTACCGGCTGATCCGAGGAACTGGGGCAGGTTTACGGGCACGTGCAGGGGTACGCGTCATGGAAGGGGGCAAGGGCATTGGCAGGTTTAGGGGCAGGGTCGAGGCCACGTGAATGGGCAGGTTCCGTGCTCGCTTGAGCGCAGCTGCAGTGGGCCGCGCCTCGATGAGGCGGGATGGCTCTCGATCACCAGAAGCTCAATGTCTCGGCGATCGAGATCGCCGCGTGGGTCGGCATCATCGACAGCCGGCGCGAAGCACCGGAGCTGCTAGTCCAACGCGCCCTGCACGAGCTTGAAATCGTCGTGGCCGCGTTGGGTGGCTCGTCCAGACCTGCGAGCGCTAACGTCCACATGCACGTGCCCCTCCGCCGTGCGCTTAAACGTGCCAATGCCCTTGCCCCCTTCCATGACCCATGCCCTTGCGCATACACGTGCACGTAAACTTGCCCCAGTTCCTCCGATCTGCGGGTACGCGTCCAAAGCCCGATCAATGCTCAGGGCCTTGCTCCCGAACTACGTCTTGAAGCCGCGTAGCTCACGCACGGTCCAGTCGATGAACAGGCGGGCGCGCGCGGGCAACAGGCGCGCCTGCGGGTACACCACGTGGATCGGTTGGGGCGGCGGTTCGTATTGCTCGAGCACGACCTTCAGCGCGCCGCGCTCGACGTGCTGCGCGACCTGGTACGACATGAACACGCCGAGGCCGACGCCGGCGGCGCAGGCGTCGAGCAGCGGCGCGACGTGGTTGAAGCGCAGGTTCCCGGTCACCGGCACTTTGAACGCGGTCCCGGCCTCGTAGAACGTCCAGCGCAGCGCGTTGCTGCCGGCGATCCGCAGGCAGTTGGCCTCGAGCAGGTCGCGCGGGTGCTGCGGGGTTCCGTGCCGGCGCAGGAACGCGGGGCTCGCCACGACGACCCGCCGCACGCTGCCGAGCGACTGCGCCACGAGGCTCGAGTCCTTGAGCGGCCCGATGCGGATGCCGACGTCGATGCCCTCGTCGAGCAGGTCGACCATGCGATCGAGCAGCACCGCGTTGATCTGCACCTTCGGGTACCGCTTCACGAAGCCGGTGATCACCGGCCCGACGTGGAGCTGCCCGAACAACACGGGTGCCGTCACCGTGAGCTGACCGCTCGGGGCCGCCGCGTCCCCCGTCACCGCGCGCTCGGCTTCATCGACGGCAGCGAGCACCTGGCGGCAGCGCTCGAGGTAGTGCCTGCCGTCCTCCGTCAGCGCGACCCTTCGCGTCGTGCGGTTGAACAGCCTCACGCCCAGCTCCGCCTCCAGCGCGGCGAGCGAGCGCACGACCGCGGGCAGCGACGCCCCGAGCGCGCGCGCGGCGGCGGTCAGGCTGCCTTCGTCCGCGATGCGCGCGAACGTCGCCATCGCCTTGAGCTTGTCCATGGCCGGAGATTAATCCGCGGAGCGGAATAATGCAGTCCGCGGGCGGCCCTTTATCGTGGCCGGCGGACGACCCAGGCTGGAGCGCATGGCCACGACCCCGGACGACCCCGCTGATCCGTTTCACGCCGGCGAGCGCGAGCTGCAGTCGCTCGCAGGGGTCCGCGAGCAGAGCGACGGGCTCGGCCGCCGGATGATCCGCCGAGCAATGCCCGACCAGCACCGCGAATTCTTCGCGCGCCTGCCGTTCGTGATCGTCGGCAGCGTGGGCGACGGCGCCCAGCCGCACGCATCGGTGCTCGCAGGCCCGCCGGGGTTCATGCGCTCGCCGGACCCGCGCTCCTTGACGATCGCAGCCTTGCCGAGCGCGCACGATCCGCTTGCAGCCGCGCTTCGTTCGGGCGCAGGAGTCGGGCTGCTCGGCATCGAGCCGCACACCCGCAGGCGCAACCGGCTCAACGGTGTGGTCTCCGAGGTCGCCGACGATCGGTTCACCGTGACCGTGGTGCAGAGCTTCGGCAACTGCCCGAAGTACATCCAGGCGCGCAAGGCGAGCTGGATCGGCGGCGACCTGGCACCGGTGCCCGCCGCGCAGCGCGGCGACCGCCTCGACCTCGCCGCGGCGACGATGATCGCCGCCGCCGACACCTTCTTCATCGCGTCCGCGTACCCCGCGGAGGCGGAAGACTCCATCGCATCGCACGGCGTCGACGTCTCGCATCGCGGCGGCAAGCCCGGCTTCGTGCGCGTGGAACGCGATGCGACTGGTCGCGACGTGCTGACCGTCCCCGACTTCTCCGGCAACGGCATGTTCAACACCCTCGGCAACCTGGCCGTGAACCCGCGCGCGGGCCTCCTCTTCCTCGACTACGAACGCGGCGACGTCCTCCAGCTCACGACCGACACCGAAGTCCTCCTCGACGACCCCGACCTCGACGCCTTCGCTGGAGCCGAACGACTGCTCCGCCTCACCGTGCGCTCGGTGCTGCGGACCCCAGCGGCATTGCCGCTGCAATGGTCCGAAGCCGAGCTCTCACCCTTCCTGCTCGAAACCGGCGAGTGGTGACGGAGACCTCTAGGCGCGCTCCAGAAGCGCGCGTCGCTAGAACAAGAAGAACAGATCCGCTTCGGGGATCAGCGAGCGCTCCGGGAGCACGAAGTTGATCAGCGGGACGTTGAAGTTGCCGTAGCCGACGCCGAGGCGGACGTTGAAGACGCCGACGGTCATGAGCAGGCTCGGTACGATCGAGAAGGCGTCGCGCACCTCGAAGTCGCTCGCGGAGCCTCCGCTGTGGACGACCACGGTGGTGAACATGTCGGGATAGAGGGTCGCGTCTGCGTTGGCTGCGACCCGTTGCAGCACCAGCCAGCGCAGCTCGATGACGAGCGCGAACATCCCGGACAAGCGGATCTCGTTGCTCGCCGTCAGCTGAAAGTTGTCGGCCGCGCCGCGCCCCGCACCCTCGAGTGCCTGGTACGAGAGGGCGCCGTCGACGGAGACCTCCGTGTACGCGACCCCGATGCTCAGATCGAACGAATCGGTCGCCCGGAAGGAGCCGAACGCTTCGAGCGGTACCGCGACCACGACCGCGTTGCCGATGCTCCTGTCCACCCACCGCAGCCGGGTGCTGTCGAAGTACCCGATGCCCGCTTGCACGCCGAGCGCGAAGGGGCCCGTCTGGAGCAGCCGCAGCTTCGCGTGGAAGGTTGCGGCGAGCACTGCCCACGGCGCCGTGTACGTGCCCACGGTCAGGAAATCCAACAAGCCGAACTGGATCTTGAACAGCCCCAGGCGCAGCCGCCCGCCTTCGAGTGTGTACGCGGTCTGATCGATCACGCGCGCGTGCACCTCGTCGGGTTCGGGCTCTCTTTTGGCCTGCTGCTTCGTCTTGGGTTTCGCCTCGTGCTGTTGCGCGTGCGCCGCGGGTGCAAGGGCGAGCACCGTGCTGAGAGCGAGGATCGCGAGCGGCAAGCGCTTCACGGGGCCCCGATCTGTGCGCCGTTCGGCGCAGTGCAGCGCTGCGCGGCGAGATCGCAGGAGAATGTCCCGTTCGTCGCGCGCACTTGCGCGGACTGCCGCGTCGTATCGAGCGAGACGATCACGTTGCCGGCGCCGATCGGGACCAGCAGGGCAATGGCCCGAGTGTTGACGTCGATCTGGAAGCTGAGCTGTCCGGCCACCTCTGCGCCGTCCAGAATCACCTGCGCCACGAGCTCGACCACCAGCGGTTCCACGAAGGCGCCGAAGGTGTCGACCGTGACGTTGCTCCCGACGTACACGCGCACGTCGCCCGCGTTCCGATCGGGCGAGCGACCGTCGAGCTGGACCGTGTGCTCGCCGTACCGATACTTGCAGAGCGCGAGGGTGCCCCACAGCACGGGATCGACGCCCTGCTCTGTGAAGCCGACCGTGAGCTGCATCGTGCCGTTCGCGAGATCGGGGACCGGCACCGCGCCCCAGCCGTCGCAGATGCGGGTCACCACCAGGTACCCCTCGCCCTTCACGGTGAGCGCTTGCGCGGTGACCGCGACGTCGTCTTGCGGGATCGCGCCGGCGCTTGGCGGCGGCGCCTGCTCCAGCGTCAGTCCACCTGTCTGTGGCAACACCGGACCGGCGGCTCCGGTTTGCTGGTTCAGCTGCGCGAGCGCAGTGCGCCCGGCGTCGATGATGCGCTGATCGATCACGAGCGAGTCCGCTGTCGCGATGCGCTGGCCGACGGCCGCCGCGAGCTGCACGATCCCCGCGGCGTCGAGCGCGGCGGTCGGCGCAGCGTACGCGTCGATCAGCGCTTGCATCGAGGGCGCAGCCGGCTTCTCGACCTTCCCGCTCGGCGCGTCGTTGCGGCAGCCCGCCGCCATGACGGCGAGCACCAAGGCGAGCGAGCGAGCATTGATGCTGAGCATCGCGAGCATTTCAGACAGGGCCCGAGGACGGCGAGCGAATCAGGGACGGATGCACGCGACGTGCCCGCGCGCCGGTACTGCTCGCGGCCGCGACGATGCCGCGCAACGCCTCGCGGCGCAAGCCATGCGCCGCAGCGCAAGCAATGGCGACACACAACGATGTTCAGGGAGCGCCGCTGCCAGCCGATCCGCTTCGTCTACAGGTGACCCGGCAGAATTTGGAGGGGTAGTACGTATCGCCTTTGGGCCCGGTGACGATGCCGTCGGCCTTGCACTGGTCGGAGCCAGGGTACGGAGTCTTTCCGCGCGGGACCGCGACTACCGGCATCTGGGTGATGGGGTCGATCAGCACTTGGCCATTCGCGTCCATCCGGTACTGCGTGTAGTCGTCGAAGGAATCCCTGTCCGGGACCACGCACGCTTCGATCAGTGCCTCGTCGCTGAAGTACACGAACGTGCACGTCATCGGGTCGGGAGCGGACGGATCGCAGGGCTGTTCCTGAGTGATCAAGAGCTTCTCCGGCGGCGGTCCGTCGACCGTACTGTGGCTATCACCGCACGCGATCAACTCCAGCGACGCCACGAGCAGTACGCGGCGTGCTCCCCGGCGAGTGAACGTCATGGGCCGAGTACATCACGCCATGGGACGGAAATGCAAACGCCGCACGCGCTGCCCGGTCGGACAGCGGATGCGGCGTTCGGACCAGCCGGTACGGCGGTCCCGCTTAGTCCAGGCGCTCGAGGATGGTCGAGATGCCCATGCCCGCGCCGATGCACTGGGTCGCCAGGCCGTAGCGCGTCTTGCTGCGGCGGAGCTCCTTCGCGACCGTGAGCACGAGGCGCGCGCCGGTGGCGCCCAGCGGGTGGCCGATGGCGATCGAGCCGCCGTTCACGTTGACCTTGTCCTCGGCGATCTTGAGCTCCTTCAACGAGGGGATCACCTGCGCGGCGAACGCCTCGTTGAACTCGACCCGGTCGATCTGATCCGACGTGATGCCGGCGTGCTTGAGCGCCTTCTTGGTCGAGACCACCGGGCCGACGCCCATGATCTGCGGCTTCACGCCGCCGACGCCGATGCCGACGATGCGCGCGAGCGGGGTGAGGCCGAGCGCGAGCGCCTTCTTCTCGCTCATCAGAAGCGCGGCGGACACGCCGTCGTTGGTCGGGCACGAGTTGCCCGCCGTGATCCGCAGCTCCTTGCCGCCGAAGCTCTGGATGCCCTTCACCGCGGGCAAGGTGCCGAGCTTCTCGACGGTGGTCTCGGGCCGCAGGCACTCGTCGCGCTCGAACGCGATCATCTTGCCCTTCTCGGCCTCGACCCAGTTGCCCTCGGCGTCGAAGACCGGATCCTCGACCTCGAGCGGGATGATCTCGTCCTTGTAGATGCCCTTCTCGTACGCCGCGGCCGTCTTCTGGTGGCTCTTCTGCGAGAAGGCGTCGAGCTCCTGGCGGCTCAGCTCGTACATCTCGACGACGTTCTGCGCGGTCTGCGTCATCGAGGTCAGCGGCATCGCCTTGAGGATGTAGTCGGGGATCGCCTGCTGGAAGTACTCGTGATGGTCCGCAGCCTGGCTGCGCTGCACTTCGTTCATCTCGACCCAGCGCCGGTTCATGCCCGACACGCGGTTCGGCTTCTCGCCGCCGCCGCCGCCGCCGAGGGTGCGGCCCATGCGCTCGATGCCGAGCGCGATGCCGCACTCGGTCGCGCCGACCGCGATCGACATCGCGATGCGGTGCAGGGTCTCCATGCTCGAGCCGCACTGGCGGTTGCTGTTGAACGAACACACCTCGAGCGGCAGGCCCGCGAGGCGCGCGACCACGCCGAGCATCACGAACTCGCCGCGACCGCTGACGTTGCCGAGGCCGACGTCCTCGATCATCGTGTCCTTGACCTTCGGGTTGCGGTCGAGCAGCGCGCGGATGACCTTCGCGCCCGTCTCATCGAGGCGCGTCGCCACCAGCTTGCCCTTGCCGCCGCGCCCGAATGCCGAGCGCGCGCCGTCGACGATCACAACGTTCTGCAGTGCCATGCGGTCCTCCGTCCGATGCTGCGCCGCCGCGAAGCGCCGGCGCGGCTTTACTGTTGCCTGTACCGTCCCGCACGAGGGTACGGTGCTCGGTCTACCGCATGTACCGCGGGCAGCGGTTTGTTTCCAGAGCGAATAAGGCAGTTTCTTTATTTTGGTCGGACGCGACCTCGGCTCCAGCAACCGCTATTGAAATTGCTCGGGATTAGCGCGCGCGCGTGAGCTTGAACGGCCCGGCGGGCGCGGGTACAACGCGCGCGGGAGACGAGGGCACATGACGGACGAGCTCTTTTCGGTCGCCGGCAAGCGCGTGTTGATCACCGGCGGCGCGAGCGGCATCGGGCGCATGATCAGCGAGGGGCTGGCGGCGCGCGGCGCACGGGTCTTCACCTGTGGACGCAAACAAGCGTCGCTCGACGAGCTGGTCGCTGAGCTCAAGACCAAGCACGGCTACGACGTGGCCGCCGAGCCGGCCGACCTGTCCAAGATGGCCGACGTCGAGCGCATCGCGCGCCGCGCGGGTGAGCTGTTCGGCGGCGAGCTCGACGTGCTGATCAACAACGCGGGCGCGACCTGGGGGGCCGAGATCGACGAGTTCCCGGAGTCGGGCTGGGACAAGGTCTTCGACCTGAACGTGAAGGCGATGTTCTTCCTGACCCAGAAGTGCCTGCCGTACCTGCGCAAGACCGGCTCGAAGCCCGAGAAGCTCTCGAGAGTGATCAACATCGGGTCCATCAGCGGCATCGAAAACCCGGAAGACAACGCCTGGTCGTACCATCCCGCGAAGGCCGCCGTGCATCACCTCACCCAGACGATGGCCAAGCGCTTGGTCAAAGACGGCATCGCGGTCAACGCGATTGCACCCGGCCTGTTTCCGAGCAAGATGACTGCGTTCCTCATGCCCGGCGGCGACGAACAGCTGGTCAACCAAGTCATCCCGATGGGGCGTCCCGGCCGCCCGTCGGACATCGTCGGCACGGTTGTCTATCTCGCGTCGAACGCGTCCGCGTTCGCGACCGGCACCATCATCAAGCTCGACGGCGGCAGCGCGCTGTGAGTGAGCCGCGCGACAGCGTGATACCCAACGTGCTCGCGCAGCGCTACGCGAGCACCCAGATGAAAGCGCTGTGGTCGGCCGAGCACAAGATCGTGCTCGAGCGCCGGCTGTGGATCGCCGTGCTTCGCGCGCAGGCGAAATTAGGCATAGCCGTACCGGCCGGTGTGATCGACGCGTACGAGAAGGTCGTCGACCGCGTTGATCTGGCGACGATCGACGCGCGCGAGCGGGTGACTCGGCACGACGTGAAGGCTCGGATCGAAGAGTTCTGCGCGTTGGCAGGGCACGAGCACATCCACAAGGGGATGACGTCGCGGGACCTGACCGAGAACGTCGAGCAGATGCAGGTTCGGTCTGCGCTCGTGTTGGTCAGGGCGCGTGTGGTCGCGGTGCTGGCGCGGTTGGCGGAGCTCGCGGCGAGCCATGCGGAGACCGTGATGGCTGCGCGCACGCACAACGTGCCTGCGCAAGCCACGACCTTGGGCAAGCGCTTCGCGAACGCAGGCGAGGAGATGCTGCTCGCGCTGCGGCGAGTCGACGAGCTGCTTGCGCGCTATCCGTTGCGCGGGTTGAAGGGGCCAGTTGGCACGCAGCAGGACCAGCTGGACTTGCTCGACGGCGACTCTAGCAAGGTCGACCAGCTCGAGCGCGCGATCGCGCAGCACCTCGGCTTCGAGAACGTGCTCACGAACGTCGGACAGGTCTACCCGCGCTCGCTGGACCTGGATGTCGTGTCGGCGCTGCTGCAGGTCGTCGCGGGACCGGCGAGCTTGTCCACGTCGCTGCGGCTGATGGCGGGGCACGAGCTGATCACCGAAGGCTTTGCGAAAGGCCAGGTCGGCTCGTCGGCGATGCCGCACAAGATGAACACGAGGTCTTGCGAGCGCATTCACGGCTTCCGCGCGATCTTGCTGGGACACCAGACGATGGCGGGAGCGTTGGCGGGCGATCAGTGGAACGAGGGCGACGTGAGCTGCTCGGTCGTGCGGCGGGTCGTGCTGCCGGACGCGTTCTTCGCCGCCGACGGCGCGCTGCAGACGTTACTGCATGTGTTGCGCGAGCTGGGCGCGTACCCCGCGGTCATCGAACGCGAGCTACAGCGGTACCTGCCGTTCCTGGGAACGACCAAGGTCCTGATGGCCGCGGTGAGAGCAGGGGTAGGGCGCGAGACCGCGCACGAAGCGATCAAAGAGCACGCCACGAAGGTCGCGCTGAGCATGCGCGAACAGGGTGCGGGGGAAAACGACCTGCTCGCGAGGTTGGCGGCGGATGCGCGCTTGAAGCTCGATCGCAAAGCGCTCGACCGGCTGTTGGCGGAACCGCTGGAGTTTACCGGCGCCGCGCAGGCGCAGACCGCAGCATTCGTGGCCGAGGTCGAGAAGCTGCTGAAAGCGCACCCGGAGGCGAGGACGTACGAGCCGGACCGCTTGCTGTAGATGAGCGGCTAGGGGGAAGACGACGCAGGAGCCGCAGCGGAGGGCAATGTCGTCGAAACGGTGCGGGCGCGGTCGTACATGCTACCGGCCCTAGAGGGTCGTTTGGCCGTTGCTCTCTCACACTCGCTCGACCACGACTGCAACCGCCTCCCCGCCGCCAATGCACAACGTGCACAGGCCTCTCCGCAGGCCGCGCTCTTGTAGCGCGTACAGCAACGTCGTGAGCACGCGAGCGCCGGACGCGCCGATCGGGTGTCCGAGCGCGACCGCGCCGCCGCGGACGTTGACCTTTTCGAGCGGGATCTCGCTGAGCTGCGCACAGGCCAGGGAGACGACTGCGAAGGCCTCGTTGATTTCGAAGAGGTCTACGTCGCTGACTTTCATGCCGGCGCGGCCGAGCGCGTGCTGGATCGCGCCGACCGGGGCCGTCGTGAACCACTCCGGGGCTTGGGCGTGGTGGCCGTAGCTCACGACCCGGGCCAGTGGTTTCAGTCCGTGCTCCTTCACGGCGCGTTCGCTTGCGACCACCACGGCGGCGGCGCCGTCGTCGATCTTCGACGCGTTCGCCGCCGTAACGCTTCCCTGTGGATCGAACGCGGGCTTGAGCTTTCCCATCTTGTCTAGCTGAGCGCGGGTCGGCTCTTCGTCTTCGCTCACGGTGCGTTCGCCGCCGCGCTCGCTCACCGTTACGGCGACGATTTCCTCCGCGCTGCGGCCGGTCTTTTGCGCGTCGAGCGCTTTTCGGTACGACTCGCGCGCAAATGCGTCCTGGGCTTCGCGGCCGAGGTCGTACTTACGCGCGCAGAGCTCGGCGGCGTTGCCCATGTGGATGTTGCCGTAGGGGTCCCAGAGGCCGTCGTGGATCATCAGATCCAGCACCTCGCCGTGGCCCATGCGGTAGCCGCTTCGCGCGCGTGGCAGCGCGTAGGGGGCTTGGCTCATCGACTCCATGCCGCCTGCGATCACCAAGTCCGCGTCGCCGAGCTTTACTGCGCGCGTTGCGAGCACGACCGCTTGCAGGCCGGAGCCGCAGACCTTGCTCACGGTCGTCGCCGGCACCGAGTGCGGGATGCCTGCGTAGATCGCTGCCTGCCGCGCGGGTGCCTGGCCGATGCCCGCCGACAACACGTTGCCCATGTAGACTTCGTCGATCTTTTCCGGCCCGACACGAGCGCGCTCGAGTGCTCCCTTGATCGCCGCTGCGCCCAGCTTCGGGGCCGATACGCTGCTCAAGCTGCCCATGAACGCGCCGATCGGCGTTCGGGCTGCACTGACCAAGAAGACTTCATTTTTCGACATGGCGTTCACAGCTTTCCTGCGCGCGCGCGTTCTTCGAGCACGCGCTCCACGGTGTCCACGATCGCGACGGTGCGCGCGTCGAGCTCGATGTTCACGCGGTCGCCTTCTTCTTTCCTGCCGAGCGTCGTCAGGCGCAAGGTCTCGGGGATCAGGTGCACATCGAAGTGGCCGCTGGCATCCGTCGCGCCGACCGTCAGGCTGGAGCCGTTCACCGCGATGAAGCCCTTCGGCAGGATGTACTTCATCCAGGCCGTGGGGACGCCGATGGTCATCGCGATCTCGTGGCCGTTGGCGCGGAGCTCGCGGACGATGCCGGTGCCGGTGACGTGGCCGGCGACCTCGTGGCCGCCGAGCTCGTCGCCGATCTTGTAGCTGCGTTCCACGGCGACCAGGTGTCCCTTGTCGAGCACACCCAACGTCGTGCGGTCCAGTGTTTCGCGGATGGCGTCGAAGAAGACGTCGCGGCCGCGGAGGCTGACCACCGTCTGGCAGACGCCGTCGATCGCGACGCTGGCGCCGACCGCGAGGCCTGCGATCAGGTTCCAGTCGAGCCGTACCGCGTAGCGGAGCAGGTTCGGCTCTCGCTCGACCTCGATGACCTCGAACGTTCCCCGCGTGATCCCCGTGAACATGTCTGCAAAGTACCCGAGCTGCGCGGGGGCCGCCAGCGGCGTGGCACGGCGGCGAGGTCTGTGATAGCGACGGGCGCTGCAGGAGAGGGAGCCGGTGATGAAGAATCTATTTTCGGTCGAAGGCAAAGTCGCGCTGGTCACGGGCGGGAGCCGCGGGATCGGCTTCATGATCGCGCGCGGGTACGTCGAGAACGGGGTCAAGACGTACATCTCGGCGCGCAAGGCCGACCAGTGCGACCAGGCGGCCGCGGAGCTGGGCAAGCTCGGCTCGTG
>JADMIO010854477.1_pt1 | contig 22151 bp, 14 predicted proteins | sample 8958161 | NCBI WGS metagenome assembly JADMIO01 (sample SAMN16585339, study PRJNA669376) | soil metagenome | isolation source: Crop rotation soil | place: USA: Cullars Rotation, Alabama | collected 2011
CTCCCAGCCGGTCGACATCCTTGAGCCCCACGTCGGCCACGCGGCCGCGCTGCGCGCGCCGCCCGTCGTAGTCGCGAATCTCCTTCTTGCCGAGCTCGACGGCCTGGCGCTTGCCGCGCTTCATGCCGGAGACCGTGAGGTGCGTCCCGTCGGTGACCGCCACCGAGGCCAGCGTGACCTTGTCCGGCAGCGCGATCAGCTGCACCCCGAGGCCGCCATTGGGGCGCAGCGGCACTTCGTCGACCAGGAAGACGAGCAGCCGCGCGTCCGACGACAACGCCGCCACCCGCGGGCTGACGTCGCCCTTGAACACCGGCACCGGCGCCGGCGGCATGACCCGCGCGCCCTCGGCCGGCTTCATGAACTCCTTGCCGGCTTTCATGCGCGTGACCATGTCCTTGAGCTGGGCGACGAAGCCGTGCCCCGCGGTCGTGTGCAGCAGGAAGCTCTGCTCCATGTCGCCGGTGCCCATCCAGACGATGCTGTCGCCGTTGGCGTTGACGAGACTATTCACCGGCGCGCCGTCGCCGCGGCCCGAGGGCAGGCCGGCCGCGTCCAGGGTCCAGGTCTTGCCCGACGAGCCGAGGAAGACGACCTGGTCGGTGGTCTTGCATTCGATGGCCTGTCCCAGGCTGTCGCCGTCCTTGAAGCTGACCGTCGTGAGGTCGATGCCGTGGCCGACCCGCGCGCGGACCCAGCCCTTCTTCGAGAGGATCACCGTGACCGGCTCCTCGAGCACCGTGCGCTCGATCGAGGTGCGCTCGTCGGCCTTGATGAGCGTGCGGCGGTCGTCGCCGTATTTCTTCGCGTCCTCCTCGAGCTCCTTGACCACGAGGCTCTTCAGCACGCGCTCCGAATCGAGCACGCGGGAGAGCTCGTCCTTCTGCTTTTCGAGCCCCTTCTTCTCCTCGTTGAGCTTGACGCCGTCCAGGCGCGTGAGCTGGCCGAGGCGCAGGTTGACGATGTCCTCGGCCTGCCGCTCGCTGAATCCCCACTTCTCCGAGAGCTTGCGCTTGGCCTCGGCCTGGTCGTCGCAAGAGCGGATCAGCTTGATGATCTCGTCGATCTTGACGAAGGCCTTGATGCGGCCCTCGACGATGTGCAGGCGGTCCTCGACCTTGTCCAGACGATGCTGCGTCCTGCGCTTGACCGTGGCGATGCGGAAATCGGTCCACTCGCGCAGCACGCCGACGATGCCCTTGGTCTCCGGCAGGCCGTCGAGGCCCAGCCAGGTGAGGTTCACCGCGTAGCGCATCTCGAGGCTGGTGTGCACCAGCAGCGCCTTCATCATCTCGTCGGCGTCCTGGCGCGAGGAGCGCGGCTCGATGATCAGGCGCATGCGGCTCTTGCGGTCCGATTCGTCGCGCACCGTCTCGACGATGTCGAGCACGAACTGCTTGAGGCGCTTTTGCTCCTGGGTGACTTCCTTCTTGCCGAACGAGGGCTTCGGGTTGGCGAGCGCCTCGATTTCTTCCAGCACCTGGCGGCAGGACACGCCGTGCGGCAGCTCGTCGACGACGATGCGCCACTGGCCGCGCGCGAGCGGCTCCACATGCCAGCGCGCGCGCATGGCGATCGACCCGCGCCCGGATTCGTAGGCGGCGCGGATCTCGGCAGCGTTCGAGATGATCTGCCCTCCCCCCGGGAAGTCCGGGCCGGGGAGCAGCGCAAGCACGTCGTCGACGCTCGCCTTGGGATTGCGGATCACGAACGCCGCGGCCGCCGCGACTTCCTTCAGGTTATGCGGCGGGATGCGCGTCGAGAAGCCGACCGGGATGCCGAACGAGCCGTTGAGGAGGCCAAACGGCATCCTCGCCGGCAGCAGCTGCGGCTCCTCGAACTTGCCGTCGTAGTTCTTGATGAAGTCGACCGTGCCTTCGCCGATCTCGGCGAGCATGAGCTCGGCGTAGCGCGAGAGCTTGGCCTCGGTATACCGGTAGGCCGCCGCCGAGTCGCCGTCGCGCGAGCCGAAGTTGCCCTGCCCGTCGATCAGCGGGTAGCGCATCGAGAACGGCTGCGCCATGTGCACCATGGCCTCGTAGGTCGACGAGTCGCCGTGCGGGTGGTACTTGCCGAGCACCTCGCCGACAAAGCGCGCGCACTTGGCGTAGCCTTCGGCGCCGGTGTCGCCCATCGCGTAAAGGATCCGGCGCTGCACGGGCTTGAGGCCGTCGGCGATTTCGGGCAGCGCGCGCGCCTTGACGGTCGAGACCGCGTAGCCGAGGTACGCCTGCGAGGCGTGCAGCTCGATCGGCGCCGCGTCGTCGCCGGAGTCGGCGGAGAATAAGTCGAGGGTGGTGTCTTCCATTTCCTTGTTCTAGCTTGTCGGTTGCAGCCGCGGTTCCTCGAAATCGAAGAGCGTCAGCTGTCGGTCGGCGAGAAGCAATGCGTACTCGGCGGCAGACTTGGCGGCCGAGAGCGTGCCGGATTCCCCGGTGCGCCCCGCTGCTTCCCAGATGTATTTGAGTTCCGCTTCGGCCTCGAGGCGGACCTTGGCGAGCTTTTCCTTGCCGCGCCACAGGCAGTGGGACTTGTAGCCGCGCTCCCAGAAGGCTTTTTTTGTTTTTCGGGCCATTTTTGTTCTCCTGCGTCTGGTTTTTCGTTGCCTGTAGCTGCTGCCTTACCGGTTTTGCTTTTCATCAGCTCTCATGCTTTTGCACATTCCGAGGCTTGCCCGTCGGGCAAGCCGGGAGAATGTGCAAAAGCATGAGACATGGGCCTCTATCAACGGTTCGGTGCGTAAAGCCGGCACCCAAACCAAACTCTTAAATATCCGCCTCAACACTCCTCCAGTGCTCCCTCATCCAATTCCTCCGCCCTTCCGCTTCCCCCGAATCCATCAGCAGCTCGAACTTGCCGCGCACCCGCACGATGTCGTTGCGGTCGAGCTGCATGCGCACCAGGCGGCGCGAGTCCGGGTTCATCGTGGTTTCCCAGAGCTGCTCGGGGCTCATCTCGCCCAGGCCCTTGAAGCGCGAGATCTCCCAGCTGCCCTCGCGCACTTTTTCTTTCCTGAGCGCGGCGAGCGCCTCGTCGAGCTCGTCGTCGTCGAGGCAATACACGCGGCGCGCGGGCTTGCCCTTGCCCTGCGAGGGCACCTCGACCTTGAAGAGCGGCGGCTGCGCAACCCAGATACGGCCGGTCTCGACGATCTTCGGCATGTGCATGAAGAAGAACGTGAGCAGCAGCGCCTGGATGTGGCCGCCGTCGACGTCGGCGTCGGTCATCAGCACGATCTTGCCGTAGCGGATGCCGGTGAGGTCGGGGTTGTCGTCGATGCCGTGCGGGTCGCAGCCGATGGCGGTGGCGATCGCCTGCAGTTCCTTGTTGGCGAGCACGGTGCGCGCGTCTTTCGACATCGTGTTGAGCACCTTGCCGCGCAACGGCAGGATCGCCTGGGTGTCCTTGTCGCGCGCTTCCTTGGCCGAGCCGCCGGCCGAATCGCCCTCGACGAGGAAGAGTTCGGTGCGCGAGGTGTCGTCCGACGCGCAGTCGACGAGCTTGCCGGGCAGCGTCGCCACGCCGGAGGATTTCTTGCGCTCGAATTTCTTGCCTTTGGACAGGCGCGTGTTCGCCTGCTCGATCGCAAGTTCCACGATGCGCTTGCCGTCTTCCGGGTGCTGGTTGAGCCAGAGCTCATACGCATCCTTCACGCAAAGCTCGACCAGCTTGGCCGCGTGGCGCGTGGTGAGCTTTTCCTTCGTCTGCCCGTGGAACTGCGTGCGCACGATGCGCGCCGAGAGCGTGAAGCAGGCGCGACTCCAGAGGTCCTCCGCAATGAGCTTGACGCCCTTGGGCGTGAGGCTGCGCGTTTCCATGAAGGCGCGCACCGCCTCGAACACGCCGTTGCGGAAGCCCGCCTCGTGCGTGCCGTGCGAGCGCGTCGGGATCAGGTTGACGTGGCTGTCCTGGAACACGTCGCCGTCCGGCACGAAGCCGATCGCCCACGAGGCGCCCTCGCCGGCCTGGATGTCGGAGAACTCGGCCGCGGATTTCTCGTCGTAGTGGCGTTCGCCGGTAAACAATGGCGCGACCAGCTCCCGGCCCTGCAGCATGAACTCGAAGTATTGCGCCATGCCGCGCTCGTAGGTCCAGCTCTTTTCCTCCTTGCCCTCGACGCGCAGCACCGTCGTGAGGCCGGGCAGGAGGTAGGCCTTGGAGCGGATCAGGTGCTCGAGCTCGCCCATCGGAATGTTCGGGCTGTCGAAGTACTTCGGGTCGGGCCAGGCGCGCACCACGGTGCCGGTGCGCCCGGCGTACTGCCGGCTGCGCTCGGACTTGAGCTTCTGCACCAGCTCGCCGCCTTCGAACGCGATCGTGTGCTTGGCGCCTTCGCGATAGACGTCGACCTCGAGCCGCGTGGAGAGCGCGTTGGTGACCGCAACGCCTACCCCGTGCAGGCCGCCGGAGATGTGATAAACGGCATCGCTCGACTTCGAGAACTTGCCGCCCGCATGCAGCATCGTGAAGGCCACCTCGACCGCGGGTTTCTTTTCCACCGGGTGCATGTCGACCGGGATCCCGCGGCCCTCGTCCTCGACCTCCACCGAGCCGTCCTTGCGGATCGATACGACGATGCGCTTGCCGTAGCCCGCGAGGGCCTCGTCGACCGCGTTGTCGATCGCTTCCTGGATGATGTGCAGCGGGTGGATCGTGTGCGTGTACATGCCGGGCATGCGGCGCACGGGCTCGAGCCCCTTGAGGGCCTGGATCGATGAAGCGTCGTAAACGGCTTTTTTGGACATTCTCTAAGTGCTTGAAAAGACTCGCAGTACCTGAACCGGGCCGCTAGCTGTAGGGGCCGGCGGGGTGCCGAATACTACTAATTGTAGGCGATCGGCCTGAGGAGGCCCACCCCTGGATGGACCCGGCGGGGCCACATAGTACGGCTACAGAGTTCGCGTATGCTGTGACGGATTGCATCGGATTCCCGGAAAAGGACTTTTTTGACCGATTCCAAGGCCAGTCGCCCGGGGGCGGGGTGGTTTTCCCGCGGCTGGGCGATCAGTGCGGCGATTGCCGCGTTCAACCTCGTCGCGCTGATCTGGTACGCGGCTTACTCGCTGGTGCGCACCGAGCTCGCGGATACGATCCGCGCCGAGAACAACCGGAACGACAACCTCGCGATCGCTTTCGAGCAATACACCGAGCGCACGCTCGACGGCGCCGATGCGGTCCTGCGCTACCTCATTCGCGAGTACCAGCGCAGCAGCCACAAATTCGACCTCCAAAGGTTCGTGGCCGAGTACACGCTCGACAACCCGGCGCTCAGCGGAATGGTCCTGTCCAACGAACAGGGCGTCGCGGCGACCGCGGCCTTCGGCGGAAACCCGGGGCTGGTGGACATCGCCGATCGTGAGCATTTCAAAGTTCACGCTGCGCGCGATATCGGGCGGCCTTACGTCGGCAAGCCCGTGATCGGCCGCGTCTCCGGGCGGGCGGTGGTGCCGATCTCGCGCCGCATCAACAATCCGGATGGCTCTTTCGGCGGCGTCGCGGTTGCATTGATCGAGCCGGTCCGGTTCGTCGAAGTCCTCCGCGAGGCGCGTCTTCGCGAGTTCGACGTCCTCTCGCTGGCCAGACTCGACGGCATAATCGTCGCGCGGCTCCGCGGCTCCACCCCGAGCTGGGGCCAGGACATCAGCAAAAGCCCTTTGTTCGCAGCGCAGGCTGCCCGCCCCACCGGAAACTACGCCGCCGCGGGACAGCTGGACCAGGTGCCGCGGCTTTTCAGCTATCGCACCCTGCCGCGCTACGGCCTTGTGGTCACTGTCGGCTCCGGCGAATCCGATGTGCTCGCCAGCTTCTATCGCAGGCGGATCCAATATTACGGCGCGGCTGCGCTCACCAGCGCCGGCATTGCGGTCTTCACCCTTCTGCTGATGCTTGCACTGGGCAGGCAGCGGCGTGCGACTGCGCTCTTTCGCACGGTCGTGCAGACGGCGGACGAAGGAATCTGGCTGATCGATGCCGCGACGCGCACCACTTTCGTCAACCCGCGAATGGCAGAAATGCTCGGCTATACCCCGGAGGAGATGCTCGGCCGGCCGCTCTCGGATTTCGTGTTCCCCGGGGACTGGCCCAGGATCCTCGAACGGCTCGAAGAGCGCCGCAAGGGCATAGCCGTACGGCACGACAGCCTCTATCGGCGCAAGGACGGCGGTATGCTCTGGACCATCGCGTCGTTCGTTCCCCAGCTCGACGAGAAGGGCGCCTATACGGGCGTGTTCGGAATGATCAGCGACATTACAGAGCGCAAAGCCATCGAAGAGCGGATTCGCGAAAGCGAAAGCGGGCTTGCCGCAGCCCAGCGCATCGCCCACCTCGGGAGCTGGGAATACGACCTGGGCTCCCCGGAGCGGGATGCGCTGCGATGGTCCGACGAGACCTTCCGGATATTCGGCTACGCGCCCGGCAGCGTCGAGGTCACGCTGGATACGTTCTACGAGGCAGTACACGCCGAAGACCGGGAAAGAGTCTCCCAATCCGTGGAAAACTCGATCTCGCACGGGGTCGAATTCAACCTGGAACACCGCATCGTGCGCCCGAACGGCGCCGTCCGGGTCGTGCGCGAGCGCGCGGACCTCATTTTCGAAGGCGGCGTCGCGCGCCGGCTCGTCGGAACGGTCCAGGACATTACCGAACAGAAGTTCATCGAGAATCGGCTGGTGGAAACGAGTCGGCGCCTGGGCGCGCTGTCCGACCGCCTGCTCGAGGTCCAGGAATCCGAGCGGGCGACGCTGGCGCGCGAGCTTCATGACGAGTTCGGCCAGACCCTCACCGCCGTCCAGCTCCAGCTCCATTCGCTTTCGAGGCACGCCCCGGCATCCGCGCTCGAGGACTGCATGGCGCTCGTGGACCAGGCCCTGAACCAGGTGCGCAGCCTCTCCCTGGACCTGCGCCCTCCGCAGCTCGACAGCCTCGGCCTGGCCGCGGCGCTGGAAGCCCATTTCCGGCGGCTGTCCGCGCAAAGCGGAACGGTTATCCGGTTCGAAAGCGCCCCCGACATGCCTCGACTCGTCGGCGCCTGCGCAACCGCATGCTTCCGAATTGCCCAAGAGGCCGTCACCAACGCGATGCGCCATTCGGGCGCAACGCGGATCGACGTAACCCTGTCCATTGACGAGGGATATATCGAGCTGCTCGTACGCGACGACGGCAGCGGCTTCGATGTCAGGTCCAAACGCGAAAGCGCGGCACGGGGCGCCAGCCTCGGGCTCCTGAGCATGCAGGAACGCTCGCGGATGTGCCGGGGCACCTTCAGGATTCGCAGCCAGCCCGGCAACGGCACCGAGGTGAGTGCGCGGCTCGCGCTCGAACCGCAGCAGGCCCACGCGTCGTGACCGCAGTCCGCGTGCTGTTGGTGGACGATCACAACCTGGTCAGGGCGGGCCTGCGCGCGCTGCTCGACGGCATGCCGGGGGTTGACGTCATCGCCGAAGCCCACGACGGCGTGCGCGCGCTCGAATTGATCCGCCTGGACGCGCCGGACATCGTCCTGGCGGACATAGAAATGAAGGGGATGGACGGTCTCGAGCTGGCGGCGCGCGTGCGGACGGAATTTCCGTCGGTTCGGGTGGCGATCCTTTCGATGCATGCGGGCGAAGACTATGTCCAGCAGGCCCTGCGGGCCGGCGCGGCCGCCTATCTCCTCAAGGACGCCGCGCCACTGGAACTCGAGTCCGCGCTGGGCGCCCTGATGCGCGGGGAGACGTACCTGAGCCCGCGGGTGACCAAGCAAGTAATCTCCGGCTTCGTCCAGGCGAGCATGCCCGCCACCGAGGCGCTCACGGCGCGCCAGCGGGAGATCCTGAAGAAACTCGCCGAAGGGCACTCAGCCAAGGAAATCGCCTTCCAGCTGGAAGTGTCGGTCAAGACGGTCGAGGCCCATCGCGCCCAGATCATGCAAAGGCTGAACATCTCCGACGTCGCTGGACTCGTCAAATACGCCATTCGCAGTGGCCTGACGAAGCTCGAATAGTCCCGGACGGCTTGCCCCTTCGCGACGCGGGTAAGGTTTCGCGCAGGCGCCCCTAAGGAAATGCCTGATAGGCGAAGCAGCGCCTAACGACTACATTGCCGCCCCCAATGCCGAATCCACGGCCGGGTTACCAAAGGCGGTCAATGAAGCGCTTAAAAGTCATGCTGGTCGACGACAGCCCGGTGTTCGCGGAGGCCGCGGTGGGCTTTCTTGCCGGGGAGCGTCGCCTGTACGTGCTGGCGGTTGCGAGCTCCGGCCATGAAGCGCTTGGGCGCATCGACGCCGAGCGGCCCGATGTCGTGCTCATGGACCTGCACATGCCCAAGATGGACGGCTTGGAGGCGACCAGACGCATCAAGTCACTTGCCGGCGCGCCCCAGGTGATCATGATTTCCCTGGACGACACCGTGGAGCACCGGTTTGCGGCGAAAGCCGCGGGGGCCGACGCGTTCCTCGGCAAATGCAGGATGGGGGCCGAGCTATTCGACCTGATCGATCGCGTCGCGCGGCCCGAGGTCGAAAAATGACCAAACCTGCCCATATCCTGCTCGTCGAAGACAACCGGATGGATATCGAGCTGACGCTGGACGCCTTTCGGGAGCGGCGCCTGCGCAATTCGATCCACAGCGCGACCAACGGCCAGATTGCGCTCGACTATCTGGGCGGCATCGGCAAGTACGCCGACCGCGCCGCGTACCCTGTGCCTGACCTCATCCTGCTGGACCTCAAGATGCCGATCATGGACGGGCACGAGGTGCTCAGGCGCATCAAGCAGGCCCCGGCGATGAAGCGCATTCCGGTCATCGTGCTGTCCTCGTCGAAGGAGGAAGGCGACCTTGCCATGTCGTACGACATCGGCGCCAACAGCTACCTGGTCAAGCCGGTCTCGTTCGACGGCTTTCTCGAGGTGGTCGCTCGAATCGACGACTACTGGCTCAGCCTCAACGTGCCTGCGCCGGTGGCGGAATGAGCGCTTCGATCCGCGTCCTGTACCTGGACGACTCCCGAACCGACCGGGAGCTCGTAAGGCACGCACTCCAGGTCCGGGAAAAAGGCTTCGAGATCACCGAAGCCGATTCGCGCGCTGCATTCGAGGAACAGCTCGGCACGCGCAGGCACGACGTGGTCGTGACCGACTACCACCTCGCTGGGTTCACGGCCCTGGAGGTCCTGGAAATCGTGCGAGCGGCGAACGAGGAGGTCCCCGTGCTGGTCGTGACCGGGACAGGGTCCGAGCAACTCGCCGTGGCAGCGATGAAGCGCGGCGCCGCCGACTACCTGGTCAAGTCGGCCGACGGCATCGAGAACCTGCCGGCGGCGATTCGCGCAGCCGTCTCGCGGGATCGGCGGCGTGGCGAGCGAAGGCATACGTCGCCGCCGGATCCGGACTCCAGTGCAACGTTCGAGAAAGCCAACGCGGGTGTCGCGCACGTCGCTTTCGACGAAGGCGTCATCGCCGCACGCACGCGCTCAGAACGGCTGCTTTCACTCGAGCACGCCGTAGCGCAGATCCTCGCCGTCGAAACGGACACGGGCACAGCCGTCCGCGCAGTATTGCGCGCGGTCTGCGAGACCCACGAGTGGGCTTTCGGCAGGTTTTGGCCGGCCGACGAGGCGGCAGGCGTACTGAGGGCGGGGGTCTGCTGGAGTGCGCCGAGCGACGCGATTGCCGGTTACGTGGAACGCTCGCGCGCAAGAACCTTCGCGCCAGGAGTCGGCTTGCTGGGCCGCGCCTGGGAGACCGGACGGCCGGTCTGGATCGCCGACGCCCGGCGCGATCCTCTCGTCCTCCAGCCCGACTTCGCCACCGAGGCCGGGCTGAGCAGCGCGATCCTTTTCCCGGTCCGCTCGAAGGCGGGGTCCCTGGGGGTCCTCGCGTTCGCGAGTCGCGAGATCCGTGAGCCGGATGCAGCGCTACATGAGGCCGCCGAGGCGATCAGCCACCAGCTCGGCCAATTCCTGCAGCGGGCGAAAAGCGAGGAAGAACTGCGCGAAAGCGAAGCGAGGTTCCGCAGCCTCACCGCCCTGTCCTCGGACTGGTACTGGGAGCAGGATGCGTCGCTCCGGTTCACGAGCATTGGCGACCACCCGCTGATCGCATCGAAAGTGCGCACCGCCGACTACATCGGCACGAGGCGCTGGGACAATCCGACCACCCTCGGCGACGAGGAGTGGGGCCGCCACAAGGCGACGCTCGAGGCCCGGCAGCCGTTTACGGACTTCGAGTACGGCCACAAGCTTGCCGACGGCGATACCTGCTGGGTGCGCATCAGCGGCACGCCGGTCTTCGCTGCGGACGGGGCCTTCCAGGGCTACCGCGGCATCGGGCGGAACGTCACGGATGCGAGGCGTGCGCAGAAACTGCTGGACCTCGAGCATGCCGTCGCGCGCTGCCTCAACAGCGCCCGAAGCGCCAACGAGGTGCTGAGCGAGGTGATCCGGTCCGTGTGCGAGACGCAGGAGTGGGACTTCGGCCGCTACTGGGAGCCCGACAGCCCGCTCGCCGCGCTGACGAGCCGGGCGGCGTGGAGCGCGCCCATCACCGACCTCACCCGCTACCTGGCGTCATCGACTTCCCTCTCGTACGAGCCGGGCGTCGGTCTCGTGGGCCGTGTCTGGGAAACCGGCACGCCGCTGTGGGTCCCGGACATGGACCTGGACGAGCGGGTGCTCCAGAAAGACGTCGTCCGCCGTACCGGCCTTCACGGCAGTTTCGTCATTCCCGTGATCTCGCACGACAAGACGATCGGCGTGCTCTCTTTCGTCAGCCGCGAGGTGAAGGAGCCCGACCTGAGGCTCCTCGCCGCGGCGCGCATGATCGGAAGCCAGGTCGGTCAGTTCCTCGAGCGCAGGCGGGCCGAGGAATCGCTTCGCCGGTTCCGGGTCGCCCTCGACAACTCGGCCGACATGATCCTGCTGGTCGATCGCGCATCGATGCGCTATGTGGACGCGAATGAAACTGCCTGCCGCCTGCTCGGCTACTCACGCGAGGAGCTGATCGGCATGCATCCGCACGAAGTGCTGCCGGTGGGCGAGGCCGAGCTCGAGAAAGCGTACGACCAGCTGATCGCCGACGGCTCGATCAAGGGGGGAATGAACAGCCACTACCGGTGCAAGGACGGCACGCTCCTGCCTTTCGAGTCCACACGCCATGTCCTGCACTCCGGCGACGGGTACCTGATCGCCGCCATTTCGCGCGATATCCGCGAAAGGCAGCGCTCGGAAGCCGCGCTGCGGGACTCGGAACGGTTTGCGAAGATGACCCTCGACGCCCTGACCAAGCACATCTGCGTGCTGGACGAGCGCGGGGAGATCATTGCGGTCAATCGCGCCTGGCGGGAGTTCGCGAAGGAGAATGACGCAGACCCGGCACGCGTTCTCGAGGGCGTCAACTACCTCGAAGTCTGCGACGCGGCACCCATCACGGAATCCGCGCTGGTGGCCGAGGGAGTGCGCTCCGTCCTTGCCGGCAGCCCGAAATTCGAAATGGAATATGCGTGCCACTCGCCTTCCGAGCGCAGATGGTTCCAGATGCGCGTGACGCGGTTCGCGGACGAGGGCCCGGTGCGAGTGGTCGTCGCCCACGACAACATCACCGCAAGGGTTCGCGCGGGCGCAACGATCCAGCGCCATGCAAGGCAGCAGAACCTGATCGCCGCATTTGGCCAGATGGCGCTTGCGGGTACCGGGGCCGAAGACCTTCAGGAACAGGTGGTGATCCTGGCCGCCTACGGGCTCGGCGTTGATTTCTGCAAGCTGCTGCAGCCCTCGCCGGACGTCGAATCCCTCGTCGTCAAGGCGGGCACCGGCTGGCGAAAGGACCTGGTCGGATCGAAGGTCGCGTGCGTGGGAGCCCGCACGATCGTCGGGAATGTGGTGGACACCCGCCAGTCGGTGACCGTCGACGACTTCGGCGATTGCGGCCTGGACCGTTCGCCGCTGCTGGCCGAGCACGCGATCGCGAGCGGCATCGCCGTGCCGGTCTCGGGCGCTAGCCGCGAAGGCCAAGTCGGGGTGCTGGCGGCGTACTCGCGCGACCCGCGCGCGTTCTCGGCCGAGGACGTGGATTTCCTGCAGAGCCTCGCGAACACGCTCGAAAGCGTGTCCGAGCGCAGGCGCGCGGAGGAAAAGCTAGCCTACCTCTCCCAGTTCGATACGCTGACCGACCTTCCCAACCGCAGCCTGCTGGTCGACCGGCTCGGGCAGGCGCTCACCCAGGCGCAGCGCAACCGCTGGCTCACGGCCGTCCTGGTCATCGGCCTGGACCGCTTCAAGATCGTGAACGACACGCTGGGCCACGAGGCCGGCGACACCCTCCTCAGGCAGGCCGGCGAGCGGCTCGCGGAATGCGTCCGCTCCGGCGACACCGTCGCGCGCCTCGGGGGCGACGAGTTCGCGATCGTGCTGTCGAACCTGGCCAAGGCGGACGACGCGAGCCTTGTCGCGCAGAAGGTCATCGCTGCATGCGCCCGGGATTTCGAGCTCGCCGGCGAGGTGTCGCGCCTTTCGTGCAGCATCGGCGTGACGCTTTCCCCGGACGACGGCGCCGAGCCGGAACTGCTGCTGAAGAACGCCGACATCGCGCTCTATCGCGCCAAGGAGCAGGGCGGCAACGCCTACCAGTATTTCCTCCCCGAGATGCACCGGCGCGCGCTCGAGCGGCTGCGGACCGAAGCGGACCTTCGCTCGGCGGTGGAGCGCAACGAGCTGGTCCTCCACTACCAGCCCAAGGCGGACCTTTACAGCGGCAAGCTCAGCGGCTTCGAGGCGTTGCTGCGCTGGCAGCACCCGGCCCGCGGGCTGGTGCCGCCCTTGGAGTTCATCCCGATCCTTGAGGAAACCGGCCTCATCCTGCCGGTGGGCGAGTGGATCGTGCGCACCGTGTGCGCGCAACTCGTGCGCTGGAATGCCGACGGCCTCCCGGCGCGGCCGGTGGCGATCAACCTCTCGGCGCGCCAGTTCCAGCAGGCGGAGTTCGACGGCGTGATCGGATCGATCCTCGGCGAGTCGGGCGTGGACCCGAGGCTGCTCGAGTTCGAGCTGACCGAATCGCTGCTCATGAAGGACGCCGACGAAGCGGTCCGGGTGCTCAGAAACCTCAAGGGGCGGGGGGTCCGCCTTTCGGTGGACGACTTCGGCACCGGGTATTCGAGCCTGGCCTACCTCAAGCGCTTTCCGCTCGACAGCCTCAAGATCGACCGCGCCTTCATCCGCGAATGCACCACCGATGCGGATGACGCGACGATCGCGCTGTCGATCATCAACCTCGCGCACAGCCTGAAGCTCAAGGTCGTCGCCGAAGGCGTCGAAACCGAAGCGCAGCTGAACTTCCTGCGCGCCCGGGGCTGCGACCAGCTGCAGGGCTACTACTTCGCGCGGCCGATGGACGCAGCGGCGGCGACCGACGCGCTGGCGCAGGACCTCGGGTTGCGCTTTCCGGCGGCGGCCGACAGCGCCCAGGCCATCGCGGTCCTGCTGGTCGACGACAATGCCGACGATCTCGAGATCTTCCGCGAAGCGCTTTCCCCGGACGGCTACCGCATCGTGACCGCGCGCAGCCCCCAGCTTGCGCTCGAGGCCATGGCAGGCGCCCCGGCCGACATAGTCATCAGCGACCAGCGCATGCCCTCGATGTCCGGGGTGGATTTCCTCACCGCGGTCGGCAAGCTCTACCCGGATGCCATTCGCATAATGCTGACCGGGAGCGACAGCCCGAATGCCCTGCCGGACGCAGTCAACGAAGCCCGCATCCACAAGTACCTCTCCAAGCACTGGCACGAGGACCGCCTGCGGCTCGAAGTGCGCGAGGCGTGCAAGCTCGTGCTCGCACGGCGGGTCGCCGGTGACTGACGCACGCACGCCGGCCGGCACGGTGCTCGGCCGGGCGATGTCGCTTGCCCGCCCGGTGCCCACCATCGTTTGCTTTTGCCTGGGCCTCGTCGCCCTCGGCTGGGTGGGCGTCGCGCTCGAGCTGAAGGCCGACCGCGAGCGCACCTTCGCGCGCGTCATGGAGTCGAACGCCAACCTCGCGCGCGTTTTCGAAGACCACGTCGTCCGCACGCTGCGGAACGCGGACCAGCTGCTGCTGGTGGTGAAGGAGCTCTACGAGACATCGGGAGGCCGGTTCGACCTGCTGCGCTACGCGCAGGAGTCCAGGCTCGACCTCCAGCCCTACCATATCGTCACGATCGTCGACGCAAACGGGATGCTCGAACAGGCCACGCTGCCCTTCGGCCCGACCAGCGTGGGCGACCGCGAGTTCTTCCGCTATCACGCCGGCAACCCTTCGGGCGCCTTGCATATCAGCAGGCCCCTTACCGGCCGCACGACGGGAAAGCCCACGGTATACCTCTCGCGACGGATCGCCGCAAAGGACGGCTCGTTCGGCGGAATGGTAGCCGTCGGGGTCGACCCGCGCTTCTTCTCGGACTTCTACAACCAGATCGACCTGGGCAAAGGCGGGGTGGTCACCCTGGCAGGGCGCGACGGCATCGTCCGCGCCCGGCGCTCGGACGACAATTCAGCCGTCGGGCAGGACATCAGCGGTGCAAAGGCTTTCGCGGAGCTCGCGTCGTCGCGCACTCACGGCAACTACATCAACACGAGCAAGCTCGATGGCATCACCCGACTGTTGACTTACCGCGCGCTGGCCGATTACCCGCTCATCCTTTTGGTAGGAACTGCGGAATCGACGGCGCTTGCCGGCTACCACGCGCGCAAGGCCTCGTACCTGTGGACGGCAGGGGCGATCAGCCTCACGGTGCTCCTGTTCGGGGCCCTGCTCGTCTTCCAGGTCCGGAGGGAAACCACCCTGGCCTCGCGGCTGCGGGAAGCAGAGGCGCGCGCAAAGCTCGCCGTGGACAGCGTTTCCGACTACGCGATCTTCACCCTCGACAAGCGCGGGTTCGTGACGAGCTGGAACGCGGGCGCCGAGCGCATCAAGGCGTATCGCCCGGACGAAATCCTCGGCCAGCACTTTTCGCGCTTCTATCCGCCGGACGAGATCGAGCTGGGCACGCCGCAACGGCTGCTCGACCGGGCAGCCGCCGAAGGCAAGGTCGAGAGCGAGGGCTGGCGCCTGCGCAAGGACGGCACGCGCTTCTGGGCCCACGTGGTCATCACCGCGTTGCGCAACAAAGTCGGCGCATTGCGCGGCTTCGGCAAGATCACGCGCGACCTCACGATCTCCAAGCTCACGGACGACGCCCTCCAGTACAGCGAAGCGCGTTTCCGCGCGATCTTCAACCAGGCCGCCGTCGGTATCTGCGAAGTCTCGCCGGAGGGACGATGGCTGCGCGCGAACCCGCGCCTGTGCGAAATCGTCGGCTATCCGCTGGATGAATTGCTGCGCATGAACATCCGGGAATGCACCTTCCCGGAAGACCTCGAGGCCACGTCGCTCCATTCAACGAAGCTCCTGGCCAGCCCCGGCCAAAGCCATTCGCTGGAAAAACGTTACCTGCGCAAGGACGGCACCATCGTGTGGACCTCGTTGTCCTCGGTCCTCGTGGAGGCCCCCGGCGACGAGCCGGACTACATCGTCGGGATCGTCGAAGACATCTCGGCCAGGAAGCATGCGGAAATGGAAGCGAGCGAGCTGCGCGCCCGCCTCGAGCAGCGAGTGGAACAAAGGACCGCCGAGCTCGCCGAGGCCAACAAGCGCCTCGAATCCTTCACCTATTCGGTTTCGCACGACCTTCGCACCCCGCTGCGCGCGATCAGCGGCTTCGCGCAGATCCTCGCCCGGCGGCATCGCGACGGCCTGAGCGACGAGGGCCGCCATTACATGGACAACATCGTGCGCGCCAGCGCGCAGATGGGGCGCTTGATCGAAGACCTGCTCAACTATTCGCGACTCGGGCGGCAAGCGATCTCGATGCGGGCCGTCGGTCTACAGGCCATCATCGGCGACATTGCGCGGACCCTGCAGCCGAAGGTCTCGGACACCGGCGCCGTCCTGCGAATCGGCCCGCTGCCCGAAACGCTCGGCGACCCTACGCTCCTGACCCAGGTGTTCCTGAACCTGCTGGAGAATGCGCTCACCTACCGCCGCGCGGGCGTCGCCCCGCTGATCGAGGTGTCCGCGCGGACCGAGGGCGCGGACGTCGTCGTCTGCGTAAGCGACAACGGGATCGGGATCGACGCCGCGCATTTCGAGCTCATCTTCGGCATCTTCCAGCGCCTGCACAGCGAGGACGAATATCCGGGCACCGGCATTGGCCTGGCCACGGTGAAGCAGGCCGCGGAGATGCTTGGCGGAAACGTCTGGGTCGAGTCGCAGCCCGGCACAGGCAGCCGGTTCTACGTCAGGCTGAAGGCCGCCGGGACCGCGGAAGCGGGCGACCAGGGGACGATGCGGCACGATGCCGCGAGCGCATAATCCGCAACATGGAGGCACCCAACCTCGACCCGCATCGCCGCCGATGGCTCGCCTCGGCCCTTGCGTACGCCGGCGGGTTGGCGGCAAGCTCGGCGGGCAGGGTTTTCGCACAGTCGGCGCGCCTGCCAGCGACCCCGGAATGCAAGCCGGGCAAAGCCACCGCCTCGCAGACCGAAGGCCCCTTCTACACGCCGAAGACGCCGCTCAAGTCCGATTTCCGCAAGGACGCACCGGGCCAGCCGATCGTGCTCGAGGGCCACGTGCTCGACACGCGATGCAAGCCGCTCGCCGGCGCCTGGCTCGATTTCTGGCATGCGGATGCCGGCGGCGAATACGACAACACCGGGTTCAAGCTGCGCGGCCACCAGGTGACCGATGCCGAAGGGCACTTCAGGCTGCTTACGATCCTGCCTGCGTTGTACCCGGGGCGCACCCGCCACATCCACGTCAAGGTGAGCGCGCGGGAAGGCGGCCGCATCCTGACCACGCAGACCTATTTTCCCGGCGAGGCGGGCAATGCAAGGGACGGCCTGTATCGCCCCGAGCTCGAGGCGCGCCGCGGGGGCGACGTGCTGCGCATGGATTACGTGATCCCGGCCTGACGTTCTCCCCGCCTGTTCAGCGTCCCAGCGACAGCACCGCCTGCAGCACTGCGGTGCGCGATTGCCCGAGCACCATCCCGCGCCAGTCGTCGGCGTCGATGTAGAACGCATCGCGGATCGTTTTGCGGATCGCTTCGCGCTTGGGCGCTTCGGCTTCCGGGTGGATCGCGAGCCAGTGGTCGCCGCGCAACGCGGTGAGTACCGCCTCGAAAGGCACCGTGCCGAACTCGAGGCCCATGCCGGTGACCTCCGCGCCCGGGCACTCGGCATAGACCGACATCACCATCGAGCCCTGCACTTCGGCCGAGGCCGACTTGCCCTCGTAGTACGACATGATGTCCGCGCCCCACCAGGCCTTGGCACGCGCCAGCTCCGCGGCGTCGTTGGCGCCGGCAAAGATCTTCTCGCCATGGCCATAGGGACCGAGGCCGGTGTGGATGTCGATCCAGCCGATGCGTTTGCGGCCGGCCCCGTGCTTTTGCAGGAGCGAGCGGACGGTGCGGTTGCTCCAGGTCGGCGCGCTGCCGCAATAGAAAAGGCCGTCCTTGTGCGAGCGCTGCCCGGCCGAGACCGCGGCCTGGAAAGCCGGCATGCCCATCGTCCCGATGGCCGCGAAGATCGCGGCGCGGTTCGCGTCCGTCGGCGGCCACTCGGCCGGAAGCATGAGGTCGTGCACCTTCGCGTAAGCCGGATTCAATTCGGTTGTGTCGGCGAAATCGCGGAAGTTGCGGTTCATGTCGACGTTGTCTTCGTTGACGCGCCGCAGGTGCGAAAACCCGTACGGGTTGACCGCGTGCACCAGCAGCAGCGCGATGCCCGAGGCTTCGATGCGCTTGCCGAGGTCCCCGTCGTCGAGCAGGGCGCGCTGGCAGCCGGAGCCGCAGAAGCCTTCCACCCCATGGGTGCCGGAGGTCACGATCAAGAGCGCCGGCGCGTCGGCCTTCCCGAGCAGCACCGCGTCGGTCGCCAGCGCCTCGCCCTGGGCGCCCTTGAGCGGGTTTACGCCTGTTTCGACCGCAAGGCCGCGTTGTTCCGCCGCCGCGAGAAAGCCGTCGCGCGCCTCGGCGTAGGTTCGCGCAAAGTATTTTGAGGTGGGATTCATCGGCGCATAATAACGTCGAAACCAACGCAACCACGGAAGCCCGAGCCATGGCCCTCGAACTCAAGCCGCTGCATCCCCTGTTCGCCGCCGAGGCAAGCGGCATCGACCTCACGCAGCCGGTGCCGGCCGCGACGGTGCGCGAAATCGACGACGCGATGGACAAGTACGCGGTGCTGGTATTCCGCGGCCAGCCGCTGACCGAGGACCAGCAGGTCGCATTCGCTTCGAGCTTCGGCACGCTCGATGCCGGGCTCAAGAAGCTCTACCCCGGCGCGCCCTCGCGCTTCAAGCACGAGGCGACGATCGACATCTCCAACGTGAAGCCCGGCGGCGGCCTGCATGCCGCCGACGACCGCAAGACGATCTCGAATTTCGCCAACCAGCTCTGGCATAGCGACAGCTCGTTCCAGCGCCCGGCGGCCAAGTACTCGATGCTGCACGCGGTGACCGTGCCTGCGAAGGGCGGCCAGACCGAGTACGCCGACCTGCGCGCCGCCTACGATGCGCTTCCCGAAGACCTCAAGGCCGAGATCGCGCCGCTGCACAGCGTGCATGCGGCGCTGCATTCGCGCATCTGGCTCGGCGACAAGCCCTCGGCCGCGGAGCTGGCCAAGATGCCGCCGGTGCAATGGCCGCTGGTGCGCACGCATTCGACCTCGGGGCGCAAGGTGCTTTGGGTCGGCGTGCATGCAACGCACATCGTGGAGAAGGCCACCGCTGAAGGCCGCATGCTGCTGCTGGAGCTGCTCGAGCACGCCACGCAGCGCGAATTCGTCTACCGCCACGAGTGGCGCGTCGGCGACCTCGTCATCTGGGACAACCGCGCGACGATCCACCGCGGCCGGCGCTTCGACATCAACGCGCCGAGGGAGCTTCGCCGCACGACGACGAACGACCCGGACTCCGAGCGCGATTCGGTGCTGCTCGCGGCCTAGGGCAGCGCGATCCCGAAGCGCTTCACCTTCTCCCAGTCCACCAGTTTCGAGTAATCGGCGGTCGCAGGCAGCTCGATGCGGCCGTCCCTGACCGGGGGCATTTCGGTGACCACCTGCTCGACGATGCCGAGATAGAAGGTCTGCTCCGCGGCCACCAGCCGCTGCCCGGCCGGGATGGCGGCGCCGTACTGGAGCGAGATCAAGGTGCCGAGCGCGCTCTCCGCGTACAGCCCGAGCGCCACACGCGCGCCGTCGGCAGCCGCGAGCGCAGAGATCTCCCGCGCTTCCGAAAACCCGATGCGCCCCGCCTTGGTCGAGAGCGCCTGCGCGCCCCGCCAGAGATACGCGGCCGCATCCAGCGCCGAGGTGCAGGTGCGGTCGACGAGGATCGGGATGCCGGCCGCCGCCTGCAGGTCGGTAAACGCGCCGTCGGGCTTGAGCGGGCTCGGGTCCTCGGACACGGTGGCGCCGGCATCGCGGATCGCAAGCGTGTAGGCGAGCGCTTCGGTGCGCTTGTAGGCACTGTTGGCATCGACGTAGAGCCTCACCTCGTCGCCGACGGCCGCGCGGATCTCCTGCATCGCGGCCAGGTCGATGTCGAGCCGCTGCCCGCCCTTCACCTTGAGCGTGCGAAAGCCGTACTTGTCGCAGACCAGGCCCGCCTCCTCCGCCATCGCTTTCGGCGGCTGGCGCGTGACCGCCCAGGTGAGCTCGACCGAGGGCGTGCCGCCCCAGAGCTGCCAGAGCGGCTGGCCGGCGCGCACCGCTTCGATCTGCCAGGCCGCGTTGTCGATCATCGCCTTGGCGAGGCGATTCTCCGGCACGCCTTCGAGGCGCTTCATGAGGCCGGCGACGCCGTCCACCTCGAGGCCGAGCACCTTCGGGATCAGGAAATCCTCGAGCGACGCCGCCAGCGACCGCGGCGACACGCCGCTCCAGGTGGCCTTGATCGTGCCCTCGGCCACGCCTTGCGCGCCGCTCTCGTCGGTAAGCGAGAGGAGCGCATACAGGCCCGAGGACTCGACCGCGTTCGCCCAGACCACCTCGCGCTCGTACGGCAGCTCGTAGAAATGCAGGGACCAGTCGACGACCTTCATGCGGCGGCCTTCACTTGAGGCGATGCAGCAGCGGCTCGCCGCGCGCGAGGCGGTCGAGGTTTTCGGCGATCCCGGTCCAGCGGCGGTCGATCATGCCGGTGGTCCAGCCCGAGGTGTGCGGCGTCATGTAGAGGTTGTCGAGCTCATGGAACGGGTACTTGCCGGGCGGCACGCGCGGGTTGTCCTTCGACGGGTAATTCCCGTACCACACGTCGATGGTCGCGCCGCGGATGCGCTTCGCCTTGAGGGCCTCGAAGAGTGCGCCCTCCTCGATGATCGCACCGCGGCCGACGTTGAGGATCACCGCGGAAGACTTCATGCGCTCGAACTGCGCGCGGCCAATGAGGCCCTCGGTCTCTGGACCGAGCGCCGCAGCCACCACGAGGTAGTCGACCTCAGGCAGCGTTGCATCGAGCCGGTCGAATCCGGCCCACTCGTCGACGCAGGCGGGCTTTTCGCGCGGGGTGCGGTTGATCGCGATCACCTTCATGCCGAAAGGCTTGGCGCGCTCGGCGACCGCATGGCCGATCGAGCCGTAGCCGACGATGCCGAGCGTCTTGCCGTACAACTCGGCGTTGACCGGCCCGTTCATGCGGCCGCTGTATTCCCAGCTGCCTTCGCGGAAGGTTCGGTCGGCATCAAAAAAGCGATGGCACCACACCAGCATGCCGAGCAGCGTGTACTCGGCCATGCCTTCCGCGTGCCCGTAGGCGTTGCACACGGCGACGCCTTCGGGCACCGCGCTGAAATCGATGCCTTCATAGCCGGTGCCGGGCACCTGCAGGAGCTTCATCTTCGGCGCGGGCGGGTACGAAGCGGTCCAGGCCATTGAAATCAGCACGTCGGCGTCCGCGAGCGCGCGGGCGAAGTCCTCGCGCGGATCCTGCTCGAAAAAGCGCTGCACGTTCCAGGGCGTCTTCGCCTTGGCGAGGAAGAGGTCCTTGAGGTGATGGATCAGCGTTCCGTGAAACACGACGTTTTTGGCGACATTCATGGCGTGCTATCGTGCCCGCCCGGAGGTAAACCGGCAATGGCGTTTCAAGTCGACTGTGTGGTGAAGGGCACCGATCGCCTCGGCGAAAGCCCGATCTGGTGCGATCGCGAGAACGTGTTGTGGTGGGTCGACAGCCGCGGGCCTTCGCTCAAGCGATGGAATCCCGGCGACGGCGAGGTGCGCAACACAAGGCTCCCTTCGGTCGTCGGCAGCGTCGCGTTCCGCGAGCGAAGCGCCGAGATGATCGCGGCGCTGCAGACCGGCATCCACTTCCTCGAGCCGTCGAGCGGCGTGCTGCATGCAATCGCGCAGCCCGAAAGCCACCTCCCGGAAAACCGCTTCAACGACGGGCGCTGCGACCGCGCCGGCCGCTTCTGGGCCGGCACCATGAGCGACGCGAAGCGCGAGCCCACGGGGTCACTCTATCGGCTCGGGGTCGACCATTCGTGCACGCACATCCGCGGCGAGGTCATCGTGCCGAACAGCATTGCCTGGAGCCCGGACAACAGGACGATGTATTTCGCCGACACCTACCGGCAGGTCATCCGCGCCTTCGACTTCGACCTCGCGTCCGGTGAAGTCTCGAACGAGCGCGTGTTCTGCGACACCACCGGGCATCCGGGGCGGCCGGATGGCTCATGCGTCGACGCCGACGGCGGCCTCTGGAATGCCGAGTACGGCGGCTGGCGGCTGGCGCGCTACACGCCCGCCGGAAAGATCGACCGGGTCATCGACATGCCGGTCGCCAACCCGACCTGCTGCTGCTTCGGCGGACCGGACCTGGACACGCTGTACATCACGACGGCGACGCAGCGGCTCACGCCCGAAGAGCTTTCGAAGCAGCCGCTCGCGGGCAGCGTGCTCGCGGTGCGACCGGGCGTGAAAGGCCTGCCGGAAGCGCGCTACACCGGCTGAGGCATGGAGAAGAAACTCACCGGCAAGATCCCGCGCGACAGGATCGGCATGCTCGAGCTGCCGCAGCTGCCCGCGGACCTGCTCGAGGCCTATCGCGCCCTCGGCGACCTGTCGGGCCTGGTTTCGGACGCCTGCGACGAGCTCG
>JADMIO010987964.1_pt1 | contig 22150 bp, 15 predicted proteins | sample 8958161 | NCBI WGS metagenome assembly JADMIO01 (sample SAMN16585339, study PRJNA669376) | soil metagenome | isolation source: Crop rotation soil | place: USA: Cullars Rotation, Alabama | collected 2011
CCGCGACAACTTGTCCACGTGGAATTCTAAGCTTAGGATCCCAATGTGCTGGAAAGGATCGGCCGGCCCTGCTTGTCGACGGTGATGTCGTTGAAGTCGAGCAGGTTGCGCTGGCTGCAGACGTCCTTGCGCGACGACGGCGGGATCGCCGTGCCCTGCATGTCGATGCAACCGATCTGCACCGGGTCGTTCGGCGTCGCGTCGATCGTGGACCACGTCTGGCCGCCATCGAAGGTGCTGGCGACGTACATGTCCCAGACCTCGTTCTGCGCCGACGCGTGGGTGAACGCGTTGGTCTGCGTGTCACCGAGCTGCGACGTGGCCAGGAACGCGACGGTCGCGCGATCCGGATCGCCGGCGACGACCACCGGGAACATCACGTTCTTGAGCTTCTTGCCGGTGTGCGGGTCGACGACCGCCGAGCTCAGGTCAACCGTTTTGCCCCACGTCTTCGCGACCGGGTCGTAGGTCGTCACCATCGCCTGACGGCGGTCGGTGTTGATGATGTCGCTCGGGTTGGTGCCGTTCTCCCACGTGTAGTAGAGAACACCGGCGGGGTGCGCGGCCGTCGCGTCGCTGATGCTGAGGTTGGAGTCACTCTCGTCCGGGTTGGACACCGGGTTGGTCTGACTGTCGGGGTCGTTCTCATCGACCGGGATGTTGCCGCCAGGCACCACCTTGATGTTCCACGTCAGGCCGTTGTCTGCCGTGACTGACATCGCGGGACGGCCGCCGACGAACTCCGTGTTCGTGCCGTTCTCGATCGACGGCGAACCGCCGCAACCCTTGACCGGCAAGTAGGCCGTGCCATCCGGGCCGACCTTGAGGTGGCCGTGCAGCGCGGAACAGGCGCCACCCTCGGCAACGATCGTCCGGCTCGGGTCGTCGACCGCGTTCGCCGGTGTGTTGTAGGCGTAGCGACCCGGACCGAAAGTCCGGCCACCGTCGAGGCTCACCGCACACGCGCCGTTGAAGCCGTTCTGCGCGCAGTAGTAGACGGCGACATTCGCGATGGGGTTCGCGTTGAGCGGTGCATGGAACGGACCGACACCGACGCTCTGGTGGTCGAGCAGCGTGTTCTCACCACAGCCCTGCGACGGCGTCCACGTCGCACCGCCGTCGTCGCTGTAGGACATCAGCGAGCAGACCCCGGCGAGCTGGGAGTTGAACAGCCGACCAGTCGCGGAGTCGACCGCTGTGATCGCGTCGAGCGTCGTGACGTCGGTCTTCGGCCTCGGGACCGCCGTGTTGGTGTAGGCCGGCGGGTCCTGGCTGTCGTCCCAGGTCAGCTTCTCCATGCTGAGCCCGGCGCCGAAGATCGCGACGTCGTGCACGTTGTCGTAGCCGATGGACGGCTCACCGCCGTTGAAGCCGACGTTGTAGACCGTGTACGCCGTGCCGTCGTCGGCATGCGCCGGGATCAGGACAAGCGTCGACAGGCCGAGCGCAACGGCGCCGATGGCAAGTTTTTGGGCGCGCACGAACATCCCCCTGAGCTCTGGGCGCGTCCACTGGGCCGGACGCAACTCATGATCATGACGACAAAGAGGACAACTCGTCTACGGAGGTTGTTCGCGCGACCGTCTGACAAACTGCCCGACATGAGCGCGGCGGCGTACGACGACCGCCCGTGGCTCCAGCACTACCCGGAAGGCGTCCCGACGACGGTCGACGTGCCGGACGGGCCGGTGACCCGGCTGCTCGACGATGCCGTCGCTGCTTCTCCCGCCTCGCCGGCGGTGACCTTCGCGGGCCGCACACTCACCTACCGCGAGCTGGCGGCCGACGTCGGCCGGCTGGCCGGCGTGCTCTCCGGCCTCGGCGTCGGTGCGGGAGACCGGGTGGCGCTCCTGCTGCCCAACTGCCCGCAACACCTGATCGCGTTCTTCGCGACCACACGGCTCGGTGCCGCCGTCGTGCAGTGCAATCCCCTCGGCGGTGTCGACGAGCTGCGTGAGCAGTGGGCCGCGTGCTCGGTGACGACCGTCGTGTGCCTGGACCAGGTTTGGCCGACGGTGTCGGCCGTGCGGGACGACGTCGGCCTGAAGCACGTCGTCGTGACGTCGCTTCTCGACTATTACCCGACCGTGCAGCGGCTGTGGCTGCAGGTGCCGCTGCCGGCGCTGCGACGTAGGAGGCGAGAGATCTCGACACCGCCGCCGGCCGAGGCCGACGTCGTGCAGTTTCGTAAGGCAATCCGCTCCGCTGAGCCCGTAACGCAGGCGTCGGTTGATCCCGACAGTGTCGCGGTCGTGCAATACACGAGCGGCACGGTCGACGAGGCCCGACCGGCCATGCTCACGCACGCGAACCTCGTCGCCAACGCCCATCAGGTGCGGGCGTGGTTGCCGGACCTGCGCGACCGTCGTGAAGCGACGCTCGGTGTGCTTCCGCTGTTCCACGCATTCGGACTGACGCTGACGACCTTGGTCACCGTGCTCATCGGCGGCCGGCTGGTGTTGCTGCCGCGCTTCGACATGGAGTTGCTGTTCGACACGATCGACGACGAGAAGCCGTCGTACATGCCCGGACTGCCCGGCATCTATCGGTCGATGCTCGCGTCCACGTCCGTCCAGTCGCACGACCTGCGTCCGCTGCGTCAATGCATCAGCATCGGGCGACCGTTGTCGCTGCAGACGATCCAGCGTTTCGAGCGGCTGAGCGGCGCGCAGTTCGCCGAGAGCTATGGGCTGACCGAAGCCACCGGTCTGACACACGCCAGCCCCGTGCACGGTCTGCGCAGACCGGGGTCGATCGGGTTGCCACTGCCGGGCACCGACGCGCGGATCGTCGACCCGCGCGACCCCACGCGTGTCCTCGAGGTCGGCGAACGCGGCGAGCTCGCGGTGCGCGGGCCGCAGGTGTTCGCCGGCTATCTGGCCGACGGATCAGCCGACGAGCCTGGCAACGGGCCATTGCTCGACGACGGATGGCTGCTCACCGGGGACCTCGCAGTCATGGACGAGGACGGTTGGTTCACGTTCGTCGAGCGCAAGGCGGACGTGCTCACCACCGGCCTGCTCAAGGTCGTTCCCGCGGATGTCGAACGCGCCTTGCTCGAGCTGCCCGGTGTCGAAGACTGCTGCGTGGTCGGCGTGCGCGAAGGACGTCGTACCGTCCTCACCGCCTTCGTCGTCGCCACGGCAAGAGCGGGCATCGACGAGGACGCCGTGCGCGCCCACCTTGCGGATCGGTTGCCTCCGAAGCAGCAACCGACGGTCGTGGAGTTCCGGGACAACTTGCCGCGCTCACTGATCGGTCACGCGCAGCGCAACGTGCTCGTCAGCCCGCCGCCGACACCTGATCAGTCTTCGACGTCGTCGGAGCCTTCGCTCGGGCCTTGACCACCTGTTTGGCGAAGTTAGCCAGCCAGTCCTGGCTCGCCTTGAGCAGCTCGGGTGACACCGTCCGCTGCGTTGTTGCGTAGAGCGCCGTCGTCGCGGCCGGTGACTTCTTCTTGGCGGGAAGGTAGTTGCCCTGCACGGGCGCCAGCAGCACGATGCGCTCGTAGCGGCGACCCTCGGACGTGTTCACCGCCCAGACCCAGAACAGCGCGTTCCACTCACCGGGCAGCGACTTGTTGTTGAACGTGAGCAGCGTGCTCTGCACGCCGCCGCCGAGGTTGTAGTTGATGGGCTTGCGCAGGCCGTAGCCGTGGAAGGAGTAGCAGGCCTGCACGTTGTAGGTGTCGAGACGCGACAGGCTCGATGTCGTCACCACGTCGGCGATGACCGGCACCGGGCCCTTGCTGCCGTAGTACTCGTACCGGATCCACGACGAGCCGCCGCCGAAGAAGCGCGTCGCCCAGTCGTATTCGCCGACCTTGCTCTCCTGCCAGCCGCTGAGCGACACGGGCGAGGCGATGAACGACTGGATGCTCGTGGAGCCCAGGTTGTCGGCGACCAGCCGGAACCGGGCCAGACCGTGGTCGGCGAGGCCGGCCATGAGCGCCGCCGCGGCGAGGGCGATCGCCGTGATTCGCAACGTCGGAGTGCTGACCAGCGACGCCGCGGCCGCGCCGCCCTGGTCGACACGCACCTTCGGCGTCGACGCTCGCCGGCGGCTGTCGAGCTCCACCCCGAACCACGGGGCCGTCAGCGCCATCACGGTCACACCTGCGGCGAACAGAACGAGACCGATGTAGGGGTGCAGGCCGTCGATGGCGACCTGCTCGCCGAACGTGCTGCCGACCCAGAAGACCAGCAGCAGCCGCCCGATGTTGAGCGAGTAGATGAGCACGAGCCCGAAGGTCAGCCACATCATCTTGCGACTGCGCTTGCCGCGTGAAAGGTGAAGGAACGCGAGGCCGACCAGCAGGAAGCCGACGAAGCCGTCGACGCCCGAGCACGCCGATGCAACCGAGACCGTGAATGCCTGCGCGCCATGGCCGAGGCTGAACAGTGAGCCGTCGCCACCCGTCACGGGAGTCGCGACGTGCAGCTTCTCGACGGTCGCGTGCAACGCGGCGAGCGTGACGCCGGTGAACTTCGTCAGTCCCTTGTCCAGAAGGAACACGTAAGGCACCGGCCATGCGAGCAGCAGGAAGGCGACCGCCACACGCACCCGACCGAGGGTGCGCACGCCGAAGGCCAATGCGATCGCGCCGGCGACGAACAGCGGCATCGACAGCAGATCGACGCGGTCGTACCAGAACATCGTCGACATCCGGCCGGGCAGGAACATCATGATCGCCAGCGCGCCGACCATGAGCGGGACGCCGACGATCATGTCGATCTGCCGGTCGTGGATGTCGGGTTCGCCGTCGCGGGGGAGACCGCGCATCAACGCGAGACCCAGCGCCATGAACGGCACCAGACCGAGATAGGCGAGCGGGCTGTCCAGGCCGAGTGTGCTGAGCAGGGTCCGCAGCGAGTAGTGGTAGGCGAGCAGGACCGACCCGAGCACGAAGGCGAGCCGCCAGCGGTTGGACAGGCGGAAGCCGCGCCGTTCTGGCGTCGTACCAGCGGCCGGGCCGGGGTCGAGCTGCCCGGGAGCCCAGCACCAGGCGACGTCGCCGGCAGGCTGACCGGGAGCCGCCGAGACTGCCGCGTCGCCGGGTCCGGCCGGGTCGGCCGCTGGGGCCGGAGCCAGCCGGTCACGGGCGGCGCGGAGCTGGGCGCGCAGTCGCGACACGGTCGTCCTCGGGGTCGTCGGAGGTCTCGCAATAGGAGGACTACGGCACAGATGGGCGATTCCCTGCCTCCCGGAGGTCTCGCTCGCGGGTACCGAGGTCGATTCGTGTGCTTTCGTGAGGAGATGCGGCCTCAGCTGCGGCTCCACGCGGCCCTCCGGACGACGGCCGCAGCCGTGGTCGCTGGGGTCGTCGCGACGCTGGCCGTGGGGCTCGGACCGGCCGATCCGCCCGCGGAGGCGGCCGCGTCGACCGGGTCAGAGCGGCTGGCCTCGCTGCTGGCCCCGCCGCTGCCGGGAGTCACCGCCTTCGACGGCCAGCTGCTGCTGAACGGCCGACCGCACTGGTTCGACGGCATCAACGCCTACAACGCCACGACCGACTGGTCGGTCAACTGGGGCTGCGGGTCGATGATCGACGACCTCGGCACCCTCTTCGACGCACTGCCGCCGCACAGCCTCGTGCGGACCTGGGCGTTCCAGGCGCTCGGCTACAACAGCAAGTCGACGGACGCGATGGACTTCTCGGCGATCGACCGCGTGGTCGCGGACGCAAAGGCTCACCACGACTACCTGATCCTCACCCTGTCCGACCAAGCCGGCACGTGCGACGACGGCCACTTCCACGACGCGAGCTGGTACGCCGGGGGCTATCGCCGCAGCTTCAACGACGACGGCCGGGGTCTTGCCGACCAGATGAGCTATCTGCAGTGGGTCAAGCGCGTCGTACGCCACTATCGGTCGACCCGCACCGTCGCCGTCTACGAACCCGTCAACGAGCCGGAGGCATCGGTCTGCAACCCCGGCCTTCACGGCGGTCACTGCTATGGCCACAACTCCTGTCCGGCGCGCGCAACGCGAGTATTGCGCGGCTTCTTCGACACGGTCGGCGGCGTCATCAAGCGGCTCGACGAGCGAGCGCTGGTCTCGAGCGGCACCCTCGGCGGCACGCAGTGCGGTGTCGCCGGCGCCGGTTTCGCGCGCATCAACGCGAGCCGGTTCGTCGACGTCACGACGTTGCACGACTACGGCTATCCGACGATTGCGCGCACCGGCGGTCTGCTGGAGCGGTCGGCGCAGGCGCGTGCCCTCGACAAGCCGTTACTGGTCGAGGAGGCCGGCATCGACGCCTCCGTCGCCGGTGTCGGATGCGTGAGCCTCGAGCGACGGGGCAGGCTGTTCGAGGCCAAAGCACGGGGCGCGAAGCGGGTCGGCGCCGACGGCTATCTGCCGTGGATGTTCGCGCTGGCACCCTCGTCGACCTGTTCGCCGGGTGTCGCACCGGGGGATCCCGCTCTAGGTCATTTGGCCAGTTGACGTCCCGAACTGAGCTAGAGCGGGTAGTCCTCGTGTGTCATTTGCGGGCTATTCCTGACACTTACTAGTGCTTTGTCCGATCTGCCCTGGTTCTCTGTGATGCATGGGCCGACGCCTCCGGATCACTGCTGTCTTTGTCGCTTCGTGCGCGACGCTGTCCGTCGTCGGCGCTGCGGCTGCGCAGGCAAGCACTCCCCGACACCGGACCACGACGACCACGACGACGGTCTCGGGTATCACCGCCTCGGGCGGCCGGCTCCTCCTCAACGGCAAGCCGACGGTTTTCCACGGGATCAACGCCTACAACGCGACGACCTACTGGAACGTCAACTACGGCTGTGGCTCGCAGGTTGTCGACCCCAACACCGTCTTCAACAGCGTCCCGAGCGGCAGCCTGGTGCGGACGTGGGCCTTCCAGGCGCTCGGCTTCAACAAGTTCACGCACAAGGTCGACTTCACAGCCATCGACCGGGTCGTCGCGGCCGCCAAGGCGCACGGCGACTATCTGATCTTCGCGCTGTCGGACCAGTCGGGGAACTGCGACGACGGTCACTGGCACGACCAGGCTTGGTATAGCGGCGGCTACACCAGCACATACAACGACAACGGTCGCGGCTTCTCGTTGTCGATGAACTACCTCGACTGGGTCAAGACCGTCGTCGCGCGCTACGCGTCGGACCCGACGGTTGCCATCTATGAGCCGGTGAACGAGCCGGAGGCGTCCAACTGCAACACCGGCTATACCGGCGCCGGCTGCTATGGCCACAACACTTGCACTACGGCTGCGACCGGGGCGATGAGGTCGTTCTTCGACAACGTGGGTGCGGCGATCAAGTCGCTCAACAGCCGAGCGATCGTCTCAACCGGCACACTCGGCGGCAACCAGTGCGGCGTCGCCGGCACGGGCTTCAGCACCATCAATGCGAGCTCCGCCGTCGACGTGGCCACCTATCACGACTACAACGCGACAACCACCGCGCTGCCGGCGGCGCTGTCGACCCGCGCCTCGCAGACGTCAGCGCTCGGCAAGGTCTTCCTCGTGGAAGAGTCCGGCATCTCCGGGTCGACCACGGGTCTGGGCTGCCCGACTCTCTCGGCCCGCGCGGACCAGTTCATCGCGAAGATCAACGCGGCGAAGAGTGTCGGCGCTGACGGTTACTTGCCGTGGAACTGGGCCGCTGGTCCGTCCGCTACCTGCTCGCTCACCCTCGGGCCGGGTGACCCTCTCTTTGAGGCGTTCTTCGCAGGCACCGCCTGACGGTTGCCGGCTCGTCCGAGCCGCACCCGGCACATCATCCGCGGCACCAGCGCTGACGACACAACGAAGTCACGCAGCTGCCACGGTCGCACCAGCCGGGCGACCTTGACCGCGTGCCGCAAGGCGTCGCCGCGCTCGCGGCGCAGCCAGTGCACCAGCGCCATGTTGAGGTGCACGTTGGCGAGGGCCAACCCTTCCCGCCGTCGCACCGTCGGGTCGATCGCCGGGTCGTCGAAGATCTCGCGGTGCACGGCGAGAAGCTGCTCGAGGTAGTCCGCCGGGCCGCGCCGCAGCGTCAGCTGCCCGGCGTGCAGCCGGTAGGCGACCAGAGGCTCGTCGAGATAGCCCACGTCGTACCTCTTCGCAAGGCGCGTCCACATCGCCCACTCGGCGGTGATCTGCCACTGCGCGGGATAGTCGCCGACCGCCTCGTATGCCGACCGAGGAACGACTGCGTTGCAGAAGTTGACGTAGTTCTGGATCGCGAGCGCGCGCAGCTCGACCGCTCCGGAGACGACGTAGTCGCGGTGCATCAGCGGCGAGCGGATCGTGCCGAGTCGCCGACCGTTGGCATCGATGTAGTGCTGCGCGGAGTAGGACAGCCCGACCTCGGGGTGACGTCGCATGAGCTCGACGTGCCGGGCCAGCTTGCCCGGCAGCAGCACGTCGTCGTGATGCAGGATGCATACGAACTCGCCGTCGGCAAGCGCCAAGCCGGCGTTGGTCGCGGCGATGCCGGTCGGCTGCTTGGGCAGCGTCACGAGCTGCACGTCATCACCGAAGGTGCGCACGATTTCGGACGTCCCGTCCGTCGACGCGTCGTCGACGACGAGGAGCTGCACGGTCACACCATCCTGCGCAAGCACACTGCGGATCGCGTCACCGACGAAGTCCTCGCCGTTGTGGACGGGAATGACGACGGTGACGTCGGGGCCGGGCATGCCCCGGTTACCCGCGCGGCGGCATCGGCAGGCCGGCAAGCGCCTCCGGGCTGCGTTGCCAGATCTCGATGCGACCGTTGTGCCACACCTCGGACCAGCCCACTTGGCGATGCACGAGCAGGTAGCCGTCGTCGTCGCTGATGTCGAGGCCACGGCCGAGGCGATGCGGCACGACCGCCCAACCGATCCGGGCGTCGATGCCGGTCGGTGACGCGAGCTGCTCGTAGTCGCGGTCGGAGTTGGTGACGATCTGGCTCGGTTTGTAGCTGAACAGCACCATGTCGGGGTCATAGCGCTCGTCGATGAACACCCGGTCGCCAGGACCGATCAGCGAGTCCATCTTCTTCGCGGCCTGGTACGACGCCACGTCGGAGTTGTTCGGATCGGGATGGTTGTTGTACTCGCCGTTGATGAGCTCGAAGACGCGCTGCTCACCTTCGACCGATGTGGTGTTCGCGGATTCGGCGTATGCACCGGTCCAGCCCGCGATCAGCACGATGAACACGGCAGCTGGGTCTACGAGCCAGTGGCTGATGCTGCGACTTGGCAGTCGGGCGGCGATGAGAATGACGGCGATCGTGCCGACGACGATGACCGGCGTGAAATAGCGCGGCTGGCCCACGCTGTGCCCGGCGTAGATGTAGTAGCCGGTCGTGAGGATCGCGAGCACTCCGGTTGCCGCGACTGCGAACCCGCCCAACATGCGCCGCCACGGCGGCAGGAGAAGGGCCGGGAGCACCAGTGCTGCAGCAGGGAAGAACAGGAACACCCAGTGCGCGACGAAGTTGACGGTTCCGGGCGCGCTGTGCACCAGGTCTGCGACTTCCGGCCTGGCGTCGCTGCCGTGGATGACGCTGACGTGCATGAACGCGAAGAAGCTGCCAAGGATCAGCTTTTGGTAGATCAGCCAGCAGCCGACGAAGAACACGGCAGGCAACGCGATGATCGAGACGTTGAGCACGGTCTCGTGCCATTGCCCACGCGGCAGTTTGCGGATGTGCAGGAAGACGAGCACGAGAGCGATGAGCAGGATCATCGGTGCCGCTTCGTACTTGGTCATCGCCAGCCCGGCAAGACCGGCTGCGGTGATGACCGCGCTGGAGTTGCGGTCGTCGCGAAGGAACCGCAACAGACCCCACAGCGACACCGCGATGAAGAAGAACTCCGCACCCTCGCTCATCCCGTTGGCCGCGAAGTAGGCCACGACCGGGTTGACGGCGTAGGCGAGCGGGATGAGAAAGCCGGTCAGTCGGGACAGGCCCAGGTCGCGGCACATCCTGCCGAGCACGAGGACGGTGCCGCCGCCGAAGAACGCGGTCGACAGGGGTCCCGCAAACTCGACATGACGCAACGGCTCGAGGATCGCGACGAACGGCAGCTGCACCAGGGTCGGCAGTGGCATCCAATAGACGCCGATCGCGGCAGCGTGCGGGTCGCGGCTGAAGATGATCGCCTTGGCGTCGTTGGTGCGAGCGAGCGAGTCGCCGATGGCGAAGTGGTAGTGGTATTTCAGCCACCAGCCGAGCAGCGCGTAGACGTAGGTGGCGAGCAGGGCGAGGAAGTAGAGCTCCCACCGTCGCTGACGGCGCGGCGGCGCATCCGGCGCCGGCGTCGAAACCGCCGGACCGGGCACGTCGACAGGCCGCGTTGCGACCTCGGTGGACACAGTGCTCCCCTCGCTGGTGCTGAGCCAGATTTCGCCGCTGGCGGCGGGCTCACCTGCTCAACGAGACAATGGGGCCGATGGGTGCGCTGATCGTGGACTGGCTCGGACAGGGCGGGATCTTCCAGACGAGTCGGGCATGGGCGCGCGTTCTTGGCGCGGGGGGGCTCGACCCGGTCGTGCTCACCCGCTCGGGCGGCGAGCCGTTCGGCGCCGACCCGGTACGTCCGGTGACCCGGCGCTCGGCCCGGCTGGCGGCGCACGTGGAGCTGGTTCGAGCGGTGACCGCTGAGATCGCGGCGCGCCCGCCGCAGGCCGTCGTCGTACAGAACTATCTGGTCCCGGCGCTGGAGCGGCCGGTGTGGCGGGCTGCCCGACGTGCGGGCGCTCGCGTCGTGTTCGTCGTACACAACGACCGGCCGCACTCCGCCCTCGCCGGGGTGGCGGCGGGTATGCGCGGATTGCTGTCCGCGGCCGACGAAGTGGTCACGCACAGCAGGTACGTCGCCGACCGGCTGGCACCGGTCCGATCCGTGCAGGTCATCGACCACCCGGTGCCGCTGGGTCTCGTCGAGCTGGCCGACGACGCGGAACCCGTGGCAGAGGGAGCGCCGCCGCTCGCGGCGTTGACATTCGGCGTTCTGAAGCGCCGCTACAAGGGCACGTCGGTTGTCGAGCACGTTGCCCGGGACGGTGTCGCCGGCTGGAGGTTCGTTGCTGCCGGCGTCGGTGCACCGGCCGCTGGCACCGTGCCTGGCTTGGAGACCGAGCCGGGGTTCGTGCCAGCGGATCGGCTGGTGCGTCTCGTGCAGGCGGCGGACGTCTGTCTCTTGCCTTACCGACATGCGACTCAGAGCGGCGCGGTCGCGCTCGCGCAAGCACTGGGCACGCCTGTTGTCGTCTCGGCCGTCGGCGGCATCCCGGAGCAGGTGCAGGACCACGTCAACGGCCGGTTGGTGCCGGCCGGTGCGCCGGCGGCAGCGTGGGCGGAGACGTTGCGCGAGCTGAACCCGGCTGGCCTACGCGCGCTGGGGGAGCGGGCGCGCCAGGATGCCTGGGCGCGTCATGCCCGCTTCAGTGAGCAAGCCGTCGCCGCTGCGACGCGATGACCACGCCGTAGCTGACGACACCGACGGCTTCGGTCACGAGGGTCATGACCGCTGCACCCTTGGGTCCGTGCGACGGGATCAGCACGAGGTTGCCCACGAGGTTGACAGCGAGCATCACGACCTGCACGCGGATGACGGTCGCGGTGCGACCCGCGCCGACGAGGATGTTGGACAGCACGCTGTTGGCGTAGTGGAAGGGCATGGCCGCACCGAGGATCCGGATCAGCGGCACCGCGGCTGCGAATGCCGGACCGAAGAAGAGCCGCTCGGCCGGGTGCGCCAGCAACTCGAAGCACAACGTGACGACGGTCGCCGCGGCCGCGGTGAGCAACACCGCGCGACGAAGTGCCTGCGCACGCGCGGCGCCGTCCAGTTGCCACAGCCGCACCCGCAGGACGTCTGCGTTGAGGGCGACGGGCACGACGGCTGCCGCGATGACGAACGAATAGGCGACGCGGTAGATGCCGGCATCAAGTGCCGGTCGCATCGCCGCGATCATTGCGCCGTCTAGGACGAAGTAGGCGACGAACAGGCCCTCGATGGCGGTGAACGGCAGGCCGGCGCGCACCGACCCGGCACCCGTGACAGGCCCGGTCGTCGTGCGTTCGTGGGTGAGCGACCGCCAGGAGATCGCTGTCGTCACCGCGGTCCCGACGAGCAGACCAGCAGACGCGAGCAGGGGTCGCTGCCACACGGCCGCGAACACCATCACGCCACCGAGCGACAGGACACTGCCGAGGAGCTCGCGCCGTGCCCGCACCGAGAAGCGCAGCTGACGAGCGGGCACGACCTGCCACGGGATCCGCGCGAAGGCCAGTGACCAGGCGGCGCCCATCAGCAGCTCGCAGCCGCGCGCGGTTGCCGACAGTCCAGGCCACGCGACCGCGGCGACTGCGACGAGAGCGAGGTTGGCCAGCCCGGCCCCGATCGCTCGGCCCTGCAACGTGCGTGCGTCGATGCTGCCGCGAAGGAAAAGCGCGTCGGCGCCGAACGCCTTGCCGAGAACGAGCAGGGTGGCGACGGCGGTGCCCGCCGCGAACACGCCGTATCCCTGCGGCCCGAGCGACCGGGCAACAACCGCTGACGAGGCCGCGGTCAGCGCGATCGCGGCCAGGCGATTCGCGGCAAGCGCGATGTCGCCACCGGCGAACAGAGCGCGGACAGGCGGCCGGATGTCGCCCGTTGCCGGTGCGACCGCGGGAACTGTCGGCTGCTCGGCCGTCAGTGGTCCTGGCATGGCACGGCTGCCCGCGCGGATGTGCTGCCGTGGAACAAGCTGAGGAAGAACGAGCCGAACGCGGTCTGGGCACCGAGCGTCATCAGCGTCAGTGACAGCAGCACCGGTCGGAGCGCGTCGAGTGAACCCATGTGGTTGGCCAGCCAGTGCACGAGCACGGCCGCGTCGATGCCACATCCGATCAGGAACATCAGGAGTCCGACGACGAGACCGCGTTCGAGGCTGAACCAACGGTCGACGCTGTCGAGCAGCCGATCAGGTCGGGCCGCCCCGCGCCCACGTGCGAATGCCTTGGTGAACACGCCGAACATCAGCTGCTGATAGCCGAGGATCGCCATCAGCGTGAACAGCACGCTGAAGTGCACGCCGAGAGTGCGGTCCGCCGTCAGGTTGAGCGGCCCGCGCAGCAGGGCCAGCTCGCCGACGATGCCGAGCATGAACAACACGGTGCCGGGCAGCACGAACAGCCAGTTGGGTGCGAGCAGCAGCATGAAGCGCAGGTGCCGCCAGCCGTCGCGGAAGCTGTGGAGCTTGGACTCTCCGGTGCGCGGGTGATAGGTGATCGGTACCTCTGCGACGCGCAGGCCCGCATGAGCCGCGTTGATGACGATCTCGGACGCGAACTCCATGCCCTCTGTGGCGACACCGAGCCGGTCATAGGCCTCGCGGGTGAACGCCCGCATGCCGCTGTGCGCGTCCGAGGCGTCGAGCCCGAAGAACAGGTTCAGGATGCCGGTCAGCGCCGGGTTGCCTACATAGCGGTGCAGCCACGGCATCGCGCCGGGAAGGATCGTGCCGGCGAACCGGGACCCGAGGACGTAGTCGTAACCCTCGTCGAGCTTGGCGACGAGCCGGTCGAGCTGGCTGAAGTCATAGCTGCCGTCGGAGTCACCCATGACGAGGACACGACCGCGCGCAGCCTCGAAACCCTTGCGGTAGGCGCTGCCATAACCCTTCTGCGGCTGGTGTACGACGCGCGCGCCGGCTTCACCGGCGCGCGAGACCGAGGCGTCCGTAGAACCGTTGTCGCACACGACAACTTCACCGGTGAGACCCGTGCGTCGGATGCCTGCAAGAGCGGCTTCGACACAGGCGGCCACGCTGTCCTCTTCGTTGAGGCACGGCATGACGACCGAGATGTCGACGGTGGCGAGCGTCAGCTCGTCGCGTTCGATGAGATCAGCGCGAACCAGCTGGCTGTTGAGGTCGCGCAGCATCGCGTCCGTGTCTGGGGTGATGGACACCGTCGTACTCCTCGAGCTGGGGTCGGGGACCGTGGCGGTCATCGGAACAACCCGTGGGTCGTCTTCTCCCAGAACGAAGGAGCGCGGACGAGCTGGGCGAACGCCTTGACGGCGGAAAGCGACATCATCAGCCAGTAGACGGGCACCGTCAGTGCGCCGATGACGAGATCAGGTCGGCGTTGGTGCCGGATCGACAGCAGGCCCATGTAGATCATGACGGCGTTGCCGATCACCATGCAGAACAGCGCAAGGAAGTAGGTCGGCCACGGATAGAAGATCTCGATGAAGCCGGGGCCGATGATCAGCCACAGCAGTGTCAGGGTCCAGAAGATCGGGTTGAGCAGCGCGAGCGTCGGTGTGCCGCCGACGAACAACGTCATGCCGATGATGCCGCGCACACCGACCTGCTTGCGCAGCTTCCGTGGATGCCGCATGTGCACGAGCCAGGTCTGTAGATAGCCCTTGTACCAACGGCTGCGCTGCTTGATCCAGTTGATGAAGTCGGAGTTGGCCTCTTCTTCGGTGACCGAGTCGAGGACGCGCGTGCGGAGGCCGCGTCGATGCAGCCGCACGCCGAGGTCGGCGTCCTCGGTGACGTTGTAGGGATCCCAACCGCCGAGCTCGCGCACCGTCGATGTGCGCATGTGGTTCGACGTGCCGCCGAGCGGGATTGGCACGTCGAGGGAGACGAGACCCGGCAGCACATGGGCGAACCAGGACAGGTATTCGGCGGTGAACCATTCGGTGATGCGGTTCTGCTTCGGGTTGTGATAGCCGAGCAGCGCCTGCAAGCAGACGACATCGTCCGGCTGTGACTGGAAGGCGATCGCGGCCCGGCGCAGCTGCAACGGCTCGGGGCGGTCCTCGGCGTCATAGATCGTGATGAGCTCACCGGTCGCGAAACGCAGGCCGTAGTTGCACGCCTTCGGCTTCGTGCGCGGCTCACTCGCGGGAACGATCAGCGTGCGGACATAGCTGCGTGGGCGTGCGGCCCGGATCGCGGCGAGCGTCTCGTCGTCGTCCTCTTCGAGGAGCACGAGCACCTGCAGCTTGCGCCGCGGATAGTCCATCTCCTCGATGCGGGCGAGCAGGTCGCTGATGACCACCGGTTCGCGATAGGCCGGGATGAGCACCGAATACGTCGGAAGGCGGTCCGCCGGGTAGGCGCGCGCGTCCTCCTCGGAGATGCGGACCATCAGGTCCATCTCCAGGCCACGGTGCAGGCAGCGGAGCTTGTAGAGAAGGACGGCGAAGTAGACGACGGTGATGAAACCGAAGACGACCTGCAGCGATCCGATCGGGAAGGCGATCACGCAGCCGAGCAGCACCAGGCCGGCGATGATTGCGGCGCGGCGCTGCCAGTCGCTGGTGCGGGTGAAGGCGGACAGCTCGGGCTGGGTGAACCGCAGATGGGTGATGGCGTCGTCGAGGTAGCGGTTCGACAGCTCGAGCGGAACGTCGAGGACGACATCGCTCGGGCGTGGGGACACGACGTCCTGTGGCGGTGCTGTCGGTCGCGTCTGCGCGGCGCCGTGGTCGCGCTGGCGCACGACAGACGGACGCTCGGCTGCGACGGTCACTCGCCAGCAGTTCGACGGCGCAGGCGCTACTCCTGCCGTGCCCGTGGCCGGTCACGCGGGGTTCAGGTGTCGTTTGGCTTCCCGTGGACGACCGGGAAAAGCCGCAAAACGGGCACGCGGAATGACTCGAAGTAACTACTCAAGTTCTGATTCCAGTCGGCCGATTGGGTGCCTTTCTCCTGCGCCGAACGGCCTAGCGAAGGGTTCGCGTCGTACGTCGGTTGTGCACCGGTTTCGACCCCCCGCTATCCGCCGACATTGGGTTTTTGTCAGTTCAGCTCGACGGGTCATCGAGACCGAGATCGGCGTCGCGAGCGTCCGCGCTCAGAGTTAGTCCTAACTAGTTATGGACCCTGAACGGACTAGGCTCGAATATCGCTCCCTGTAATCCTTCGGTTGCACCCCGTAAAGGGAGTTTGGATGACCGGCGCCGAGCCAGTTGCCCGCAGCGTGACGTGGAACAGCGCCACCGTTCGCCAAGGTCGCACCCGCTGGCTCGCGGCCGTTGCAGCCGCCGCGGTCGTCACCACCCTGGGCGGAGTCGTCGCCCGCACGCCGGCGCGGGCGCTTGCCGGGCCGCTGCCCGATCTCGCTGCCGTCGAGCAGGTCATCCGAGCCGGACTCACCACGGGCACCGGGCAGGGCGTGGACGTCGCGTTGCTCGACACGGGTGTCACTCCGGTCCCTGGTCTCGACGGAGCCAACAAGGTGCTCTACGGGCCGGACCTGTCCTTCGACTCCCAGACCCCTTCACTCGCCCACGTGGACGGCTATGGCCACGGCACCGCGATGGCGGGCATCATCGCCGGCAACGACGGGCTCGGCCCGCTGGGCTATCAGGGCGTCGCACCCAACGCGCGCATCGTCAGCGTCAAGGTCGGTGCCAGCACCGGCGCGACCGACGTCTCGCAGATGATCGCCGGCATCGACTGGATCGTGCAGCACGCGCACGACCCCGGCATGAACATCCGGGTCCTCAACCTGTCGCTCGGCACCAGCAGCACGCAGTACTACGTCAACGACCCGCTCGCCCAGGCAGCTGAGAACGCGTGGCGTCACGGCATCGTCGTTGTCGTCGCGGCCGGCAACGACAACACCACCAACAACTCCGTCGCCGACCCAGCCACAGACCCCTACGTCATCGCGGTCGGCGCCGAGGACCCGATGGGCACGATCACGGGTGCTGACGACACCGTGCCCGCGTTCTCGCAACGCGGCACCGGCGGCCGTCATCCGGATCTTGTTGCGCCTGGCGTGTCCATCATGGGTCTGCTCGCACCTGGCTCGACGCTGTCGACGCAGTTCCCCAACGCCATCTTCGGCGGTCGCTTCCTCCGCGGCAGCGGCACGTCACAGGCTGCGGCGCTCGCCTCCGGTGCCGTCGCCGACATGCTGAGCATCAACCCGAGCCTGACGCCGGACCAGGTCAAGAACGCGTTGATGGCGAGCGCGACTCGAATCTCGGTCAACAACCCGAACTTCGTCGGGTCCGGTTTGCTCAACCTGGCCGGAGCCCTGAACGTCCGGCCGACGAACCAGACGCAGAACTACCCCGCCGCCAATGGCAGCGGTTCGCTGGAGCAGGCGCGCGGCGTCAACCACGTGACTGCAGGCGGGGTGACGCTCACCGGTGAGCAAGACATCTTCGGTTCGCCGTGGGTGCCTTCGGTCATGGTGCCGCAGGAACAGAGCCTCACGGCCTGGACCGGCGGCGTCTACAACGGCGTGACGTGGTCGGGCAACACCTGGACCAGTGTGACTTGGTCGGGCGTTACCTGGTCGGGCGTGACGTGGTCTGGCGTGACCTGGTCCAGTGTCACGTGGTCGAGCGTCACCTGGAGCGGTGCCACCTGGTCGAGCGTGACCTGGTCCGGCGCCACCTGGAGTGGCAGCACGTGGTCGGGCGCCAGCTGGGCGTGAGCCCAGACCTAAACGCTCTGGACCTAGGAGGTCTGCGGACGATGTTCGCGGCAGTCATCGGGGGAAGCACAAGCGGTCGGCTCATCCGAGTCGAGTGCGTCATGGCGGCACTTGCGTCCGTATTGCTCGGGACCGGTCCTGCAACCGCGCATCCAGCCGACGCGGCGCTCGCCGTTGCCATGGTCGTCCTCGCCGCTGCGTTCTTCGCGGTCGAGGCGATGCCGTTGCACCTCGAGTGGTCCGGGCAGGCCTACTCGTTGACCCTGAGCGAGCTTCCCCTCGTCATCGGCTTGCTGGCCTGGCCGTCGCCGTGGCTGGTGCTGGCTCGAGTCTTCGGTGGTGGCGCTGCCCTGCTCCTGCACCGCCGCCAGCCGACGCACAAGCTGCTGTTCAACACGGCCACCCTGTTTCTCGAGGCAACGATTGCCTACCGACTGTTCCTGGCCATCCCGGGTCACAGCCACCGTCCGGTCATGGGGGCGGCAGCCGCCGTACTCATCGCAGTCGCTGTCTCCACGGGGTGCTCGATGGCCGCGACGTGTGCGGCGATCCGCATCTCAGTCGGCAGTCTCGACAAACAGGTCGTCCGCTCCTGTGCGATCGGGTGCCTCATCAGCACATTGGTCAACCCGGCGATCGCATTGGTTGCGCTGTCGAGTTGGCGTGACTCGAGACTCACGCTGCCGGCGACACTGCTCGTGCTGGCTGCTGTCGGGTTGGTCTATCGCGCCTACGTGTCGCTGCACCAGCGGCATGCCGGGTTGGAAACGCTCTACCAGTTCACCCGCAGCATCGGCCGCAACAGCACTACCGAGGACCAGATCCGCGATGTGTTGACCAAGACGCGCGAGCTGCTGCGGGCCGAGGCTGCGGGCATCCTGCTCGACATCGAGGACAACCAGACAGCTGTCCGCTGGCTCGACCGTGATGGCCACATGCACGTCGAGCACTCGCTGCATCCGCAGGCGGACTGGCCGTTTGCGATGGTCATGAGCTCGAACTCGGCGGCTGTCCTGCCGCGCACGACGAAGTCCGCCGCACAGCGCGCGTTCCTCGACCACCGCGAGATGCGTGACGCGATCCTCGCGCCGCTGCGACTCGACGGTGAGTCGCGCGGAGTGCTGTTCGTGCGTGACCGGCAGGGGGACGTGGCCACCTTCACCAGTGACGACGGCAAGCTGTTCGAGACGGTCGCGACGCATGTCGCACACGTGCTCGACAACAGCCGACTCGTGGACCAGCTGCGCCACGATTCCTGTCACGACGCGTTGACAGGATTGAAGAACCGCCAGTCGTTCCGCACGCAGCTGTCGGGCGCAGTCGCGCGAGGCGAGCGGTTCACGCTGTTGCTCGCCGATCTCGACCGTTTCAAGGAGATCAACGACACACTCGGTCACCACTACGGCGACTTGCTGATCCGTGAGGTGTCGGCGCGCATCACGGCCGCGGCACCGGTGCGGTCCGCTATCGCCCGACTTGGTGGCGACGAGTTCGCGTTGCTCGCGCCGGCCGACTCGATCGAGGAGGCCTGCGCCATAGCGCAGACCATTCGTGCGGCGATTGCCGTGCCGTGCGTGGTGGACGGTGTCGGGATCGATGTCGACGCGAGCATCGGCGTCGTACTCGCAACGGAGCACGGCGCCGACGAGACGGTGCTGCTGAAGCGGGCCGACATGGCGATGTACGCCGCCAAATTCGCCGGCACCGGTGTCGAGGCATATGACCCTGCGCGGGATGAATACTCGCCGCGCCGGCTCGCGCTCGCGAGTGAGATTCGGCCGGCGATCGAGCGCGATCAGCTGGTGCTGAACTACCAGCCGCAAGTAACCGCCGAAGGCGACCTTGTCGGTGTCGAAGCACTCGTGCGCTGGTTGCACCCTGAGTACGGGCTCGTCATGCCGGACGAGTTCGTGCACCTCGCCGAGCAGTCGGGCGCGATCGTGCAACTGACGGCATGGGTGCTGACGAATGCGCTCGATCAGCTCGCCGCGTGGGACGACAACGGCTTGGCGCTGCGCATGTCCGTCAACGTGTCGATGCGCAACCTGCTCGATGCGAACATCGTGGATCTGGTTCGCTCTGAGCTCCGCCGTCGCGACATCGCACCGGATCGGTTGACGCTCGAGATCACCGAGAGCCACATCATGAGCGACGTCGGCCGGACACTGCCGATCCTGCACCGGCTTGCGAGCCTTGGTGTGCGCTTGTCGATCGACGACTTCGGCACCGGCTATTCGTCGCTGTCTTATCTGCAGCAGTTCCCGGTGCACGAGATCAAGATCGACAAGTCGTTCGTGACCGCGCTGGATGTCCAGGGCAACGACTCGATCGCCCAGGCGATCATCAGCATCGCGAACAGCCTGCACGTCGACGCAGTTGCAGAAGGCGTCGAGACGCAGTCGGTTGCGGCCCGGCTGCGGACGATGGGCTGCACTCGGCTGCAGGGTTACTACGTCGCGCCGCCGCTTCAAGCCGGCCAGGTGCGCAGCCTCTACATCGGCGACAACACCATCCGCCTACCGTTGCCAAGAAGCATGGCCAGCTGAGTGCGAAGCGCACTCTCCTTCACGTCGCGGAGCGGGTGACGGGAGTCGAACCCGCACCACCAGCTTGGAAGCGTCCTCAGGCGTTGTTGCTGACCAGCTGCTGCGCGAAGTTGCGCGGCTGGTCACGTCGGAAGGGCTCCTTCTCGGTCGGTTGAGCCCCCGAGTATGCCCGCGATGGGGCACGAGGTGAACACGCGCTGACGGTCGTGGGGACGTTCGCGGGGACGCGGCGCAAGAAGCTCGAGTGCTGAGATGGTTGGTCGGTACCCGTGGGGACGTAGAACTGCGCGGTCAGAGTTCCAAGAACCAGACCAGCCACTGGTCGGACCGATGTAGGACGAGGAAGTCTCGCGCAAGCGATCCCCCCTCGTGTGGTCCGCAAGACGGGGATCCGTGGGCGCAGACATGCACCCAGCGGCTGTTCCGAAGGATTGAAGGGCCGCAGTAGGAAGTCACGATCGCTCGCTTGTAGTACCGGTGGCCGTCAAGGACGCTGAGCGGAGCGTCGGTGAACGGGCCAAAGTCCCCCACTTTGTAGGCACGCCTAAGAACCGGCCACAATGCTCGGTCGGATGCGTGCAGCGCCTGGTCCAGGCCATCACTAAGTCGCATGACGGCGTTAACAGGGCTAGAAGCCGGTTCGCCACCAGATGTCCCGATGGGCGAAGGGCATCCACTGACCCAGCCCCAATCGGGGAAACCGCTTGGTTCGGGGTATGTCCTGGAATCGAATGGCGACGACGAGTCGGACGACGTGGCAGAGGGCGAACGATCGTTCGAAGGCGGGGACAGCGGAGTGCTGTCATTTCCACCACTACCGGTCTGACCCACGGCCACCGCAACGATCACCACGATGGCGGCCGTCGCTCCTGCGACAAGCATCGCGGCAAACGGCGCTGATGGACGGTGCTGCCTTTGACGACGCATCGGGGCCTCATTCAACTCGGGCAGAATGCTCTCGAGTTGCCGACGAATACGGGCGTCATCGTCTTTGTTAGCCACTCGTCTGCTCCTCCATCGTTGCGAGAGAACGCAGCTTGCGACGGGCTCGGTGTAGCGCTACCCGTGCCGAAGCCGGTGTCACGCCCAGTTCGCGAGCTGACTCAGCCAGCGACAGGTCAGCGAGGTAGTAGAGAGCAACCAGTTCTCGTTGCCGTACCGAGAGTCGATTGAGTAGTCGGACAACCTCGATTCGCGCGGTCACCAACTCCGGTGGCTCACCCGGCGGAGGCGACACCATCAGGGGCGCGTGGTCAACCTCTCGCGTTTGAGCTCGATGCCGATCAATCGCGATGCGGCGAGCTGTCGTGCGCAACCACGCTGATCGCTTCTCGTCACTAATGGCGCCCTCCTGGGCTAACCAACGACTCATTGCCTCCTGCGCACAGTCCTCCGCCTCGTGATATCCGACACCTGCTAGCAGAAGGAAGCCCCGCAAGGACGCGATATCCGCAGCACTCAATTCAACCCCGGCCACCGAGACTCCAACTGTCACACATAACGGACGTACAGCTCGCGCCGAAGGTTACATATCGATTTGCCCGTCGTTCCGTGGCTCAACCGGGGGCTCGATGCCAGCGCGGAACCGTGCGACGGGCGCTTAGGGATCGGCGCGACCCGTGAAGGACTAGCCCTGCGGATATCCGAAGTGATCATCATGCGGACGAGCTGACGCGCGACAAGGTGAATCGCAACAGCTATGACGGTCCAGAAAACTCCAGTCTGCGCGGCTTTATGTGATCACAAAGAACCATGGCGTTCTGATGAGAGTCCCTCCAACATAGCCGCCGACGATAGGCGTTTCGGTGGACGGATGGCGTAGGAGGGACTATGGAGTTTGGCCGTAGGGAGCTCTTGCAAGCCGCCCTCTTCGGCACGGCTGGCATCGCCGTCGCGGGAGCAGGCCCAGCGCTGACGGCACCGGCGGCGGCCGACCCCATCGAAGATGGCGTCGACGTCGCCCAGGGGACCCTGTTGTCGGTACAGGGATCAGTCGCCTCTTTGCAGCTTGCACTTGGCGTCCAGGCGTTCGATCTCGCGAACGCGAACGTCTGGCGCGGCGCATACGATCTTGCGCCGGCCACACTGCAAGTTGGCGATGATCTGATGGTCAAGACAGTCGCAGGCACGGCCGTGGCAGCGTGGTCAAACTTTCCAGCACAGTGGGATCCGAAGCTTGGAATTCACGTGACTTGAAGTCGCGGC
>JADMIO011116491.1_pt1 | contig 22150 bp, 17 predicted proteins | sample 8958161 | NCBI WGS metagenome assembly JADMIO01 (sample SAMN16585339, study PRJNA669376) | soil metagenome | isolation source: Crop rotation soil | place: USA: Cullars Rotation, Alabama | collected 2011
CGCGACAACTTGTCCACGTGGAATTCTAAGCTTAGGATCCCAATGTGCTGGAAAGATTGGATTTTTCTTAGGAAAGAAATTAGGTGATCAGATAACCGATATCGATAAGTACATTTTGCTAATTATTTTAATTGCAACAGTAATAACTTTTGGACCAGCGATTTATCATGTTATTGCGGCTAAAATAAAAAGTCAAAAATCAGCGGCAAAAGCCAAATCTAATTAAAAATTAGCTATATTACGTGTTTAAGAAATTGGCCCGTGTAGGACTTTGAGATCTTGCTGACTTGTTCTGGAGTACCAGTAGCCACTACCTCGCCGCCTTTGTCTCCTCCTTCCGGACCCATATCTATGATGTGATCGGCTGATTTAATAACATCGAGGTTATGTTCAATAATGATCATAGAATTGCCAGTATCAACAAGTGCATGCAAAACTTCCAAAAGCTTTTTTACATCAGCCATATGAAGTCCCGTAGTCGGTTCATCAAGTATATACAGCGTGCGTCCAGTCGGACGACGTGATAGCTCTGTAGCCAATTTAATACGCTGAGCTTCGCCACCGGAAAGCGTAGTGGCAGGCTGACCTAATCCTATATAACCCAGACCCACATCGCTTAAAGTTTGAAGCTTGCGGGCTATTTGCGGCAGGTTTTCAAAAAACTCCAAGGCTTGTTCTACAGTCATTTCAAGAACATCGCTAATAGTCTTACCTTTGTAGTGAATTTCCAGTGCCTCGCGGTTATAGCGTTTGCCGTGACAAACTTCGCAGGTAACATAGACGTCCGGTAAAAAGTGCATTTCTATTTTTATAATTCCGTCACCGGAACAATTTTCGCATCGACCACCCTTGACGTTAAAGCTAAAGCGGCCAGCCTTATAGCCGCGAATTTTTGCTTCTGGTGTAGTTGCAAACAATTCACGAATAGGAGTAAACAAACCCGTGTATGTAGCCGGGTTACTGCGTGGCGTACGTCCAATTGGCGACTGGTCGATGACTATAGTTTTGTCCAGTTGATCTATGCCCTCAATATCGTCATGGTGGCCAGGCACTAAATTAGCGCGCATTAATCTTGCTTGCAGTTCTTTTGCCAGAATATCGTTAATGAGGCTGGATTTGCCCGATCCACTAACACCGCTAACAACCACCATTTCACCAAGGGGTATTTCAACATCGACATTCTTAAGATTATTTTCGCGGGCACCTTTTATAGTAAGGACCTTGCCGTTACCTTTTCGTCTAACTTTAGGTATTGGGATACTGTCCTCACCCCGGAGGAACTGACCTGTAATGCTTGCCTTCACTTTCTCAACCTCGGAAGGCTTGCCAGTGGCCACGATCTTCCCACCATGCACACCAGCCCCTGGCCCAATATCAACAAGGTAATCTGCGGTTCGGATAGTCTCCTCATCGTGCTCGACAACAATAACCGTGTTGCCAAGATCACGCAAGTGTTTAAGAGTAGTTATTAATCTGGAATTATCACGTTGATGCAACCCAATTGACGGCTCATCCAAAACATATAAAACCCCCATTAGCCCTGAGCCAATTTGTGTTGCCAACCTTATGCGCTGCGCTTCGCCACCGCTTAAAGAAACGGCACTACGTGCAAGATTCAAATAATTAAGTCCTACATCCTGCATAAACTTAAGCCGAGCATTAATTTCTTTACAGATCTGCTCAGCAATATGTTTTTCTTTATCACTTAAAGAAATGGTTTTGAAAAAGGTAAGGGCATCATCAATAGACAGCTCACATATGTCCATAATTGATTTGTTTGCAACTGTAACCGCCAAGACTTCAGGCTTTAAACGTCTGCCTTTGCAAACGGCACAGGGACGCTCTTGCATGAAGCGTTCAATATCACGTCTGATAAAGTCGCTCTCGGTTTCTTTATGCCGGCGTTCTAGATTTGGAATAACGCCTTCATAAGTTGTTTGGAAGCTCCGCCCAACGCCAAGGCTAACTCTATATGTTTGTTCGCCTGTACCATAAAGCAAAATATTCAAGTGCTCTGGCTTAAGTTCGGATGTTGGTACGTGAAGACTAAAACCATAGGCATCGGCTACGGCCTGCATTTTGCGCATATACCAGGCATCAACATTAATGCGATTAAATGGACGAATGGCACCCTCAGCAATTGAAAGTCGTCCGTTAGGTATAACCAAATCCGGGTCAACCTCCAAACGATTACCTAGTCCGGTACACACTGGGCAGGCGCCGTGAGGAGAATTAAAGCTAAAGGTGCGAGGTTCTAATTCGGGTATAGCAACATCAGGATGATCGATACAGGCATACATTAATGAATAAATTGTGTCCTGATTTGTGTCGGCATGATGAACTTTTAGCTTGCCTTCTGCAAGCTCGAGCGCAGTTTCCACACTTTGAGCCAAGCGAGAGCGTGAATCTTCGTCGTTAACAAGTCGGTCCACCACAATCTCAATAGTGTGTTTGTAATTTTTATCTAACTCCGGAAATTCGTCTAAGGAATAGACAACGCCGTCAACCCTTGCCCTGGCAAAACCAAGTCTCATAAATTGTTCAGGGATGTGCTCGAAAGCTCCCTTTTTGTCTATTACTACTGGAGCAAGCACCATTAATTTAGCGCTTGGTGGCAACTTAATAATTTGATCGATAATGTTTTGGGTAGTTTGGCGTGTTACCGGCTTGCCGCAAACCGGACAGTGAGGTATGCCAACGCGTGCGTAAAGCAAACGCAAATAGTCATAAATTTCGGTAACTGTAGCCACAGTGCTGCGTGGATTGCGAGAAGTGGATTTCTGGTCTATAGAAATAGCTGGCGACAAGCCATCAATTTGATCAACATCTGGCTTTTCCATTATGCCTAAGAACTGGCGAGCGTAACTGCTGAGCGACTCTACATAGCGCCGCTGACCTTCCGCATAGATGGTATCAAAGGCCAAAGACGATTTACCGGAACCACTAAGGCCGGTAATGACGACGAGCTTGCCCCGCGGAATCTCTAAATCAATGTCCCGTAGGTTATGTTCCCTCGCCCCTTTAATAACAATAGAATCACTCATGACGATGAACTATTCTATCAGAGATAAGATTTTTTTTCTAGTGCTTAAGAGCTCGTGATGACTTATGTCTAAATACCAGCCTACCCAACCTAGCTCCAACTGGTTTTTGTTCTAGGCCTTTATTTGTTTCTTCTATTAGACCTTTTATTTTTTCATCCGAAGCTTTTGGTTTGAAAGCCGCAAAAGTAGTAACCGGGACCACATCCCAAGGAGCTGTAAATTGTTCAAATCTACGCCTAATAGCTTTTACGACAATGTCTGCCTCGTCTGTTATAAGTCTGTTTAGCTCGATTGACTGCTCAACCGCGGGAACAAGGGCAACCTTTTGTCTCGCTTCACGCCCACCATGAGCTGTAGGCAAAAATCCGCCTATTGGCATTACCTTGTCATAAACGACTCGTAAGGGAGTATTTGGAAGTTTGCGATCAATTTCGTTTTTTGCCTCTTTTTCTGTAGCTCCAAAATCATTTTTCTCCCAAAGTGCATGCAGTTTACGAGCTTTAGATGCAGACGGATCCATGTCCAATACACTTAACCCTATGGTATCGCTATCGAATACACGGTAATAATCACGAGGATCGTAACTATCGGATCGTGCTCTTGTATCATCTTCAACTTTCGCATTGAGCGGAAGATCTGTAATTACTTCTACATTTGTATCCATCGGACTGAAAGCCTCATATGCCCTAGTATTAAAATCAAAAAGAAACTCTAATACTTGCTGATTAGGCACAATCTCATGGAGTGCACCATATGAAGGATATCCCCTAAACGGTTCAGGCAAGCCATCTCTTGCAGTCATAATAACTCCTTATTATACTTTGCTTTTAGTTTAAGCTAATATCTGGATTCTGAAAATGACCACACCGTTGTGAAATATTTATCTCGGGGTTGTTATACTACATTAATGGCCAATTTTAAGCGCTATACAAAAGTTATAGTTTTTGATACACTTGCCGGGCTCTGTTTTTTAGGTGTAGTTTTATTTGGCTGGATTCCTGGCCCAACCGGCATACCGCTACTAATAGCCGGCCTTAGCCTATTGGCAGTTAATCATGACTGGGCAGAAAGGCTGCTAAGAACCGCCAAGATTAAAGGTGTTTCTATCCAAAAGTATATTTTTCCTAAAGATCCACTAGTCCGTGGTTTTTATGATGTAATTTGCCTTGCGTTCATTGTGGGCGGACTTTATATAGCTTTTGCCACCGAAGATCGAATCATATCTGCCTTTGGCGTAATGCTATTAACAGTAGCTCTGGGAATATTCCTATTCAACCGCGAGAGGTTTACTACCTTCGCCAGTCTATTTAAAAGACGAAAGTCTTAGTCGTCACTGTCTAGAGGTTCGGGAAGTATACTCTCGCCATACAACTGAAGTTCTTCTAATAAATATTGTTGGTTGGGGGTTAGATTTTCCCATTTTGATATTTCCTGCAAGCGGGTAAAGTAACGTGATATTTCGCTCTTTGCCCCACCGCCAGCAAGCTTACGATACTTAAATTTTTCCCAAGCTTCGCGCTCTTCCTGCGATAAAACATTTGGATAGTTGCGGGCTTTATAAAGTGGGAAAAGCTTAGTTAAACGATCATCCTTAAAGCTTAGATCAAGTGAACCAATTTCTTCCTTATCTGCCGCCCTGACAACGCCCATAGCCGTTTTATCTTCTTCAGGAAAAAAGTCATCATACAGCTGAGCGTCGACATCTTGCTCGTCGGTAATAAAGGTTGATTGTCGAAAACTATCTAATATTTCTAGGGCTTTTATTAATTTAGCGTGCAAATCTGGCAATTTTTTTAATGCAGCGGCATTTTTCTTAATTGATTTAAGATCAATTTTTATACGCTCGATACTTTCATCATTGCTTTCTAGCACACTAAGCGGCGCAACAGCCGGACAACGATTAAACTGCAAGGTTTTAACAGGAAAGCGCTTTGTTTCATCATCTACCCTCTCGGTCCATGCCTTTGCAATCTGTTCGACGGACATTTTGTCTAGCTCTTCAGGATTATGCCTAAGATCAAAGACTAAAACACCTTGTTTGCCAGGATGTTCGCCTAAAGCCGCAACAACAGTAGTTTTCTCATATAAACTAGGGTACTTGCCGCTCGTATATACAAAAGCCTTACCAGAATTAACTAATTCGGCTACTTTCTTCTTGTCGCGCATACTTAGTAAATAATCAAAGAGCTTTGTCTGCTTATTCCTAATGAGTCTGGCAACGGCAATTGTCGCCAGTACATCGCTCACAGCATCATGAGCTTGTTCGTGAATAAGCTTATTAACTGTAGTGAGTAATTCGAGCCGATTACTTGGCTTCCCGTCCGGAGCAAAGGGCCATTCTATCCCTTCGGGCCTAAGCGCTCTGGTCATACGTACGACGTCCAGTAAATCCCATCGGCTCCGTCGATCTTGCCAACACCACTCATACGCATCATAGAAGTTACGATAAAGAGTAAATCTCATAAATTCATCGTCAAATCTAATGTTATTAAAGCCAACAAAGATAGTCTCATTTGCGCAAATATCCTCTTGAAAGTGCTTCAGAAATTCAGCTTCGGTTATGCCGTCCGCTTTTGTACTTTGAGGTGTTATACCGGTGATTATTACCGCATCCGGGTCGGGCAGGATATCATCCGTTAATTTAATGGTTATATTGTCTGGAGGCCCGAGCGGTTCAAGTGTTAGGCTGGTTCTTTGGCCAGCGAACTGCATAATCCGCCCTCGTCTAGGATTCACACCTGTTGTTTCAAGATCATAAAAATAAAAACTCGCGCTCATGTAGAGCCAGTTTACCATTTATAGAGGTCTAGGTGCATTTGACAAGATAACATTAAGAGGAATACCATTAGCGTTGAATACTAATAAAAGGAACGTCTAAGATGGCGCAAAAGAAAACTAAAGCAAAATCCAAAAAATCAAAAAGAAGCGTAGCTCCTAAAGCCTTTTTGTTCACACCAAAGCGTTTTGCACTGCTACTGGTCTTTGTAGGCACTGCAGCAGTTGCCGGTGAACTTCTAGTACAAAACTGGTAAGTCTAGTACTCCACTTCTCCGTAAGAGCCAATTATGATTTTTTGACCCGGGGTTATACCCCGGCGCTCTAGTTCGCGCATTATACCCATTTTCTTGAGAATATCTTTAAGTCTTCTCTGGCCATGTTCATCTGTAAAATCGGTCTTGGCAGCAAATTTTTCAATTTTGTGGCCACTAACGGTAAATTCCTTACCGTGCTGCGCCACTCGCCACTTAGTTTCATTGGGACTGAGTTTATAAACAGGCAGCTTGCTTTCGCCCTCCTGTTCAGGTGAAACAGCTGTTTTTTTTCTAGCTTTTAGAGTCATTGATTTTGTTTCATAAAGCAGTTCCTTTACCCCCTCACCACTTTGAGCTGATATGGCGAGAAGCGGAGTTTTTGCCGGTACCAACTTTTTAAGCTCATCTATTCGGTCGTTAACAATGTCTTTGTCAAGGCCTTCAATTTTCGTCAGTACAACAATTTGAGGACGCTTGCTCAGGTCGTTGCGATATTCTTTTAGCTCTTTTTGAATTGTTTGATAGACTTCGGTCAAATTATCCTGGTAAATATCAATCAAGTGTAAGATGACGCTTGTTCGCTCAATATGACGTAAGAACTCATCACCAAGCCCTTTACCCTGACTGGCGCCCTCAATAAGTCCAGGAATATCGGCAAATAAAAGCGATGTGTCGCTATCTATATCAACAACCCCGAGATTTGGAACTAGGGTTGTGAAAGGATAATTGGCAATTTCGGGTCGAGCGTTACTTATAACACTTAGCAGTGTAGATTTGCCAGCATTGGGTAAACCCACCAAACCAACATCTGCAATCATTCTTAGTTCTAGGGTGGCGCCTAGTTTTTCACCTTTTTCGCCTTGTTCGGCAACTTTGGGTGCCTGGCGCACCGAACTCACAAAGTGAGCATTCCCAAAACCGCCCTTGCCGCCCTTGGCAATAATGAATTCCTGTCCGTCTTCTTTTAGATCGGCAATTTCTGAGCCAGATTCAGATAAAACAACCGTACCAACAGGTATGGGCACTACCAAATTTGTCCCGCTTTTACCATGCATGCGTCTCTTAAAGCCATTATCGCCATCATCGGCTTTAAGCAGTTTCTGGAAGCGGAATTTGGCGAGTGTATTTTGATTGCGTGAAGCCTGCAGGATTACATCGCCACCGTTACCGCCGTCACCACCATCCGGGCCGCCACGATCAACAAATTTTTCCTGCCTAAAGCTAACTGCTCCATTGCCGCCATTGCCGGCCTGGACCTCAATTTGTACTTTATCAACAAACATATATGATAATTATACCATATCGTTGTCAAAATTACGGATGCAAAATCCTTCAGTTAATCTTTGCTGGCGTTTCTTGAGCGATGCAGTTTGGAACGAGAATTGAGCACCGTAGCGCAGTGTATATGAATAATACACGAGCAACGGCGCGCAGATTCTCGCCCAAAATGCGTGCTCAAAAACGTCAGGGTCTAATAGATGAATTTAAGATTTCCGACGGATGGGTACATCTTCCAGTCAATCCTATTCCACCCCCCCGCAGGTGTTGGATCAGACATACTAACTTGACCTCTTGAGTTCATTTCGGAAACCCAGAAGCTACCGTCTGAATTAACTGCCTCAACAACCGACACGTGGTTACCGCCTTCATTTACAGCTACAGCGCCCACAGCAGGAGTAAAGCCAGTAGGAAGACCAGCGTTACGGGCAATAGCATACCAACTATAGGCATTTCCTAAGTTACTAGGGACAGGTCGGCCAATAGCAGCACGGCGATTGGCTACGTACCAAGTACACCAACCATAGTCATAGCCGTTAAAGCCATAGATGGCCGATGTGCCATATGAGAAGTAGCTGGTAGCAACATAAGCTGGGGCCGCAATGCGTCCGTTAGGAATTACAATTCTATCTCCGACCTTTAGGCCACTAACTTCGGCATCGTTAAAGACGACAATTTGATCTTTGTTCGCGGAGAATTTAGTAGCCAAAGTATCAGGAGTATCGCTACTCTTAACAACATATGCGATACCGTTAATTGGCGGAATCAGCAGCTTAGTCCCAGGCGACAATGTACTGCCACTTATGTTATTAGACCACTTAATACTGTCACTAGTCACGCCAAACTTGCTGGCCAGGCTTCCTAAATTATCACCATTCTGTACCACATAGTCCTGAATATCAGCCTTGGTTTTTATTTGCGAACTTAAGATTTGCGGCATAGCAACAACGGCAGTGTCGCCGGTAGGAGCATTTAGAGCAGCCTTAACCGAATCGGCTTGATTGGTAACCGACGTCGACTCAACCAGGTCAACCATGCGTGAAGCGTTAACGGCAATATCGGCAGCCGAAAGTGTATCAAGAGGATTGATGATGTCGCCACCTAGGCTACGTTTAATAGCATCGCTGCTTTGATTGCGTAAAACAATAAATACGGCAAAAGACACAACCAATAAATTACCCGCTAAAAGACTATAACGAATTATGCGTTTACGATAACGCTTGGTTGTTGTAGCGCGAGAAAGCTTATTTTTCACTGATGAAGCCGAGTCAGACAAGTTGGAAGGTATTTCGGCCATACGGGTAAGACTACGAATAGTTTTACTCCTTATTTAATTTCGCTACCCCTGTTTTTGCAATCTGTAGTGACACACAAAATACAAAGGTTGCGGCTAAAATTGTAACAACTGGAGCGCTGCGGGTCAACCTTTGCAACACCTATCCACCTCTGTTAATTTTAATTATTACCCCTGTTATTGATTTTTTAGCAAAAAACTATTTTCATAAGCATTTTGACAGAGGTCAGAGTCTTTAGTTACCACAGCCTTTTTTAAGGTATTTTTGAACGTTAGCCTCATGTTCCTCTACAGTATTACTGAAGTGGGTTACACAGTCGTCACCAGAAACGAAATATAGGAAATTGGTTGAGGCTGGGTTGGCCACGGCTTGAAGTGAGCTAGAAGTTATATTGCTTATAGGCGTAGGTGGTAGTCCGGCATGATTGTAAGTATTGTAGGCAGAATCAAAAACTAATATTTCTTCATGACTTAAACTATCTGCCTTGCCGGCAAGGGCGGCACCATAGACTGCAGTGGCATCTGATTGCAAGGGCATATTTTCTTTTAGGCGACGATAAAATACCTGAGCGACCTGTGGCCTATCCTGCGGATTATTGGCCGTTACTTCTCTTTCAACTATGGATGCCAGCACCAGTCCCTGATAGACACTTAAGCCTTGTTTTGCAATTCCAGCTCTAATGTCTGGCGTTAGGGCTTTAGCCATCTCATCAAGTGATTGGGTGATAATTGTACTTGCGGAGGTTTCGGCAATACGCTGAAAAGAATCCGGATATAGGTATCCTTCTAAACTTGCTCCGGCTGGCTTGTCGACTAAGGCCGGGTGGCCAGGATACCGATCAGGATTAAGCGCAGCATCAACTTCGCCAGCACTAAAATTACCCGCTTCAATAAAAGCCTGTCTTACTTCATCAATTCTTTTATCTGGAAAAATTGTAAATAATTCGATGTCTACTTTTCCTTCCACCAGATCATCAACTATAGCAGCCACATCCTGAGAAGTATTAAAACGGTAAGTGCCAGCTTTTAATAGCTCCCCCAGCTCTTTGCTATTAACATAGCGCTTAAACGCCCAGTCGGCTCTGATAAGGTTCTTTTGCTTAAGAGTCTTTGCAATACTATCAAGAGATGATCCGCTTGGAATAGCCACCACCGCTTCAACCTTGTTTGAAGCACTGACAGCTTTGAGATTTTCGCTATAAAGCCTTCTTGCGCCCACTAAAGCCCCGATGCCAGCAAGTGCCAACACTATGGCGATAACGATCAGCACTTTCGGCCATCGTCGTCTTGAACGTGGATGTAATTTGTAGGCTTTCATTATCATACCGATTCAACCTCGGCTCCACTCAGCCAGTCATTTAAGATATAGGTAGCAGCAAGCTTGTCTATATCACCTTTATTATAAGGTTTGTTCTTAGCTTTCAGTTCCTCTTCGGCCTCAACTGAACTGTAAGCTTCATCCTGTAGTGCTATCGGCACCGAGATTCGCTTTTTTAGTTCTTCGGCAAATCGCCTGTTGGCAGCCGTCTGGGCTGTCTCCTGGCCTTCGCCACCACGAGGCAAGCCTATAACTATCTGCTTAACTGCATGTTCATCTGCAAGCCTTATTATCTCCTCAAAAACATCGGTTTCAGTTCTATCAATTGTTGTAAGTGGCTCAGGCAACCGTGCCGTAATATTGGCCAAGGCGATGCCAACCCGCCTTTCGCCGACATCAAGACCTAATATGTTACTGTCCTTCATCGTTCTGAGAAGAATCCGTTGGTTGGTTAACGGTCGGCTTTTCTATAACAATTGTAATTCTCTTAGCGGCCTTGGGAGTAGAGAATACCCAAAAAGGTTTATATTCGACGTTCACGTCTTTAACGCCAGGCAGGGCACCGATAATTTTTTCTGCATCACCGCGTTTCTTGCCCCTAATTTGATCTTTTATGGCCGCTTCATCGAGTTCAGGTCCGGCAACAGCAATAGTTTGAAGTGAAATTTGTACATCGGTTGGACTCTTTCTGGTCTCAATTCTCATAACTGCAGAATTTAGACCATCGTCAAGTATGCTTTGCTTGGAGGTATCAATTTTACTCTCAACATCCTTTTTGATTATTTGTGACAGGTAGTCTCTTTTAACTCCCAGAACATTGTAGGTAGTCTCGGTGGTAACAGTTACTTCACCGCTTGCTTCCTCATTTACAGAAGGAGTGGATTTTATAGTTGGTGGACTTATTACCCTGGTCTCGTCTAAAGACATCAGCCCCTCAGAAGACAGTTGTTCGTTAAGCTCTTTAATGGCGTCCTGGTCTAGGCGTCCCTTCATTTTTGCTACAGCTGCATCGATATCATCCTGACTTAACACTGTAACAATCTTGCTAGTACCTCCTGTCGTAGCCGTACCATTTAAACGAAAATTGCCAGCTAATGCCGAGCTTTGAGTAGTGTAGGTTGAAGCACCCAAATTAGAGCTATCGCCACTATTACTTGCCGTTATGCCCACATTAACCGTTGAAGAGTTACATACCGTACCACCACCACTAAATGAACCGGCGGGAACAGTTACGGCTTCATTGCTTACAAAATTCTTACTGCTGGTAGTAAACACCGTCCCAGCGGGAACACTGCGGGATGATGAATCTTCACAGTTTTTTATAGTTAGCGTACCAGTTGCTTTAGTACCATTATCCTTTTTGCCGGTGGCCGTAGTTACTTCAGTATCGGTCTTCTTCACCTCTTTCGCCACCGCTGGAACTTGTGCCTTATCAACATCAAGACTTTGGGTATCGGTATTAGCATTAAAGCTCAGTGATGAAGAAACGGTGGTTGTATCTGTACTGATGGTTACGGTTGCTTTGGGCAAGATTACAGCAGCAAATATCCAGCCAACTATCAGTAGTATTACGGCAGCAATTGCCAGGAAAAAGCCAAGTCGGAATTTATCAAAATTAGGAACTTTAAATCTTTTGCCAATTTTTTTCTTGGCCTTACCCAAGCTGCTGGTTGCTTCGGCCTCTGGTCCGTTATCCAGCTCAATTGTTTCGGTCGAATCATCGCTCACCGCGGCGGCTGCAGCCAGCGCTCCTATAGATTTAGTCTTATCAACTTCGGGCTCCGGTTCTTCTTCGCTTATTTCTGGCTCCTGACCATCATTCCTGTCCGGCGGTGGTGGAATAACCGGTTTACTCTGCAAGGTTTTAGCTACATGAATACCAACCGCACCAGCCAGGGGCATAAGCCCGGCTTCACTCGTTATAAGAACTAGGCTCTTTTTGGCATTCGCCGCAGACTTCTTCAGAAGTTTCATATTGACGATGCTCTGCAGCACTGTAGCCCGCTTAGGTAAAACTAACGCTACTATCTTGTCGGGAGATGCCTTAACCTTCTCTATAATCGAGGTTATTTCGTCATCGACGTCTACATAAACTGTATGCTTACCGGAACTCATAATTTATACACTCAGTAATCTATTAATCTTTTCACGCATTGATCCGCTAGCTTGATTAGGGTTTTGCTGATTCAAAGTATCCATACCAACTCTTAAAAGGCCCATTGCTGTGACGAAAGTATGGTCGGTTACCGCACCTGTTTTGTCAATGATACCGACCACTTCATCAGGCTCAATATGTTGGACAATCGGTTTTCGCGTAAATGGTAATGAGGTATACCACGAAGTTTCCGAAAGTTCATCAACCAGTATATCAAGTGATGAGCCGCCGCCACATAGTAATAGACGATGAGGTAGGTGATCCAGCTTCGTAAACTCACCCAATGCTAGTTCTACACCGCCCAGCCAGACTTCGAGTGTTTTATCCAGTGCATCCTGGATTAAACTTCTCTTGTGTTGGGGCACTTTCGAGCTATCCAGTGCTAGCTTCAAGGTTTCGGCTTGGTCAAAATCAATGCTCAAATCGCGTTCAATAGATTTGGTAAAGGCTCGGCCACCGATTCCAAACATTTTAGTACCTTCTACGCCGCCTTCGTGTACTACTGCGATATCTGTAGTGCCACCACCAACATCCATTAGTATTGCGCTCATATTAGAATTTGGGTCATTGCCAATTACACTGCGAGCCACTGCAAAGGGCTCGGCCGCCACAGCTAGTAGGTCCAGATCAAGTTCATGAGCAGTGCGTTCTAACGCGCCAATATGTATCAGAGGGGCAAAAGCCGTGTAGAGCTGAACTAGGACATCTCTTCCCTGAAAACCTACAGGATTGGTAACATTATAGCCATCTATAGTGATACTAACGAGGGCACTATTTACCAGACGGATTTCAACATCCTTACCACCCAGTTCCCAAGCGAGTTCTTGCTTGGCTTTTTCCTGAGCACGCTGTTGCACCAAAGTTATGATCCGTTCAACTTCAGGCATATCAAGCGGCTTGCTGGCATCTTTACGAGTAAATTTGACTGTTGTGGTTGTGCCTTTAACTAGTTCTCCGGCTATGCCTATAACCGTGCCTCTAACACTAACGTTCGCCATTTTTTCAGCATCTGCTAGAGCCTTATCACAATTTCCAACTACACCTGCAATATCGGCGATGGCACCGGCCTGCATATCGGCTAGATGCTGATGAGCCCGTCCAACACCGACAATCTCGATTGTTTCGCCTTTAATATGTCCTATCAGGGCTTTAACGTTTTCGGTTCCGATATCTAAGGCCACAATATAACTTGTGCTATCTGCGCCCTTCTTTCCGGTTGGTCGCAGGCCTTTTAACTTATCAAGCATATGCGTCTTATTGTATCAGATTGAGAGAGGAATCGTCGCCTCGCGAGGCACGTTTGGGTGTTCTTACTGCAAAACAGCTTTTATACGCCTAATCCCAGCGCTGCTAGCCTCTTCTTTAATGATTTTGAACTTCTTTCCATCTTCAAATAGCTGCAGCGTATGATCGACATGCGGACCACCGCAGATCTCAAAGCTAAATGGTTTGTCGGCACTATCGGCAATCATTTTATAAACCTTAACAGTGTCGCCATAGCGGTCACCAAACTGCCCTAAGGCCCCTTTTTCTTCCACCGCCACTTTGGTTGGAAATTCTTCAAAACTGACTTTCAAATCTTTACTGATTTGTTCGTTGACGATATCTTCGACCTTTTTAATTTGCTCTGGTGAAACTTTTTCTGGATGACTAAAGTCAAAACGTAGACGTTCTTCGGTTATATTACTGCCGCGCTGGATTACATGAGGTCCCAAAACATCCCTGAGTGCCTGATACATCAGGTGGGTAGCCGTATGGTATTTCTTATGCTGCATGGTCTGGCCGCCCAATCCGCCTTTAAATGTGCCCTTAGCAGCAGTTTGTGAGCGCTCGCGCTGCTCGGTCATAAGATCATCAAATTCTTTCTGCCAATTTTCCGAAACTTTTACATTCTGCCTGAAGGCCTCTTCGATGCTAAGCTCAACAGGAAAACCATAGGTATCATATAACTTGAAGATCTCGTTGCCCGAAAGACCACTTGCAGTCATCTTAGTGAATTCCTTGATTCCATTACGCAGTGTCTGACGGAAAACTTTTTCTTCTTTTGCCAAAATTTCTATAACTTTTTCAGCATTTTCTTCAACTTCTGGAAAATCCTTTCTATATAGATCTGCAATCACCGGCACAATTTCTTCCATGAAGTTTTGCTCGATACCAAGATCGAAGGCTTGGCGGATGGCTCGACGTACCAACCTGCGCATGACATAACCTTGAGTTTTATTGCTTGGCACAACCCCATCGACAGCAAGGAACGTGGCTGCACGCAAATGATCAGCAATTACGCGCATACTAACTGTGTGACTGTCATAATTTTTGCCACTTAATTTTTCTAACGATTGAATAATCGGCCACAGCAAACTGATTTTAAATACATCCGGGTTATCAATAGCAGCAACGGCAATACGCTCCAACCCACCTCCAAAGTCTACATTTGGTTTTTCCAGCGGTTCAAAACCGTTATCTGTACGTTTGTAGGCCATAAACACGCTGTTGGCTATTTCAATAAAGCGTCCACAATCGCAGTTCGGATGACAGTTTTCGCCCCACCTAGTATCGTGTTCGATGTTTTCGAATTCAAAAAATACTTCAGTGTCCGGGCCGCAGGGGTCGCCAACAGGCGTATCAGACTCGGCTCCGCTCCGACTCCACCAATTTTTTTTACCATCATAAAAGAAGATCCTTTCACCTTCTTTTATTCCGCGATCGTAACCAGCTTTTTCTGAACCAATTTCTGCGGATTTATGACTTATATCGCTTTTTTTAAATAATACTTCCCAAATTTCTTTTGATTCATCATCTTTCGGAATGTTAAGTTCTTTATTTCCCAAATAACATGTCACATAAAGGCGCTTAGGTTCTAGCCCAACAACTTTGGTTAAGAACTCATAGAGCCATGGAATCTGTTCCTTCTTGAAGTAATCTCCCAGACTCCAGTTCCCAAGCATTTCAAAAAAAGTTGTATGACGATTGTCGCCAACTTCCTCAATATCCTGAGCACGGAAGGAAGTTTGCGAATCAACCAACCTCGTGCCTTTAGGATGTTTTTCTCCTAGTAAATATGGAATAAGTGGCTGCATACCACTGCCTGTAAACAAAGTGGTAGGGTCATTCTGCGGTACTAAAAGAGCGCGCGGTATTACCGAATGATCGCGATCTTTAAAAAAATCTAAATAAGCCTTCCGTATATCCTCTGCTGTCATGAAGTAATTCTAGCAGATTTCATCTGTTAAAGTCTCTAGTGAAATGATTGTAAAACTAACTAGGGGTGACGCGAATTATCTTATCGCCGTTGCCGCCATTGTCGGTAGTTATATACAAATTACCGTCTGGGCCTTCGGCGACTGCTCGAATCCTGCCAAAGCTATCCAAAATCTTGTCAGTACCTTTAACCGTGCCGTCTGCACTAATATTAAGCAGCAAAACATGCTCGTCTTTCAGAACCGCAAGTGCAATACGTCCTTGCCAGCCTTTCCATTTAGAACTCCTGAGTATTGTCATTCCCGATGGGGCGATTGTTGGATCCCCAGAGCTCCAAACAGCTTTAACTGCATTGGGATACTTTTCCGTATCTGTCATAGGAGCTAACTCGCTATAGGTTTTGTTGGCACCGTCCGGATTCCAACCAAAGTTACCAGGCAGTAACCAGTTTATCTCGTCGTCTTTGTCGGATCCGTGCTCGGCACTATAACCTAGAGCACCGTTAGGTGCTGGGTTATTAAACAAAACTAAGCCCTGTACATTTCGGTGGCCATAGCTGTAGATTCTTGTATCATAAGGATCTTTTTGATTGCCAGTGGCAGCTGCCTTACCATCACGATCAACTCGCAAAATTTTTCCAGCTAAGCTCTTCGGATCTTGAGCATTAGTTCCCAGTGCAGAATCACCGGTACCGACCCACAAGATACCGCCCTTATCCATGGCTAGGCGACAACCCGAATGCCGTCCACCCTGGCTTTTAATATCTTTTATGATATCTGTAAAATCGGTAGCGGCCTTAAAATCATCACTAAGCTTAAAACGTGCTACCCTAACGGTTAGCGGCGTTCCGGTGGCGTTATAGCACATATAGGCAAACTTATTGGTAGAAAAGTCTTTATCTAAAGCCAAACCTAATAGGCCACCTTCCCCTTCGGCCTTGATATTTTTTGGCTTATTTATTGACCACTGAGTCTTGCCGTCCAAAGAGGCGCCTCGCAATTCACCACTGCGTACGCTAAACATCATTGTCTTGCTATCCGGGAATACTAAATCCCATATATTGGAAAAACCGGTTAGAACCTCTTCGTTTTTTATAGTCGGGGCTGGAAGAGTTGTTTCCTGAGTAGTCTCTGCTGAAGTAGGCGCCTGAGACTCGTCCTTCTTATCGCCCCTAATAAATATGTACCACGCGCCAACTCCTAGAATTATTACCAACGCAATAACTACAAAATAAATTAAACGGCTTTCGTGCCGAGTTTTTTCTGGATTTGTTATGCCATCGTCCAAAATGCTGTCCTCCAAAAACTTCCTTAAATACTTACATATTTAAGCATAACAGGCTTGTTTAAGACCGCAAAAATCTTCTAAATTATTATGCCGCCGCCCAGCACTTCTTGATCGGAATATATTACGGCCGACTGGCCTGGTGTTAGAGCTCTAACTTCTTCTGAAAGAACAATCCTAAAATTAGATCCATCTTTTTTTACCAGGCCATTAACTAAAGCCGCGCGGTGCCGGGTTCGAACTTGAATTTTATCGCCATCTTTTGGTTTTTCAGTTATCCAGTGAGCATCTGTTATTTTTAATTCCTTATTCCAAAGACGCTTATCATCTAAGTCGGTGGTTACATACACTTCGTTTTTCTTCATATCTTTACCGACAACATAATATGGTAGGCCGCCACCCACATCTAATCCATGCCGCTGGCCGATAGTATAGAAAATTGCGCCATCATGAGAGCCAATTTTTAAACCGTTTTGATCAACAATAGCACCATGTTTCTGAGCACCAAGTTCATATGTTAAAAATTCTTTTATGCCTACTTTTCCGACGAAGCATATGCCCATGCTTTCTTTTTTCGAAGCCGTAACAAGATCAAACTTTTTTGCAAGCTGCCTGACTTCAGGTTTTGTATATTCACCGATTGGAAAGAGGGTTTTTTTAAGCGCTTCGCCGCTCACGCGGTATAAAAAGTAGGTTTGGTCCTTGTTAGCATCTTTAGCCTTTAGCAGCTTCCCCTTAGCGGTAGTTGCGTAGTGACCGGTAGCAATCATATCGGCCCCATCTTCAAGAGCAACATTCAGGAAAAGCTTAAATTTTACTTCTTGGTTGCACATAATATCGGGGTTAGGCGTACGCCCAGCCTTGTATTCTTCGACCATATAATCAACAACTTTTTGTCTATATTGTTTTTCAAAATCGTACATCTTGAATGGAATTCCAAGCTGTACGGCTATCCTTTTAGCATCTAAAAAATCCTCTTGCCACGGACAAGTAAAGCCAGGCAAATCCTGGCTCCAGTTTTTCATATACACGCCTGTAACATCATAGCCTTGCTCTTTTAATAGCGCGGCTGTGACTGAAGAATCTACACCTCCTGAGAGGCCCACGTACACTTTTTTCGACATATTAATTACATTATAGCAAAATTTACACCATTATTTAAAAATGGGTGCTTTTGATTTGTTTGTCGGTGCACACCATTACCCCAGGGATGTGCGCTCTACGGGGCTACGCGCCCGTGGCGCTTGCAACCCACCCTGGAGCAATAGTGTGCACCACAATAAAGGATATCTTCAGAAACAGCCGATTTGTCATTACTAACCACACTCGAGCTAATTTCGGTGCGCATCTGTGAAGCGGAATGAGACGTATATGTAATACGTCGAATGAGCATCGCAAAGATGCAAACCGAAAGGAGCCGAGAGGACAACTGTGCCGCGTGCTCCGCACGCGGGCAGGTTGTCCGGTGTGGCTAGTAATGGATCCTGTCTTCCATTTCCTTGCGAAGGGCATTCAACTGATGTCTCCTCCCTAAGAAAAATGCAGCTATAATCATTGCGACCGCAATAATCATCGGCCACCAAATAATGATTACGCGAGTTATGGTGTCGCTGTTACCTCCGGTGCTGTCTTGATCGAGTGGGCCATTGGTTACCGCAACGACTTGTAAGAAAGCCGCGGCACCGTCTGTATCTGTGGCTTTAATAAGTATATTGTAGGCACCTGGCGTGTCATAAATATGTTGTATATCAAAAGCGCCGGCACTAGCCCGGCTCATTAAATCGGTTCTGCCATCACCCCATTCAATACTGACAGCATAGGGAGCTTTGCCGCCACTAAGGATTATCGGCCATGTCAAAGTCTCGTTAGGGTCAGAGCCTCTTTTTGCATAGTTTGTAGTAATAGTCACGCGTGCACCATTAACTCCAAAGCTGGTGTCGTTAAAGGTTACGGTCACCTTGTTTGAGTCTGGTCCGGCTTGATCAAGTGCATCGTAAACGCGAGCTACAAGCTCGTTAGTGCCACTAAATAAATCGGAGGTAATTGTATAGCTGCCGTTATTACACTGAGTTGAGCCACCGAAGACTTCATTTTTAAACAACTTAACCAACAGTCCTGCCGGGCAGATACCAGTTACATTAATTGGGAGGTTGGTAAAAGTTTGCCCATTAGCCGGGAAAGTTATTGTAGCACCTGTAGTTGGTGGATTCGCCGGAATAGTAGCCTCAATACCAACAGAGCCATTCTGAGTTGCCCCAGGAGAAGCGGCAAAGGCCTGAGCAGGCACAAGTAAAGCTATAAACAATACACTAAGCAAACCCAATACAAGTCTGTGTAGGGTAAATTTTCTCATACTATAGCCATAACTATACAAGTGTTATCTACTTAAGCACAAGCAGTTAGTGCTCTAGCGTCGGTGACGGCGCTTTTTGGCCATACGACGGTAAAGTATGAAGCCGCCAATAAGCAGCACCACAAACGCTGCGAAAACTGTTATAACAAACCACATTGGGAAGACCCAGAACGACGTTTTGAGGGTGAGTATGTCGCCACCCTTACCATAAGAGATGTTGGCAGTTATTGTATAACGGCCAAGCGAGCCGACATTCTTAATCTCATCCTTAAACGTACGTGTCGCTCCAGGCAGAATATTGCTACGTGGATCGGTGTTGTTCATTTCGTAGCTGTAAACTTCCTTTCCACCCTTGGTAACCGTCACATGACCAAAAGGCTTGGCAAAGCCGTTTCCTGTATTTTTAAGTGTGACTGCAGATTGGTTTGGTGGGGCAACAAAGAAAGTTGAACCACGGTCGTTGCGCAAAGCGGCTATTTTCTGAGCCTGCACCTGTTCGGTTATATTACCCGGTACTTGAATTAGAACAATTAGACCTAGGCTGGCATTCAAAGCCACCTGCCTGTCGCCAGCTTCTTGTGGGCTAGTTTGTTCTGCTGTATAACGAATCACACCGTAATAGGCACCAGAGGTAGCGCCGGCAGGAACTTGAACCGGAATAGTAAATTTCTTGGTTTCGTCTTTCTTTAGAGCAATGTCGGTTACATCAAACAAAAAGTCCCTAATACTATTTGGGGATTTATTGCTGATATCAGTAATTATTTTTGGCTCACCGGTTTCGTTATTAGATTCAAAATCGTTAACTACCGCTCGGGCAAGAATATCTACGCCAGAGATATTCTTTAGAGTCACTTCAATTGAATCAGCTTTACCTGGATTGATTGTTAACTCGTATCGAGTCGGAGATATACTAAGCCCACTTCCACCCTGCGTTTGCTGAGCGTGAAGAGTTGGCATTGCAGAAAAAACAATTAGTAATAGAAGCCCAAGGCTCGCAAAAAAGCGCTTATAAGACATGAAACCCTCTTTATTTAACTTCATTCGTTACAGTATAACATTGCTAACAAAAGCCGAAAACTCCCACTCCGTATATAAACCTCCTGTACTTCCACACTCGAGCTAATTTCGGTGCGCATCTGTGAAGCGGAATGAGACGTATATGTAATACGTCGAATGAGCATCGCAAAGATGCAAACCGAAAGGAGCCGAGAGGCCAGCAGAGTTTCTGGCTCTGCCAGAAAGCTGGCTGGGCAGTGTGGAAGTACAGGTTAGAATTGGGCTACAGCCATATATGTAACGGTGGTCACATATACGCCCGCCGGCTGAGAGGGTGAAATGTTAGCTATGTATGTAGTGGTGTAAACATTATATTCGGTGGGCAATGTAGACTGTGCAATGGCGTCACCGGGGCTGAACATGTATAAATCAGGCGTATTATAGTTGGCCAGCACGCTACCACTGCCAATTCCACTTACATCCTGGCCAGCATTTGGATTGTTGTTGTCACGCATATTAAGACCAAACTGACTAAATCCGGCCAGGCTAGGATTTGGGATACCCATAGCTGCAATCGTGTTGTTTCCTGAAGTTAATGTTGTACCTAAAGTATAAATAATATAACCCGTCGGATCATTTGTTGCCGCCGCTGATTGAGTTGTAACCGATTTAACCTGGGTGGTGCTTAGATTACCGAAACTTACACTATCACCACTATAACTTGAGCATGTACCACTAATAGTTACGCCAACACAAAACAGCAGGAATGGGGGCACAAAAGCAGCAGCCCCGAAGCTTCCAGCCGTAGCAAACACCACTCCTCCTCTGTCAGTACGCGTTCCGGAAGCATCTAGTGTTTGAAAGGTGCTTATCCGTACATAAGTGCTGCTATTTGGCGTCGATGGGTTAATTACATTGTCCAAGACATACTCAACAGGACCAGCCAAAGATGGCGAAGATGTCCTGGTGAGTATTAAGTTACTAGCGGTGCTGGAGGCATGAATAGTAAAACCAGTCTCACCCGTCTGGGAGCTTAATACAGCGCCCGTTAGATCTAGCCCTGGCGGAGTAGTACAAGGGGTATCAAACAAGGGATCATTATCACAATATTGAAACTGGATGGAGCCTAAGGTGTCGGCAGTAGTGATATTAAAATTAAATGTATGTCTCACTGTACCGCCAGCAATTGGATTACTGATTGTGACTTTACGTTGGGTCAACACATCGGCACTAACAGGTCTGATTGCTAACAGAGGCAACAAAAACAATACGATAATCTGCAGGAGATACCCGATTTTTTTGTATTTTATACGGGAAAGTCGCAACCCAAGCATAAGAGACATTATAACCTGTCTATGCGGATCTTCACCCTATATTTAACCCTTACTGTTTTAGTATGTAGCCGTAGCAATGTATGTTGAGGTCGTTGTGTAAGCACCTGTTGGGGTCGTGATTTGAGGACTTGCAGCGAATCTCAGGATTAGTGCTTCGTCATCAATAACTTTTACAGGAGAGCTCGCAGAGCTTGCTATGGTTGCAGGAGTAGTAGAACTATTCCATGCGAATCCAGTACCGGTTCCATAAGTTCCGGAAGAACCTTGAGTATAGGCTCCGCCAATATAGCCTGAGGCAGGTGCAAGATTGGTTAAGCCGCTAGAAAACGTGCAAGTGTAACTTGTTGTACTACCACAGTTAATGCCACCGATGGTCATTCCGAATTCCTCTGTACCGGCAACAATAGTAGATTGAGTAGAGTCGCTATTAATACACTGGTCGGTTGTCGAACCACTTCCCGGTGTAATAGACCCACAGGATGCACCAGCTACCTTTAAGGTTCCGCTGGAAGTATCTTGTTCCGTAAAGTAAGTAATTACGGCGCCATTCTGCGCATTAGTTCTAATCATGGCAATACCGTTTGTGTTGCTACCGCCATTTGTGCTTACAGGAGAGGTATTGACCAAGCTGGAATCAAGGACACCAATGTCCACTGTTGTTCCGGTTATAGCCGAGCAGTCAGCTCCAGGGCTTGCAGTTGCGTCATTAACCGAAGTTGTGCCCACACAGAAGTTTAAAATTTCTTGAATACGGGCATTGACGGTAAGTTGATTGACAATTGCGTAAGCAACAACGCCTGCGTCGACAGCTTTCCAGCACAGTGGGATCCGAAGCTTGGAATTCACGTGACTTGAAGTCGCGGC
>JADMIO011529858.1_pt1 | contig 22149 bp, 15 predicted proteins | sample 8958161 | NCBI WGS metagenome assembly JADMIO01 (sample SAMN16585339, study PRJNA669376) | soil metagenome | isolation source: Crop rotation soil | place: USA: Cullars Rotation, Alabama | collected 2011
GATCGCTCAGCGAATCCGCTGGAAAATCCAGAACGTAAGTTCCCGCCGGGACGTTGAAATTGTAGTTCACGAAATACGCCTGCCGCAGGAAGTTCACTCCGCCGGCTGTGTACGGAAACGTTGCCGTCTGTGAAACGTTTAGTTGCGTCTGTACCCCGCCGGAATAGCTGAACGTTCCAATCGCCATTGACGGTGTTGCCGTGTATTCCGTAGTGATCTGTCCGTAATCGGAGCCCGCGCTCGCGGGTGCGATGATGTAACCGGTCAGTGACGACGTGTTGACCATCGTCATGGGCGGCGTGAAGAGCGGGTTCAGCGGCCGCTCAACTTCCCACGATAGCAGCGTCCCCGAGTGCTGCCCGGCAGTCACGTCAATCTGAACCTGGCCCGAGACACTGAAGCCATTTGCCAGATCGGTCAACGTGAGGTTATTGAGGAATTGGCTATTGGGCGCGCCGGTCGCCGGCGCCATCGTGAAGGATGATGGCCCGGAAAATAACTGCGCACTGACTGAGTTCGCCCCAATCGAACAAACAAGAACGCTGAATACGACGATTGCCCGAAATCGCATGACATGATCTCCCTTCCAGAGAGTGAGGCGGCACATTACGCTTCGCCGGGATGTAATTCAACGAAAAAGAGTGGCTTGCGTGGGACATCCGACCAGTTGCACCGCTTGCTCGCGCAAGGTAGAAGCGTTGCATCATGGCACAGGCATTTGGCGTCATCGGATTGGAAGTGATGGGGCGAAACATCGCGCTCAATATCGAACGCAACGGCTTTCCCATCGCCGTTTACAATCGCACCCACGCGAAGACCGAGCATTTCATCAACACGCTGGCCAAAGGGAAAAAAGCGCTGGGAGCGAAGAGCGTGCAGGAATTCTGCGCGCTGCTCGATCGCCCGCGACGGATTCTGGTGATGGTGAAGGCCGGCGCGCCGGTCGATGCAGTCGTTGAGGAGCTCAAGCCGTATCTGCTTTCCGGCGACGTGATCATTGACGGCGGCAATTCGCTATACACCGACACCGAACGCCGCGCCGATGCGCTGGACAAATCCAGCACCGGCATCAAGTTCTTCGGCATGGGTGTTTCCGGCGGCGAGGAGGGCGCGCTTTGGGGCCCAAGCCTCATGCCCGGCGGCGATGAGACTTCATACAAGCACCTTGAGCCAATCCTCACGAAGATCGCGGCCAAAACCGACGACGATGGGCCGTGCGTCACGTACGTTGGCGCGCGCGGCGCGGGCCATTTCGTCAAGATGGTTCACAACGGCATCGAATATGGCGATATGGAGCTGATCGCCGAGGCGTATGACATCCTCAAAAACGTCGGTGGACTGACCAACAAGCAACTCAAAGATGTATTCACCGAGTGGAATTCCGGCGAGCTCAAAAGCTTTCTCATCGAGATAACGACGAAGGTGATCGATTTCCCCGATCCCAACATTAAAGGTGGCTCGCTGATCGACCAGATCGTCGACATCGTCGGCATGAAAGGCACCGGCACGTGGACAATCCAGGCGGCGCTGAATCTCGCCGTGCCGGTGCCGACGATGGCGGCGGCCGTCGATGCGCGCGAAATCTCGATGATCAAAGATCAGCGCGTCGCGGCATCGAAGGCGCTCGCGGGTCCACAACCAAAGAAAATGGGGAGCGGCTCTCAGAGCCCAGCCATGGCGATGGCTGGGTTATCCGGAGGTCAGGTCAAGCAACTTGTCAACGACGTGCGCGCCGCGCTCTATTGCAGCAAGATCTGCTCATACGCACAGGGCATGGCGCTGATCTCCACTGCGAACAAAGCATACAACTACGGCATCAAGCTCGACGAAGTCGCGCGCATCTGGAAGGCCGGCTGCATCATCCGTGCGGTGTTTCTCGACGACATCAAGAACGCGCTGAAGGAAGAGCCGGAACTGCCGAATCTTCTGATGGCGTCGCGCTTCCGTGAAGTAATGGCCCCGCGGCAGGACGCGTGGCGGCGCGTCGTCAATCTGGCCGCGAACAACGGAATTGGAACCCCGGCTTTCAGCGCGTCGCTTGCTTATTACGACAGCTATCGTCGCGCGCGACTGCCTGGGAATCTCATTCAGGCGCAGCGAGATTTCTTCGGCGCGCATACCTATCAACGCGTCGATGCGCCGGAGACTTTTGTGCATACCCAATGGGAAAATCCCAGCGAGAATCGCCCTTCCTGAGCCGGAATGTGGCGTTACTCGCGACGGGGCATAAAATGCGGTGATGCCTCTTCAGTTTCACCACCGTCAGCTCGACAACGGGCTGGACATCATCGCGGAAGTGAATCCCGACTCGCACTCGTTTGCCGCGGGACTCTTTGTGAAGACCGGCGCGCGCGACGAGACGTCGGCCATTCATGGCGTCTCGCATTTCCTCGAGCACATGATGTTCAAAGGCTCGCAGAAATACACCTGGGAAGACGTCAACCGCATCTTCGACGAGATCGGCGCGCGATATAACGCGTTCACGACGCAGGAGATGACGGCCTATTACGCGAACGTGTTGCCGGAGTTCACTGATCGCACGATCGAGCATCTGGCGCATCTTCTTCGGCCCGCGATTCGACCGGGCGATTTCGACATGGAGAAGAAAGTCATCCTCGAAGAAATAGCGATGTATCTGGACGACCCCGGCCATCGGCTTTACGAGAAGCTCATGGAAGTGCACTTTGCCAACCATCCGCTCTCGCTCAGCGTGCTGGGATCGAGCGAATCGATAACCAAGCTTGCGCGCGATCAGATGGCAGGCTATTTCGAATCTCGCTACGGGCCCGGCAACATGGTGCTGGCGGTGACAGGGCAGCTCGACATTGCGCACGTCGAATCACTGGCGGAGAAATACATGGGAAGCTGGCCGCGTGTGAGCGCGCCGCGAAACGACGTACAACCGCTTTACAAGACGCAGCGACAAGACTTGATCGATGCGAAGCTCAATCGTTGCTACACGATGGGAATGACTCCCGGCCCCAGCGCCACCGACGAGCGGCGTTTCGCGGCGCGCGTGCTCTCGGACGTCATCGGCGACAGCGACGGCAGCCGGTTCTACTGGGCGCTGGTCGACAACGCGATCGCCGAGGATGCCGACTTTAGCTTCTATCCGCATGATCTGTGCGGCAGCTTTTACATTTCGCTGGTCACCGAGCCAAAGCGCACCAAACAGGCGCTCGATATCGCGCTCAAGGAACTGGAGAAGGTGAAGGAGGATTTGAAGGAAGATGAAGTTGAGCGCGCCAAGAACAAGATCGCTTCGAGCCTGGTTCTGTCGGGCGAAATTCCCATCGGCCGGATGCGCGCCATGGGCGCGCAGTGGATCTACAACCACGACTATCGCAGTCTCGAGCAGGACATGGAAACGCTTATGTCGCTGAATGCCGATTCGCTGCGAAACCTGATGCGCGATTTTCCGTTCGATCCGATGACGGTCGTGACGCTGGGACCGGGGAAGTAGGCGGCACGCCGGGCTACAATATCTCAGCCCATGTCTGGCAGCCTCGGAAAGAAATTCACCCTCGCTGATTTGCGCGCAGCGCGCGCATCGGGCACGAAAGTGCCGATGCTGACCTGTTATGATTTCACCACCGCGCGCCTCATGCAGGAATCCGGCGTGCCGATGCTGCTCGTCGGAGATTCGGCAGCCAATGTCATTCTCGGATACGAAACAACGCTGCCCGTTCCGCTGGATTTTATGATCGAGCTTACAGCCGCCGTTCGGCGCGGGGCGCCGCTGGCGTTTGTTATAGGAGATATGCCCTTCGGAACGCTCGGTTCTGGCCTGCCGCAGTGGATTGATAACGTCGTTCGGATGGTGAAACTTTCCGGATGCGATTGTGTGAAGATTGAAGTAGCCGCCGGACACGCGCCGCTGGTGCGGACGCTGGCCGATGCGGGGGTGGCGGTGATGGCGCACCTGGGATTGCGGCCCCAATCTGTAGGGCTGATCGGAGGCTATAAATTCCAGGGACGCACGGCCGAAGAGGCCAGGAATCTCGTCGATCTGGCGCTGGTTATGCAGCGCAGCGGGGCGGCGGCGATTCTGGTCGAAGCGGTGCCGCCGGAAGTTTCGCAGCGAATCGTTCGTGAGACAGAAGTTCCGGTAATCGGCTGCGGCGCGGGGTCAGCGTGTCACGGGCATGTAATTGTGACGCACGACGCGATAGGGTTGAGCCTGCGGAAACCAAAATTCGCCCCGCAACTGAATGACCTTGCCGGGCCGATGAAACAAGCGTTCGCGCAATACGTACAAGACGTAAAATCTGGAAAATATCCGGCGGCCGAGCACGAATACGAGATGGTCGCCGATGAAAAGCAAAAGTTTCTCAGGGAATAGGATCGAAAACTTTCATGAGGAGACTCGATCTATGACAGTGTTACGAAAAAGTGCAGGCGCCCTTCTGATCGGTGGTCTTTCGATCGCCGGCTGGACCTTGGGCACCGGTTTGGTTCAGGATGTGAAGTTTGCCCGCGCGCAGGAGCAGGTGAAAGCCTCGCGCGAGCAGTTGCAACATGTGGAAGATTTCGCCGGCGTGTATAAGGCCGTCGGCAAGACCGTCGAGCCTTCGGTCGTGAGCATCGAAGTTCACAAGACCATCAAGAACGCACACAAAGGCATGCGCTTTAACGACGATCTGCTTCGCCGCTTCTTCCCCGATCGCGACAACGACGGCCAGCCCGATATTCCCGATCTCAACGTCCCCGACGATGCCGAGCAGATCGGCACTGGCAGCGGCGTGATAATGGAAGTCGATGGATCAAGCGCTTATGTGCTGACGAACAATCATGTCGCCGGTGGCGCCGATTCGATGACGATCACGCTGTCCGACGGCCGGCAGATCAACAAGGCAAAGGTCGTCAGCACCGATCCGAAGAGCGACTTGGCAGTCGTGAAGATGGATGCCGATCGCCTGATTGCCGCCAAGTGGGGCGACAGCGATCAGCTGGAAAAGGGCGACATCATCATGGCCTTCGGTAGCCCGTTCGGCTACGTCGGTTCGATGACGCACGGCATCGTCAGCGCGCTCAACCGTCAGGCCGGCATTCTCGGCCAGAACGGTTATGAGAACTTCATCCAGGTGGATGCCCCCATCAATCCCGGTAACAGTGGCGGCCCGCTCGTGAATCTCCACGGCGAGGTTGTTGGCATCAACACCGCCATCGCCTCGACGCGCGGCAGCTTCCAGGGCATTGGCTTTGCCATTCCCTCGAACCAGGCCAAGCCGATCTATGAGCAACTCAAGACCGGCGCGAAAGTCGTTCGCGGCTTCATCGGCGCGACGATTCGCGATGTCTCGTCGGATCTTCAAGTTGCCCAGAGCCTTGGCTACACCGGCACGACTGGCGTCCTCGTTGAGGGCCTCTATGACGACAACGCGCCAGCGGCAGGCAAGCTAAAGCACGGCGATATCGTGACCGCCATCAACGGCAAAAATGTCGAGACCAGTCAACAGCTTCGCAACATCGTCGCCGGCACGAAGCCCGGCGATACGCTGAAGTTCACCATCAACCGCGAAGGCAAGACGCAGGATGTGTCCATCAAGATCGGCGAGCAGCCCGATGACATGACCGCACGTCGAACTCACCGCGGCGATCGTAACGGAAACGACGGCAATGACGAAGCCTCGGCCGGCAACACGACCGAAGCGCTCGGTCTGCGTCTGGCAACGCCGAACGAGGAACTGCTGGGCAAGTATGGACTGGAAGAAGTCAAGGAAGGCGGGGCGGTCGTCACCAACGTGACCCCGCGCTCACCGGCCGCCAAGGCGGGATTGCAGCCGGGCGATCTGATCACCGAGATCGGCAAGAACCCTGTCGCAAATGCCCAGGATGCCAAGGAAGCCCTCGCCAAGAGCGATTCGGCCAAAGGCGTGCGCCTGTATGTCACCAATCGCGACGGATCGCGCTTTGTGTTCATCAAAGATCAGCAGAAGTAAACGGAATCTTCATTCTCCAACGAAAGCCCAGCCATAGCTATGGCTGGGCTTTTTTTTCACCCCTTATCAGCGCCGTGTCCGAGCTTTTCCCGTAGCTGCCGATACTGGTGGAGAATCGATCCACCTTCGGGCGCGACAATCAGCGGTGCGGCCCCGGCCTCTTCCTTTTCCGGGCGGCCCGGCTCGTGAAATGTGGCAACGCGCACGCAGCGACGTTTGCTGTGAATCACGCCTTCGGTGAACCAGGCGCAGAACACGTAGCGATAACCGTCTGCTTCATTGCCGTAAATCACATCGGTCAGCTCCACATGCGCGGCGCCGGGGATCGGGAGCATCTCGGCGACGCGATCGGCAAGTCGAAAGCGATCGTCCGGGGCATAATGCATGTTCCATTCCCGCGCCAGATCGGCGATGCCCGATTTCAGCGCGCGACGCTTCGTCCAATGCACAGTGAGCCCCAAAATCGTGATCCCGAGCATCAGAAGGAAGAAATATGATGGGGACATGTTGGGGGTTCAATCGGTCCGAGGACTGGCCGGCTCAGTTCCGGCAGCGGCGCGCAACTGACAAGCGGCGCTCCATCAAGCCAGAGCCGGCCCGTCCCCGGGCCGTGCTTCCGGGCCGTGCTTCACCGTCTCGTAGGCGCGCTCGGCTGTGTCACCGCTGGTTGCGTGCTCGCACTTGCCGCAGGCAGCTCAAATTTGATTCCATAGTTGGGCGCGATCTGACTGAGCGAATTGTCCATCCAGTTGACCACCTGCCTGAACTTCACGTCGTCCTTGCCGCGGGTGATTCCGTTGTATCCGGGCACCGTTGGGTGATCGAACTTCGACACGTCTGCCGGCAGCATGTATTGGGCCAGGAGCGACTCGCTGCCGTGCCCGCGATCGATCGATTTGCGGTCAGCGTTGGATTCAAACGCCCCGGCGTTGGGCTCGTTGATCTTCTTGTGATATTGCGTGAGGATGTAAAAGTTCGTGTACGTGACGGCATCGCTCGCCGCTGGCGCGATCAGCTGAAGCGCCCCGCCTTTGCTGCCGCCGTGGCAGTTGCTGGCCGCACAGCCATTTAAAATCATCGGTTGAATCGTCGATTTGAACTCGGTGATCGACGCGGGGTCGCCGATGATCTTCACGTCCTTGCGCATTGATGGATCGCCCTTGTCCAGTATGTCAATGGCGCGATCGACGATCGACTTGGCGTTGAACTCGTTGAACTGAAGGTTGGCGTACTGCAAATAGCGGCGCTCAACGTTGTTCTCCAGTCGCATTGCCGTGCGCGTATCGCCGGGGCGAAGCTCGGCCTGCTTAATTGTGTTAATGTCATTGGGAGTCAAGAGCTTCTGATTGCCCGGCCCCATGGCAGGCGTCTTATCTCCAGAAGCCGACGGCGCCGTCGGAGTGGGCGCCGGTTTTGGTGTCGCGTTCTTCGCCGCCTGCTCCATGCGCATCTGGCTGCGGATCAGATTTTCCAGATCGACAGCGTCGCGATTGTTCGGATCGATCGCCAGCGCCGCCTCGCAGGCTTCGCGAGCGGCCGCATATTGCTTCTGATCGAATGCCCATCGCGCCAGGTCGATCCTTCCCTTCACGTCCTTTGCATCAAGCTTGGCCAGCCGGTCCTGATACTCTTTCTGAAACGGCTCGGCGTAATTGATCGAGGTGACGTTGTCGCGCGACACGGAAGTGTCGATGCCGCGGATGTTGACTACGACAGCGTCCGTCTTTTCGGTGATTTCGCCTTCGAGGCGCTGGCCGTCTTTCGTAACGACGACTCCCGGCTTGGCGAGAAGAATTGCGGCGCCAAGCTGCAATACCATCGCGCCCAGCATCAATCGTCGCGTCATAGGCTTTCCTCAATCGTCAAATGTAAAGACACGCGAGAAGGGGGGCAAGTTTGAATCGATGAAACATCACCTTCGTTTAGCCCGCGAGCTTGCTCGCGGTGACCGACGCGCGGAGAACCGCGAGCGAGCGCGCGGGCCAAACGAGGAACCGCTCTGCGACTACAAAATCCCCCGAACTCTTCCGTCTCCATGTCCGGACGATTTTCCCCAGATTCCCGGAATCGGCTTCCGACAATCCGGGCAGAGCCCGTCGCCGCCAACCCGGTTTTTCTTGACGAGAAATCCGTATCGCTCGATTACCACCGCGCCGCAGTGATGGCAGCGCGTGTTTTCCCATTCGCCAACCATGCCAGGGAGATTGCCCGGGTACATGTATTTCAGCCCCGCCTGCTTTCCATATTCGACGATGCGCATGAGATCATCAGCCGTCGTCTGGCGGTACCCGTCGGTCATCTTGTAATCGGGATGAAACGCCGTCATGTGCCACGGCATCAGCGGATCGACGCCGGCAAGGAATTCCGCCATGCGTTTCAGATCATCTGGATCATCGCTGAAACCGGGCACGACGAGCGTGACGATCTCCACCCAGAAGCCGCGCTCTTTGAGCATCTTGATCGTGCTGGTGACGTTCTCCATTACGCCGCCAAGCTCGCGATAGTGCTTGTCGTCGAAGGTTTTCAGATCGACCTTGTACGCATCGACGTATGGCCTGATGAAATCCAGAACCTGCGCCGTGCCGTTGCCGTTGGAAATATACGCGCATCGCAATCCGCGCGCGCGAGCCTCCTTGAAGACATCGACGGCCCACTCGCTGGTAATCAGCGGCTCGTTGTAGCTCGACGCGACCACCGGCGCGCGATGCTGCATCGCGATATCGACCAGCTGCTGCGGCGTGGTGAACTTCGGCGCCGCGACGGCATCAACATCGCGCAGCATCTGGCTGGTGACCCAGTTCTGGCAATATCCGCAGTGATAATCACATCCCAGCATACCGAACGTGAGCGCGTCGCTTCCAGGCAGGACATGAAAGAACGGCTTCTTTTCGATTGGATCGCACGCAAGCACGCCCACGTATCCGTGCGGGACGAGCAGCGTGCCGTTTTCGTTGAATCGCACGCGGCAGACGCCGTCGCGGCCGGGTTTGACGATGCAGCGATGGCCGCAGGCGAAGCACTGAATCGCGCCGCCTTCCTTCTGCTCAATCAACGCTTCGGAGGCCGGAACGCTGTACTGATGCAGCATTTCCTTGAGCGAGTTAAGGCGCTGTTTGTCCTGAAGAATTTCCAGCGGCATGATGAGGCTCTATTGCCTGATTGTACGCGTGCGGCGGCAGAATGTCGGCGCATTTCATTGGCGGATATGAAGTAAACGTCTGATCGCCGGTTGCGGTTGAGCATTCCGGCGCGCGGAGCGCTAAACCGCACGCGGCGAAGCGGAGCATCCGCAAGTCATGCGCCCTTGGAGTCTGCTTCCGGAGGAGGTGCTGTTGATTCAGAGGATGTGTCCTTCTCATCCTCTTCCCCCTCCACTTTCGCGATCGCGACAAGCTTATCGCCCTCATCCAGCTTGATGAGTCGAACTCCCGCCGCGTTCCGCCCCGTTTCGCGAACTTCGGCGACGCGCGTACGGATGAGGATGCCTTTTTCGGTGATCATCATGATCTGATCGGTGTCGGTGACGGTTTGCATGCCGACGACGTCGCCGTTGCGGTCGGTGGCGTCGATGTTGATGACGCCGCGCGTGCCGCGGCCTTTGACGGGGTAATCCTCCAGCGGCGTGCGCTTGCCGTAGCCGTTCACGCACGCGGTAAGCACTTTCAGTCCTTCGTTTGATCCACCGGGCACGCAGAGCATGGCGACGACTTTGTCGCCTTCGCGCTTGAAGCGCGCGCCGGTCACGCCGCCAGCGGGCCGGCCCATTGCGCGAACGTCTTCTTCCTCGAATCGAATCGCCAGGCCGCTCTTGGTGCCAAGGATAATGTGATCCTTGCCACTGGTGATCGTCACGCCAATGAGTTGATCTCCCTCTTCCAGCGTGATCGCGATGATGCCGCTCTGACGGATATTCGCGTAGGCGCTCAGCGCCGTCTTTTTCACCGTCCCATTGGCCGTCGCGAAGATCAGGAAGTGCTCTTCCTTGGAGAAATCCTTCACCGACAGCACGTTTGTCACCTTCTCGCCTTCCTGGAACGCGAGGAGATTGGCGATCGAGCGGCCCTGCGAAGTACGGCTCATCTCCGGCACGTCATAGACGCGCCGCTCGTAAACGCGGCCGAGGTTCGTGAAGAAAAGCAGATAGTCGTGCGTGTTGGCGACGAAGAGGTGCTCGACAAAGTCGCCCTCTTTTGTCTCGCCACCCCTGATCCCGCGCCCGCCGCGGCCCTGGGCGCGATACGTATCAACCGGCAGGCGCTTGATGTAACCCTCGTGGCTGACGGTGACGACCACATCTTCGCGCGCGATCAGCGCTTCCTGGTTGAACTCGCTGACCTGGCCGGTGATCTCGGTGCGGCGGTCGTCGCCGTACTTTTCCTTCATCTCGAGCGTATCTTCGCGGATGATGTCGAGCACCAGGTTCTCATCGCGCAGGATTGCCTCGTAACCTTCGATCTCCTCCGTGACGCCGCGGTATTCATCCACCAGCCGCTCGATTTCCAGGCCGACCAATTGGATGAGCTGCAATCTTCCGATCGCTTCAGCTTGAACTTGGGTGAGGATCGCGCCTTTCTCGGTGCCGGCGCGTCTCTTCAACTCTTCTGGAATGCGCGGCGCGGCGGGATGATCCGCGGGAATCCGGAATGCTCGCTGGCGCAATTTCTGAATCGCCTCGTCGCGCGTTTTGCTGCCGCGGATCAGCTTCACGACTTCGTCGATATCGACCACTGCGTAAATCAATCCTTCGAGAATATGCCCGCGCTGCTGCGCCTTTTTCAGTTTGAAGCGCGTCCGGCGGACTATCACGTCTTTGCGATGTTCGATGAAATGCTCGATCATCTCCTTCAAACCCATCGTGCGCGGCTGGCGATTCACCAGCGCGATGTTGATCATGCTCACCGTGATTTCGCACGGCGTGTATTGAAACAACTGCCGCATGATCACATCAGGATCGGCGTCGCGCTTCAGGTCGATAACCAGGCGCACCTTGTGCTGGCGGCCGGAGTGATCGTTGGCATCGGAGACTTCCTTGATCAAATCCTTCTTCACGGCGTCGCCGACGGCTTCGATGATCGTCTTGCGCATGATGCCGTAAGGAATTTCCGTGACGATGATCTGGCTTCGGCCGTTCTTCAGTTCCTCGACGTGCATCTTGGCGCGGAGCGTGATTCGCCCGCGGCCGGTTTTGTAGCCCTCGACGATTCCGTCGCGGCCGCAGATCACGCCGGCCGTCGGAAAATCGGGCCCCTTCACGATCTCCATGAGCTGCGCCAGGTCGCAGTCTGGATGGTTGATGACGTAAACGATCGCGTCGCAGATTTCGCGCAGGTTGTGCGGCAATAGATTGCATGCCATACCGACGGCGATACCGGTTGAGCCGTTGACCAGCAGGTTGGGAAACTTGCTGGGAAGGACAGTTGGCTCGGTCAGGCGCTCGTCATAGTTGGGGATGAAATCGACGGTGTCGAATTCGAGATCCTCCATCATCTCGACGGCTGGGCGCGCAAGCCGAGCTTCGGTGTATCGCATGGCGGCGGGTGGATCGCCGTCAGTCGATCCGAAGTTGCCCTGGCCTTCGATGAGCGTATAGCGCAGGTTCCATTCCTGAGCGAGGCGCACGAGGGTCGGATAGATGACCGCTTCGCCGTGCGGGTGATAATTGCCCGAAGTGTCGCCGGCGATCTTGGCGCACTTCATCGGCTTTTTCGGCGGGCGCAACCCCAAGTCGTTCGTCGCGACAAGAATTCGCCTCTGCGACGGCTTGAGCCCGTCACGGACATCGGGCAGCGCCCGGTCCATGATCGTGCTCATCGCATAAGTCAGATACGAATCCTGAAGCTCCTGCTCGATCTGGAGGTCTTCGATACGGTCATCAAGCGGCGCCGCGCCATCGGTGCCGGTGGGGGTCGTGGTGTCGTCCATGATCTATGGTCTTTCGTGTGGAAAAAGCCCGGATTTACGCTGTGAAAACGGCTTCATGCTTGCTGTGAATTATAGGGAAAAACACGCGCAATGGCGAGGGAGGTGACTTGGCGTAAACTGATCTTTTCTCAGGCCAGAATGCATCGGGACCGGACTGAAAATCATCATCGTGCCCCCATCGCACTGGTTGCTTCCGGACTGGCGCTTCGGCTGGCATTCCTGGCAGTTTCCTGGGGCAGTGCAGATGCCACGACATGGCAAAATTTCGGGGCGCGAATTTCCAGTGACGGGCTGATCGGGCTTTATCACACCGATCCGAACTTCAATCATCCGCCGCTGATGGGATATCTGGCTGGGCTGTCGTACGCGATTTCGCGCGCCAGTGGGCTGCCGTTTCCCGTGGTTTTCAAGCTGCCATCAATCATCGCGGATGCGCTAACGTGCGCGCTGCTCTGGAGAATTTCCCGCGCCGGGCCCTGGATCGCCGTGATCTTCGCCTGGAATTTGAACGCTACCCTGATTAGCGGACATCACTGCAACACCGATTCAATTTACGCGATGCTTTGTCTGGCGTCGGTCTATCTTATTTCAGCACGCGGCAAGGATTTTTTTGGCGGGTTGGTCCTTGGGGCCGCAATCAACGTGAAGCTTATCCCAACGATTCTCTTGATTCCCATGTTCGCGCTTTTCCATGAACGCAGAGCGCTCGCAAAGTTCGCGGCCGGGTTGGCGATTGCCGCGATCCCGTATCTTGTTTGTTTCAGCGTTGTTGGCAAAGATTTTGCGACGCACGCGTTCGGCTACGCGTCGTTTGTTGACAACTGGGGCGTGGAATTATTCCTTCAAAAACTGGCGCGCTATCCGCGGCTATCAACAACCTTCGGGCCGGCGGTTGACGACTATCGAATTGTCGGTCGCGGAGTCATCATCCTTGCCATCGTGCTCCTCGCCATGATCGCGCGCCGCCGCGACATGGATCGCTACACGACTGCTGCGTGCGCGGCCTCGCTGTTCCTGATCCTCACGCCAGGCTTCGGCATTCAATACACCGCCTTCGTCACGCCGCTGCTTCTTGCTGCATCACCGATGTGGGGATCGATGTATGCAATCTGCGCCAGCGTTTTTGCATTGTGCTGGTATGGATTGAACTGGGATGGATACTTACCGATCACCAATCCGCCAGGAATTCAGCTTCACGGCACGACGATGCTCGCGGGACTGCTTTCCTGGGGAGTGGTGGTCGCTTACGGCACTCGTACGCTCCTGCGTCACCGGCGTTCATCGCCATTTCCAGGCGCGCGAGCTTAATTCACCATGGTAACGTCAATGCCGCCATCGGCCGAGCCCATGGTCTCGTCGAAGTAGAAGTTCGCATTGTTCTTCACGGTGATCGTATTGAATACGCCCGACCCCTCAAAATCGAGATTGTTTTTGATCGAGAAATCGACGTTGGGCGCATAAACACAGGCACAAATATTGATGTTGTTAGCGCCTGTGTCGCCGAATGTATGACCGGAACCAATCTGATAGATCGTCAGGTTCGCGGGAACTGAACCGCTGGCGGTCAGCGCGCCGGAAATCACGATATTTCCGTTGACATAAACGATGGCCGGCCCGGAGAACGAAAGATTCGCGTTGAGCGTCAGCGACGTAAACCAATAGGTTCCCCCCGCCAGAACGGTGTCGGAGTTGACGGTGTAGCTTTGTGAAATGCTGCCGGGGTTGGTGCCGGGACTCCAGGCAGGGTCGGAAGGCGGCGTCAATGCGGTGCTGCTGCTCACCTGGCTGCCCGTGACGCTCACACCGCTGACGGTAGCACTCGGACCGAGAATAACGTTTCCGGCCAGTGTGTCATTGTTTCCTCCAGTGAGGTTGCCATTGGTTCCCAGTGCGCCCTTGCCGGTGCTGTTGGTGGGGCTGGGCGAGGTCGTCGTTGTTGAGTTGTAGCTGCCGATGTAGTTATTGTTCTTCATCGTGATGCCGTTGATTCCGCTAAAAGCGGGAAGCCGCGGCGTCCCGGTGGCAATGGCGATTGCTGTCACACTGCATCGTGTGCGGCCGAGCGCCTGAGCGAAAAGCGTTGGAATGCCGGCGGTTCCCGTTCGCGAGGCCACAACCCTCACTGCGTTCTTTTGCGTGCCGCCAGCCGTGAACGTCTTCGTTGACGAGTTCCAATAACCCGTCTGCACGTCCGACGTACCGATGTTGAGATTCGTGCCGTCGGCGCTGTTGTCGTTGGCGGCGCTGATGGCCTTCGCAGTGGCGGTGCTGTCGTAGAGTCCTTTGGCGGCATATCGCACCGCGGCGCCGGCGGCGCGCTCGAGCTGCATCTTGGCCACCTGCACGCGCCCAACGTCGATCGCCAGAGAAGAAATCCCCAGCAGCGCCGTCAAACAGATCACCGAGTACAGCAGCGTCATCCCACGTCGCACGCGGGGCGTCGCCTTTTTTTGATACTCTTGCATGCAGTGGACATCGGAATCGACCGTAAGGCTATTCACACGCAAGAGGCTGCCGGGAAGGTCCGAATAATCGTTCCTATTGAACCATGGTGACCTTCGTGATGAACGTCCCGCTGATTACGCTGCCGCTGGCGACGTCGTAGTAGGCGTTCAGGTTGTTTTGCGCGTAAATCGTGCGAAACAACATCGAGCCATAGAGAGTTGCATTGTTAAGTGAGGAGAAATCGGTGGCCGGTGCGTAGACCAGAGCGGTGACGCTGATGTTGTTAGCGCCGGGCCCGCCAAAGACTGAGCTGGCGCCGCCGGTCATCCGGATTTTCAGGTCGCCGGGGATGTCGGAAGCGGGCTTGATAATCGATCCCTGCGCGGCGTTGACGCTGCCGGTGACGTAAAGCGTCGTCGGCGCGTCGAAGATCAGTTGCGCGTTATTCGCAAAATTGATGTCGGTATAAACAAGCGTTCCGCCACCGCTGATGTGTAGCGTGCCGGTAACCTTGAGGTTCCCGGAGCTGACATAAGGCGGATTCTCCGTCGATGGATAGCTGAGCGGGGTCGCTGATATCATTGGCGTCGTTGCCGACGACTTCAATGTGCCGTTTGGGCCCAGGATGACCCCGCCGCTGATCGTGAGATTGTTGTTAAACGACACGGTTCCATTAGATCCCATCAGAAAACCGCTGTTGGTGTTGCTTGCGCTGGGCGCGCCGTGCGACGAGTCATAACCCAGCGCGGTGTTGTTCTTGGCGGTGACGGAATTGAGCCCAACGAAGTTGGGGCCAACCGCTTTGTTGAGGCAGACTGCCGATGCAGTAACACTGCAGGCCTTTTGCCCGAGCAGCTTTGCAAACAACATCGGCACGGTTCGCGTCGTCGATACCTGAATGGCGTCCATCGGCGCTGCGTTGGCGGTGAAGACGCGCGTGGTGGAATCCCAGTGCCCAGTCTGCGCTGTGGCAACAACGGGCGTGCCGTCGGCGCTATTCTCTCCCGCGGAGGTCGTGGCTCGCGAGATGGCGGTCGCCGAATCATAGGTTAATCCTGTGGCGCCGTATCGTGCTGCCGCATCAGCAGCGCGGCGCAGTTGCACCTTCACCATCTGCGCGTGGCCGTAATCGATGGCCAGCGAGCTGATGCCTGTGAGAGCTATCATCGCTATGAGGGAATACTGAAGAGCAAAGCCGCTGAATCGCCGCCTGGTCATGGAACTCCTCCTGTGTGTGGGAGGAATTCTTCACCAGAAAGTCAAGCTGGCCAGCGCGGGATACGGCTTATCTCGCGCTGCACGCGCGCAAAAGCGTCAGGAAGTTCCGGCAATAGGGTCTGGGGGGAGGTTGGCGCGAGCTGGCGCTAGCGGACCATGCTGATGTGACCGGTCGAGACTGTACCGGTGATGACGTTGCCGCTATCGCTGTCGTAATAGACGTTAATGTTATTCTGCACGTTGATTGAGCGGAAGAGCATCGATCCGTAAAGATCAGCGTTGTTCTGGGACGTGAAGTTTACGGCCGGGGCGTAAACCTGCGCGATGACGGTCATGTTGTTGCCGCCGCCGAACACCGCTGAGGCACCGCCGGTCATGCGAATCATCAGGTCTTTGGGAATGCCTGATGCGGGCTTTATGAGCGACGATTGGGCGGCGTTGACGTTTCCCGTGACGTAGATGGTCGTGGGAGAATCGAAGATCAATGTTGCGTTGTTCGAGAAGTTGATGTTTGTGTAGACCTTGGTACCGCCCCCGCTGATGTGGACGGTGCCGCTGACGCTTAAGTCACCGGAACTGCTAGTTGGCGGACTTTCGGTTGAAGGATATGAGAGCATCGTGGGGGTGTAACTTGGCGTCGGACTGGTCTGGTTGTACGTTCCGCTGGGTCCGAGGACGATCGTACCCGTGATTGACGGGTTTTGCACGAAGCTGATCGCCGCATTCGAGCCCATGATGAAATCGCTGTTCACATTCGTTCCGCCGGCACTGCCCTGTGACGAACTGTAGCCCATTGAAGCGTTATTCTTTGCGGTGATTCCGTTGAGGCCAATGAAGTTGGGTGCGGCGGCCAAGTTGGTCGCGATCGCCGTCGCAGTTACCGAACATTCCCGCTTGCCCAGCGCGGCCGCGAACAGTAGCGGGATCGTGCGCGTGCTGGAAACCCTTACCGCGTCGGTGGGCGAGCCGCCGATCGTGAAAGTTTTCGTCGTCGAATCCCAGTGGCCAGTCTTCACGTCGTTGGACGTGAGGGCCAGCGCCTGGTTGTTGTCGGCGTCGATCGCATTATCCGCGCCCGCGGTAATCGCCTTGGCTACGGCGGTGTTGTCGCTCAACCCCTTCGCACCATAGCGTGCGGCGGCATCCACCGCACGCTGCAGCTCAGTCTTGGCGGCCTGTACCCGCCCAAGATCAACGCCGAACGACACGATGGCCAGCACCACGGCAAAGCCGATCGCCATGTAAAGCAGCGTGAAGCCACGCCGCAGCGGACGTCGATCAATGACTTGATTGGACCAGCGCACGGGAGGGCTCCAAGATAGCCATCAGATCATGCACGCCAGCGCAAGCCCGACCAGGCCAAATAGCGCCAATAGCAAAAGTGTCTGACGGCCAACGGGCTTCTTCTGGCTGGATTCGACGGTGTTTGTGTACTCGTTCATGGAGCAGTCCTTTCTAATAATCGGCCCGGCGCGCGCCGAGGCACTCAGTAGGATCATCGGCTAACGGAGGAGCGCGAATTATTCGCAATGCGACGAACTTATGCCCCGTGGATCCAATTAGAGAGTGGCGATAACTTGCCGTCAGCCCGCGTGATGCGCGAATTGCCGATAAAGTTGCGCGTACCTTCCGTCGATAGAGAGCAATTCGCGATGTGTGCCGCGCTCGATAATCCGGCCTTCGTCGATCACCAGAATTCGATCGGCGCGCATGATCGTGCTCAGGCGATGCGCGACGATAAACGTCGTTCGGCCGGCCAGAAGCTTTTCCAGCGATTCCTGCACGAGAAGTTCGGTTGCCGTATCGACGGCGCTGGTGGCTTCGTCGAGCATGAAGATTCTTGGGTCGGCCAGGAACGCGCGCGTGAAGCAGATGAGCTGGCGCTGGCCGAGCGACATGTTGGCGCCGCGCTCGCCGACTTCCGAGTCGTATCCGTCGGCAAGCGACATGATCGTCTCGTGGCTGGCGACGGCTTTCGCTGCACCAATCACTTCGTCGAGCGTGGCGCTGGGTTTGGCATATCGAATATTCTCAAGAACCGTGCCGCTGAAGAGGTAATTGACTTGAAGCACAAGTCCCATCTGTCGGTGAAGCGATTCGCCGGTCACATCGCGAATGTCCTGCCCATCCACAAGCACGCGGCCCTTTTGCGGTTGATAGAATCTGGCGATCAGCGAGATGATGCTGCTCTTGCCGCTGCCTGTGGCGCCCACGAGCGCCACCATCTCGCCGGGTCGTGCTTCGAAGCTCACATCGTGCAGCACCGGCCGATCGGGGTTATAGCCAAAGGTGACATTCTCAAATCTGACGTGGCCGACAATTCGCGGCAGTGGCCGCGCCTGCGGCAAGTCCTGCACGTCGGGCTTCGTGTCCAACAGCGCAAAGACGCGCTCGCCGCCGGCCATCGCCATCATCAGCTGGTTGTAAAAGGTTCCCAGAGTCAGGATCGGGTTCATGAACCAATCCCAGTAGAGATACGCCGCCACCACCGATCCGACGCCGCGCGTCCGGCCGAACATCAGATGCAGGACGTTCGTGAGATAATTCTCGCCAATCGCGATCGAGCTTCCGCCCGCGGCTGTTTCGCCGATGGCGCGGCCGGACGCGATCAAGTATCCGCCGTAAAGAAGAATGGTGGCCTTTCCAATGAATCCGATCGTCTGAAGCAGCGGCTGGTACATTCCATTGACGCGAGCGACTCGGACGTTGTTGTCAGTATTGTCGTCCTGAAGCCGGTTGAAAACCTGGAGATTAGGATCCTGCCGGTTAAACGCGGTGACGACGCGCATGCCGGTGATGTTTTCGGCGAGGTTCGTGCTGACGCGCGTCCAGCCTTCGCGCGAAATCTGGTGCAACCGGCCAGCCCGCTTGAGAAAAACCCGGTTGGCGACAAACAGGATCGGCCCCAGCCACGCCACCGCCAGAAACATCCGCGGGCTGGTGTAGATGAGCATCGAAGCGGCCACCACGATGATCATCCCGTTGGCGATGATCTGCCAGATGCCCCACACGTTCACTTCGCGCAGGCTGTTGATGTCGCTGGTGAGCCGGCTGATGATGCGGCCGAGCTTCGTGCGATCGTAATAGCTCATCGAGAGCGTCTGAAGATGGTTGAACATCTTCTGCCGCAGCGAAAACTGCACGCTCTCGCCGGCGCGGGTCATGATGATGATGCAGATGCGCTGAAGGACGACCGAGCAGGCGAATATGGATGTCCAAGCGGCGATGATCACGATGATCTGACGAATGGCGCGGCCATCGTTGAAGCCCGGCGCCAGACCCGCGCGATACATCATGCAGAAGTTGATGATCGCCTCGATGAACTTCGGCCCGCACAGATCGCACATCACGTGCATCAGGCCGACCGCGATGCCCAGAATGTATTGCTTGCGGAAGCGCGCGAGTTCGCCAAGCAGACGGCGCACGAGCGGCCAGGAGATCGGCTTGTAGCGCTGCTCGTCGTCGCTCTCCAGCGGCGCCGGCCGAACGCCAGCCTCCAGCGCGGCAGCGGCGCTCTCGCCGGCGCGGCGGAGTGATCGGGCGCGGAATGTTTCGAGAATGCTCATGTTTCGTCGGATTGAGTGGTTGAATCATCGGGACATTGAGTGATTGGAATATTGCAATCACCCGATGACCCGATGACTCAATGATTCATTTCCTCTAACTTCCAACCGCTTCGTTCGAAGGCTCCATCTTCTCCGCGCCTTCGACAGCTGCAGCAACGGCGCGCTGACTTTGCACGCGATCCATGTGCGAAGGCGCCAGCTCGCGCTCCAGCGGTTTGCCTTCGGCCGCGATCTCTTCATCTGTCCGCAGCTGCGCCGCGGCGATTTCCTGATAGTGGCCGTCTTCCTGCATGAGCTGCGCATGCGTGCCCATCTGCGTAATACGTCCCTGCTCGATGACGATCACCAGATCGGCCGCCTTCACTGTGCTGATACGATGCGCGATGATAAACGTCGTGCGGCCGGGCATGACGAATCGCATGCCGCGGCGGATGAGCTGCTCGGTTTCGGGATCGACGGCGGCAGTAGCGTCGTCGAGGATCAGCACGCGCGGATCGGTGACGATGGCGCGGGCAATCGCCAACCGCTGGCGCTGGCCGCCGGAAAGCGAGCCGCCGCGCTCGGTGAGGATCGTCTGATATCCGCGCGGCATCTGCTCGATGAAGTCGTGCGCCTGCGCCAGCCGCGCCGCGGCCTCGATTTCACCGGCGGTGACATGCGGACGGCCATAAGCGATATTCGCTGCGACCGTATCGGAAAAGAGATACGTCTCCTGAAAGACGAACGCGACCTGCGTGCGCAGGCTGGCGAGTTTCGCATCGCGCAGGTCCATGCCGTCAATCAGCACGCGACCTTTTTGAGGGTCGTAGAAGCGTGAAATCAGATTCACCAGCGAGCTTTTCCCCGATCCGGTCGGTCCGACAATCGCCACGATGCTGCCGCCTTTGATGTGGAAATGCAAGTCATGCAGGACGGGTTTTTCCGGGTCGTAGCCGAAGTTCACGTGCTCGAAGACGACTTCGCCGGGCCCCTTATTTGGCAGCACGTTCGCGCGGGATTTTTCCGGAACGGTTGGCGGGGCCGTGAGCACTTCGTGCAGCCGACGCGCGCTGACGATCGCGTTTTGATATTGCTCGTTGATGGTGGCGACCGCCTGGAGGCGGTTGAGGATCGCCGACATCGCGCCGCCGAGGATGAGAAAGTCGCCCGGCCCGAGCACGCCCTTGATCGTCAGCACGCCCGCCGCCAAGAACAGCATCAGATAAGACGCTTGAGCGATTGAGCGAATCACCGGGTTGAAATCCGCGAACAGGCGGATGCGCTTCAGCACGCGCTGCTTGAACGTGTCGCAGTTGCCGGCATATTTCTCAATCTCCTGCTTCTCCGTTGCGAACGCTTTGACCACGTGAACGCCGGCGATCGTTTCGGTGATGATCGAAACGTTCTTGTCTTCCGATTCCATCACGCTGCGCGCGACGGGCTGAACCCTTTTGCTGAAGCGAAGGATGTACCACGTCCAGATCGGCAGCGGGATCAGCGACACGCCGGCCAGCCATTTGTTTCGCGTGTAGATCAGCGCGATGTAGAACATGACGACCAGCACGATCTCCAGCGTCGTGAGAATGGCAGTCTGCACGAATTGACGAACGTTTTGCAAATCCGATAGCGCGCGGTTGATCAACTGGCCCGACGAGATGGCGTCGTGAAAGCCGAAGCCCACGCGCTGCACTTTGTCGTAAATAGCCTCTCGAAGGTAGAAGACCATCTCCATGCTCATCTTGCTGGAGGCGACTTCGCGGAGATAGCGAAGCAGGGCGTAGATCACGACGAGCGCGGCCAACTCGAAGATCAGGATGCGCAGGCGAACGGCGTCGGGTTCGGCGCCGGTGATCCAGCGGATGAATCCTTCGACAGCGACCGCTTTGCTGGCGGTCAGGTGCTGGATGAAGTTGACGGTGTTGCCCGCCTGCCGGTTGGCCATCACTTCGACGCCCACCCAGGAGGCCATCCAGAATCCGGCGATCAGACACAACCCGATCACCGGGCGGACGAACCGGAACATCCATCGAAAGAGCTGCGCGTTGCTGATATCAGGCTTGGCGGATGAGGTCTTGGGCGCGGGCAGACTGGGTGCGCGCGACGCGCCTGCGCGTTCAGTTTCTCGTCGGGATGTGCTGGTCGCGGCCGCGCGCGGTGGCGCGGCGGTTACGGACACGGATTTGGACACTTTGCTCAACCGCCGGTAGTGGAGGGCCAGCCCTTCACATTCAAAAAAGCCACACGCTACAAATGCTTCATCGGCCGTCAACGCTCAGCACGGGAGAATTCCTTACTCGCTTGCACGGATCCGCGCGCAACTGATTGTCAAATATCGCTTTAAGTTTCAAGGGATCACAGTCCGAAAACCAGAAAGTGGGCATTCTTTCCCGCTGCATGGACTCATTGGCAACTCTCAGTCGCGCCGCGGCCAAATCGGCTTCGGCACGGCTGCGTCGATTCGGACCAATCCCAATCGCTCGAGATTGGCCCGCTCGCGCCGCCGTCTGCGAGTCCTGTCACATGCGCGCGGTCGCACGGGGCGTCTCATATTGCGGCCGGCCATTTCACTAGAAGATCAATCGCGTTCCGGCAATCGATGGCTGCGGCTGCCAGACGCTCGAGAAAGCTAAATCGCCGCGCGAGCATTGCCGCATTGATTCGCATTTCCAGCCGGCGCGCACCAGAGCGGCAAGTGTACTTGCGAATGGTGTACGATGGCCGCGCGATGAATGAATCCGGGTTGGAGAATATCCGTACCGGCCGACTGTCGCGGGTGCTCTCGATCGGCCTGGCTTCGGTTATTGTCATTCTCTGCGGCATTGGACTGGTGATCTCGGTGAAAGATTTTCCATCGTGGGCGCATTCCCGGTGGACGATCGCGATCGTGGTGCTGGACTTCGTCAGCTACACGATCGCCGCCGCCTCGTTTGGCGGATTGATCGGCTTGCTCTGCGGATCGTGGCTGTCGCGGCGGTTCATCATCATCTTCTGGACATCCGTCGGCCAGTTCGCGCCTGCGGTGGGATTGATGCTGGCGATGATCGTCGATCCGGAAATCCCCGTTGCGGTCGAGCAGA
>JADMIO011778212.1_pt1 | contig 22149 bp, 10 predicted proteins | sample 8958161 | NCBI WGS metagenome assembly JADMIO01 (sample SAMN16585339, study PRJNA669376) | soil metagenome | isolation source: Crop rotation soil | place: USA: Cullars Rotation, Alabama | collected 2011
CGTGCGCACCGCGTGCCGGCACGCCGCGAGCACGTTGTCCAGCTCGAGCGCGAGCCGGCGCCGCCTCGCCACGCCGCCAGGGCGTTCGAGCTGCTCGAGCGCCGACTCCTCGCCGAGCGTCGCGTGGTACGCGGCGTGCCGATCCTGCGCCGCGCGCAGATCCGTCGGGGAGAGCTCGCTGCGTCCGTAGTCCTGAAGGCTCGCGAGCAGGTGGAACCGCGGCGCGCCGGCGTCGCCTTCGGAGGTGCCCTCGACGCGGAGCACGCTCTTGTCCACCAACGACTGGAGGACGTCCACGAGCCAGGGGGCGTCGGGCCACGCCGACAGGTCCACGACCTGCTCGGCCGCCTCCAGCGAGAAGCCGCCTTCGAAAACGCTCGCGTGCGCCCAGGCCGCGCGCTCGTGCGGCGCGAGCGACTCCCACGACGTCGCGATGGCGACCCGGAGCGTCGCGTGGCGGCCCGTGGCGCCCGCGCCCGCCAGCAGCCGGAAGCGCTCGTCGAGCCGCTCGCGAAGCTGACGGACGGACAGGATGGCTGCGCGCGACGCGGCCAGCTCTATCGCGAGCGGAAGCGCGTCGAGCCGGCGCACGAGGTCGCGGATCTCGGCAATCGCGTCGGGGGCGACAGCCGCGTCGCGTGCGTGCGACCGCGTGCGGGAGACGAACAGCTCAACTGCGTCTTCGTCCGTGAGCGGTGAGAGCTCGAGCACCCGCTCGTCCGGAATGCGCAGCCGCTCGCGAGTCGTGATCAGGAACGCCGCGTCCGCCGCGACTCCGCGCCACGCCTCGACGAGGTCACGCGTCGCGTCGCAGGCGCCCTCGCAGTCGTCGAAGACGAGGAGGCATCGTCCGCGCGCGGCGATGGCGTGGCCGAGCTGCCCGGCGGGATCGCGGGCGCCGATCGGCGCGTCGAGCGCGCCGGCGACGGTGCGCAGGACGTCGCCGACAGTCCTCGCCTGCGCGAGGTCGGAGAAGAAGACGCCGCCCGGCCAGCGCGAGCGCGCGCGTGCCGCGTGACGGATGGCGAGCCGCGTCTTGCCGATGCCGGCGGTCCCGAAGATCGTCACGACGCGCGCGCCATCGTCGAAAAGCGTGTCGAGCGCGCGAAGGTCCCACTCTCGGCCGACGAAGTCGTTGGCCTCCACCGGCAAGCGACCGGAGGCGTGCGCCGCCGGCGAGGGGTCGTCCCCCGCTTCGGCGACGAATGCCAGCAGGGCGGCCGCGCTTTCGAAGCGATCGTCGGGCGCGCGGGCAAGGCACCGAGCGATCGCGCGGTCCCAGGCCTCGTCGAGGTCGGGCACGAGGTCGCTCGGCCTCGGTGGGGTCGCGTCGAGGCGCGCGAGGGCCGTCGCCAGCGGCGACTCGCCGCGGAACGGAAGCGCGCCGGTGAGCGCTTCGTAGAGGAGGACACCGAGCGCGTACATGTCCGCGCGCGGACCGACGTCATCCCCCGTGACCTGCTCGGGCGCGAGGTATGCCGGCGTGCCGCGGATCCCGGGCGTCTCGCGCTCGACATCCCGGCTCGTGAAGTCGTCGGCGAGGCCGAAGTCCGTGACGACCGCGCGCTCGGCCGCGCCCGATCGCACCAGCAGCACGTTGCCCGGCTTGAGGTCGCGATGAACGACGCCCGCGCGGTGCGCGGCGTCGAGCGCGCCGGCGAGATCGCGCAGGATCGGCACGAGCTCGTCCGGCCGAAGTCGGCCACGCTCGCGCAGCCGGCGCGAGAGCGGTTCTGCGTCGAGCAGCTCCATCGTGAGGAACGCGACGCCGCCGCCGTCGCCGGCCTCATGCCCGAAGTCGAAGACGCGGCAGGCGGAGGGGTGCGTCACGCGCCGAGCGAGAAGGACCTCGCGCTTGAAGCGGGCGAGCGCGTCAGGTCGCCATGCCGACCCCCTGCGGATGCACTTGAGGGCGACCTTCGTGCCGAGCACGACATCCTCGGCCTCGTAGACCTCCCCCATGTTGCCGCGGCCGAGCAGCCCGGCAACGCGGTACCTGCCCGCGACGAGCTGTCCGGCGCGGAGGAGGGGCGGGGCGGCCGCGCTTTCGGTCGTCGAGCCGCGCGAGTCGGAGGGCGACGGCAGCGAGGACGCGAGGTCGTGCGAAGCACCCCAGCCGGCGGGCCGCGAGAGGAACGCGTCGGCCGACGCGGCAGCGCGGAGGAGGGACTCGATCTCGCGACGGAGCGCGACGTCGCTGCCGCACTCGCTCGCGAGGTACGCATCGCGCAGGTCGAGCTCCACGGACGCGGCGCGGTCGAAGATCTCACGCACTCGCACGGCGTGTGCGGGCGGCGGCACTCCCCCCTGCGGATCGGCCTCGCTCATGGCAGCGGACTCGGCCCGGATGTTACCTCGCGGACGCGACTCGCGCTCGCGCGGGCGGACGTTGCTGGCAAGATAGGATCTTGGCTCCTCGCGCCCCCAGCGCTGAGATGGCGGCGCGCCCACGGCGTTGACGCCGACCAGGGAGCGTCGTGTCTACAGACGGTGACATGGCCGACGACGTCACGCGCGCGGCGGAGCCTCGCGCCAAGGCGCGGCGCGTGGGGCCGTACCGCGTCGACGGTGAGCTCGGCCGCGGCGGCATGGGCGTCGTTTACCGCGCCTTCGACGAGCGACTCCATCGGAACGTCGCGCTCAAGGCGCTGCCCGCGGAGCTCGCGGCCGATCCCGCCGAGCGCTCGCGGCTCGAGCGTGAGGCGAGGGCGCTCGCGCGCGTCAACCACGGCAACGTGGCGTCGATCTTCGGGCTCGAGGAGTCCGACGGGACGCTCTACCTCGTCCTCGAGCTGATCGAGGGCGAGAGCCTGCGCAACCGGATGGACCGCGGCGCGCTCGCACTCGACGACACCCTCGCGCTGTGCGCTCACGTGGCAGCGGGGCTCGCGGCCGTCCACCGCAAGGGCCTCGTGCACCGCGACCTCAAGCCCGCCAACGTCATGGTCACGAGCGACGGGGTCGCCAAGCTCCTCGACTTCGGGCTGGCGCGACGCTCGCGCCGGGAAGGCGGCGAGGCGCTCTCGCTCGCCGGCGAGATCTCCGGCACGTCAGGCTACATGAGCCCGGAGCAGTTGCGGGGCGAAGAGGTGGACGTTCGAAGCGACGCCTGGGCGTGGGCATGCCTCCTCTACGAGTGCCTCACGGATGCGCCCGCCTTTCGGGGCCGGACGGCGGCCGAGCGCGACGCGGCCGCCCTGAACGACACGCCGGCGTGGTCGCAAGTCCCGCAGGCGACGCCGCCCGCCGTCCTGGATCTCCTGCGCTCGTGCTTGTCGAAGGACCGAGCGGCGCGACCGACGGACATGGACCAGGTGCTCCGCTGCCTCGAGGCGGTGCGCCAGTCCTCGGCCGAGCGCGCGGCCGCCACCACGCTCCCGAAGCACTTCCTCCCCGCCGAGAGGGATCCGTTCGTGGGGCGCGCGTCGGACCTCGCTGCGCTCGACGAGCGCGTCGCGGGCGGCCACCGCCTCGTCAGCGTCCTCGGCCTCGGCGGCACCGGGAAGACGCGCCTCGTCGTGCAGCACGCGCGCCGCTCCCTGCCGCACCTCCCGGGTGGCGCATGGTTCTGCGACCTCACCGAGGCGCGTTCCGCCCATGGAATCGTCTCGGCGGTGGCGGCGGCGCTCGACGTGCCACTCGGCAAGGACGATCCCGTCGTCCAGCTCGGCCACGCCCTCGCGGGCCGCGGGAGGTGCCTCGTCATCCTCGACAACTTCGAGCAGGTGGCACGCCACGCGTCCGAGACGCTCGGCCGCTGGCTGGATCGCGCACCGGAGGCGACCTTCGTCGTCACGACACGGGAGGTGCTCGGCCTGCCGGGCGAGCAATCGCTCGGGCTCGCGCCGCTCGCGCAGCCTGACGCCGAGACGTTGTTCGCGATTCGCGCGAAGGCGGCTTGCGCAGGCTTCGCGCCCGACGAGGCGGAGCGAGCGGAGATCAGCCGGCTCGTCGCGCTGCTCGATCACCTGCCGCTCGCGATCGAGCTCGCCGCGGCACGCATCCGCGTGATGCCGCCGCGCCTGTTGCTCGAGCGCATGTCGGCCCGCTTCAAGCTCCTGTCGTCCTCGGGCGCGCGGCACACGCGGCAAGCGACGCTGCGCGCGACGCTCGACTGGTCATGGGACCTCATGTCGAGCGAGGAGCAGGCGGCGCTCGCGCAGCTCTGCGTGTTCGAGAACGGATTCACGCTGGAGGCGGCGGAGGCCGTGCTCTCGCTCGCGGAGCTCTGGCCGACCGACGCGGTGCAAGCGCTCGTCGACAAGTCGTGGGTGCGACCCACGTCCTCCGCGCGGTTCGACCTCCTCGTGAGCGTGAAGGAGTACGCGGCCGAGAAGCTCGACGCGCTCGGCGGACGCGCGGAGGCCGAGCGGCGTCACGGGCAGTGCTTCGCGGCCCTCGGAACCGAGGAGTCGCTGCGAGCCTTGTACCGGCACGGCGGGCTCGACAGGCGGCGCGCGCTCGTCCTCGACCTCGACAACCTGATCGCGGCGTGCCGGCGTGCGGTGGCGCGACAGGACGGCGAGACAGCCGTCGCGACGCTGGATGCCGCGTGGGCCGTCCTTCAGATGACCGGACCCTTCGGGGTGGGCCTCGATCTCGCGTCCGCGACGCTCGAGCTGCCCCTGGCTCCATCGCTGAGGGTACGGGTGGAGCCGATACGAGGCTCGGCGCTGCTGATGCTCGGGCGCAGCAAGGAGGCCATGCCGTGCTTCGACGCGGCGCTCGTCATCGCGCGCGATGCAAGGGACCGCCACCGCCAGGCCTCTCTCATCACCTACCAGGCCAGCACGTTCCGCGAGCAGGCCCGGCTCGCCGAGGCGCGTGCCGCCTACGACGCCGCGCTGGCGATCCATCGCGAAGACGGCAATAGCTGGGGCGAGGGCATCGTGCTTGGGTACCTGGGCTCCGTCCTGCACACCGAGGCGCGCTACGAGGAGGCGCGCGCGTGCTACGAGACGGCGCTCGCCATCTCCCGCGAGATCGGCGACCGCCGCTGGGAGGGCAACGTGATCGCGGACCTGGGCTTCGTGCACGTCGTCGCCGGGAGGCCGGACGAAGCGCGCGCGAGCTACGAGGCGGCGCTCGCCATCCACCGTGAGGTGGGCAACCGCCGTTCGGAGGGCATCACGCTCGCGAACCTGGCAAGCCTGCACGACCATCAAGGTCGCGACAACGAGGCGGTGGCCTGCAACCATGCGGCCCTCGCCATCGCTCGCGAGACGGGCAACCGCCGCTCGGAGGGCAACACCCTCGGTAACCTCGGCGACCTCTTGCAGGTGATGGGACGATCCGCAGAGGCGCGCGCGTGCTTGGACGAAGCGCTCGCGATCGACCGGGAGGTGGCGAACATCCGAGCCGAGGCCGTCGCGCTTGCGGCGCTGGCTCGTCATCACCTCGAGGGCGGCCAGCCCGACGAGGCTCGCACCTGCCTGGCGGCCAGCGAGCGCCTGCTGCGCGACTTGAGCGATCCTCTCCATCTCGGCATCGTCCTCTGTCACCGCGTCCTCCTCGAGGTGCACGACGGCCATGCCGACGCGGCGCGCGCAGCGCTCAGCGAGGCCGAGAGGCTCGCGACGCAGATCGGCGTGAGCTCGGAGAGCGAGCTCGGCAAGCTCATCAACACGGGCCGCGCGGCGCTCGAGAGGGCGACCCGGCCCTGATCGCGCTGCGAGACGCGGCAACGGCAGGCGCTCTCGGCGTCCAGTGAATCGAGCGTGACCGTCCAGCGCTGCCGGCGCGCCTGTCATGTTTCGGGCACCGTGACGGTCAACTCCTCACCAAGAGCACGCCAGCGCGACGCGGGCGCCGGGCCGCGTCGCCCCCTGGGCACCAGTCCATCCGCTTGCAGCCCTGAGGCAGGAGTCTCCGTGATGTTCCAGATTGTCCGGCGAACCTGGCGTGGTGCGGTGATCGTCCTGGCGGTCGCCTGGGTGAGCGGCGCCGTCGTGACAACCAGCGGCGCCGTGGCGGCTCGGCGCCCCGGGGCACGCGCTCCTCGCGGACGGCCCGGTACGGTGCGCCGCATCGAGACGCCGGACCTGGGCCCTTCCGCGGCGCATGCGCTCGCATGGGGAACGTGCTCGTCCGAGACGAAGCTCCTCAGCAACTCGGGGAGGACCGACGACGCGTTCGGCTGGGCTGTCGCAGGCTCCGGGAACACCCTCGTGGTCGGCGCGCCGTTCGACACCAAGGCCGGCGGCGATGATGAGGCGGGTGCCGCGCATGTCTTCGTACGCTCCGGGGACACGTGGTCCTCGGAGGCCACGCTCAGGGCGAGCGACGGCGCGTTTCGCGACTGGCTCGGCACCGCGGTTGCGGTGTCCGGCGACACCGCAGTCGTCGGAGCGAACAACTGCACCACGCCCGAAGCGATGCAAGCCGGCGCGGCGTACGTGTTCGTGCGCGTCGGCTCCACGTGGACGGAACAGGCGAAGCTGGAAGCAGCGGACGGGACGTCTCTCGCTCAATTCGGTCTCGCGGTAGCCGTGTCGGGCGACACCGCCGTGATAGGCGCGATGAGCGACGATCCCGCCGCAGGCGCCGACGCCGGCGCGGCGTACGTGTTCGTGCGCACGGGCACCACGTGGTCGCAGCAGGCGAAGCTGCTGGCATCGGACGGGGCGTCGGGGGCGGGCTTTGGAGAGGCAGTCTGGGCGTCGGGGGACACCGTGCTGGTAGGCGCACCCAACGACGACACCGCCGGTGGGGTCGACGCTGGGGCGGCGTACGTCTACGTGCGCACCGGGACCACTTGGACCGAGGAGGCCAAGCTCACGTCTCCCACGGGAGCGGCCGGCGACCACTTCGGATTCTCGTTGTCCCTCTCGGGCGACACGGTCGTGGCAGCAGCCTACGCCGACGACACCCCTTCGGGTCCCGACGCGGGCTCTGCCGACGTGTTCGTCCGCAGCGGAGGGACTTGGACCTGGCAGGGGGCGCTCGCGGCGTCGGACGCTGCGGGCGACGACAAGTTCGGCTGCGCGGTCGCCGTCGAAGGCGACGTGATCGTGGTCGGGGCGTACACCGACGTGGTCGGCGGACGAGTCGATGCCGGCTCGGCCTACGTCTTCGTTCGCGAGGGCTCCTCGTGGCGCGAGGAGGCCAAGCTGACGGCGTCCGACACGGAAGGCATCTTCTTCGGCCTCGCCGTCGCGATTGCCGGCGACTCGATCGCCGCGGGATCCTTGGTGCGCATCGGCGGAGGTCCGCTGGCACCGAGGGTGTACGTCTACGGTAACTGCGATGCTGACGCCGACGGTCTGGACGACGCCGTGGACAACTGCCCGATGGCGCCGAATCCCTTGCAGGAGAACGCGGACGGCGACGCCCTGGGCGACGCATGCGATCCGTGCCCGGCCGATCCCACGAACGCCGACGCCGATGGTGACGGCGCATGCGACGACGGCGACGGGAGCGGGGTCGCCGGCGACGCGCCATGCGCGGGCGCGCCGGCGGGCTGCGATGACAACTGTCCCTCGGCCGCGAACGCTGGTCAGGCCGACGCGGACGGCGACGGCGAGGGGGACGCATGCGATCCGTGCCCGAGCGATCCTGCCGACACGTGCGACGACGTGAACCTGCTGCGCAACGGCGATCCCACGACGCTGTCGTTCGCGCCGTATCGCGGCATCCTCACGGCCGGGCGGGACCCGCGGCTCGACCCCGCGCGCGACCTCGAGGTGGCGGCCATCGAGTCGATGCCGTCGGTGACCGTGGCCGGTGACGGCGCTCCCGTCGGTGTCGGCAACCCGGGCGTCATCGTGTTCTACGAGGTGACGAACGGCGTGGGCCCGCTGCGCGTCGCGCGCGATGGCTCGAACGTCGTCCTCTCGGGCTGGTGAGCGGCGCAGACGCCGTGGACGCCCGGCACCGCGTCTCCGCCGGTGCTCAGCTCGAGCTGCGAACAGTCCAGAGCTGAGCGCGCGTCGAGGCGAGACCTGCGACAGCCATCGAGAGCTTCCCCGCAATTCAACGCCCGAAGGCCGTCGGCGAGCCTCGTTTTCCTCGGAGTCAGGCTGGCGAGCGCTGCTAGCGGCTCGCGAAGCGCCAGGCGGCCTCGACGATCGAGCGCAGGTCGTGCTCGGGGCGCCAGCCCAGCTCGCGAGCGACGCGGGAGGCATCCGCCACGAGCCGCGGCGGATCGCCCGGTCGGCGCGCACCGTCCTCGGCCGGCACGGGCCGCCCAGTGACCTCCTCGCACGTGCGGATCACCTCGCGCACTGAGTGGCCACGGCCGTGGCCGAGGTTGTACGTCGCCCGCTCGACGCGGCCCGCAGACATCGCCTCGAGGGCCAGCACGTGCGCGCGCGCGATGTCGCGCACGTCCACGTAGTCGCGGATGCACGTGCCGTCGGGCGTGTCGTGATCGGTCCCGTGCACGACGACCTTGGGCCGACGGCCCGCAATCGCATCGAGCACGATGGGGATCAGGTGGGTCTCGTTCGCATGGATCTCGCCGACGTCGCCGGAGGCGTGCGCGCCCGCCGCGTTGAAGTAGCGGAACGTCACGGACTTCAAGCCATGCGCAGCGTGGACGTCGGCCAGGATGCGCTCGAACGTCGCCTTGCTGGCGCCGTACGGCGTGATCGGCCGCGTCGGTGCGTCCTCGGAGATCGGCACCGCATCGGGCACGCCGTACACCGAGCACGACGACGAGAACATCATCGCCGGCACGCCCGCCTCGAGCATCTCCTCGACGACGGTCAGGCCACCGGCGACGTTGTTGCGCCAGTAGAGCTCGGGCTTGCGCACCGACTCGGGGACGAGCGCCGATCCGGCGAGGTGCGCGACGGCGTCGACACGACCCGAGCCGTCGTCCCCGCGGAGCGCTGCCGCCAGCGCCTGACGATCGTGAATGGACGCGCGAACCAGCGGGAGCCCCGCGGCGAGTCGCTCGTGGCCCGTGGACAGGTCGTCCAGAAGGACGACACCATGGCCCGCCTCGTGGAGCGCGCGCGCGACATGGCAACCGACGTAGCCCGCCCCTCCCGTCACCAGCACCTTCATGATCTCTCCTCGTGCGTGCGCCACGGCGGGAGCTCACCCGCCGCCTGGATGGCACGGGCCAGCATGCCATCGTGTGGATCGCCGTAGCTGACGCTCTCGAGGAACAGCCCGCTCGCGGGGGCGTTGGCGCCGGCGGTGCCGCGGTCACGCGAGGCCAGCACTTCGCCGACCCACGCCGCGGGCCGCTCCCGCCGACCGACGCGCACGAGCGTCCCGGCGATTGCACGCACCATGTGCCGCAGGAAGCCGGAGCCCTCGACGTCGAGCACGACGTCCGGCGGCTCCCCGCTGACGCGGCAGCGCCAGAGGTCGCGCACGCTGTCGGTCCGATCGGATCCGGTCGACTCGAACGCGGCGAAGTCGTGGCGACCGACGAGCACCTGCCCCGCGTCGTTCATCGCGTCGAGGTCGAGGCGCGCGGGCACGTGCCAGCGGTAGCGGTCGGTGAAGGGACACGCGGCAGGGGCGACGTGAAAGTAGTATCGGTAGTGCTTCCGCTGCGCGGACCGGCGAGCGTGAAAGGTCGCGTCGACATCGGCCACGCCGCGGACCCGCAGGTCCGACGGCATGACGGCGTTGAGTCGCCAGGCGAGGTTGGTCGGCGCGTCGTCCGCGGGCAGGTCCAGGTGCGCGACCTGCGCGCGCGCGTGTACCCCGGCGTCCGTGCGGCTCGCGCCAACGCACGTGACCGCGACGCCGCCGAGAAGCCGGCCCATCGCCTCCTCGACCTCGGCTTGCACCGTGCGATCGGTGGGCTGGCGCTGCCAGCCGGCGAAGTCCGTCCCGTCGTAGCAGAGGACGAGCGCCAGGCGCCTCACGGCGGGCCCGGCGTGACGCCGGCATGCTCGCGAAGCGCCCGCACGATCTCCCGCACTCGCACCGGGTCATCAGCGGGCGCGAGGGCGATCGAGAGCCCCTCGAACGCGCGCGCCACGTCGTGGAGCTCCGCGACCGGCACGGGGCTGCGGTCCGTCCAGTCGATCGTCTGGAGCTTCACCAGCACGCGGCCGCTTCCGCCGTCAACGGCGCGCAGCCGCTCCCCCATCGCGCGCAGCGTCGACGCGAGCGCCGCGTCGTCGAGCTCGAGCTCCGACTTCACCTGGCGGTGGTACGCCATGATCGCGAGCCACCGCGCGTCGGTGGACGCGGCGGCGCTGAGCTCCTGCGAGAACCACGCGAGGCCGTGCACCGGATCGGTAGCCGTCTCGTAGTAGAGGTTGAGCGCGCACTCGAACTCCGGACTTTTTTCGCGCGCGGCGGCGACGAGGCGCATGGCAACGCTCAATACCCGATCGCGCTTGAAGCGCGCGAAGTCCTGGAACTCGGGCCGGTCCACGAGGCGCGATTCACGCGGATCGGCGACGGTCCAGAATGTCGTCGGATCCAGCGCGTGGCCCGTGCGGCGAAGCCAGGCGGAAGCCGCGCTCGGCGAAAAGCCCTCGAGGCGTCCGAGGGCGAGGTCGTCCTGGAACAGCACGCCGTCGACGCCGGTGCGTGCGAGGTCGCGATACACGTCCGCCAGCTCGTTCACGACGAGCGGATCGAAGAGATCGAGCGTCGGGCGCGACGCGGCGCGTCCCAGCGCAGGATCCCACGCGACCTCGCGGTGCGTGAGGCCGAGCGCCGGCATCGGCGTCTTCCGCGTCGTCATCCAGGCGAGGCACCGCAGCCCCGCGTGATGCGCCGCGCGCGCGTAGTCAGGGAGCCGATCGGCGACGAGCGGCACGTGACGCGTCGCGAAGTACGCGCCGCTCGAGTGCTCGAGCGGCAGGCCCTGATGAGGACGGTCGCCTTCGAGGTGGAAGGCGCGGACGATCACCATGTCGACGCCCGCGCTGCGAAGCTCCGCGAAGTAGCGCTCGGGATCCCCGGCCGGCACGACGAAGACCTGTGCCGCGACCGTCCGATGGTGCGGCCGTTCGTGCACGGGCTCGGCGGCTCTCGCTGCAACAGCAGCGAGGGCAGCAACCGCGCCGACGACAGGGAGCGCACAACTCGACAGCCTGCGCACTCTCGCGTTCGCCGGCTTTTCCCTGGGAGCGCCGGCATCTTGCCGGCAGTTCCGGGTGGTGAAGGCGTCACCTGCCGTCGGGAGACGGCTCGTCGGTACGGGCCTCAACGACACGCGATCGCCCGCTCGCCGCTGAGGCTCCGCCAGCGCTCCGGGTCCGCGCGCAGCGAGGTCGCGACCTCGCTCCAGCGCGCGCGCTCCGGCGGGTCGAGCTCGGACGGCTCGAGCCGCACGCCGAACTCGGCCTGAAAGCCCCCGACGATCGCCACGGCGACGTCGGCGATCGCCGCGACCGCGGGAAGGCAGGACGCGACGCTCGCGACGCGATCCGAGAGCGCCGCGCGCTCGGAGCCCAACAACAGCGCTTGCCGGTCCACGTCGAACGCGAGCGGGAGCGAACCGTGCTGGAGCACCGCCGCGCGAGAGCGTCGCTGCGCCGAGCCGCAGAGCTTGCGCGAGTCGGCGACGATCTCGCTCCGCGATGCCGACGCGAAGCACGCGCCCTCGCGGGGCGTCGTGCCGGGGCGCCCGCGCTCCTTGCTCGCCTCGATTCCGAGTCGCCGCAGCCCTAGCAGCAACGCCGACGCGATGGCCTCCGACGCCTGCGTCACGCCCGTCCCACCGAAGCGGCCCGTGGCGGGCGCGACGACGGCGTAAGTCAGCTCGTCGTCGTGGAGCACCGCGCGTCCGCCGGTCGGGCGGCGCACGACGTCCACGCCGTGCGCGAGGCAGGCGTCGAGGTCGCACGCGCGCTCCATCGCCTGATGACGTCCGATGGAAACGGCCACCGGCTCCCATCCATAGAGCCGCAGGACGGGCGGCGGCAGACGCTTCCCGGCCGCGAGCTGCGCCTCCATCGCGTCGAGGAGCGCCTGGTCGAGCGCCATGTTCGCGGCCCCGTCGAGCCGTGCCGCGTCGAGACCGCTCGCGGTCGCGCCGTGTCCCTCCCCGTCGTGTCCCACGATCAGGAGGCGCCAAGTTGTCGGAGCGTCGTGCATCGCCAGGATCATGCCATCGGCGTCGAGCTCTGAGCGGCTACCGTGCCGTGCGATAGCATCGGCGGCATGCCAGGACCCCACCCGCAAGCTGACACTCCCGACGTACCGCGCCCCGCCCCCACGGGGCTCGACGCTCTCTTCCGGCCGCGCGCCGTCGCGGTGATTGGCACGTCGTCGCGCGCGCGCACCATCGGCCGCGAGGTGCTCGCGAACCTGCTCGCCGCCGAGTTCGCGGGCGCGGTGTTCCCCGTCAACCCGCACCACGACGTCGTGCAGTCGATGAAGTGCTACCCGTCCGTCGAGGCTATCCCCGACCCGGTGGACCTGGCGGTCGTCGTCGTGCCTTCGGCGCAGGTCGTCGATGTCGCCCGCGCCTGTGCGCGAAAAGGAGTGCGGGGGATGGTCGTGATCTCCGCGGGCTTCCGCGAGATCGGTCCCGCGGGCGCGGCGCTGGAGGGCGAGCTCATGGCGGTCTGCCGCGAGGCGGGCATCCGCGTGATCGGCCCGAACTGCATGGGGCTCATCAACACGGACCCGGCGGTGCGCCTGAACGCGTCGTTCGCGGCCGCGAAGCCGCCGAGCGGCAGCGTCGCGTTCATCTCGCAGAGCGGCGCGCTGGGCGAGGCGATCCTCGCGCAGGCGCAGGAGCTGGGGCTCGGGATCTCGTACTTCGTGTCGGTCGGCAACCGCGCCGACGTCACCACCGACGAGCTGCTCGAGGCGTGGGAGGACGAGGACCGCGTCGGCCCGGTGTTGCTGTACCTCGAGTCGTTCGGCATGGCGCGCCGCTTCCCCGATGTCGCGCGGCGCATCAGCCGCAAGAAGCCCGTCATCGCCGTCAAGGCGGGACGGACCGTGCAGGGCGCATCGGCTGCCCGCTCGCACACGGGGTCGCTCGCGGGCTACGACGTGGCGATCGACACGTTGCTCGCGCAGGTGGGCGTCATCCGCGTGCCGTCGATCGAGGACCTGTTCGCGCTCGCCTCCGCCTTCGCGATGCAGCCCCTGCCGCGCGGCGGCCGCATCGGGATCGTCACCAACTCCGGCGGACCGGGCATCCTCGCGACCGACGCCTGCGTGTCGCTCGGCCTCGAGGTCCCCGAGCTGAGCACCGCGACGCGCGAGCGGCTCGCCGCGGGCTTGGCGAAGGAGGCGAGCCTCCGGAACCCCGTCGACATGATCGCCTCCGCGGGGCCCGCCGAGTTCGCGTGCGCGGTGTCCGCCGTCCTTGCCGACGAATCGGTCGATGCCGTGCTCGTCATCTCGATCACGCCGGTACACCTCGACAGCGTCGCGGCCGCTCGCGCGATCGTCGACGCGAGCCGCGGCTCGAGCAAGCCGGTGCTGTCGTGCTTCATGGGAAAGGACGGCCACGCCGAGGCCGTCTCCGTGCTGCGTGCGTCCGGCATCCCCGTGTACCAGTTCCCGGAAGCGCCCGCTCGCGCGTTGCAGGCGATGGCGCGACGTCGCGCATGGCTCGACCGCGCCGTGGGGCGAACGCCCGACGACGTGCTCGCGGGCGACGAGCCCGACGATTCCATCGCGCGCGCGGTCATCGCGCAGGCGCGAGCGGAAGAGCGGACCTCGCTCAGTTTCGAGGAGGGCCGGCGGCTGGTCGTAGCTCACGGCTTCCCCTTCGCGCGGAGCGTGGTCGCCGAGACGCTGGAGGAGGTGCTGGACGGAGCCGCCGAGATCGGCTTTCCCCTCGCGCTCAAGGCGCTCGCCGTCGGGCTCTCGCACAAGAGCGACCGCGGCGGCGTCGCGGTGGACCTGCGCACCGTCGACGAGCTCGCGACGGCGTGTCGCCGGATGAAGAAGTCGCTCGCGCCCGATCACCCCGAGGTGCGCTTCCTCGTGCAGGAGATGGCGCGCGGCGACCGCGAGGTGATCCTCGGCATGCGTCAGGACGCCGACTTCGGCCCGCTCCTCATGTTCGGGCTCGGAGGCGTGCACGTCGAGGTGCTGAAGGACGTGGCCTTCCGCGTGCACCCGATCACGGACGTGGACGCCGGCGAGATGATCCGGAGCCTGCGCGGCCATGCGCTGCTCGCAGGCGTCCGCGGCGCTGCGCCCGTCCCCGAGGACTTGATGGTGGAGCTCCTGCTCCGCCTCGACCGCCTCGTCGCGCGGTGCCCGGAGATCGTCGAGCTCGACCTCAACCCCGTGATGCTCGGCGCACGCCGCGAGGACGCCGCCGCGGTGGACGTGCGCGTGATGCTCGCGGGCGGGTGATCCGGTGCCTTGCCAACGCTGCCGCACGGCCTATCGTTACGCGTGTTGACGAGGTCGATCGTCGTGCGATCGGCGCCGGTGTCTAGGGCGGGACGGCGGGCTCGGCGCCTCGCCGGCATCCTCGTCCTCGCCTCGATGGCGGCACCGGCTTCCCGCGCCGCCGTCTTCGTCGTCGATTCCGTGGCCGCAGGCGCCGACGCGACGCCGGGCGACGGCACCTGCGCCACGGCAACCGGTGCGTGCACGCTCGAGGCGGCGCTCGACGAGACGAACGCGCTGCCAGGTACCGACGAGGTCCAAGTTCCCGCGGGCACCTACGTGGGCGGATTCAGCAGTTCTTGGGGCGTCACCGACGACCTGACCCTGGCTGGCGTCGGATCCGCGACGACCATCCTCGACTGTGCCGGTGGGCCTGGCCCGCTTCTCGTACTGAGTGCACCCACCGTTCTGCTCAGCGGACTGACGATGAAGGGGTGCTACCGTCGTTGGCCGACCCCGGGCGGCGGGGCGTGCCACGCCTTTGGCGACGTGACGATGCGCGACGTCGTCATCGCAAGCAACGACATCGACGTGGTGGGGAACACGAGTTGGGGCGCCGCGATCGAGTCCACGGGGACACTGCACCTGTACGGATGCCGCATTGCGGGGAATGCGCAGGTGGACCCAGGCGGCATCGGCGGCGTCGGTGCCATCTCCGGCGACGTCGTGGACATCGTCGACACCGTCCTCGAGAACAACACGGGCGGAGCGTCGATCGTGGAGGGCGGCCAAGTCACCATGACCCGTGCCACCGTTCGTGGCAGCACGTGCTCCGACTGGGGCTCCGTCCTCCACGCAACCAGCGCGACACTGCGTGACTCGGCGGTTCTGGGAAGCTACTCGGTCAGCGGCATTCCCGTGAACGGGCTGAGCGCAACCACGGTCGACGCCGAGCGGTGCACGATCGCCGGGATCTGGGGGGAAGCGATCGACGCGGACGTGCTCCGCCTCGTTGACTGCGACGTCCGCGACAACAGGCCACACTACGGCGCCGTCTACGCCCGCCAGGCCGCGATCCGCGGCTGCTCCTTCGTAGGCAACGAGGTCATCGACAGCCCCGTTTCGGATCTCGGCGGCGCCGTCTGGCTCGGGGGATCGGCAAGCGTCGAAGACTGCGTCTTCGTCGACAACCGCAGCGATGCTTTCGGGGGCGCAATCACCGCCTACGGCGGGTCGGTTCTGATTCGACGCTGCCTGGTAACCCGCAACGTCACGCGCGGCTACGGTACGGAAGGAGGCGGTGGCGCCGGAATCAGCGTTCGGAGCGGGGACGTCACCATCGAGGGCTGCACGATCTCGGACAACAGGGCCGACAGCTACCTGGGCTACGGCGGATTCGGAGGTGGCGTGAGCGTGACGGGTGGCACGGTCACCCTCGTCAACGTCACGCTCTCCGGCAACGGCGCTTCCAACGGCGGCGGCCTCTACGTCATGAGCGGCGGCGCGGCCGTGCTGCTCTCGTCGACCGTCGCCGAGAACCGCGCGGACTGGTGGCGCGCCGGCGCCGGCGCGTACGCCGAGCCTGGCGGCTCGCTCTCCTGCGGCCACTCCATCCTCGCAGGGAACGTCGCCTGGACCGAGCCGAACGACACCGCTGGGACGATCACCTCGCTGGGAGACGTGTGGATCGGCGCGCCTGGAGATGCCCTGATCATCGGCGACCTCACGGGCCTGGTCATCGGCGTCGACCCTCGGCTTGGCCCGCTCGCGGACAACGGCGGCGCGACACCAACACGCGCTCTCCTGTCGGGAAGCCCCGCCATCGATGCATCGCTCACGCCGTGCCTCGACGCCGTGGGGATGCCGCTGGCCTGGGACCAGCGGCTCGTCCCGCGTCCACGCGACGGCGACGGCGACGGGACTTCGGCCTGCGATCCGGGCGCCTTCGAGGCGTGCGACGGCCGCTTCGACGCCGACACGGACGGCGTACCCGACGACTGCGACAACTGCGTCGGCTCGCCCAACGCATCCCAGGACGACTGCGACGCGGACGGCGTCGGCGAGGCTTGTCGGGCGGGCGACGCCGACGATGACGGCATCTCCAACGACCTCGACGCGTGTCCGTGTGTCTCCGACGACCAGGCGGACACCGACGGCGACGGACGTGGTGACGCCTGCGACGACTGCCCGAGCGCAGCGGACACCGATCAACGAGACACGGATGGTGACCGCGTCGGCGACGCCTGCGACGACTGCGTACGGCGCGCCGACCCGTCACAGGAAGACCGCGACGCCGACGGCGTCGGAGACGACTGCGACAACTGCCTCACCGGGAGCAACATGGACCAGGCCGACGCGGATGCGGACGGCGTGGGCGACGCATGCGACGTGTGTGCCGGCACGCCCAACCCAGACCAGGCCGACGCAGACCGTGACCGTGTCGGCGACGCGTGCGACAACTGCGTCGCCACGCGGAACCCGCTCCAGGAGGATGCCGATGCCGACGGCGTGGGAGATGCGTGCGACGACTGCGTGAACGTGGCGGATCCCGTGCAGGAGGACTGCGACGCCGACGGCACTGGCGAAACCTGCGAGCCGGGCGACTCCGACGGCGACGGCGCGGCCAACGACACGGACGCGTGTCCCTGCGTCGCCGACGATCGGTCGGACGCGGACGGCGACGGCCGTGGGGACGCTTGCGACAACTGTCCAGACCTGCCGAATCCCTTCCAGGCTGACCCCGACTCCGACGGCATCGGCAACGCCTGCGACAACTGCGTCGACGCGCCCAACGCGGACCAGGCCGACACGGATGCCGACGGGATCGGCGACGCGTGCGACAACTGCCCTGCCCTTGCTTCGCCGCCCATGCCGGACCGTGATGGAGACGGCGTGGGCGACGCCTGCGACACCTGTCCGGACACGGGGAACCCAACTCAGGACGATGCCGACGGCGACGGCGTGGGGGACGCGTGCGACAACTGTCCCTCCGTCGCGAACCCCTCCCAAGCGAACAGCGATGCCGACCGCCTTGGCGACGCGTGCGACGCTTGCCCCGACGATCCCGGGAACGATCCGGACGGAGACGGATACTGCCAGCGCGTCGACAACTGCCCCTCCGTGGCCAACCCGACGCAGGACGACGGCGATGCCGACGGCATCGGCGACGCTTGCGACTGCACGCCCAGCGCTCCCGACCCGGCGCAGCCCGATACTGATGCCGACGGCATCGGCGACCCGTGCGACAACTGCCCGTCGCGCGCTAATCCCCTGCAGGACGATGCCGACGGCGACAAGGTCGGCGACGCATGCGACAACTGTCCGACACTAGCCAACGCGTCACAAGGGGATGCCGACCTCGACGCGCGCGGCGACTCGTGCGACGACTGTCCCCTGCTCGCCAACCCCACTCAGCTCGACAGCGACGGCGACGGCTTCGGCGACGCTTGCGACTGCACTCCAAGCGTTCCCGATCCGGCGCAGCCCGACAACGACGGCGACGGGCGCGGGGACGCGTGCGACAACTGCCCGCTCGTCTCCAACACGAACCAACGAGACTCTGATCGCGACGCAGTGGGGGATGCCTGCGACAACTGTCCGGACGTCGTGAACCCCGTGCAGGACGACTGCGACTCTAACGGCGTCGGCGACTCGTGCGAGAGCGGCGACGCCGACGGCGACGGCACGCCGAACGGTTCGGACTCCTGCCCGTGCGTGTCGGATGCCCCGTCCGATCGCGATCACGACTTCCGCGGCGACGCCTGCGACAACTGTCCGGACACGTGGAACGAATCGCAAGCCGACTCGGACGGCAACGGTGTCGGCGACGCGTGCGACCCCACGTCATGTGTCGAGCCCTCCGCTCTCGACTTGCGTCCCGGAGCGCAGCCCCTGCGCGTCACGCGCGAGGCTTCGTCGATTCTCCGGGTGACGTGGGAGGCAACCGGGGCTCGGTCGTACTCGCTCTACGGCGGGAGCCTGCAACAGCTCCGGGCCGGCATCCGCAACCGACTGCTCTGTGGGATCGGTTCCGCTGACATCGCGCTTGCGAGCGGCACTTGGAGCGACCTCTACCTGCTTGTCGTCGCCCGCTGTGATGCGCGCGAAAGCTCCTACGGCCGGACGTCCTTCGGGGTCGAGCGGCTGCCCGCGGTCCCCGCGTGTCCGTGAAAGACCGCGCGCGCTTGCCAGCGCGGACGCGACCCTAGCGCGCCGAGGTCACCGCGACGCTCGGCGGACGCGCGTAGGCGGCGTCGGCGCGCGACGCGTGGCGCTCGACGATCGAGCGCGAGCCGACGACCGCGAGCTTGTCGAAGTAGAAGGCGAACTTCGACTCGAGCGCCGCGTCGATCGGCCCCGCCGCGTCAGGCGGCAGGTTCCAGACGTCGTCCTTGAACGGGCCCCAGGCCTTCTTGCGCGCCTTGAAGAGGAACTGCTCCGACGTGTAGTCGGGCTTGTTCTCCTCCTGCGCGTTGGCCTCGAGCCACGCGTTCATCGTGTCGCGGAGCTCGGACGGGAAGGCCGGGTGCTCGAACACGATGTTCTGGAAGCCCGTCGCGAGGTGGATCTCGGCGGTCTCGGTCTTCGGGAACCGGTCGAACAGCTCGTCGGGGAGTGTCGAGGCACCGTGCTGGACGGCGCCCGACAGGCCGTACTCCTCGCGGCAGCAGCGCGAGAGCGCCTCGAGCGTGTTGAAGTCGAGCTTGACGTCGGCGACGCTGCCGTCGGCCCGGGGCACGCCGCCGTGCGTCGTCCCCGTCTGGACGGAGACCTTCGACACGCCCGTCGCGTCGCCGCGTGCGGCGTTGAAGCCGTCGAGATAGGCGCGCAGCTCCTCGACCGTCGAGTTCTGCTTGCCGACCTCGCCGATCTCTCCCCCGACGGAGATTGTCACGCCCCGCGGCTCGAGGCGACGAACGTGGCGCGTCAGGTGCGCGCCGAGCTCGAAGTTCACGCGCTGCTGCTCGGCGACCGTAGGCTGGCTCAGGTCCACGAGCGTCGACGTGTCGATGTCGATGTTGAAGAAGCCGGCCGCGATGGCCTCGGCGATCAGGTCCTCGAGCGCCTTGACCTCCTTCGCGCGGTCCTGCGCGACCTTCTTGGCGCTCGCCTGGAAGTGATCGCCCTGCACGAAGACGGGACCCGGGAAGCCCTCGACGATCGCCGCGGCCATGACGCACGCCGCATACTCGGCCGGACGCTGAAACGTGTAGCCGATCTCGGACCGTGCGATCTCGCAGATCACGAGCCCGACCTCGCGGGACCGGGCCGCCCGGAACAGCGCCCGTGCGGTGTCGTAGGTGCGGGCGCGGATGTTGATCGCCGGCACCGTCGCCCCCGCCCAGGCCCCCTTCCCGCGGCCGAGGTAGACGTCGTGGATCGACGCGGACCGGACGCCGAGCGCGCGGCCGCTCTCCATGATCAGCCACCACGCGGCGTCCTTCGCAGCCGCATCCTTCGCGAGCGCCGCCGTGCGCGCGAGAGCAGGCACGACACGAGCACGCAGCGCGGCCTCGTCGAGGACGCGCACGCCGTCGGTCAGCGAGAGGTCGAGCACGCCGGTCATGGCGTCACGGATCTCGGAAACGCTGGCGAACGTCATGGCGGGACTCCTGGGGGACCTGACGACGGAGCGCGAGGACCGCGAGCTCGCCGGGAAACGCGCGAAGCTCTCCCACGCGTGACGAGGATCACGTCCTTCGCGCCGGCACGTCGCACGCTCACCGACGCACCGGTGCGGTTTCCACCGTCAAGCCGCCGATCTTGCCCGCTCGAACCGCTGACGTCCACCCAGCGCGCGCCTGGGCTTTCCTCCAAGTCCCTCGCGCGGCCGTGCGGGCCCAGGCCCCCGCCTCGCGCGGTTCCGTCCGCGGCGCTTGGGCGAGCGCTCCCCGGAACGGGTGGCAAATGCCGTTTTCGCGGGCCCTGAGCCAATTCGCAGGCCCTGGCACGGGCGTTGCTATTCAGCCCGTCGCGTCGCGCGAGCCGCCGGCCGGTCGGATCCCCTGCCGAGCTCCCAGGAGGCCGCGCGAAGCCTCAGGAGGATTCGAACGAGATGTCACGCATCATTGCCCTTCTCATCGCCGTGGGCGCGCTGGTGGCGCTCACGCCTCGGGACGTCCTGGCGCAAGTCGACGATACCGGCTGTCGCCTCGAAGCTCGCGTGATCGACGGACCGAACGGTCCGTACGCGATGCTCAAGATCGAGAGCCAATACAACCTGCCGATGAGCGGCTCGCTCGCCCTGTGGGTCGGCGAGCGGCTCGTGGCGGTCGATCACGTGAACACCATGACGCGGCAAGACTTCGCGCACATGGTGGGCCTCCCGGGCGAGGACGTCCGGGCGTGCGCCTTCATGACCGGCGAGGTTTCGGTGCCCACGGACGAGGGAACGCGTCCTTGCCGGGCGGAGTCCTGCGACAGCGTGAACCTGGCGCTCCCGCCAGGGCTGGCGCTCCGGAACGACGCGATCGCTCGGGGCGGCGCGCCGACGCCGCTTCGCGCGGGCGCGCGTCAGCTCCCGCAGACGCTCCGCTCGGTGCGACGCTAGTCCCGCGCCCAAGACCTCGACCAGGACCACGACCAAGGCAGCGCGGCGAGGAGCTCGCGATGAGCGGCTCCTCCGCCGCGCCGTTTCTTTTCTGACGGTTGACGCCCTGCACGTCCGCTCAGTGCCGCCTGCACCGATCCGCGCGCGAAAAAGCCTCCTGGGCCTGGCCTCCGCCCGCAGGAATCAGGGCCCAACCTTGCCCCTGCGGGTGCGTTACGCCATCATTAGCCCGCGTGGCCGGGGCATTTTAGCGGGTGGCCCCGGGCCTCGAGACGGCTGTCGCAATGCGAGCTCTCGAGCCACGGCCTGGATGCGGGCGCCCAAGCGTCGCGCGTCGGGCGGTGCCCACGCGGCAGGCCAGCGTCGCCAGCCATGTCGCGCCGGCCCCGAAGCTCGGCAGCGGTGTGCGCTCGAGGCGGGCACCTGAGGCCGGTGTCCACGCCCGATTCCGTCGTCTAGCGAAAGCACGCCAATCACTCGCATGGACAGCAACGCCGACTTCGTCAAGCAGCTCTTCCGCAAGTCCGAACGCTACGAGGTCATCGATCTTGTCGGCCAGGGCGGAATGGGCCAGGTCTACAAGGCCATCGATCGCGAGCTGGACGAGGTCGTCGCCCTCAAGCTGCTGAAGCCCAAGCTGTCTTCCGATCCGGTCGTCATCAGCCGCTTCAAGCAGGAAATCAAGCTCACCCGCAAGATCAAGCACAAGAACGTCGCCCGCATCTTCGACCTCGGCGAGGTCGGCGGCTTCAAGTTCATCTCGATGGAGTACATCGACGGGAAGTCCCTCAAGGACCTCATCCTGTCCGGTGGGCAGCTCTCCATCCCGCTCGCGATGCACGTCTGGCGGCAGGTCCTGGAGGGCGTGGCCGCCGCGCACGACGAAGGCATCGTGCACCGCGACATCAAGCCGCAGAACATCATGGTGTCGCGCGACTACACGGCCTTCGTGCTGGACTTCGGCATCGCGCGTTCGCTCGACTCGGAGGACCTCTTCCAGAAGGGCGTGCTGATCGGCTCGCCGGCATACATGTCCACCGAGCAGGCTCTTCGCAAGGAGATCGACCACCGCAGCGACATCTACTCGCTCGGCGTCCTCCTCTTCGAGCTGCTCACGGGCCAGACGCCGTTCCGCGCCCACTCGCTCGTCGCCGCCGCCAACAAGCACGTCACGGAGACGCCTCCCGACCCACGCACGATCCGGCCCGAGATCCCCGAGTGGATGGCCAAGCTCATCCTCCGCTGCCTCGAGAAGGATCCGGCCGCCCGCTGGCAGACCGTGCGCGAGATGATCGCCGAGGTGTCGAGCCGCGACACCGGCGCGCTCGCTCCCGCCGCCGAGCGCGGCGGGGCGCGCGGCCCGGGGAAAG
>JADMIO011347034.1_pt1 | contig 22148 bp, 21 predicted proteins | sample 8958161 | NCBI WGS metagenome assembly JADMIO01 (sample SAMN16585339, study PRJNA669376) | soil metagenome | isolation source: Crop rotation soil | place: USA: Cullars Rotation, Alabama | collected 2011
CGCGACAACTTGTCCACGTGGAATTCTAAGCTTAGGATCCCAATGTGCTGGAAAGGGCGCGCGCCGGGCGGTGCCGAGGTAGGGGGTGTCGCCGGTGAGGACGATCGCCGTGGCTCCGCCGTCGCGGGCGCGCAGGCAGGCGTCGAGGGTGAGGGCCTTGTCCTGCAGGACGTAGGCCTGCCACCAGCCGGTCCCCTCGAAGGGGACGGAGGCGCGCATCGACCAGACCATCAACGACCCTGCGGCGGCCGCGCCGGCGGCGGTCGCCGCTTCGGCGGACGGGTGCACCTTGCCGTGGAAGGCGGTCGGCGCGACGAGGACGGGTGCCCGCAACGTCGTACCGAAGAGGTCACAGCGCGTCGAGACCGACGACACGTCACGCAGGACGTGGGGACGGAGGGCGTACGACGACCAGGTGCCGTCGACGGCCCCGTCGTCGATCCAGGTGAGGACCACGGGGTCGACCACCTCGCGCGCACGCGCTTCCTGGACGGCGAGGACGGGGTGCATCAGGCCAGGGCGATGAGGTCGGCAAGGGCGTCCGACCACTGGTCCTCGACGCCGTCGGGCAGCAGCAGGACCTTCTCCGGCTCGAGCGCCTTCACGGCGCCCTCGTCGTGGGTCACGAGGACGACCGCGCCCTTGTACGACGCGAGCGCCGACAGCACCTCTTCACGAGAGGCAGGGTCCAGGTTGTTCGTCGGCTCGTCCAGCAGCAGGACGTTGGCGCCGCTGACGACGAGCGTCGCCAGCGCCAGGCGGGTCTTCTCACCACCGGACAGCGTGCCGGCGGCCTGGTGCACGACGTCGCCGGAGAACAGGAAGGACCCCAGGACCCGACGGGCCTCGGGCTCCGGCAGGTCGGGACTCGAGGAGCGCATGTTCTCGAGCACGGTGCGGTCGGTGTCGAGGGTGTCGTGCTCCTGGGCGTAGTAGCCGAGCCGCAGCCCGTGGCCGGGCAGGACCTCACCGGTGTCGGGCGCCTCGGTGCCGCTGAGCAGCTTGAGCAGCGTCGTCTTCCCGGCACCGTTGAGCCCCAGGACCACCACGCGAGCACCGCGGTCGATCGCGAGGTCGACGTCGGTGAAGATCTCCAGAGACCCGTAGGACTTGGAGAGCTCGCGGGCGGTGAGCGGGGTCTTGCCGCAGGGCGCAGGCTCCGGGAAGCGCAGCTTGGCCACGCGGTCCTGCACCCGCTCGCCCTCGACGCCGGCGAGCATCTTCTCGGCGCGCTTGGCCATGCTCTGCGCGGCCTTCGCCTTGGTGGCCTTGGCGCGCATCTTGTCGGCCTGGGCCATCAGCGCACCGGCCTGCTTCTCGGCGTTGAGGCGCTCGCGCTTGCGGCGCTTCTCGTCGGTCTCGCGCGACTGCAGGTAGGTCTTCCAGCCGACGTTGTACTGGTCGAGCTCGGCCCGGTTGGCGTCGAGGTGGAAGACCTTGTTCACGACCGCGTCGAGCAGCTCGACGTCGTGGCTGATGACGACGAGACCGCCCTGGTGCTTCTTGAGGAAGTCCCGCAGCCACACGATCGAGTCGGCGTCGAGGTGGTTGGTCGGCTCGTCGAGCAGCAGCGTCGTCGCGCCGCTGAACAGGATCCTGGCCAGCTCGACCCGACGGCGCTGACCGCCGGACAGCGTCCCGAGCTGCTGCTCGAGCGCGCGGGTCGGGAGACCGAGGTTGCTGCAGATCCTGGCCGCCTCGGCCTCGGCGCCGTAGCCGTCCAGGGCGACGAACCGCTCCTCGAGCTTGCCGTAGCGCTCGAGGAGCGCGGCGTCGTCCGGCGTCTCCGCCATCTGGATCTGGGCCTTCTCCATCTTGCGGATCAGGTCGTCGAGACCACGGGCGGACAGCACCCGGTCGCGCGCGAGCACGTCGAGGTCGCCGGTACGGGGGTCCTGCGGGAGGTAGCCGATCTCGCCGGAGTGCGTGATCGAGCCGGCAGCCGGGATGGTCTCGCCGGCGAGGGTCTTGGTCAGGGTGGTCTTGCCGGCGCCGTTGCGGCCGACGAGGCCGATCCGGTCACCGGGCTGGATGCGGAACGTGACGCCGGACAGCAGCGCGCGCGCACCAGCGCGGAGCTCGACGTCGGTGACGGTGATCATGGGGTTCCTTCAGGGACGACAACGGGCAGGGACGGCTCACCAGCTCGTCCGGCTCAGTGCGTCATAGCACCGAGGATAGGGCACCCCGTGCCCATGAAAGAGTGGCCCCGTGGAGTTCGATGACGATGCCAGGTTGGACACGTCCCAGGTCAGCGACCAGCGCGGCCGGCGAGGACCGGGTCTGGCGATCGGCGGTGGCGGGCTCGGCATCGTCGGCCTGATCATCGCCCTCGTGCTCGGGGTGAACCCCGCGGACCTGACCGGCGGCGGCACCGACACCGGTTCCGACGACAGCGTGACCGCGTCCGACCTGGAGCAGCGCTGCCAGACCGGCGCCGACGCCAACCGCGACGCCGACTGCCGGGTCGTGGCGGTCGCGAACAGCGTGCAGGCCTACTGGTCGAAGGCCGTCCGCGGGTACACGCGGTCCGAGACGGTCCTGTTCAAGGGCCAGGTCTCCACCGGCTGCGGTGCCGCCAGCTCGAGCACCGGGCCGTTCTACTGCCCGTCCGACAACAAGGTGTACCTCGACCTCGGGTTCTTCGACGACCTCAAGACCCAGCTCGGCGCGCAGGGCGGGACGTTCGCCCAGTCCTACGTCATCGCGCACGAGTACGGCCACCACGTGCAGGACGAGCTCGGCCAGGACGCCGGCGGCGACCAGCAGGGCGCGAGCTCGGGATCGGTGCGGCTGGAGCTGCAGGCCGACTGCTACGCCGGGGTCTGGGCCAACCACGCCATCGCCACCGGCTTCGTGAAGAAGCTGACCGAGGCCGACATCGCCGACGGGCTCGACGCCGCCGAGGCGATCGGGGACGACCGCATCCAGGAGGAGTTCCAAGGGCGGGTCAACTCCGACACCTGGACGCACGGGTCCTCCGCCCAGCGCCAGAAGTGGTTCACCACCGGCTACACGACCGGCTCGCCCGCCCGCTGCGACACCTTCAGCGGGCGCCTCTAGCCGTCTTTCGAGGAACCGGCGCGCCTGCGAACGGGATCAGGCGGCGACGGTCTCGCTGACCATCGCCCACGGGATGGCCTCCAGCCCGAGCTCGTCGGAGCGGGCGACGTAGGTCGCGTAGCAGGAGCGGGCCTCCTGGCTGCGTCCGGAGCCGGCCAGCGCCGCCACGAGCGCGAGGTGGGCGCCCTCGTCGTACGGGTCGCGTTCGAGGATGCGGCGGGAGTAGCGGGCGGCCGCGTCGTGCTCGCCGTCCCTCAGCGCCGTGCCGGCGAGCGCACGGCACACCTCGACGTAGCGGCCGCGGGCCTCCTCGCGCAGCGTGACGGCCCAGGTCTCGCCGGGGTGCTCCTCGAGGTAGTCGCCGGAGTAGCGGCTCTCGGCCCGCCGCAGGACGTCACGGCCCGAGGCGGACATGAGGCCGGAGGCGGACTCGGTGAGGAAGGCGTGCACGTCGACGTCGGCGTTCACGAGGGAGACCTGGTCGCCGTGGACCCGGAGGAACTCGTGCTCCCCCGACGGGTCGAGGGCGCGCTGGGCGCCGGCGATGGCAGCGTCGAGCTGCTCCTCCGTGGCGGTGCCGCCGGGCCAGAGGCTGCGCTGCAGGGCCGGTCGCGTCCAGGTGAGGGACGGCACGGACGTGAGCCGCTTGAGCAGGGCGGGCGAGGCCTCGTCCGGCCAGTCGGACAGGGACACGGTGCGGCCCGCCCTGCGGACCCGGAAGCCGCCGAGCGTGATGAGCTCCACCGGCGGCACGCGGTCGCCGACGTCGAGCGACCGCGCGAGCGCTGACGCCCGGTCGGCGAGGTTGCGGGCACCGAGCATCGCGGCGAGCTGGCCCACCTCCTCGACGAGGACGAGCGCCTCCGCCGGCGGGAGCCGACGGGCCTGCTCGAGCCGGATCCGGGCCCGCCACACCGGCGCCCCGATCTGCTCGACCAGCGCCGCTGCCAGGTCGAGCCGGTCGTCGTGGGCGGGCGCGGACGGGTCGGTGAGGACGGCGAGGAGGAAGGCCTCCGCCTGGCCCAGGCGGTCGCGGCGACCGACCGCCTCGTCCACCGCCTCGCACGCCCAGCGGTAGGCCTCCTCGGTGCGCCCGTCGGCGAGACCGACCCACGCAGCGGTCGTGAGCGCCACGACGCGGCCCAGACCGGGGTCGTAGGACAGCGCCTCGTCCGCGAGGTGCCGGGCCAGCTCCGGGTCGCTCTCGGTCAGCAGCTGGGCGACGCCGCAGAGCGCGGGCACGATGAGGTTGACGTCGCCGGAGTTGCGCCCTGCCTCGAGGGCCTCCTCGTAGGCGAGCCGAGCCTGGTTGGCGTAGCCGCGGTGGCGGTACACGTGGCCGAGGTGCACGAGGGCGCTGCTCGTGCTCGGGGTCCCCGCGGCCCGGTCCAGGTCGCGCGCCGCTTCCAGGTCCGCGACCGCGGCGTCGTACTGGCCTTGCTGGAAGCGCAGCTCACCGCGGTTGGCGAGGGCGAGGGAGAGGTAGAAGCGCAGGCCGCTGGCCTCGGCCAGCTCGATCGCCACCTCGAGCTCGGCCAGGGCCGCGTCGAGCTCGGCCTCCTCCAGCAGGCGCGAGCCGCGGTTGTTGCGGATCCGCACGACCTGCATGACGTCCCCGGCGCGCTCCGCCTGGACGAGCGCCCGGTCGTAGTGCTCCTTGTTGCCCTCCCGGTCGCCGCGGTGGGCGCACAGCATCGCCATGACCGTGTGGGCGGCGGCGAGGGCCTGCGGGTCGTCGAGCCGGGTCGCGAGCTCCAGCGCCGGTGCGGCGACGGCCCAGCCCTCGTCGATCTGCCCGCGGGCCCAGTGCACGGTGGCCTGCCAGGCCTGCAGCAGCGCCTGGTCCGCGGTCTCGGCGCCGGGGTGCGCGGCGCGGAACGCGTCGAGGGCCGCATCGAGGTCGCCGCGGACGTACTGCAGGAAGCCGATCCGGTAGGCGAGCCAGGGGCTGATCTCGGGCTGCGCGTCGGCGGCGCGCCCGTAGAAGTGGAGGGCGTGGACGTGGTCGCCGCGGGCGTCGTGCAGAGCGCCCTGCACCTCGTCCAGGGCGGCGTCGCGGTCGTGCTCCGCGACGAGCCCGAGAGCCAGGGCGACGCGGGCGTCACGACCCCGTTCGATGAGGAGCCGCCCGTGCGCGCGGAGCAGCCGGGCCACCCACGCGCTGTCCTGCTGGTCGACGGCGCAGCGCAGCGCCCCCTCGAACTGCCCGTGCTCCTCGAAGTACTCCCCCGCCACCCGGACGAGGCCCGGGCGCTCGTCCGGGTCGAGCTGCAGGGTCGCCCGCACGAACTCGCGCATCAGCTTGGGGAACCCGTAGAACTGGTGGTCCTCGTCGCCGACGGGGTTGAGGATGCCGCGCGAGAGCAGCTCCTCGACCGTGGCAGCCGCGTCGTCGCAGCCGAGCTTCTGCGCGAGCTCGACGGTGAAGCCGTCGTACGGCGCCACGACCTGGGCCAGGCGCCGGTTCCGCGGCGACTCGTTGCTGAAGACCTCGTTCGCGAGGGCGAGCAGGCCGTGGTCGCCCTCGGTCTTGATGCGCAGCAGCTCTGCCGTACGGCGGTCCGGTGACACGCGCGACAGGGCCTCCGCGGCCAGGCGGACCGCGGCCGGCCACCGCCCGAGCAGGGAGCGCACCGCTGCCGCGTGCTCGTCGTCCCCGACGACCTGGACGAGCAGCAGGGCGAGCTCGTCGTCGTCGAGACCGAGGTCGGTGCCGTCGAACCGCTGCACCGGGTCGGGGAGGCGGTCCACGGCGAAGCCGGGGTCGTGCCGGCTCAGCAGCAGCAGGTGCAGCGTCGGGGGCGACTGCCGGAGCAGGGACTCGACGAAGCGGGACGCCGTGTCGGTCATGAGGTGCGCGTCGTCGACGACGACCAGCACGTGGAGGGTCGGAAGGCCCTGCAGCGCCGAGCAGAGCATGCCGGCGAGGGCGTCTGCCCGGTCCTGGTCCGCGCTGGACTGCCGGGCACCCACGACGAGGGCCAGTCGGGCCGCGTCTTCAGGCGCCCGCTCGCGGAGCACGCCGACCAGCGCGCTGGCGATGCCGGCCACGTCCCGCTGTGCCGGCCTGACCAGACGGGCCGCGTCGGGCTGCCGCGCGGCGAGCCACTGGTCGAGCAGCTCCGACTTGCCGAAGCCCGCGTCGGCGACGACGGTGGTGAGCCGGTGGGTGACCGCCGCGTCGAGGCGCGGCAGCAGACGCGCCCGCGCTACGACTCCGGCCCCCACCGTCATGTCCGGGATTGTCCTCGTCCGCCGCACCCCGGGGCAACGGCGGGGGGTGTCTGCTGCCCGCCAGGGCCCTCCGGCGGGCCTGGGCGCCGCACATCGCAGGCTGAGGAGGGACCGACAACGGGATCGCTAGCGCGGCCTGCGCGGGTCCCTGACCACCAACCGGTAGCCGCAGTCGAAGGTCTCCTGCTCCAGCAGGTCGGCGTGGCGCCGTGCCCACGTCCCGTCGTCGAGGTCGCTGCGCAACCGCGCGACGGCCTCGGCGACGAGCCGCTGGTCGAGCAGGGCGAGAGCGCTGATCGCGTCCCGGACGGCCGGCACCAGGAAGGCCTCGGGGCGCCGCCAGTAAGCGGCGAAGAACCCGTCGGTGCAGTCGTGGGGGACGAGGACGGGTGTGACCGTCGCGTCCGGCCAGGCCTCGAGCGCGGTGGTCATGGCGGCGAGGCCGACCTCGCGCTCCGAGGCCTCGGGCAGGTACTCCGCGACGAACCAGAACCGCTCCGCGGTGAACTCCTGGTCCCAGGTCAGGACGACCTGCCTGCGGCTCACCCGGGCCATCTCGGCCAGGCCAGCGCGGGCATCGGTCCAGTGGTGGGTGGTCAGCGAGGCCAGCGCGGCGTCGAACTGCTGGTCGGTGAAGGGCAGCTGCTCGGCGACGGCCTGGACGGCAGGGGCTGCGGTCGCGGGTCGCTGAGCCAGCATGACCGGACTGGGCTCGACCGCTGCCGTCGTACCGGGCGGCTCGTAGGACCCGGCTCCCGCGCCGATGTTGACGACGGTGCCGGGTCCCAGGGCGTCGGCGAGCACCTGGGCGATGCGCGGGTCGGGCCGGCGCAGGTCGGCGTACCCGACTCCGATGCGGTCGTAGATCGCGGTCATGAACCGCACGTTAGGACAGCGCGAACCCCTGGTGTGCCTGCGATCCCGAACAGCGAGACGGCCACGCGCCGGTTGGCCCTGGGCATCATGTTCGGCGCCGAGCTGGGTGTGATCGGTGCGGCGCTCGCCCCCGTGTGGTGGCTCGGCGCGGTGCTCGGTGCAGGCGTCACCTGGCTCGTCGTCGCGCTGACCCGCCTGGTGCCGCAGGCGCGGCGGGACGCCTGGGGCGCCCGCGCCATGCGGGTGCGCGAGCCCGCCCCCGTCGTACCGCCCGAGCCCCGCAAGCCCTACTGGCCCGAGTGACTGTGCAGCGCAGGTGTCCCAGCGGCGGTCAGATGACCCCTGCAGTGCACAGTCGCCGGGGGGGTGGGGTCAGACGTTGAAGCCGAGGGCGCGGAGCTGCTCGCGGCCGTCGTCGGTGATCTTGTCCGGGCCCCACGGCGGCATCCAGACCCAGTTGATGCGCACGTCGTTGACGAGCGGCTCGAGGGCGTTGCGGGTCTGGTCCTCGATGACGTCGGTCAGCGGGCAGGCCGCGGACGTCAGCGTCATGTCGAGGGTGACCGTGACGTCGTCGTGGACCATCGCGCCGTAGACGAGACCGAGGTCGACGACGTTGATGCCGAGCTCTGGGTCGACGACGTCCTTCATCGCCTCGATGACCGCGTCCTCCGACGGCTTGCTCTTCGGGTCGCTGGCCACGGTGGGCGTGTCGACTGCCTCGCTCATGCTGACTCCTTCTCCATGGCCTGGGAGGTTGCGTCCTTCCAGGCCATCCAGCCCAGCAGCGCGCACTTCACGCGCGCCGGGTACTTGCTGACACCAGCGAAGGCGATGCCGTCCTCGAGCACGTCCTCGTCCGGCTCGAGCTGACCGCGCGACTGCATCAGCTCGAGGAAAGCCTCGTGCGTCGACAGCGCGTCGTCGACCGGCTTGCCGATGACCAGGTCGGTCATCACGGACGTGGACGCCTGGCTGATGGAGCAGCCCTGACCGTCGTAGGAGACGTCCTCGACGACCCCGTCGACGACCTTCACGCGGAGCGTGACCTCGTCGCCGCAGGTCGGGTTGACGTGGTGCACCTCGACGTCGAACGGGTCGCGCAGTCCCTTGTGGTGGGGGCGCTTGTAGTGCTCCAGGATGATCTCCTGGTACATCGACTCACTCATCCCCAGAACTCCTGGACCTTGGCGATGCCGCTGAGCAGGGCGTCGATGTCGGACTCGTTGTTGTAGACGTAGGACGACGCGCGGGTGGTGGCCGCGACGCCGTAGCGCTTGCAGACCGGTGCGGCGCAGTGGTGGCCGACACGGACCGCGACGCCCAGCTCGTCGAGGGACTGGCCCACGTCGTGCGGGTGGACCCCGTCGATCACGAAGGAGACGGCGCTCCCTCGCAGGTCCGTGGTGTCCGGGCCGATGACGGAGACGCCGTCGAGACCGCGGATCCCGTCGAGGAGGCGGGCTGTCAGCAGCTCCTCGTGGGACTTCACGCTGTCGAGGCCGAGCGCGGTGAGGTAGTCGCACGCGGCGGCGAGACCCACCGCCTGGCTGATGACCGGCGTGCCGGCCTCGAACCGCTCAGGGGCCTTCGCGTAGGTGGAGCTGGACATCTCGACGACCTCGATCATCGAGCCGCCGCCCATGAACGGCGGCAGCGCGTTGAGGTCGCGGCCCCACAGCACGCCCACGCCGGTCGGCCCGAGCATCTTGTGGCCGGTGAAGGCGTAGAAGTCGACGTCGAGCGCGCGGACGTCGACCGGCTGGTGCGGCACCGCCTGGGCGCCGTCGACGAGGGTGAGGGCGCCGACCTGCTTGGCGCGGGCGACGAGCGCAGGCACGTCGTTCTCGGTGCCGAGCAGGTTGGAGACGTGCGTGAAGGCGAACAGCTTCGTGCGCTCGTTGACGACCTCCTCGAGGTCGGACAGGTCGAGGCGGCCCTCGTCGGTGAGCGACAGCCACCGCAGGGTCGCGCCGGTGCGCTCAGCGAGCATCTGCCAGGGCACCAGGTTGGAGTGGTGCTCCATCTCGGTGACCGCGATCTCGTCACCGGGGCCGAGACGGCTCGTCAGGGCGTAGGAGACGAGGTTGATGGACTCGGTGACGTTCTTGGTGAACACGACCTCGTCGTGGCCGCCGCCGATGAACGTCGCCACGGTCTGGCGCGCCGACTCGTAGGCGTCGGTCGCCTCCTGCGAGAGCGTGTGCACGCCGCGGTGCACGTTGGCGTAGTGCTCCTCGACGAACACCCGCTCGGCCTCGAGGACCTGGCGCGGCTTCTGGGACGAGGCAGCGCTGTCCAGGAACACGAGCGGGTGCCCGTGCACCTCCTTGGAGAGCACGGGGAAGTCCTTGCGGACCGCCTCGACGTCGAACGTCATCTCAGATCGCCGCCGCACCCACGTACTTGGCGTAGCCGTTGGCCTCGAGCTCGTCGGCCAGCTCCTTGCCGCCCTCCTCGACGATCTTGCCGCCGGCGAAGACGTGCACGAAGTCGGGGACGATGTACTTGAGGATCCGCGTGTAGTGCGTGATGAGCAGCGTGCCGGTCTCGCCGGTCGCGCGCACGCGGTTGACGCCCTCGGACACGACGCGCAGCGCGTCGACGTCGAGGCCGGAGTCGGTCTCGTCGAGGATCGCGATCTTCGGCTTGAGCAGCTCGAGCTGCAGGATCTCGTGGCGCTTCTTCTCGCCACCGGAGAAGCCCTCGTTGACGTTGCGGGCCGCGAAGGCCGGGTCCATCTCGAGGGCGGCCATCGCCTCCTTCTGCTCCTTGACCCAGTGCCGCAGCGACGGGGCCTCACCGCGGACCGCGGTGGCCGCGGTGCGCAGGAAGTTGGAGACCGTCACGCCGGGGACCTCGACCGGGTACTGCATCGCGAGGAACATGCCGGCACGCGCGCGCTCGTCGACGGACATCGCGAGGACGTCCTCGCCGTCGAGCGTCACGGTGCCGCCGGTGACGGTGTACTTCGGGTGCCCGGCGATGCTGTAGGCCAGGGTCGACTTGCCGGAGCCGTTGGGGCCCATGATCGCGTGCGTCTCGCCGGCCTTGATGGTCAGGTTGACGCCGTCCAGGATGGACTTGTCCTCCACGCTGACGGACAGGTCGCGGATCTCGAGGGTGCTCACTTACTTCTCCAGCTTGATAAAGACGTCATCGCCTTCGATGACGACGGGGTAGGTGGCGACGGGCTTCACGGCCGGGAGGCACGTGGGCTTGCCCGTGCGCAGGTCGAAGGTCGAGCCGTGCAGCCAGCACTCGACGGTGCCGTCCTCCACCTCGCCCTCCGACAGGGACACGTCCGCGTGCGAGCAGACGTCGTTGATCGCGAAGACCTCGCCCTCGCTGCGGGCGACGCAGATCGCGATCCCGTCGAGGACGACGCGGATCGCGCCCTCCTCCGGGATCTCGTCCAGAGCACAGGCACGCATCAGGCGCTCAGCTCCTGCTCGATCGCGGCGTCGAGCCGCTCCTCGAGCGCGGGCACGCCGATCCGCTGCACGACCTCGTGGAAGAAGCCGCGCACGACCATGCGGCGCGCCTCGTCCGCGGGGATGCCTCGGGACTGCAGGTAGAACAGCTGGTCGTCGTCGAACCGGCCCGTCGCCGACGCGTGGCCGGCGCCGGCGATCTCGCCGGTCTCGATCTCGAGGTTGGGCACGGAGTCCGCGCGCGCCTCGTCGCTGAGCAGCAGGTTGCGGTTGAGCTCGTAGGTGTCGGTGCCCGTCGCCTCCTTGCGGATGATGACGTCGCCGATCCAGACGGTGTGCGCCTCGACGCCCTGCGCGGCCGTCTTGTAGGTCACCCGGCTCTTGCAGCTCGGCGCGGTGTGCTCGACGAGCAGCCGGTGCTCGAGGTGCTGCTTGGCGTCGGCGAAGGCGAGCCCGAGCAGCTCGGCGTCGCCACCGGGGCCGGCGTACGAGACCGTCGGGTTGAGGCGGACGAGGTCCCCGCCGAACGTGACCACGACGCTCTTGAAGCGCGCGTCGCGACCCAGCCGCGCGGCCTGCGCGGACAGGTGCACCGCGTCGTCGTCCCAGTCCTGGACGGACACGAGGGTGATGTCGGCGGAGTCGCCGACGACGACCTCGACGGCACCGCTGTAGGTGCCCGAGCCGGTGTGGTCGAGGACCACGACGGCCTTGCTGAACGGCTTCGCGTCGATGACCACGTGCCCGTACGCCGTCTCGCCGGTCCCCTTGAACGACAGGGTGATCGGCTCGGACAGCTCGCCGTCGACCGTGACGAGCTGACCCTCCTTGAAGTCGCGCATGGCCAGCGCCGCCGTCCTGTCGGCGGGGACGAGCGCCGTGCCGACCAGCGGGTGGTCGGGACCGATCGTCTCGAAGTCGCCGGTCACGGCGATGGTCCCGTCGACGACAGCGGTGCCGTCGTGCAGGCCCTTCAGCCGGTACATGGGCGTGAAGCGCCACTCCTCCTCGCGACCCGTGATCGCCGGGAAGGCGTCGGGGTCGCGGGACAGGAAGCGGGAGAACTTGGTGCCGTCCAGCGGCGGGCTAGCCAACGGAGCCCTCCATCTGGAGCTCGATGAGGCGGTTCAGCTCGAGGGCGTACTCCATCGGCAGCTCACGGGCGATTGGCTCGACGAAGCCGCGCACGACCATCGCCATGGCCTCGCTCTCCTCGATGCCGCGCGACATCAGGTAGAAGAGCTGGTCCTCACCGACGCGCGACACCGTCGCCTCGTGACCCAGGGTCACGTCGTCCTCGCGGACGTCGACGTAGGGGTAGGTGTCGGAGCGGCTGATCGTGTCGACCAGCAGCGCGTCGCAGACGACGTTGGACTTGCTGCCGTACGCGCCCTCCTGGACCTGGATCAGGCCGCGGTAGGAGGTACGACCGCCACCGCGGGCGACCGACTTGCTCACGATGTTGGACGTCGTACGAGGAGCCGCGTGCACCATCTTGGCGCCGGCGTCCTGGTGCTGGCCCTCGCCCGCGAACGCGATCGACAGGGTCTCGCCGGAGGCGCCCTCGCCCAGCAGGAAGCAGGCCGGGTACTTCATCGTGACCTTGGAGCCGATGTTGCCGTCGATCCACTCCATGCGGCCGCCGGCGTGCACCGACGTGCGCTTGGTGACGAGGTTGTAGACGTTGTTCGACCAGTTCTGGATCGTCGTGTAGCGGACGTGGGCGTCCTTCTTCACGATGATCTCGACGACCGCGCTGTGCAGGCTGTCGCTGCTGTAGATGGGCGCGGTGCAGCCCTCGACGTAGTGCACCGACGAGCCCTCGTCGGCGATGATCAGGGTGCGCTCGAACTGGCCCATGTTCTCGGTGTTGATGCGGAAGTAGGCCTGCAGCGGGATGTCGACCTTCACGCCCTTGGGCACGTAGATGAACGAGCCGCCCGACCACACCGCGGTGTTGAGCGCGGCGAACTTGTTGTCGCCGACCGGGATGACCGAGCCGAAGTACTCGCGGAAGAGCTCCTCGTGCTCGCGCAGACCCGTGTCGGTGTCGACGAAGATGACGCCCTGCTCCTCGAGGTCCTCGCGGATCTGGTGGTAGACGACCTCCGACTCGTACTGCGCTGCGACACCGGCGACGAGGCGCTGCTTCTCCGCCTCCGGGATGCCGAGCTTGTCGTAGGTGTTCTTGATGTCCTCGGGCAGCTCCTCCCAGGAGGTCGCCTGCTTCTCCGTGGACCGCACGAAGTACTTGATGTTGTCGAAGTCGATGCCGTCGAGGTCGGAGCCCCAGGTGGGCATGGGCTTCTTCTCGAAGAGCTTCAGGCCCTTGAGGCGCATGTCCAGCATCCACTGCGGCTCGGACTTGAGCGCGGAGATGTTCGCGACGACCTCGGCGTTGATGCCGCGCTTCGCGATCGATCCCGCTGCGTCGGAGTCCGACCAGCCGAACTTGTAGTTGCCGAGCCCCTCGAGGGCAGCGTCTTGCGTGGTGGTCATGCGTCGACCTTTCGTGGAACGAAGGTGGTGCACACGCCGTCGCCGTGGGCGATGGTCGCGAGTCTCTGGACGTGCACGTCGAGGACGCGCCCGAGGGCGGCGGTCTCGGCGTCGCACAGCTGCGGGAACTCCGCAGCGACGTGCTGGACGGGGCAGTGGTGCTGGCAGAGCTGGACGCCGAGGCCCTGCTCGGTGACGGAGGCGGCGTAGCCGTCCTCGCTGAGCAGCGCGGCGAGCTCCTCGGGGGTGCTGGCACCGGTGTACTTCGCCTCGAGCTCCTGGCCCTTGGCCTCGGCGAACGCCTCGACCTGCTCGGGCGTCATGAACCGCAGCGCGCTGAGCGCGAGCTCGTCGTACAGGCTGGGCCCTGCGGCGTGACCCGCGTCGGACAGCGCGTAGAGCTTGGCGGGGCGGCCCCGGGCGACCACCCGGCGGCGCGGCTCACGGGTCGTGATGACCCCGTCGGCGAGCAGTGCGTCCAGGTGCCGGCGGATGCCCGCAGGGGTGACCTCGAGGCGCTCCGACAGCGTCGCTGCCGTGGCCGTCCCGAGCTCCAGGAGCAGCCCGAGGACACGCTCCCGCGTGCCGGTGCTGTCACCCATGCTTTTCACAACACCAGTGTGTCGAAAATCCTGCCCGGGGTCGAACCGGAGAGCCGTGACCGCCACCACGCAGGTCACCCTTACCTGCCCTTCTCACTAGGGTGTCGAGCGTGACCGCCCTCGCCCTCGAGGTCGTCGACCTCGTGAAGCGGTACGGCGATCGCACCGCCGTCGACGGGGTCTCCCTGTCCGTTGCGCCCGGTTCTGTCACGGCTCTGCTCGGCCCGAACGGCGCCGGCAAGACCTCCACGGTCGAGGTCTGCGAGGGGTTCCGCACGCTCGACGGCGGCTCGGTCCGGGTCCTCGGCGGCTCCCCCGCGGACGCGCGGCACCGGGTGGGCGTCATGCCGCAGGGCGGCGGCGGGTACCCAGGACTGCGCGCCGGCGAGCTGCTCACGCTCTTCAGCCGCTTCTACGCCGAGCCGCACTCGGTCCCGGACCTGCTCGCCCGGCTCGGACTCAGCGACGTGGCGCGGACGCCGTACCGGCGGCTCTCCGGCGGCCAGCAGCAGCGGCTCTCCCTCGCGATGGCGGTCGTCGGGCGGCCCGAGCTGGTCTTCCTCGACGAGCCGACGGCCGGGCTCGACCCGCAGGCCCGCCGCGCGACCTGGGACCTCGTCGAGGCGCTGCGCGCCGACGGTGTCGCGGTCCTGCTGACCACGCACCTCATGGACGAGGCGGAGCACCTCGCCGACCAGGTCGTCGTCCTCGACCACGGTCGTGTGGTCGCGCACGGGACGGTGCCCGAGCTGACGGCCTCCACGCAGGCGTTCGTGCGCTTCACCGGACCCGTGGGGCTCGACCTGGACGACCTGCTCGGCTCGCTCCAGGACGCCGTCGGCAAGGAGTCGCCCGCCGGCACCTACCTCGTCGAGGGCCCCGACGGCCCTCAGCTGCTCGCCGGCGTCACCGCGTGGTGCGCCCGCGCCGGCGTGCTGCCCGAGGGGCTGCAGACCCGGCGCACCCTCGAGGACGTCTTCCTCGACCTCACCGGCCGGGAGCTGCGCGCATGACCTGGCCCTCGATGGCACCGGCCGCCGCGGCCGCGCCCCGCTCGCAGATGCTGCGCGCGCAGACCCGCGCCGAGCTGACCCTGCTGCTCCGCAACGGCGAGCAGGTGCTCCTGACGCTGATCATCCCGCTCGGCCTGCTGCTCGTGCTCACGACGCTGGACATCATCGCCGTGCCCGGCCGACGGGTCGACTTCTTCGTGCCCGGCGTCCTGGCGCTGTCGGTCATGTCCACGGCCTTCACCGGCCAGGCGATCGGGACCGGCTTCGAGCGCCAGTACGGCGTGCTCAAGCGCCTCGGCGCGACCCCGCTGCCCCGCTCCGTCCTGCTGCTGGCCAAGACCCTGGCAGTGCTGGCGGTCGAGCTGCTGCAGCTCGTGGCGATCGGCTCCCTCGGGTTCGCCCTGGGCTGGTCGCCGTCGGGCAGCGTCGCGGGGCTGGCGCTGCTGCTGGTCCTCGGTACGGCGGCCTTCTCCGGGCTCGGGCTGCTCCTCGGCGGCACCCTGCGCGGGCTCACCACCCTCGCCGCCGCCAACCTGCTGTGGTTCGTGCTGCTCGTCCTCGGCGGGGTGGTGTTCCCGCTGTCGGAGTTCGGCTCCTTCGCCGACGTGCTGCGCTGGCTGCCGACGGCGGCCCTGTCCGACGGCCTGCGCGCGCTGCTGGTCGGCGGCGACCTCGTCGTGCGCGACCTCCTGGCCCTGGTCGGCTGGTCCGTCCTGTCCCTGACAGCGGCGGCGCGCCTCTTCCGCTGGGAGTAGCCCGCGCCGGGGCCCTCCGCGGCCGGCTGCTGATCACCACGGCCACGTGCCCCTGACACGCCGGCGTGTCGGGTCCGGCAGTCGTGGTGATCACCAGTCAGGGGAGCCCGGGGGCCCTCAGGCGCGGAAGGCGGCCACGACGAGGGCGGCGTAGCGGCGCCACACCAGCGGGTCCGACTCCCCCGCGAGGGCCGCTGTGAGGCCGTTGAAGAGCACCGTGACGTCCATCGACGTGACGTCGCGGCGCATTGCGCCCTGGTCGACAGCCCGGTCCATGAGGCGCTGCATCGCCGCGCGGCAGTCGGCACGGGACCGGGCCAGGGCCGGCGTCTCGGCGCACTGGGTGAGGCCGGCGTTGAGGAGCCGGTTCTGCGCGCTCGACTCGGCCGCCGACAGCAGCAGCCGCTCGAAGGCCGCCCACGGGTCAGGGTCGCTCAGCGCGTCGAGGACGCGGTCGGTGAACTCGTCGACGCGGACGCCGGTGACGGCCGCGACGAGGGCGTCCTTGGTGGGCCAGCACCGGTAGACGGTGGCCTTGCCGACGCCGGCGCGAGCCGCGACGTCGTCGATGCCGGCGGCCAGGCCGCGCTCGGCGAAGACCTCGCGGGCCGCGGCGAGGACGCGCTCGTCGTTGCGGACGGCGTCCGCGCGGGCCCTCATGCGAGCGCCTCCGCGGCGATCTCCTCGGTCACCGGCAGGTGGGCCGCTCTGGTGCGCGGGATGAGCAGGGTGAGCAGCGCGCTCACGGCGGTGACGCCGGCGCAGAGCAGGTAGGCGTTGCGGAAGCCGGCGTCGCTCGCGACCTGGGTGCCGACGGCCGACGAGGCGATGATCACGGCGGTCACCTGGGTCCCGACCGAGTTGCCGACCGAGCGGACGACGGCGTTGAAGCCGGTCGCCTGACCGGTCTGGTCAGAGGGGACCGACGCGACGATCAGGTTGGGCATCGCGGCGAAGGCGAAGCCGATGCCGACCGTGACGACGAACCACCAGCCCATGACCTGCAGCTCGGAGTGGTGCCACTCCGAGATCGCCGTCAGACCCACGGTCGAGAGCACGCAGCCGATGAGCAGCGAGACCTTGTGCCCGAAGCGGCTGCCGAGGTTGCCCGACAGCGGGCCGAACACGAGCATCGACAGCGATCCCGGCAGGATCAGCAGCCCGGCCGTGGTCGCGCTGACCCCCAGCCCGTAGTCGGTGGACGTCGGGGCCTCGACGAGCTGCGGCAGCAGGACGTAGGCGCCGAACATGCCGAAGCCGATGAGCAGCGTCGCCAGGTTGGTCATGAGGACGGCCGGCGAGCGCAGGGTCGTGACGTTGACCAGGGCGTCGCGGGTGCGGGCCTGCATCGGCAGCCAGAGGGCGAGGACCAGGACGCCGCCCAGCACCATGCCCAGCACCCGGGCGCTGCCCCAGCCCCAGCTCTTCCCCTCCGAGATGCCGAACAGGACGAGCACCATGCCGAGGCTGAGGACGGCCGCCCCGACCCAGTCGACCCGGCCCTCGCTGCGGACGCTCGACTCGGGAACGAGCGCCCAGATGGCGACGACCGAGACGAAGGACGCGGCGGCGCCGAGCCAGAAGATGGCGTGCCAGCTGAACGCGTCGACCAGCACGCCGCCCAGCAGCAGCCCGACACCGCTGCCGATGCCGAGGGTCGACGACACCAGGCCGATGCCGCCGCCGACCTTCTCCGGCGGGAACTCGTCGCGGATGATCCCGAACAGCAGCGGGAACATGCCGCCCGCCGCGCCCTGGATCACGCGCCCCACGATCACGACTCCCACGTCCGACGCCAGCGCGGACACCAGGTTGCCGACGGCGAACGCTCCGACGGAGACGAGCAGCACGCGCCGCTTGCCGAACATGTCGCCCAGCCGGCCGAACACCGGCGTGCAGACAGCGGCGCTGACGAGGTAGCTGGTGAGCAGCCAGGTCACCATCACCGTCGTCGTGTGGAGCGACACCCGCAACTCGGTCAGCGCGGGCACGAGCATCGTCTGCGACAGCGAGTAGGCCATGGCCGGGAGGCTGATGACGGCCAGGGTCCGGCGCGGGTCTGGGTGCACGCGAGGACTCTAGCGGCAAGCGGACCCAACGGTCCGTTTCGGGGCACCTAGTCTGATCGTGTGGCCCTGGTACGACGTCTCGCGCTGCTCGCCCTGGGCCTGCAGATGCTGCTCGTCGTGTCCGGGACGGCCGTCCGCGTGACCGGCTCGGGCCTCGGCTGCCCGACCTGGCCGCGGTGCACCGGCGACTCGCTGACGACGACGACCGAGCTCGGCGGCCACGGGATCATCGAGTTCGGCAACCGGACGCTCGCGTTCGTCCTGGAGGCAGCTGCCGTCGCCCTGCTGGTGGCGGTCTGGAAGCACGCACCGCAGCTGAGGAGGCTGGCGTGGGTCCAGGTCTCGGTGGTCCCGCTGCAGGCCGTGATCGGCGGGATCCTGGTCCTGTCGGATCTCAACCCCTACGTCCTGACCCTGCACTTCCTGACCAGCTTCCCGCTGGTCCTCGCGGCCGCCGCCCTGCTCCGTGGGTGCGTGCTGCAACGGCGATCCGGGCCGGAAGAGGCTGATGCGGTGCACGTTCACGCGCTCTCGTGGGCGGTGGTCACGGCGGTCAGCGTGGTGCTCGTGCTCGGGACGCTCGTCACCGGGACGGGGCCGCACGCGGGCGACCCGAAGGTGGAGCGGCTGCCGTTCGACCCGCGCGACGTCACGCAGCTGCACGCCGACGGCGTCTTCCTGCTCACCGGCCTCACGCTCGCCCTCGCCGGGCTCGCCTGGCGCACGGCGTACCGGCCGTGGGCCCTCGGGATCCTCGGCCTGATCGCGGCCCAGGGTTCGGTGGGCTACTGGCAGTACTTCCACGGCTCGCCCGCCGGCGCGGTCGCCGTCCACGTGGCGCTGGCCACGGTGACCTTCACCGCTGCGAGCTGGCTCGCTCTGTCCAGCGCCGCACGGCCCGCGCGTACCTGACCTCCGACCCCGGAGCGTGCACCAGGAACAGCGACGGCTCGGTCACCTCGAGCTCGATGAGCAGCGGTCCGGGCAGCACGTCGGCGCGGGCGTAGAGCAGCTCGTCGCCCCACTCCTGGGCCACCGCGACCGCCCTCTCCGCCAGCGCGACCTCCTCGGTGGACGCCTCGCGCGGACCCATGCTCCAGCCGCCCAGCGGCGTCTCGCCGCCACCCACCGTCAGCACGGGCGACTTCCGGGCGGCGTGCGACACCACGCCGTCGAACACCAGCACCGACGTCTCCCCCGCGCCCTCGACCTCGGCGACGTAGGGCTGCACCATGGCGGTCTTGCCGCGGGCGTGGATGTCGGCGACGTGCGCGATCGAGGCCGGGTCTCCTGCCTCGTACGCCGCGGTGTCGCGGGCGCCCGCGGAGACGGACGGCTTCACCACGAACGGGTACGTCGGGACGTCGTACTGCTCCCCCGGGCCGACCCACACCGTCGGGATCACCGGGACGCCGGCCTCAGCGAGGCGGCGCAGGTAGGTCTTGTCCGTGTTCCAGGCCACCACGTCGGCGCTGTTGGCCAGGCGCGGCACCGAGCGGGTCCACGCGAGGTACTCCTCGTGCCGGTCCCAGTAGTCCCACGTCGTCCGGATCACCACCAGGTCGTAGGCGCCCCAGTCGACCCCCGGGGCGTCCCAGGAGACGACCGACACGTCCAGGCCCTCGTCGGCCAGGGCCTGCAGGAGGGCCGGGCCGTCGTCGTCCAGCTCCGGCCACGCGTCGCACGTGGCGAGGGCGACCGTGAGCACTAGACCAGCTGGTCGAGGGCGACGGCGAAGAAGAGCAGCGCGAGGTAGGTGATCGAGAAGTGGAACAACCGCATCGGGTTGAACTCGACGCCCGCGCGGACCTGGCGCTCGAGCCGGTGCGCCTCACGCAGGAAGACCGCGCCGAGGACCACCGCGGAGACCAGGTAGACCGGCCCCGTCGCGTCGAGCGCGAGCAGCAGGGAGGTCGCGACCATCGCGTAGGAGTAGGCCACGACCCGGCGGGCCACCGTGCGGGGGGTGGCCACGACGGGGAGCATCGGGACCGCGGCCCGCGCGTAGTCGTCCTTGTACTTGATCGCGAGCGCCCAGAAGTGCGGCGGCGTCCAGAAGAAGATGACGCCGAACAGCACGACCGCCGCCCAGGACAGGTCGTTGGTGACCGCCGACCAGCCGATGAGCACCGGCATGCAGCCGGCCGCCCCGCCCCAGACGATGTTCTGCGACGTCCTGCGCTTGAGCAGCATCGTGTAGACGCAGACGTAGAACGCGATGGCTGCGTCAGCCAGCAGCGCCGACAGGGCGTTGGTCGTGAGCGCGAGCTCGACGGTCGCCAGCACCCCCAGCGCCAGTCCGAAGACCAGGGCCGCGTTCGGGGTCACCGTGTGCTTCGCCAGGGGACGGCGTGACGTGCGGTGCATGACGACGTCGATGTCGCGGTCCCACCAGCAGTTCAGCGCGTTGGCGCTGCCCGCCGCGAGGGAGCCTCCGACCAGGGTCGCGAGGGTGAGCTCCCAGCCCGGCCAGCCGCGGGCGGCGAGGACCATCGTGGGAACGGTCGTGACGAGGAGCAGCTCGATGATGCGCGGCTTGGTGAGCGCCACGTAGGCACCTGCCGTCGCCCGCACGCGCGCCACTCCCGTGAGGGCCGGTGAGGCGACGGCCGGCGTCGCGTCAGCCAGGCTCGTCACAGGGCGAAACTCTAGCGGCACGGGACCTGACCGTCCTGCCGCGGGGCGGGTTGACCCCGGCGAGTCGGGGCACGGTCCAGCGATAGGGTCGACGTGACGATCAAGCACCGAGGGGAACCGCGTTGAGCACGCTGGACTGGACCGACCTGGACAAGCGAGCGGTGGACGTCGTCCGCGCGCTCGCCATGGACGCCGTGGAGGCGGCCGGATCCGGTCACCCGGGCACCGCGATGAGCCTGGCCCCGGCGGCGTACCTGCTCTTCCAGCGCCACCTGCAGCACGACCCGAGCGACCCCACCTGGGTCGGCCGCGACCGGTTCGTGCTCTCCTGCGGCCACTCGAGCGTCACGCTGTACATCCAGCTGCTGCTCAGCGGCTACGGGCTCACGCTCGAGGACCTCCAGCACCTGCGCCAGTGGGGCTCCCTCACCCCCGGCCACCCGGAGCACGGCCACACGGCCGGCGTCGAGACCACGACCGGGCCGCTCGGCCAGGGCGTGGGCAACGCGGTCGGCATGGCCATGGCCGCCCGCCGCGAGCGTGGCCTGCTCGACCCCGACGCGGCCGAGGGAGAGTCGCTGTTCGACCACGCCGTCTACTGCATCGCCTCCGACGGCGACCTCCAGGAGGGCGTCTCCGCCGAGGCCAGCTCGCTCGCCGCGACCCAGCGCCTGGGCAACCTGCTGGTGATCTGGGACGACAACAAGATCTCCATCGAGGACGACACCAACATCGCCTTCACCGAGGACGTCGTCGCCCGCTACGAGGCCTACGGCTGGCACGTGCAGCGCGTCGACTGGGTGAAGGAGGACGGCTCCTACGTCGAGGACGTCGCCGCCCTCGACAAGGCGATCACCGCGGCCAAGAAGGTCACCGACCGGCCGTCGTTCATCGCGCTGAGCACGATCATCGGCTGGCCCGCGCCGACCAAGCAGAACTCCTACGCCGCCCACGGGTCGGCCCTCGGGGCCGACGAGGTCGCGAAGACCAAGGAGATCCTCGGTCTCGACCCCGCGCAGAGCTTCATCCTCCCGGACGACGTGCTCGCGCACACCCGGGCCGTCGTGGAGCGCGGCCGCGAGGCGCACGCCGCCTGGGACGCCCGCAAGGTCGAGTGGGCCGCGGGCAACGCCGACGGCGCCGCCCTTCTCGAGCGGCTCGCGACCCGCACCCTGCCGGCCGGCTGGGAGGACGCGCTCCCGACCTGGGCCGACGAGCCGAAGGGCGTCGCCACCCGCGTCGCCTCCGGCGGTGTCCTGAGCGCGCTCGCTCCCCTGCTCCCTGAGCTCTGGGGCGGCTCGGCCGACCTGGCCGGCTCCAACAACACCAGCCCCAAGGGCGAGCCGTCCTTCCTCCCGTCCGACCGCCAGACCAAGGACTACCGCGGCGGGCCCTACGGCCGCGTGCTGCACTTCGGCATCCGCGAGCACGCCATGGGCGCGATCATGAACGGCATCGCGCTGCACGGCGGGACGCGGGTCTACGGCGGCACCTTCCTGGTCTTCTCCGACTACATGCGCGGCGCCGTCCGCCTGGCGGCGCTAATGAAGCTGCCGGTCACCTACGTCTGGACGCACGACTCCATCGGCCTCGGCGAGGACGGTCCGACCCACCAGCCGATCGAGCACCTCTCGTCGCTGCGCGCCATCCCCGGCCTCGACGTCGTCCGCCCGGCGGACGCCAACGAGACCGCGGTCGTGTGGGCCCAGGTGCTCCGCAACACCGACCGCCCGGCCGCGCTCGCCCTCACCCGGCAGAACGTCCCCGTCCTCGACGCCGCGGCCACCACGGACGCCGCCAAGGGCGGCTACGTCCTTGCCGACGCCTCCGACGGGCAGCCGCGGATCGTGCTCATCGCGACCGGCTCCGAGGTCCAGATCGCCCTGGCCGCAAGGGATCTGCTCGAGGCCGCTTTCCAGCACAGTGGGATCCGAAGCTTGGAATTCACGTGACTTGAAGTCGCGGC